>Ga0315545_1003234_pt1 | contig 14079 bp, 10 predicted proteins | sample SalMarSW160210MG_FD_203096 | JGI IMG/M metagenome (GOLD analysis project Ga0315545, IMG submission 203096) | Salt marsh sediment microbial communities from the Plum Island Ecosystem LTER, Massachusetts, United States - Salt Marsh Sediment SW1602-10 ... | reverse complement strand
ATGTGTGTCCAGATAAGGTAAGTATGTTCAGCAGGAGTCAGTCCTGTCAGGGTAATAGCCAGAAGCCCTGTAGCTTGAATGGCAGAGACAAGGGAAACCGAAATCTCTGAAGCTCATTGACAAAGTCATCTTATGGGTGATAAGTGAGTCACCAGGCCGCAACGAAAGTGAACGCATAGGTGGCCTCGAAACCCAAAAACATCGGGAGCCGAGCCTGCATTTGAAAGGCGAAGGCAGCATAGGCAAACTAGACTGGCATCGTTTGTCCTATTCCGACGGGGTGGTAGCGGCGGCATGGAGTCAAGGACATACCGAGCAACTGGAGAAGCCCTACCTGTCCCGGGAAGAAATTTTCGGAGAAGGTAATCTCAATAACCGGTTACCACCGGGAAATGAGATTAAGACAGGAGGGTGGCGGATGGGCTTGTAGTAGCTGAGAACCGGGGTAATGCCTGGGGAGCAAAGGAGCCCTATTGTTAAGCAGGTCTTTCAAACTGAAGGGAGGCAGGGATGAGATGATAAAGGCGTCCATAAGTCTGCAGGAACTAAGGAGAAAGATATACCTAAAGGCGAAGTCTGAAAAGACATGGAGGTTTTGGGGACTGTATGTTCATGTCTGCAAGATGGAAACATTAAGAGAAGCTTACAAACTGGCTAAGGCAAAGGGTGGTGCTCCGGGTATAGACGGGGTCACATTTGAAGCCATAGAGGAAGCCGGCCTTGATGATTTCCTATCTAAAATCAGGAATGAACTGGTCTCCGGCACGTACCAGCCCATGGGTAACAGAATAAAAGAAATACCCAAGGGAAGGGGAAAGGTCAGGGTCTTGGGAATCCCAGCTATCCGGGACAGGGTGGTGCAGGGTGCACTGAGGCTAATAGTCGAACCAATCTTTGAGGCCGACTTTCAGGATGGGTCGTATGGTTACCGGCTCAGAAGAAGAGCCCATGAAGCTGTAAACAGGGTATCAGAAGCGGTAGTCCAAAACAAAACAATGGTCATTGACTTAGACCTGGAAAGCTACTTTGACAATATCAGGCATGACGTCCTGCTTGGAAAAGTAGCCCAAAGGATAGATGATGACAAGATAATGAGACTGCTCAAACTGATACTTAAAGCAAATGGGAAAAAGGGGCTAGCCCAGGGCGGGGTAATCTCGCCACTTCTGGCAAACATCTACCTAAATGAGGTAGATAAGATGCTGGAGAAGGCAAAGAGGGTAACCAGGCAGGGAGAATATACCTATATCCAGTATGCGAGGTTTGCAGACGATATAGTAATCCTTGTAAATTACTATTACAAATGGCTGCTAAAGGCAGCCTACAAGCGGCTTATGGAAGAGTTGGATAAACTTAAGGTAAAGGTAAACAGAGATAAGACAAAGATAGTAGACCTTACCCGGGGAGGAACCTTTAGCTTTCTTGGATTTGTCTACAGGAGGGTTAGAACCCGCCGGGGCAAATGGGGAGTTAGTATCGTGCCAAAAATGAAGGCACGCACAGCCCTTTTAAGGAACCTAAAGGAAGTATTCCGCAGATACAAATCCCAACCCCTAAGCCGGGTAATAGAGCTGATAAACCCCATCTTGAGAGGATGGACAAACTACTTCAGGGTTGGAAACTCCTCCGAGTGTTTTGTATACGTCAAGGACTGGGTGGAAAAGAAGATAAGAAGGCACCTAATGCGTGCCAGGAAGCGACATGGCTTCGGCTGGAACAGGTGGAGTAGAGACTGGCTTTACAGTACCCTGGGCCTTTACAATGATTACCAGGTAAGGTACTGCCATGATTGAAAGCGCTGCCAGTCCGATAGGTCAAATAAGCTTTTTGGATGAAGTTAACAAGAAAGCGCAGTGCGGGAAATCCGCATGCTGCGTTTGATGTGGCGGGAGCTGGAAACGTACTGAAGATTCAGTGGCGCGCCAGTTCTCGACCCTACCATCTATTAACAAATTAAGTTAAAGTTATATAAATTATGAATTTTAAATCCTTATTGGTTAGCAAAGCATTAATAGTTAGAAATGTTATAGTATTTCTTATTTTTTATTTAAGCTTTTTTTTGTACCAAAGTTTGGCTAAATACGATAACCTTCGTTTTTTGCTTCTTATTAATATTTCAGTTCTGGTAATTTTTTTAATAACTCTTTATAGTTCAAAACTTGGATTATATTTATTTATATTTTTCATCCCACTGTTGAATTCATTAACAACAATCTTAGAGATTCAGCCTGTTCAAATAATATTATTCTTTTTCTTTGCTTTTTTTATGGGATTTATTTTGAATCTATTTAATAATGATTTTCAAAGCAGATCAGAGCTTTATGGCCCCATCAAGGTTTTTGAAAGCGAGATTTCAAGGGCATTTTTAATTTTTATTATTATACTTTCATTATCAGCTGCAATAACAATTTTTAGATATTCAAATTTTTTCCCTTTTATTACAAACAATTACCATAATTTAAAAGTTAATATAAACGGATTTGGCTCAAATGGCGCAATACTCTGGACTTTAAGTTTTTTCTTTAATTATTTTATAGGTTTTGCATTATTTTTTGCTGTTTTTAATATTTTAAAAAATATAAGAGATGTAATAAATGTTCTGGTTATTTTAATTTTTTCTACTTTTTTAACTTCGGCCTTTGCTATTTATCAACATTTTATAAATCCTTATATTGGAAACTTTAAGTTTTGGGTTGAAACCGGAAGGTTGAATGCAACTTTTAGTGATCCAAATGCCCTGGGGGGTTATTGTATATTAATTTTCCCAATCTTTATATCTCTTATAATTGTAGCACGCAGGTGGTATTCAAGATTAATTTTTTGTATTTTGTTTGTATTCTTTATATTGACGGTAATATTTTCAGGTTCACGCAGTGCATTATTGGGAATTATTTTAACTATTATTATTTTTCTTATTATGGGTTTAAAAAGGTTAATAAGATTTATAAAAAAATTACCTAAAAAGAGAAAGATTACAGTAATAATTACAGTAATTGTAATTATATCAATTATATTAATTGCAATTGCAGGAATCACTCTGACAAAAAGTAAAATTAAATCTGATGTTTTAAAAATAGGTTTAATTCAAAGATCTCTTGAAACAATTAAGACATTTTTAAGTTATTTTAAAACCGCAGGTCCTTTAGAAGCATTAAAGTCTATATCTAATTACAGATATATTTACTGGAATCAGGCGATAAATATGACAAAAAATTATCCTTTAGCTGGTGTGGGCGCTGGTTCCTATATTATTGAACTACCCGATTATCTTTGGAATTTTGAACACAGTTTTACAATAGTAGATTATGCAGGAAATTATTATTTACAAGTATTGTCTGAGTTTGGTTTAGTTGGTCTTATAATGACACTCTTTATTTTCTATTTTATTATAAAAAAATATGTACTTTATTTTAGATATCGAAAAAATTCAAAAATGGAAAATTCAAATAAGATAAGTTCGAATAGTTCAAGTAACTGGCTGTTAATTGGTTTATTTATTTCTTTTATTTCTATGATTTTTGCTCAATTTTTTGGTCCTCATACAAATTTTATTGAAGTCCAATTTACTTTCTGGTTAATAATCGGTCTTATGGTAACTTTTATAAAAATTAAACAAGTAAATTATACACAAAATTTAAAATCTGAATTAAAAAACAACATATATAATAACAGTAGTATCGTCCAGAATAATGATGATTTAAATAGCAATTTAAAACGGGGTAAAGTTCCTTTAATGCTCAGTAATAGAATTTATTTCAATATTGGACAAAGGATAAGTCTGGTTATAATATTATTGATTTTTGCTGGTAGCTTTTTAATTAATTCATTTACCGATCTGTCTATTACTGCAACGCAGAATAGAGATAACTGGGATAATAATTATGGATTTTATAATGTTGAAAATAGAAAGGTTAAAGAAGTCAGGTGGACTACTGATGATGCCAGTGAAGTTTTGGAAAAAAAGGGCTCAGTGATTATAATACCTCTTAGGGATGCCTATCCGGTTGAAGACGCGGAACCCAATGTTGTAAAATTTTATATCGATAACTTGCTTGTTAAGAAAATAAAGTTAGAAGATGATTCGTGGTATAATTTAAAATTGGATATTCCAAAATTTGCAGGTAATCATCCCAGCAACAGGTTTACTTTAACAATAGTTTCGTCCAGGTCCTGGGTTCCCAAAGAATTAGGTTTAAATATGGATACCCGTGTGCTGGGTGTTATGGTCGGTGAAATAACTTTCATTGATTAAGTTAAGAATAATAATAAAAATTTAAATATAAATCAGGAATTAAGATTTTCTTTAATAGAATTTATATCGCAAATATAATTTTTACGATATTATAATAATAAAATATATTATCACAACATAATTAACTTGAACTATTAATGAGTATAGTATTGATAATTGATAGTTAATAGATTTTATAAAAAGATAATTATATTCATAATGGAAGTTATCAAAAGAGAAGTAAGTGTAAGAGACAAAATATTTTATGGTTTTTTACTTGTAATAAACGATATTATTTTTTTATCGATCAGCTGCTTTTTAGCATATTACCTGAGATTTTATACAAAAATTTTTGGCAGTCAAAGACCACCGACATATGTGGTAGACAATAAATATATCATATATTCATTAATATTCATCGGCATCGTAATTGCAATTTCGTTTTTAATCAGACTTTACAATTATAATTTAATTTACAGTGATCCGGTTTATTATCTAAAAATCTTAACCTCGCCCATTCTATCGATTATCTCAGTTATTATAATCGGCAGGGCCTATGAAAGTTTTCCTTTTTCAAGAATATGGATTGCAGCATTAATAATTCTATCTTTGCTTTTAATGTTTTTAAGCAGGTACGTCGTGGGGATAATTACAAAGAAGGTATATGTAAGGTCAGGTACTTATGATATTGAAATACTTGCGGGATTTAATGAAAACTTAAGAGCTATAAAAGATTTATCGAGATTCAGGAAAAAATTAGTATATGGGATTTTTCTTTTGATATCAGATACGATTTTTTTGGTTTTAGCTTTTTATCTTTCTTATTATTTAAGATTTAATACCGGCACTTTAGCTGAAATAAATAGAACTTATATCATTGATAAAAATTACATTTTCTATTCAGTAATTTTTATTCTTTCAGCAATTTTTCTTTTCTTTTTATTTAATTTATATAATAGAGATAAAATTTATAAAGGTTCCGGTTATTATTCGAAGCTACTAAAGGCGATAAGCATAAATATAATCGTTATAATACTTGCAGGTTATGTACTTGATTTATTTACTTTTTCCAGGAAATGGATTTTGCTTCTTTACCTTTTTAGCTTTGTTTTATTGTATTTAAGCAGATTTCTAATAGAGGCTATTACGCAAAAGATTGCAAAAAAATTAAACATTAAATATAAAACAGTAATTATTGGAATTGGAGAAAATGCGAAAAGAATTGAAGATAGTTTAATTAAGTATTCATTAGAGGGGGATGTAATTTTAGGTCACCTGGATAAAAAGCAAAGGATTCTAAAGAATAAAGAATATTGCAAGGATTTTACTATTTTAGGTTATTTAGAAGATTTAAATGATATTATAAATAAAAACAATATCCAGAGAGTAATCATATCAAGCCCGGAGTATAAATATTATGAATTACTTGAAATACTTGAAAGCTTAAAAGGTCTGGATGTTACTACACTTATTTTCCCAGGATTTTTTGAATTTTCGCTTAAAAGGCTGAGTGTACGTGAAATAGGCGGGGTTCCTCTTATGCAGGTTGAAAATATCGGCTTTTTTGGGATCAACTTGTTTTTAAAAAATATGATTGATTATATACTTGGAAGTATATTCTTTATATTTTTTATTTTAATTTATTTGATAGCTGCAATTTTAATTAAACTTGATTCAAGAGGTCCTGTTTTTTTCAAGCAGAGAAGACTAACTAAAGACTGCAAAGAGTTTTATATGTATAAATTCAGATCAATGCATATAGATGCTGAAGAAAGATTAAAAGATTTAATGAAATATAATGAAGCAGATTATCCATTGTTTAAAATGAGAAATGATCCAAGAATTACCCGAATTGGTAGATTTTTAAGAAAATTTTCAATTGATGAGTTGCCTCAAATAATCAATGTTCTAAAAGGTGAGTTAAGCCTTGTGGGTCCAAGGCCACCTCTTCCAGCTGAAGTTGAAAAATACGATGAGTGGGAGTTAAGGAGGATGAATGTTAAGCAGGGTTGTACAGGATTGTGGCAAATAAGTGGCCGAAGTGATCTTCTATTTGATGAAATGGCAAGGCTTGACCTTTATTATATCCAAAACTGGTCAATTGAGATGGATATCAAGATAATTATAAAAACTATTCCTGTAATGCTATTTGGAAAAGGAGCTTATTAAAAGGTGAGTGATTATGGCCAGCTCGGATGATACAAAAAAATATATTGAAGATTTAAAGAAAAAAATTAGAAAAAAAACAAAGGTATATTGCGAGAGTAAAACAGATAAAAACGATGTTCATGATTTATCTTATGGTTTAAAAGAGAACAATATGTATGATTATTTAGATTGGGCAGAAAAAAATGCAAAAATCGGTGCAGATGTGCCTTCTTTTAGTAGTTTGTCTGTTCCAAGAAGAATAATTTACAGGTGGGTAGTTAAATTTCTTTTTAAGGTTTTAAAGGTAATTACTATAAACCAAAGGCAGTTTAATTTATCTGTTTTGGATACTTTTAGGTGCGGTATTGAGGATTATAACAGTCTTAAGTTAAGGTTTGCTGAAGCTAAGGCTCAATTTAATAACAGCGTTATGGAACTGGAATTAAGATTAAAGCAGCAAAATATAGAAATCGGTGAACTTAAAAAGACGGTAGATTACCTGAAATATAGTCTTATTCAAATGGAACAAAGGATAAATAATATCCCTGAAGTTGTAGGAAAAGGTAATAAAGAAGCTGGTAAAAGCAATTTGATGGATTTAACGGGTAAGGTTAGTCATAGTCTGGATTCTTTTTATGTTTTTTTAGAAGATAATTTACGCGGCAGACGTGATGAAATAAAAAAACGGCTTCAGGTTTATCTTCCTATTATAAAGAAATCAAATATTGGATTAGAGAATTCTCCTGTATTGGATATTGGATGTGGACGCGGTGAATGGCTTGAGCTGTTGAAAGAATCAGGTTTGCATTCAAAAGGACTGGATTTAAATAAAATTATGATAAGAATATGTAAAGAACAAGGGCTTAATGTTGCAGAGGGCGAAGCATTATCTTTTTTAAAAGATATCTCTGGCCACAGTCTTGGAGCAGTTACCTGTTTTCATTTAATCGAGCATTGTGGGTTTGAATATTTAGTCAAACTGTTAAAAGAAATATTACGTGTATTAAAACCAGGTGGTTTGGTAATATTGGAGACTCCTAATCCTGATAATATTCTGGTAGGAAGCCGTAATTTTTATCTGGATCCTACCCATAATAAGCCGCTGCCAAGTCCTTTAATTAAATTGATTTTGCAGTCTTGTGGTTTTAGCCAGGTGGAAATTATGTATCTTAATCCATATGGAGATGATGCAAAGATAAAAAAGGATGATTTTGAAACTGCAAAACGTTTTAATAATTATTTTTATGGACCTCAAGATTATGCAGCAATAGGTTATAAAATATGAAGCATATTGCAATTTGTACTTCAGAGATTTCCTCGGGTGATGCGGTAAGCAATGATGTTAGGGGCATGTTCGAGGTCCTCAGGAAGCAAAATCTTATAGTAAGCATTTTTGCAGAAAATATTTTTATTTCGGATGGCTTAGTAGAGAGTATTGATTGTATTGATGATTTTATTAAAGACAGCGAAGATTTATTAATATATCATCTTTCCGCAGGATGGTACAAGGGCCTGGATGTATTGACCAGGCTGGATTGTAAAAAGATTGTAAGATATCATAATATCACTCCGCCTGATTATTTCTACGGTTTTAGCTCAAGTCATGTTGAATCTTGCAGGGTCGGTATAGAACAACTGAATATTATTGCTGGTTTAGATTTAGAATTGTATTTAAACGATTCAAGATTCAATATGATGGGGATGATTTCTAACGGTGCTAAAGCCTCAAAATGTTTTGTTGTTCCTCCATTTAATAACATAGAGAGACTGAAAAGTCTTAAGCCTGATTTTGATATATTGAAGAAATATAATGACGGAAAGATAAATATTATATCTGTTGGGAGAGTTGCCCCTAACAAAGGATTTGAAAAATTAATTGATGCTTTCGCTTTATATAATAAATATTTTAATAAAGAAAGCAGGTTAATTATAGTAGGTGATAAGCACCCCTGGCTATCTACCTACATTAATTATTTAGAAGATAAGGTAAAATACCTAAACCTTGAAAATTTCATTTTATTTGTCGGTAAAGTTAATGATGAACAATTAAAATCATATTATCTTGTTTCCAGAATTTTTGCCTTAACAAGTTACCATGAAGGTTTTTGTCTGCCTTTGGTTGAAGCCATGAGTATAAAAATTCCGGTTGTAGCTTATGGTTCAACAGCAGTTACAGATACGGTTAGCAATGGAGGAATAGTATGGGAAGATTTGGATATTAATTTAATTGCTGCTTCAATCAATGAAATTATTATCAGCAAAGATATTTATTTTTCCCTTGGGGAATCAGGTTGGAGAAGATATAAAGATAGTTTTACAAATAAAATAATTGAAGAAAAATTTTTAAATATTATCGGTAAGTACTTATGAAAAAATTGGCTATTGTTATCCAGAGATGTCATGAAAAAATTATTGGAGGTTCTGAAGCTGAAGCATGGCAATATGGGAATTTATTGAAAAAGAGTTATGAAATTCATATTTTAACTACAACAGCGGTTGATTTTGAAAAATGGGATAATGTACTGGCCGAAGGTGATGAAAAAAGGAATGGAATCTGTATTAAAAGATTTAGAGTCTCCCAGGGCAGAGCTGAATATTGGGAAGAAATCCACAGGCAATTTCTGGATGAATTTGCCAGTTTAAAATTCAAATCCAATAGTCCAACAAAATTAGATAAAAGACTTATTGAATTGCCAACAGCATTTCAGGAAGAATTCATATATAAGCAGGGGCCATATTCTGATGATTTAATGAAATTCTTATCCGAGAAAAGTGGAGATTATAAGGCTATAATATTTCTGACTTATCTTTATCCTACAACTTATTTTGGAATGTTTGAGGTTCCCAGAGACAAGATCATATTTGTACCGACTTTACATGACGAACCGCCTGCTTATCTTTCTGTTTATAAATATATGGCTGAAAGATCAAGAGTTATTTTATGGAATACGGATAGTGAATATAGATTTGGCAGGTTGCTGTGGGGTGAGCTGCCAGGCTGTGTAGTTGGAATGGGAGTGGAAACAAAAAAGTTTCCTCCTGCCAGATTAGATTTTCCATATATGTTATATTGCGGGAGAATTGATATAAATAAAGGCTGTCCCCAGTTAATGAAATACTTTTTAAAATATAAAGAGAGCTGTCCATCCAATTTGCGTTTAATATTAACAGGTGATAACAAGATTGAGCTTCCGCACAATGAGGATATTGAATTTATAGGCAATGTATCTGAGGAAGAAAAACTTAAATTAATGAGCGGGGCAAGTTTTTTTATTATGCCATCATCAAATGAAAGCTTCAGTATAGCTACTCTTGAAGCAATGGCCCAAAAAACTCCTATTTTAGCTCGAGATGGTTCTGAAGTGATAATTGATCATATGAAAAAAAGTGGTGGAGGTTTGCTTTATAGCGACTATGAAGGTTTTAAAACCGGGATTAATTTTATTTTAGAAAATAAACATGAAGCTAAGGACATGGGAGAAAAAGGTAGAAAATATGTTGTTAAAAATTATAATGTTGGGAAAATATTTAAAAAACTTAAGGACAAAATTGAATCTTTTGATTAAAATCTATTAGAGTAAATATCTGGAATTATAATATGCTGTTGAATTTAACTGGAGTTAGTGGTTAAAAATGATAAAAAATTTTAAAATCCTTTTTTCATATAGAGAGCTTCTTTTTAGTCTTACAAAAAAAGAGCTTAAGGTTAAATATAGGGGGTCGGTTTTAGGCTTTTTCTGGTCTCTTTTGAATCCTATACTGACCATGCTGGTATATACTTTCGTTTTTTCAATTGTGCTGCGGGCAGGAATAAAAGAATTTGCAATTTTCTTGATATGTGCCTTACTTCCGTTTAATTTTCTGTCTAATTCAGTCAACTACAGTACGGGAAGTATTATTTCTAATAGTAATCTTGTGAATAAAATCTATTTTCCCAGAGAAATACTTCCTCTGTCTATCGTGCTTGCCAACCTTTTTAACTTTCTTTTGGAGCTTGTTGCCTTATTTATTGCGCTTGCTGTTCTTGGATATAGATTCTATTTATTTCTTTATGTATTACCCATATTGATATTTATACAGTTCTTCCTGGTCGTGGGTATGACTCTGCTGGTATCGGCCTTAAATGTGTTTTTCAGGGATCTTCAGCATCTGATAACTATCATTATGATGGTGTGGTTTTTCGGTACCCCGATCATCTATCCTTTACAGATGGTCCCTGAGAGATTTCAATTCATAATAAAACTAAATCCGATGACAGTGTATGCTGCTTACTACAGGAATATTTTCTATTATATAAAATATCCGGAAGGTGCAGGTTTTCCCGGTATTATGGAGACTTTGATTGCTGTTGGGATAACACTGCTGATATTTTTTATCGGTTATTTTGTTTTTAAAAAATTAGAACCCAGATTTGCAGAGGAAATCTAATCAAATGAATAAAAAAGAAAATAGGTACAGGGAAAAAAGGATTAAGAATCCTAAAAATGATGTGGCTGTTGATATAAGGTCTGTATTTAAAAGGTACAGAATTTATCATGAAAAGATCCCAAGTCTGAAAAATACCATTCTTAGGATGAAGCGTACAACATTTGAAGAATTCCTGGCTCTGGATAATGTGTCTTTCACAGTAGACCACGGGCAGACGTTGGGTATAATCGGACCAAATGGTTCGGGAAAGAGCACACTTCTTAAACTAATGGCAAAAATTATCCAACCTACCAGCGGGGAAGTTATTGTGAACGGCTCGCTGTCGGCACTTCTGGAATTGGGAGCAGGATTTCACCCTGATCTTACCGGCAGGGAGAATGTCTATATAAATGCAGCGATTCTCGGTATGAGGAAAAGAGACGTTGATAAAAAAATGGATGAGATCATAGAATTCTCGGAACTTGCTAAATTTATTGATACACCGGTCAAAAATTATTCATCCGGTATGTATATGAGACTGGGTTTTTCCGTTGCAATCAATGTCAACCCTGATATTCTGCTTGTTGATGAAGTCTTAGCTGTAGGAGATCAGGCATTCCAAGCTAAATGTTATAAAGTTATATATAATTTTATGAAGCGGGGTAAGACCATTATAATAGTTTCCCACGATCTTGATACTGTCTCCGATCTATGCAGTAAGGTAGTTTTTTTAAGGAATGGTAAAATAGAAGATATAGGCAGGCCTCTAGATATAGTGACAAAATACAGGGCTTATATCGAGGAACTGGATAAAAAGAGGATTATTGAACATCAGAGAGCCGAGAGGAAAAAAATATTTAAGACGGTTATCGAAGACAACAAGAAAGTAATTGATGGAGAAGAAATAAGCAGGCTTTCAAATTTAAGTGTAAACGAGGGGACTCTTAAGCGGTTTGGAAGCGGAGATGCCCAAATTCAGGATATTAAGCTTCTGGATAATAAAAACAGGGAGGTAGATTTCTGTAAATATGGGGATGATATAAAGATAGTCTATGAGGTGCTATTCAGGAAAAAGGTTGAGGAACCTATTTTTGGAGTAAGGATTACAGACTTTAAAGGTAATATTGTTTATGGTACCAATACCAGGCTAAATAATATTAAGACAGGTATATTTAAAAAGGGCGATATAGTTAAAGTTACCTTCAGGCAGAAGATAAGTTTGATTGGAGGAGCATACCAAATATCTCTTGCTGTTGGTTATAAAGATAATAAGACTTACTGTGACTGGATTAATGATATGTTTACTTTAAATGTAATCCATAAAAATAGAGCCGAAGGTATATCAGATTTAAATCCTGAAATAAGCCTATCAAAGACAATTTCAAAGATATAATTTTTTTATTACTACTTCCAGACTAAAGGTTTAAAATTTGGATTGTCTTTTACAAATTTTTTATTATTTACGACATATGCGTTACCAAAAAGGCTTAACAATTGTCTATCGGATTTATTATCTGCAAAACAATATGACTTCTCCCAATTGACATCTTCTTTTTTATATTCATCTAAAAGCATTTTTATTTTATTTTTACCATAACAGTTTTCACCGCGGATAATGATTTTTCCATTTCTGAAATTGGTTTTTGTACAGATTAATTTTGAGAACCCTAATTTATCTTTTATCTTTTTCAGGTAAAAATCGGGTGAGGCACTTAGGAGTACAAGTTTATATCTATTGTCCTTTAATTTCGTAATCCTTTTTCTGGCATCTTTAGGAATTAATCTTAGTAGATATTCTGAGAAATCATCAGTAATTTTGTCTAGGTTTTTTATCTTTGATGAATCCATAACCAGATTAAGGAATTTTTCTTTATACTTCTTTTGGGAGTAAATTTTTAGGAAAAATTTTATTGTTTCCGTGGCCAATTGGAAAAAGTTGGGAATATTTTTCCAGGAGAAATTAAAATATCTCAGGAAAAACAGGACCATTGAATCTCTTTTTATCAATGTTCCATCAAAGTCAAATATTGCTATTAGCTCCATATTTTTAGTAAAAATTCAAGATACGGATTTAATATTTTTGCTAAAACCAGCACTATTATGGTTAATGCGGTAAAAAAATAAAATTCTTTATGTTTTAGTAGTTTTTCAGGTTCCTTTGCCGGGCTGTCCTTTTTTAAGGTTAATTTGAAGTACCAGATAAACGAAGCTACAAATACGGGTACTGCTAAGATTACACTGATAGAGTATTTGATGCATATGATTGCCAGAGAAAAGGATACCAGTGATATATATCCTATAATTGACACAATCAGGTTTTCCTCTGTGTAATATTTAAATGATTTTCTGTATCTTGCTGCTTTTTGGGAATCGTTTATAAATCTATATTCTGCCAGTCTTTTACATGCCATCAGGAAGGCACCAAACGCCCAGAATGATATAATGAAACTTACAGGTGGAAAAAATACCATTTGCATAGCATACCAACCAATAACAAATCTAATAGGATTATTGATTGATTCAGAAATAACATCAAGGTAAGGTAGTTCTTTTGTCCTGAATGGTCTTACATTATACAAAAATCCCATTAACATCAAACTCAAAATTGCAAAGAATGCTTCCACTGGCAGAAATAAAAAACTTATTACTGCTGATATTGCAGCTAATAAAAGCGACCCTGCAAGAACTTTTTTCTTTGAGATTTTACCTGACGGGATAGGACGTTTTCTCTTAGTTGGGTGATGCTTGTCGAACTCAGAGTCTATTAACTCATTTATTCCGTAATTGGCTGAGGAAGCCAGGCATGTGCAAAGAAGGGCTATTAATATTAATTTGATGTTTTCATAGGTGGGGAAAGCATTAAAAAAAATGTAGGCAGTTAAACTTCCAACTAACATAAATATATTCTTGAACCAATGGCTGGGTCTGAAAACCTTAAAATAGTATAATATTTTGTTCTTGTGTACAGGCTTATAATTAGTAGCTACCATACTAAAATAGTTATAAGTAATAATATTTTTAATAATATAAAGGTTTTTTTAAAAATTCAAATAAAAAATTATAAAAAAATAAGTGTCAGAAAGGCTGATTCTAAAACATAATTTCTTCATAAATTTTCAAAGTCTCTCTGGCAGTTTTCTCCCATCTAAATTTTTTAGCCTGCTCAAGGGATTTTTCTTTAAGTTTCTCAGCTATCTTCTCATTTTTAAGGATATATAATATTTGATTTGATATCTTCTTAAAATCATCAGGAGGGATAAGTATTCCTGCATTGCCCACAACTTCCTTAAGTG
>Ga0315545_1003233_pt1 | contig 14082 bp, 12 predicted proteins | sample SalMarSW160210MG_FD_203096 | JGI IMG/M metagenome (GOLD analysis project Ga0315545, IMG submission 203096) | Salt marsh sediment microbial communities from the Plum Island Ecosystem LTER, Massachusetts, United States - Salt Marsh Sediment SW1602-10 ... | reverse complement strand
TGAGATGGTGGTCTTTTCTCGACAAGCATTCTATAACATGCTATTACTCCACCGGTGCGCTGTGCACCGGCGGCACAGTGAACAAGCACAGGTTTTCCATTTTTTCTCGCATTCACGATAGCAGCAATTGCCCCAGCATACATTTTTATATCGCCGGTGCCGTTACCTTTCAGGGGGAATCTAAACACTTCGATACCAAGTTCGTCTACTGCTTGTTTTTCAGCTTTCTGATCTTTATCATCAAAGTTTTCGACCGTTAAATTAACGATGACAGCAATGTTGTGTTTTGTAAGTGTTTTCTTGACAAGAGCTGCAGAAAGTTGGCCACTGCGACAAATTTTACCTTCTTCTACAACACCCCATCGCTTGGGGATTAGTCGGTCCTCAAGCACCTCTTTCCAAAGCCCGAATCCTGAGCCGATGATTGCGACAATTAGTAAAATTTGCACAATCAAAGCCCGCCCGGACTTACCGTCTGACTGGATAGTTCTATTTTTGGCTTTGAGGTTATCGGCCATAACGGTCCTTATAACTTAAGTTACTTAACTGTTGAAAAACCTTTATGCTATACAATCGCATATCCGCAGGCAAAGGTTTGCCTAATATTGTAAGCTCTTTGTAAGTAGCAACTTATGGCGATATAGTCACATAACAAACGTGCGAATTATTTTTTTAGCAATACGAAAAGTGGATACGTGCCAAGATAACCGACGGTTCGCACCTCGAAGAACTCTTTTGCACTGCTGATAAACTCTGCGGTGCTGTATGGAATTTTGCCCATCGCCGATTTAGCCTTTTCCTTCAGCGATCTCTGCAGTTTATTTATCTCTAAACGCCCTGAAAAAATTACTCTATCAGTACAAATACGCCATAGTCTGATTAAAATCTCCCGGTGGCTGCGGTATGCAGACGGACACAAAGAACTGCCCCAAAATAGGTAATGGTATGTGCCGATGAGCAGGATCGTTTGAAAGGGACCGCCATAGTTTTCGGGAGCTTCCGCTAAATCTTCGAGACCAGCCAAACGGAAACAAGCATTGTCCATCTCAAGGTATTTCCTGACTTCGTTTGCAGCACGAATGAACGGCTCATAAACATCTGTTCCTACCGAAGCCCTACAATCGTGTCTTTGAGCAGCGTCCATAACATAGAATCCTCTGCTACAGCCTATGTCCAGGAAACTTTCCAATGGATCAGGGTAAACAGTTCTCACCAGTCGCAATCGCTCGTAAAGCTTAAAGCTGGGGATGAGTTTCTTTTTGTGAACTCTAAAGTTGTGATTTCTGGGGTAACCGAGCAGAAGCTTGTTAAGCTGCCTTTCAATTTTTTCCGGGCTCGATTTAGAATTAAAAGGCGAGAAAGTGTTAAAATTGCCACGCAAGATAGTCCCATAACCATGAATGCTTTGAATTTTCGCATTAACTCTGTAGGGCCAACTTGCTTTGACTGGGGTACTAATACCATTCATTCGTCGGTGTCTCCTATTCTTCAATGACGCAGTCCCGCAGACAGATTGCTACTTTGACTCGTGAAATAGTATATATGTATCCGTACATATAGCAAGGGATTGGTGCGTTACGAACAATTCAGGCCAAAGCCTTCAGTAGAACAAAGGAATTGACTTCGACACTTTTCTGCTCAGCACATATAATATCCTCTATGCGGGAAGAAGAGACCGATAAGAGGTTGTTTGAACAGTCTGAGAAGGCCAATATTGATTCAGCAGCCCCACTTGCCGTACGAATGAGGCCGCGAGACCTCAGTGAGCTTGTAGGACAACGACATTTTCTTGGGCCCGATAAATTGCTGACAAGAATGCTACAAGCTGATAAGCTCTCGAGCCTGGTTTTCTATGGACCACCTGGAACCGGCAAAACGTCCCTCGCCAGAGTCATCGCCAATCACACCAAAGCCAAATTCCATTATATAAGTGCACCAGCAGCGAGCGTCAAGGATATCCGCCGGATAATAAGCAAGGCAAGGGATCGCCTTGCAGCTACGGGCACCCGGACGGTACTGTTCATCGACGAGATACACCGCTTCAGCCGAACCCAGCAAGATGTTCTGCTGGATGATGTCGAATCAGGTGTCCTGATACTCATCGGAGCCACTACGGAGAATCCGTTCTTCGCAGTCAATGCTCCGTTGATATCGCGAAGTACTGTATTTCAATTTGAGCCTCTCGGTCAAGATGATGTTCTGCAACTGTTAAAGACCGCACTTGCAGATACCGAGCGAGGGCTTGGCAGATACGATGTCGACGCTGATATTGAGGCATTAGAGTTCTTAGCAAGCATCTGTGATGGTGATGCGCGACGGGCTTTGACAGCTTTAGAAGTTGGTGTGCTATCACAGGCGGCTCGAAAACACCGGGGTAAAATAAAATTTAACCTCAAAGTTGCAAAAGAGTCGATACAACAAAAAGCGATTTATTACGATCGCACAGGTGATACGCACTATGATCTTGCAAGCGCTTTTCAAAAAAGCATGCGAGGTTCCGATCCTGATGCGACCGTTTACTGGCTTGCCAGAATGATTGCGAGTGGTGAGGATACGCGGTTTATCGCTCGACGTATAGCTGTTTGTGCAGCCGAGGATGTTGGAAATGCCGACCCCATGGCGACGGTATTAGCTGCAGCGGCTGTTCAGGTATCCGAATTTGTAGGTCTGCCGGAAGCCCAGCTTGCGCTTGCGCAGGCTGCGATATATGTCGCTTGTGCGCCGAAGTCGAATGCTGCGGCTTCTGCTATATGGAAAGCGACAGCCGATGTGAAAGAAAAGCCTACAAGAGCGGTTCCGAAGCATTTGAAAGACAGTCATTATGCCGCTGCGAAGAAGGCAGGTTATGGGGCTGACTACAAGTATCCGCACAATTTTAAGGATGGTTTTGTGCAACAAGAGTATTTACCGGCGCCTTTGAGCAGATATTACATCCCTAAAGACGCCGGGCACGAAAAAAATATCAAGCGTTATTTACAAAGGCTGCAGACATTGATAAAAAGTACGCAGCGCACCGAGGATAGTACTGAAACGAAGGATCTTTAGATGGATAAAGCCCAGTTGCGGCGTGAATTGCAGAATCGCGTGCTCACTATTCCGCCGGAGCAAAGGATTGAAAGAAGTCGCAGAGCATGTCGAAATCTTACATCAACATCACAGTTTCAACGAGCATCAACAGTTATGATGTATTTATCTTTGCCACACGAAGTGGACACTTCTGAGGCGATACTGCATGCTTGGCAGCAGGGCAAAATAGTGGCGGTGCCAAAGATATCCTGGCAGCAAAGGCATATGATTCCGGTGCAAATCAATTCTTTGGAGACCGAGTTCTCGACAGAAAGCTCGGGCCTGCGAAATCCGGTGACAGGTGTTCCGGTTCCATTTAATGAGATAGAATTGGTTGTTGCCCCTGCAATTGGTTTCGACAAGAAAGGAAATCGGCTCGGCCGAGGTGGCTCATTTTATGACCGATTCTTTGCAAACGAGCAACTCGGGGCGGTACGGTGCGGCTTCGCGTTCGCAGAGCAAGTGGTCGACTTGATACCTGTCACGGAAAGCGATGAGCCGGTAGATTTTCTCGTTACCGATCAGGAAGTGATATATTTTAAGAACCAGAAAGGAGAATAAGATGGCCCGTTATCCATTCGATTTGAATCATAGCTGGAGGTACTATTGGAGCCGATACGGAACATACGCCATCTCAGGCTTGCTTTTTGTTGCCGTATTGATTGTTCTTATGTATGGCCGGCTTCCTTTCAGGAATAATCAAAATACAACTATGGAAGCTCCATCTAAGACCGACGCCTCAGCCGAGCGGCAAGACACAGAAACGGAAAGCCGATCGACTCAACCGGCGCCCGTACTTGCCGTGGAAGCACCGCTTGTAGCCGAGCCTCCGGACACTTTGCCCGAGACGGTTCACACTTCATCCGAGCTAAATGATGGGTCTAATCCGGAGGTTACCGAGCTTGTTGCAGATGTTATGGCACTTCTTCATGCGAATCCGGGTAAGGTCATAGAGGCACGTGACAGACTCAACGCTATCCTTCAGATGCCCATGGGTGAGCAGCAACAAACGTCCATCAAAGACCAACTGTCAGAGCTTGCCGAGAGATGGCTGTTCAGCTCGAGGCTTTACCCAAATGACATGCTCTGTGACACATACCTGGTCAAGCCCGGAGACCAACTTCGCATTATTGGTGAGCGGTTTAAAGTACCGTACCAGATTCTGATGCAAATCAATAAGATTCGCAGCCCGGAGGCCCTTCAGGCGGGCTCCACGATAAAAGTTATCAACGGCCCATTCCACGCAAAAGTGTATCGGTCAAAGTTTAGTATGGATTTGTACTTGCAGAACACCTTTGTCAGGAGTTTTTCCGTCGGCCTTGGTAAGCCCGGCATGGAGACACCGACGGGGCTGTGGGTTGTCAGGGCCGATGGGAAGCTCGTAAAGCCGACCTGGAAAGACCCTATCAGCGGCAGAACGTATCGGCCTGAGGACCCTGATTATCCTCTTGGCTCACGCTGGATTGCGCTGGATGGTGTCGAAGGTGCAGCTAAAGGAAGGACCGGCTTTGCTATCCACGGCACGAAAGAGCCGGAACAAATCGGCATGGCAGGTTCACAAGGGTGTATCCGTCTGCACAATGGCGATGCAATACTTGTCTACAATTTGCTGATACCAGGTTCATCAAAAGTGCAAGTAGTAGAATAAGAGCTCCTCGCAGTAATTTCATAGGCCGTAAATTAAGCCATTTTTGCTACCGGATAGTTCTTTCCGCCCAGAGAACAACGATTTCTGCCAATCGTACTGTTTCCTTGTATTCTTTTTCATCAATAGACTCAAAATCTCCGGGATGACGGCTTATAACAGCGTAGTCGGTGAGGCTCGCTGCGTTTTCCACTTCCTGCGGGGCAATAACCTCTCGCGGCAGGTGATCCAAGGGTGTCCTAATATTATGAGTTTTTGGCGGAGGGACACCCTTAGCAATCATTACCGCCTTCAGCGTTTTTTCCGTCGCCTGTTGAGCATGAAAGCAAAACCTTAGGTGGTCGCTTCACACGAGCAAGCTCTAAGTCGCTGCGTGCATAACGTAGCCACTCAGCCGGGCTTCCCGGAAAATGACCCTCATGCGGCATATATTTCCTTGCCTTCCTGTAGCACAGTTCGATAGATTAAACCGATATTATCTTTATGCTTTTCCAAATCACTGGGTGTTGCCACTAAGATATCAAAAGGAATCCCTAAACCTTTAATTTGCCGATACAATAGTTGTGCGGTCCGCCGGCAATGAACACCTTCTGGCATCACTACCAAGACATCAATGTCGCTGTCTCGATTCGTTTCGCCCCGGGCGTATGAACCAAAAAGGATTATCTTCAGCGGATGTACAGCCCCGACAATGCTTTGTACAAGTGATTCAATCACCTTAGAATTAGGCAGCATGTCTAACCTCGATATTACTCAGTTAGCTATTTATCAACCTCCATGAGTTACCTATAATCGTCCATAGAGAATACGCCACTAAGTCGCCTTGCTCGTTCCACCTCGTTAGCCTCGGCCCTTTTCTGTTCCCACGGTCCAGAGACCAAAGCCTGCCGCCGCCTTTCTTTTTTAATTAGACGCTCCGGATCAATCAGCCACAAAGGTAATCCGAAGGCTGCAAGAAATAAAGCAGTTGGCCAGCTCTCCATCAATGCACATAAAACTGCAAGAAAAAAGATACAACCAAGTGTTGCTATTGTGTTACCTCTTGACATTGCTTATTCTCATGGATCATAGAAGGAGATCTGCAATTTATCATTATACTGCATAAATAGTCTCACAAATAATATGCTTTTCATGGCCTAACTCGACCTGCAATTTTAGTTACTCAAACTGACCGTTTTTATTGTCATGCTGAGCCGACCTCGCTCCGCCGAAGCGGCTACGCAAAGGCGAGAAGGCGAAGCATCCGGCTTTAGCAAAAGAAAATCCATATTTTCTCTGGCCAGATTCTTCGCTTCACTTTGTGGAGTTTACCCTTGAGCGGAGCGAAGGGCTCAGAATGATAATGCGATATATGTCTTTGCAAATAAAAGACTTATCAATAATAATGTTAGTAAATCGGTCAGTTTGAGTTAGTTAATTCTATGCTGATTCCTTCTTTGCTTTTTGTCTTGCGGTGGATAAATCGGCGTTGCCTTGGACTATGTCACGGGTGATTATATATTTTGCAGGTTTTGACTCATCCGGAAGTTGATACATCAAGTCTACCATAAGCTCCTCGGCGATCGCGCGTAGCGCCCTTGCTCCTGTGTCCCGCTTCATCGCTTTTTGTGCCAGAGCACGTAACGCGTCTTGTTCAAATTCGAGCTGGGCATTTTCCAGATCAAAGAACTTCTGGTATTGCTTGACCAACGCATTTTTTGGTCTGGTCAGTATGCCTATGAGCGCATCTTCATCAAGGGACGAGAGAGTTGTAATTACCGGAAGTCGGCCCACCATCTCCGGTATCATTCCATACTCGATAATATCTTCCGGTATGACCTGTCTGATTATTTCGCTGTATTCTGTTTTTTCGTCTGTTCGGCCGGACAGTTCCGAATCGAAACCAATCATCTTTTTGCCCAGACGCTTTTTGATAATGTTGTCCAGGCCCACAAATGTACCTCCACAGATGAAGAGTATCTTTGTGGTATCTATCTGTACGTAGGATTGTTCGGGGTGTTTTCTGCCGCCCTGTGGCGGGATGTTTGCGGTCGTACCTTCGAGCATTTTCAGAAGCGCCTGCTGCACACCTTCTCCTGAGACGTCACGGGTAATCGAGACGTTCTGATATGTTTTGCCTATCTTGTCGATTTCATCGATGTAAACGATGCCTCGCTGGGCGGCTTCTATGTCATAGTCAGCGGCCTGTAGAAGCCGCAGAAGGAAGTTCTCAACATCCTCACCTACATAGCCGGCCTCCGTGACAGTGGTAGCGTCGCAGATTGCAAACGGCACGTCTAATTTGCGGGCAAGTGTACGCGCCAGCAGGGTCTTACCACAGCCGGTCGGCCCAATTAACAAAACGTTGGATTTGTCTATCTCAACGTCGCCGTCACCCGAATCACTGTGTAAAAGTCGTTTGTAGTGGTTGTGCACCGCAACGGAAAGATATTTTTTGGCATGCTCCTGCCCGATTACATATTGGTCGAGATATTCTTTTATTTGTTTGGGTTTGGGCATGTTTTTGAGGCTTATTTTTCTCCGGCCGGTTTGTTTGTGCTCCTGCTGGATAATATTGTGGCAGAGGTCAACACATTCCGGACAGATAAAGACATTATTTGGGCCTTCTATCAGTGTATCCGTCTGGCTGCCCGACCGACCGCAAAAACTGCAAATCGCTGTTGACTTTTTGTCGTTAGATTTTTTACCCATAACTATCTTCCTATTTGAGCGTAGAGTTCACATAAAAATAGCCTCATTTATATTCTAATTGATCGGCATTATTTGGGCAAGGCTATTGATGAAGTATAACTTGCGAAGTGTGCGTGTCAAGTTTGTAGTTAGGTTTTTGGCCTTTAGCCCCTATTTCTTACCACCACAAACCCAGAGATCTCATAATTTAGCTTAAGGCTTGCTTTGCACATGCACTGTTATTGTACGCATTGAGTATCAAATTAAAATACCGTGAGAAATGCGGATTAGCTCGCGCCAAAAACAATTGTAAATTTGTAGCAAAATAATTACGATGGTCTCTAATTAGAGCAAAGGAGACAACAGACAATGGCAGAAGAGCTAATTGGCATAATAGGGGGGACAGGTCTGGGAGATGCGCTTGCTGAACAGCTAATCGATGCGGAATTGCGCGATATCGAAACACCGTTTGGAAAGCCAAGTACGAGCATTATGCTCGGCAGGCTTGGCGACAGGCAGATAGCTTTTCTGAACCGTCACGGAACCGGGCACAAGCTCTCACCAAGCGAGGTTCCCTTTGCTGCCAATATTTTTGCTCTTAAAAAGCTTGGCGTTCACACATTGATTAGTAGCGGTGCAGTGGGTTCACTAAAGGCTGAAATTGCACCCGGTGATTTGGTTATCGTTGACCAATTCATTGATAAAACATTCAAGCGCAATAATACTTTCTTTGCCGGTTTTGGTGCGGTGCACTGCGAGATGACTGAGCCGGTTTGCGCCGGCATTCGGAAAATACTTATAGAAATGGCCAATGACACTAAGATAAAAACGCATCCGAAAGGAACGTATGTGTGTATGGAGGGACCTCAATTTTCCACGCGTGCTGAGTCTCTTATGCACCAGGCCTGGGGTTGTGATTTGATCGGCATGACCGCTCTGCCGGAAGCCAAGCTGGCAAGGGAGGCACAAATCTGCTATGCGCTTATTGCTTTAGTCAGCGACTACGACTGCTGGCGTCCTCACAACGAGACAAAGCAAAAACAGACATTGCTTAAAGAGATAATGGAGAATTTACAGACTGCCACAGGCAACTGTCTTGAGCTTATCAAAGCTGTTTTAGCAAGTAAGCATCAGCTTGTCCGTGAGGATTGCCAATGCAGAAAAAGCCTTGATTTGGCGGTATGGACCGATCCACGTCAAATCGACCCGGTTAAAAAGGAAAAGCTTGATATTCTTTTTGAATGACTCCTATGGGGAAAGACTTTAACCCCGCCATAAATGGCGGGGCTAACCGAATCCGATTACGGCGGATAAAAAAGCACAAATTTTTCAGATTGTCTATTGCATGTTGATTCTTTAAAACTTGACACAATAAAAAGACTATGATTGTAATATATCTATGGGCGATTAGCTCAGTTGGCTAGAGCGCACGGATCACACCCGTGAGGTCACAGGTTCGAGTCCTGTATCGCCCATTCACATGGATTATCGTAAATCCCTGCATTAAATTACCTTGACAGAAGAGTTTATTGGCGAAATAATACTTAAACCCAAGTATTTATGAAAGCTTGTCAGTTGTTGAATATTCGAAAGGATGTATTATGAGTACTTTTCGCAGACAATCCATGGGTGAAGAGGTAAAAACGAAATTGCAGAACTTCTTAAGTTTTATTCTTTGTTTTTTGCTCATTTTTATAACGGTGAGTTTAGGCTGTCGACGCAAGCCCGCACCTGAGGAAGAAGTCAATGTGCCGGAGCCGAATGTTGCTCAAGAGGTGTCAGACCCTGTTGTAGTCACTGTCGGCGGCACGAACATTACCGAAAGCCAGGTTGAGGCACAGATAAAGCCGGAGTTTGACCGAATGGCTGCGAAAGCTGGCCAGCTTCCACCAGCTTTCGCAGAGCAGTACAAGAGACAACTTCGACAGGCAGCCACTGAGAGACTTGTTGTCGAGCAGTTGCTGGATGAAGAGATAAAAGAGGCGAACATAAATGTCACCGAGCAGGAGGTAACGGAAAAGATTGAACAGATTGCCGTTCGACAGCAGCCTCCCCTGTCGTTAGAGGAGCTCAAGATGCGGGCAGCGGCCAGTGGAAAGGATTTTAACGAACTAAGGCAGGATATTCATAGAGGCCTGGCCTATGAGAAACTCTTCCAGGCTCAGTGGCAGGGCAAGATAGATGTTACCGAAAGCGACGCTAACAATTACTATTCTGAGAATCCGAAGGAGTTTGAGACGCCTGAACAGGTAAAGGCCAGTCATATTCTCATAGCACCGGATACCACCGATACCAGCGTTGACCCGAACGATGCCAAAGCCAAAGCGCTGGCTAAGGCCGAGCAGTTGCTTGCACAACTAAAAGAAGGGGCAGATTTTGCTGAGTTGGCTAAAGCTAATTCTTCGTGCCCATCGGCTGCAAAGGGAGGTGATTTAGGCTTCTTCTCCAAGGGCAATATGGTTGCACCTTTTGAAAAGGCCGCTTTTGCACTGGAGCCGGGGCAGATTAGCGATATTGTAGAGACGAAATTCGGCTATCACATTATAAAGGTGACTGACCATAAAGATGCCGGCACAATTGCATTTGAGCAAGCAAAGGACGATATAATCGATAAACTCACCAAGGGAAAGAAAACCGAGATTGCCAAGGGATATATTCAGTCTCTTAAAGCCGAAGCTAACATCACTTACCAATCCGGTCAGGAGCCGGTCCCGGCAGTACAGGCGCCACAGGATTCTGGCGGAAGCCAACAGAACGTGCCCCAACCACCTGACGAGGAAAAAGCGGGACAAACAAACCCGTAAACTTTTTGTCTGTAAAAAGAAGGGTAAACGCAATAAGACAAGTTTATACGCCTAAGGCGTATTTAATTTGACCGTCTATGGCTCTGTTGAAAAGGTCGGTTGTCATTTCGACCGAAGCGTCCCTTATAGGGACGCGAAGTGGAGAAATCTTTTAAAAACAGATTCCTCGACTCGGCTTCGCCTCGTTCGGAATGACAGTTTTTCAGGTTTTCAACAGAGCAACCATCTATTCTATCAGATTAGCAGGGTCAAGATGGGCTGATTCTATATCTTTGAAGTATTTGACCGTGCCCACCTTCAGTTCCACCGTCGCTTCATCATCGCAGACAATAATACCGTTCGGGTGTAATTGCAAAGCGCTGACTGTCCACATATGATTAACGCCCTCTTCGACGGCGTGACGCAGTGCTCGCGCTTTGTTGTGGCCATTGACGATAATAAGCACCTCATCGGCGTCCATTACTGTTCCTACGCCGACGGTCAAGGCAGTTTTAGGGACTTTATTAACATCGCCGTCAAAGAATCGAGAGTTGGCCACTATGGTATCGTATGTGAGTCCTATTATGCGTGTTCTCGAGGTTAGTGACGACCCCGGCTCGTTAAATGCTATATGACCGTCCGGCCCGATGCCGCCGACGAACAAATTAATGCCGCCGGTCTTTTGTATTTTCTCTTCATACGCGACGCATTCGGCCTTGGGGTCCTGGGCATTACCGTTGAGGATGTTGACATTTTCCTTTGGGATGTTTATGTGGCTGAAAAAGTTATTCCACATGAATGAGTAGTAACTTTCAGGATGGTCCTGGGGCAGATTAACGTATTCATCCATATTGAATGTGACGACGTTTTCGAAAGAGACTACGCCTTTGTTATTGAGTTTAATTAGCTCTTTGTACATTCCCAGAGGTGAAGAGCCTGTCGGAAGGCCCAACACGAAAGGTTTGGACTGGGTTGGCTTGAAGTTTTTTATTTTTCTGGCAACGTAATTTGCCGACCACTTTGAGACAAGGTCATAGTTCGGTTCAATTATTACTCGCATTAATATTACTCCTTGAATAAATATCAGATTTTTCTACCCATCCGCAAATGTAAGCAGGCTTTGCGGTGCCGGTTTTGAAAGCATGTCACACATCAGGCACTTTGAAGTAATTTTTCCATTCGACCGATAAGCTCATCGCCGAGTTCTATTTTATCCTTTATATGTTTTTCAATTTCTCGAACGAAACCGTCCTCCGCAAATGTCCCTCTTACCGCAGCGAAGTCCAAATGCTTCGTCTGCTCATCACCATCGATGCCAAATCCGGTTTGCGCAGTAGCGGCAAACTCCTTTTTAGCATCGGCATACAGTCGATGGTCCAGGTCAACGACGGCTTCTTTCCATTTTGTTGTCAGGTCAACTACGTCCTGAGCTGTTATTTGGTCTGTCGTTTTACCAAGGCACTGTTGTATGACGTCAATAGCCCATGCCCATTCGTAAGCGGGATAGCTCTCGTGCATTGTTTTGAAACATTCATTTAACTGTTGCAGGTCCTTAATTTTTTCATGTTCCATATCGCTTAGCATTTGCAGCACAGCTTCTTCGGGCGTAAATAAACCAGCCAAATCAATCCATTTGCCCGGCCCAACGGTAGTATCTGCTTGCAAAGCATCTCGAAGTTCTTCAACATTGTTGAAGTCTCTACTTTCCAGGCGTTTTATCAGGCAGTTGCCAAGAAACTTGTCGATCCCGATCTGATATAGCTTAATAGCTCGGTCCAGAGATTCATTTGTGATCTTAACACTGTGGTAGGTAAAGTAGTCAGATGTTTGGCCGGATGTGGTCTTTAAGTTGCGAAGAAGGTCTCTGCCGTTAAGCATTTTTTGGATTGTATAGGGGCTAAGAAGTTTAAAGTTTATATAATCAAGTTTTGTTGAGCTCTTACGCCTATCTCTTTTGGGCCATTTCCGTGCGTCGCGGACGGTCCCGACACTGCGCAGGTTCACGCCCGGTACGAGAATGCTTTCGTCCTCGTGCTCGATTAAATATGAGAATGGCAGATCCGAGGTGTCTGAGTTGCGGTAGTGTCTTCCCATTACGACTGTAAATGGGCCGACTTTTGCCGGCCAGAGCATATATGAGTCGCTGGCGGTTTTTGAGCCTCGTTCTACAACGCCTTGATGCACCGGCCCAAGTTTATACATGTGATTGCTCTGGTTGGTGCCACTGCCGGCATTGAGAAATGAGAATAGTCCGGCAATCAGAAGTGTGGACTTATGATGTGTGACGGTGTAAGGCCCAGCAAATATTGCGCATGCTTCGCCGTGAAACCCACCGCAATTGGCGAAGAAAACTGAGTTCTCTGCTGAATACTGCTTAGCCAGTACGGTGCCCTGGCCTATAAAGCACTTGGATATTATTACACCATCTGTGATTTCCGAACCGCTGCAGGCGATGAAATCTTCTGCAAAAACGCCCGACCCAATGTGAACAGGGTCTTCTGGACAACTGTTGATTGAGCCGTTCTCCAGTCTGTTGGCACCTTCGATAATAGCAGCAGGTCCAACCTTAACATTCTTTATAATTCGGCTGTTGAGGATTTTCGCGCCCTCTGCCACAAGGCCCATGGTGGAACGAACAGAGTCAGCGTACTCGGCTATCATCTTTCGCAGCTCATCAATCACCTTGGGGCGATGACGATAGAATGCGATTATGTACGCTGTGTGAGCAGAAAGTTCATCGTAAATGGGCACCTCTCGGCCGCCTGCTTCATTGACTACTTCAACTTCGGTCCCATTGCCAAAGTAGCTTTCGCCCTCGACTGCAAGCAGATCGATGTTGTCAATCACCACGTCGTCCTGAATTATGTAGTTGGCGATATAATTTCTTACGTGACTTATATACACGTTGTTGCCGATGGTACAGTTATGAATAGTGGCATGACTGATTCCGGGTGGTTTTGTGACACCGCCGAAAAAAGACACTTGTTTGTGGAAGGTGCCAAGTCTTATATCTCCGCAAAAGTGTGTTGATCTAATTGCACCGGCGTCAAAATCCTCAGCGACCTGGACCTTTGACCAGTCGGAGCAGGTACAGCCCTGATCGGTTAGCCGGGCGATTTCCTCCGAAGTAAGGCTGCGGTATTTTGATGACATTTTTGCACCTCGCGGAAAATCAGCAATTTATATTATCCCTCTGACGCAAGAAAATATATGGGGATTTCCTAGTGCCGTTTCTATTAAATAAGTTTCAGTTTTATAGTTGTGTCATTCCTGCGAAAGCAGGAATCCATTCCATTATTTCTGGATTCCGCATCAAGTGCGGAATGACAAAAAGTGAAAGTTTCTTTTTAGAAACGCCACTAGCACGCGAAATATAAGGGTTGTGGTGCCATAGGTCAAGGTGTTTTTGTAGGGCTATTCAAACTGGATATCGGTTAGAACAAGCTCAACATTGCTTGCGCCGTTGTAGGTATTGATTTGTGCTTCGTATGCGACATTAAAGAAATCTTGTTCCAGCAGCTTTTTTCCCCACTTGCCCATTCCAAAGCCGATGCAGCGGATAGAATTTGTATTGTCTGTTATCACAAGCTGCAAATGCTCGCTGTTTGCACCAACTCTTCTGGGGGCGGCTGTCAGCCGAACGCCCTTTGTAGCAAAGACGGGTTTTGGATTGCCCTGGCCAAAAGGACCCAGCAACTTCAGTTGGTTGATTGTATCCCAGTTAATTTCGGCAAGGCACGCCATCGCATCGATGTCAAGCGTTGCAACGACATCATCGGCGCTTAGATTCTCGTTGGCGTAAGCTTCGAGATCGGCTGCGAAAGGTTCGATTTTTTCTGGTTTTATTGTTATGCCCGCTGCCATTTCATGTCCGCCGAAATTTTGTAGATGACGGGAGCAGGCTTTAATCGCGCTGAG
>Ga0315545_1003231_pt1 | contig 14086 bp, 14 predicted proteins | sample SalMarSW160210MG_FD_203096 | JGI IMG/M metagenome (GOLD analysis project Ga0315545, IMG submission 203096) | Salt marsh sediment microbial communities from the Plum Island Ecosystem LTER, Massachusetts, United States - Salt Marsh Sediment SW1602-10 ... | reverse complement strand
ATCCTTGAATGACCCAGTGGGAAAAAGGTGTTCAAATTTAACTAAAAGTTTTTTTGCACCTACTGTTAACTCTAATAAGGGGGTAAATCCTTCGTTAAATGAGATAATGTTTGCATCCTTGTTAATCGGTATAGCTTCACGATAGCGCCACATGGTCGGCGCTCTGCCTTTGATTTTTTCTCTATCGAAGCTGAAGGTGAACTCAATATCCAGAAAGGATCTGCAACTGCACCTCCACCGTAAATCGTCTAATGGATATGTTGATCCACATCTTTTACATATAAGCCGGTTCATACGCCTTGGTGTAAGAGATTATTGTGGTAATGATGCTATCGCCTCGATTTCTATATCAAAACCAAAATGCAAGTTCTTTATGGGAACAACAGCGCGTGCCGGACGATGCTCGCCAAAGAATTTACCATAAACCTCGTTTACCCTGTCCCATAATTGAATATCAGAAATATACACGGTAGTCTTAATAACTTTATTTATATCACTGCCTGCAGCTTTAATGATTTCAGCTAAATTCTTTAATACTTGCTCAGTTTGCTCCTCAATCGAGCCGAGGCGCTTTTGTCCAGTAGCCGGATCGATAGGCAGCTGTCCTGAAACGTATATGATATTGTCGTGAATTACTGCCTGAGAGTAATGACCTGCAGGTTTTGGTGCATTTGGACTAAAGATTTCTCTCATAATGCCTCCTAAACTCCTTTTAGTTCTGTGGTGATATCCCCCTTACTGTATACTATTTTTAAGTTCTTGTCTGTCGGCGTTTGGTGGATCGCTGTCGCGCAGACAAACCAATGATTTTGATGTAGCTAGATCTGCCTAGACCCGATTTGGAGAAAAAATCCTTTCAAATAAAAAATAACGTCCTTTGTTTGGACTTTACCACATCTGGATTCAAGGAGAGAGTTAATTTTATCATATTTCTTTCTTAAATAAGATAGGAAATTGGCTCAGAAACCCACGCCTATTCATAAGGGGTTATACTTTTTTTTGATTAATCTTTTAAGCTGACCTAATTCTCTATGAAAATCAAATGATTAAAGGACATTGACATTAGCTTAACTATCATAATTATTTGACAATATGCCCTGCCTTAGATATTTTTAAGGGGATTTTTCATATAAGATGAAATAAGATTCTCTTCCTTGTATAAACATATGGAACATCAAACAAGGCATAGGCAAAATCTCAGATGAAAGGAGGCGGCTCAATGACACAATGCTATATGACCCACCTGGAATGTCCAAAATGTGGTATTTCCTATGACCCGGATCAGGTGAATCAAGTGTGTTCTTGTGGAGCACCGCTGCTTGTAAGGTATGACATGAAGGGTTTAGGTGCAGCAGTCAAGAAGGAAGATCTAATCAACCGAGCCCCATCTATGTGGCGTTATAGGGAATTCTTGCCGCTCAGAAAAGAGGAAAATATCGTAACTCTGGGAGAAGGGATGACGCCAATTATTCCCTTGCAGACAATTGGGGCCAGATTGGGCGTGAATAACCTCTACATGAAAGATGAGGGCGTCATACCTGGGGGAACGTTCAAGACTCGTGGCGCTGCAGTTGGGGTATCAAGGGCTAAGGAGTTGGGGGTCAAAGTCCTGGCCATGCCCACTAATGGGAATGCAGGCGGAACTTGGGCCACATATTCTGCTCGTGCCGGTATAAAGGCCTACATTGTAATGCCTGAAGATGCACCTGCCATTACACGGACGGAGTGTGCAGTAAGTGGGGCGGCACTATATCTTGTTCGAGGCCTTATCAGCGATGCCGGAAAGATCGTAGGACGAGCAGTGGAAAGATATGGCTGGTTCGATGCATCAACGTTAAGAGAGCCCTACCGCATAGAGGGCAAGAAAACGATGGGTCTGGAAATTGCCGAGCAGTTCTCATGGGTCTTGCCAGACATTATACTGTACCCAACCGGTGGTGGAGTTGGAATTATTGGAATTTATAAGGCCATGTGTGAATTGCAAGAAATTGGTTGGATGGGAGAGAAGATGCCCCGATTGGTTTCGGTGCAGGCTGCCGGTTGTGCCCCTATTGTTAAGGCATGGGAACAGAAGGAGACCGAATCCACGTTTTGGGAAAATTCTGCCACCATAGCCTTTGGCATCAATGTTCCCAAGGCACTGGGCGATTTTCTCATTCTCGATGCCGTTTATAAAACAAATGGCTGTGCAGTGGCGGTTGATGATAAGGAAATCCTGCAAGCACAGGCCAGCCTGGGGGCAGAAGAAGGGGCGTTTGTTTGTCCCGAGGGTGCAGCTACCCTTGCGGCAGCAATTCGCCTGTACAACAATGGCTGGATTAAGCCAGATGATAAAGTATTGCTACTCAATACAGGCACCGGTTTGAAATATCCTGAGACTGTGAAAGTAGAAGTGCCTATTATGGATCCAGACGATGATCTAATGGAGTAATATACTCTAACTGCTGCAATATGGCAGACACTTAAATCGATGAGGAGAATTTCGATGAGGGAAACAATATCCACAAGAGATGCTCTTGAAGGAGCGGTTCCCGCAGTTATATGAGGATCTTGTCCAGAAAATCCTTTGTCCTGGGGCTCTCAGGATTTTGGAAGAAACTAATATCAGTCCCCCGTTCAATGATACTTCCTTCATCCATGAAGATAATCTCGTCAGCCACTTCCCGTGCAAATCCCATCTCATGGGTGACCACGATCATGGTCATTCCACTCTTAGAAAGATTAATCATGACTTCGAGCACCTCCTTGATCATCTCCGGGTCCAAGGCTGAGGTGGGTTCATCAAACATCATGATCTTTGGTTCCATGGCCAAAGACCGTGCTATGGCAACCCGTTGTTGCTGGCCACCAGAGAGATTGGCCGGATATTCATAGGCTTTTTCCGGGATCCCAACCCTCTGAAGCAGCCCCATGGCACCGGCATTGGCCTCTTTTTTCGACTTATTTCGTACCTTCATAGGAGCCAAGGTAATGTTCTGAAGGGCAGTCATATGGGGATAGAGCTCGAAGCGCTGGAAAACCATACCGATCTCTGTACGAAGTTTATAAAGATCGGTTGCTGAATCGCCGACGGATACACCATCCACGATGATTTCACCTTCCTGGAAGGGCTCGAGACCATTGATACATCTGAGAAGTGTGCTCTTGCCTGAACCGCTTGGACCACACACAACTACAGTCTGCCCCTGTTTCACTTCCTCGTTGATGTCTTTGAGGACCTGAAAGTCGCCGTACCACTTGCTCATGTTTCTTATCTCGATCAATAGCTATCCTCCTTCTTCTGCCTTTACCTCAAATCGGCGGCTAATCATTGACCCGATATAGCAGGTGATAAGGAATACAATGGCTACAAAACCAAAGAGCTGGATGGATCGGACTTCTAAGGTATCGACGATTGTTGCTCTCCGGATGAGCTCAGGGAGCCCGATCACAAAGGCCAAGCAGGTATCCTGATAGGTGACAATGCTCTGGGTGATCATGCTGGGAAGCATCCTTCGGAGGGCAATGGGGATGAGTATATAACGTGTGGTCTGAATATAGGTCAGGCCTGTAGAATATCCAGCCTCAATTTGCCCTTTGCTTACAGACTGATAGCCTGCACGGATGATCTCGCCGAAGTATGTTGCCTCAAAGATAATAAATGATATAACCGCAGATGGGAAAGGATCTAAAGGACTTCCAATAATAATAGGCATTACGAAATAAAACCAGAAGATCACTAGTATAAGGGGGATATTCCGAATCACATTCACGTAAAAGGTAACCGGGTAATACACCCATTTATTACTGGAGATCCGCCCAAGCCCCACCAATATACCCAAAGGGATTCCTCCGGCCAGGGCAAAGAAGGCCAATTTGATAGTCACCCAATATCCACCCATGAGATATGAGATATTATTAATTACTGCATCAAACATCCTTACCTCCCGATCATACCAGGTATTTTGAGCCGTGACTCCAGAATACCCATCAACCCGACAACCGCTAAACCCAAGGCCAGGTAAATCAAACAGGCGCCGGTGGTCGATTCCAATCCATGGAAGGTCTCGGAATCGATCTTGTAGCTCATAAATGTCGTCTCCAACACACCAATTGTCATAGCAATGGAGGAGTTCTTAAAGATGGTCAGGAACTCCGTGGTTAATGGAGGGATAATGATCCGTAAGGCATAGGGAATAATCACATAGCGGTACATCTGTGGATGCGTTAGACCGGTAGACAGGCTGGCTTGATAGTGATCCCGAGAGATGGATGAAAAGCCAGCACGGGTATGCTCGGCCACCCGGGATGCCGTGTACATTCCGAGGGCGATGATGGCAACATAATAGTTGAGGCCTATGATCGAATTAATCTGATATTGAAGGGATTTTCCAAAGAGCATGGGCCCGGCGTAATACCAGAAGAAGAGCTGGACCATGAAGGGGATATTTCGGAATAGCTCTACATAAGCGCCCCCCAGGAATCTGAGCCATCTCCAGGGAGAGATCCGCATCGTGCCAATGAGAACCCCTAAAGAAAGGGCGATAATCCAACCAATGAGTCCCATTTTAATGGTGACCCAGATCCCCTGGACCAGATACATCCCGTATGGATTTCTCCACAGGACACTCCAGTCAAATTCATATGCTAAACCCATCACAATACCCCGAAGAAATATGGAAGAGGGGCGTTAACGCCCCTCTATTCTTAATGTTTCTTCCACCAATCCTTCGCTTGCGGATAACAGATCAATTGTAGATAATTCCTGTAGGCATCAGACATCGGAATCGGAACAACCCCTTTAGGACCCATCCACTTATCGTACATTTCAAAGAACTTGCCCGTTTTTATCGACCATACAATGGTATTGTTGATGAAGTCCCTGATATCGGAATTGCCTTCCCTGCACATATAGCCGTAAGGTTCGTAGGCGATAGCGAAATCAGCAGTTTTCCAGTTTTCAGGGTGCGGGGCCTTCATCCTCAAACCTTCCAGTAGACTTCGATCTGTGGAGTAGGCATCGACTTTTCCGCTTTTCAAGGCAAGGAATCCTTGAGGATGGGTTTCCACGACAACGATATCCTTGGGTTTATATTTCCCTCCTGCAACCTGATCTTCTATAGCCTTCAAGTTGGTAGTTCCCCGGGCCGCCCCCAGCCTTTTTCCGTTTAGGTCGTCAATCGTCTTAATATCGCTATCTTTGGGAATGAGAAAGGTCGTCTCCGAGACAAAGAAGATGTAACTGAAATCAACCACTTCTTCGCGCTTCTGAGTATAGGTCGTTGAACCCATCTCCACATCAACCGTTGCATTGGCCACCATAGGGATACGGGTTTTAGGAGTTACGGTGAATGGTTGGATCTCTATTTTCTTACCGAAGTGTTCGGAGAGCTTGTCAACAAGAAGGTATGTCATATCCACGGAAAATCCAACATGCTTCCCGACCTTAGGGTCTATGAAGGCAAATGGTATTGAACCCTCCCTCAGCCCCACACGGATCTTTCCCGTTTTGTTAATGCGGTCCATGGTTTCATCTGCCAGCGCCACACTGCCAAAGAGTGTCATGGCAAAGATGAAGCAAAAGGCAAAGATAAAAGATTTTTTCATAAGACTACCCCCCTTTTATTATTTTATAATAATAACCATAGCCCAGTTTTTATTTTGAATTTTATCACCCCCCCTTGTCTAAATTTTTGGGTTCACTATAGGACTAAGGAAAGGCTATGTCAACTCCATTTCATAAAGCAACAGACGTGATAACATAAGAATCTTATTAAATTTTTTTGGTTTCCTGAAAAATCAACAAAACATTACATAAGATGGTTGAAAGAGGCTGTAGTTTGATATATCCTCGTGATTGACCATGGAAAGAATAAGAGAGAAGGAGCTAAAGTCATGAAAGAAGGAATTATCGGTATATTAGGCGGAATGGGTCCAGAGGCGACCTTATACCTTTTCCAAAAGATCATCAAGAACACGAAAGCGATGAGAGATCAGGACCACCTCAGGATACTTATTGATAATAATCCAAAAATCCCTGACCGCACTCCAGCTATAGTGGGTCGAGGAGAAAATCCTGTTCCGATGATGATTGAGGTTGCAAAAAACCTCAAAAAAGCAGGTGCTGACTTTATTGTAATCCCTTGCGTTTCAGCACATTATTTCATCAATCAATTAAGAGAAGGAATTACTATTCCAATTATCTCCATTCTTGATGAAGTAGCAGGAGAACTAGAAAAGCACCTTCCAGATATAAAACGAGTAGGCCTCATCGCAACTACAGGGACCATCAAGGCTGGCCTTTTTCAAGATAGATTAAGGGAAATAGGGGTCGAAGTTTTGGTCCCATTCCCCAAAGAACAGGAGAATCTCGTCATGTCTGCAATTTATGGAGAATCAGGAATCAAGGCAGGATTTATTTCCTTGGAAAATAAAGAAAAAATTTTGCAAACCTCAAAGGCATTGATTGAAAAAGGTGCCCAGGGGATTATAGGAGGCTGTACTGAGGTGCCTTTGGTCGTAAACCAAACTGATATCGAGGTCCCCTTTTTTGATTCCCTCAATATCCTTGCCCTTTCTGCAATCCGTATAGCGAAAAGTAATACCCGCGAATACAGACGATAAAATCCGGATTTTTATGTTCTTCCACCTCTCTCCTGATCCAGCGCTAAAATGTCCTTTTTCATAATGGGGATATTTTTTATTAGGCTAACGCTGTATTTATAGAAAGGACGGATTGATACTGAAAGAACCGATTTATGTAAACATGAAAAATTAAAAGGGTTTTCGTTTAACTCTTATTCCTTTTTGGCAAGTGTCAAACGGAGACACGACCACTTTATAGTACAAAGATTATATCATGGGCTTGATAATCCGGATCATAATTACATGATTCATTCGGCACCATATCAAGAGGATCCTGCGGACTATTATCATTGGCATCTCCAAATACTTCCAAAACTCTATAAAGTGGCAGGATTTGAATTAGGCTCTGGCATATATCTCAACAGTACGAGCCCTGAAGAAAATGCGAAATACTTGAAGGAAATAACAACGGATGTTTCAAAATAATATCAAAAAACTGTCCTTATTGCTCATCAATTCATTACCGCTACGTGAAGTATAATTTTTAAAGGGCTTTTTTGCTTGACACACTAGTGCCTTTCTCTTAAGCTCAAAAGATAAGAAAAGTATTTTTATTACTTATTTCAATCCCTTTCCTCATAATACTCACGCTTATGGATAAACCTCACACGTTGATTGAGCAAAAAAATTTGCATAACCACCAAACCTGGACTTCATCAAATCAAAATAAGCTCAGGAAACCCAGCCAAATTGGTAAAACACTAAGCTTTGTATTTTTTATTAACCACATACTAAAGATAAGGAGGTTATCATGAAAAACAAAGTTTTCTATACTATTATTACCCTAATTGTCTCGACAGTATTAATAGGGGCTTTTGGGGTGACCAGTGTCCAGGCAGCAAAAAAAGGTAAACCCATAATTGTCGGAGCGCCTGTTCCACGAGCGAGTGCATATGGACAAAATGGCGAACGGGGTATGATCTTGGCTGCAGAGGAAATTAATGCTGCAGGCGGGGTTACTGTAGGCGGCGTAATGCGCCCTCTTAAACTCGAGATTATTGATACTCGCGACGAGGAACCAGGTGTACCTACCAGCGAAGTTCTTCTGGCAATAGAGAAATTGATTCTACAGAAAAAGTCTGATGTTATTGTTGGTGGCCCCTGCATGTCAGAGTGTGGGATGGCAGCCATGGATCTGTACGCTCGATATAAAATTGTAGATATCGTATCCATTGGCTGCTATACGCCCAGCTGGGATAAGAAGGTAGGCAGCAACCTCGAAAAGTATAAATATTCCTTTAGGGCAAGCGGCAGTGTTAAGGCATATATAAAAGAAGGGCTCGATTTGCTCAAGCAAATCAACCAAAACTTCGGATTTAATAAGATGTTCGTTTCAATAGACGACAGTCTCATGTGTCGCAAGGCAGCAGGAATTGTGGAAGAGCTTGCTGTGAAAACTGGCTGGGAAATCGTAGGCAGAGATAAGCACCCTATTGGAACAACTGATTATTCCATGGCGTTGAGTGATTGCAAGAAATCAGGGGCACAAGCTTTATTCATGTGGGCTTATTCACCGGAGACCTCTATTCTCTTAAAGCAGTGGGCTGATATGGAAGTGCCAGCGCTACCTCTCGGTTTCATTGGTGCTGCCGAGGACCCTGGCTTCTGGAATGCGACAAAAGGGAAAGGTGCTTATACAGTGGTTACCCTCTCGGAGACGGGTAATGTTCCCAGCAATTTAATGCCACAGACCATGAAATTCTATAATGCCTTTAAGGAAAGATGGAAGGTGGCTCCGCGGAGCACCGGATGTGTAAGTGCATATGAAGCACTGTATGTATTGAAAGATGCTGTTGAGAGGGCCGGAACTCTTAAGGATGATGCCCTGATAGCTTCACTTGAGCAGACGAATCTTCCAGCCGTACGAGGCACGGTCAGGTTTGATAAAAATCATCAGATCATCTATGGCTATGATCCAAAGACAAGTGTATTAGGCTGCTGGGTACAATGGCAGGATGGAGAAAGGGTATGTATCTTTCCAGAGGCAGCCGCTACCGGTGCGGTAAAGATGCCCCCATGGCTGAAGTAATATCAATCAGTGATACCATGTAAGCCCCTTGCTTTTGCGAGGGGCTTATTTCAATTTTAAATAAGAGCTCATGGGCTTCGCCCCAAATGGAGCAGGTTTTCAAATGAAAACTTTAGCTACGAGTAAAAAGAACCCATCTCTCGTAACTCGTCACTTGGCACGGATTTTATTACCCACTACTCCAGTATTCCAACACTCCATTATTCCAAGAGGGTGTCAAAGCATAATATTGATAAAAGAGCCATTGTTTCAATAAGTTTAGAAATTCTGATACTTAGATTATGGACATAGTAATATACGGTACTGTTAATAGCGTTATCTTTGCACTGATAGCTGTTGGCTTTACATTGGTCTATGGGGTGAGTAGAATACCAAATTTTGCCCATGGTTCCATATATGTGCTGGTCGGTTTCTTGACCTGGAGTTTCGTGAATGATCTCAAAATAAATTATGCACTTGCTATCCTTATATCCCTAACTATAGCGGCAGGCCTTGGTTTTATTATATATCGCCTTATACTCATACGCTTAAGGGGCATGGCAACATCTGAGATTATTGCCTCATTCGCTGTGAGCTTAATTATATTAGAAGGCCTGCGGATGCAGGGTATTGCTGGGTTTAAAGGCTTTATAGGTCCCTTTTATGTTCTACAACCATTTATAGAAGGCAAACTGATCATATTCGGTGTGTTTGTGGACTATCAACGGCTTATCATTATAGGGGGAGGATTTGCAGTAGTAACATTTTTGTGGTTCTTTACCCACCATACTAAGATGGGCCTATCCTTAAGGGCTATAGCCCAGGATGAACGTGCCGCTATGATGCTTGGCGTAAACTCAGATAAAACAGCAATGATATCTCTCTCTATTGGTTCTGCATTGGCCGGTCTGGCTGCCGTCATTATCCTTCCCCTTGGTAGTGTTACTGTTGAGGCAGGATACAAGGTTTTGATATACGCCCTTGCAGTATGTATCATCGGCGGTCTCGGAAGTTGGGCAGGTGCAGTATTGGCATCCTTTGTCATTGGCTTTGCTATGAAAATCAGCACAGCACTTTTCGGAGCAGTATGGGAGTCAGTAGTACTGGTCGGAACCATTATCTTTATCCTATTATTTAGGCCTTCAGGGCTTTTGGGGAAACAGAAAGAGCTTGAGGAGAGGGTTTAAGATTGGTTGGCGAGGAGAAGCGAAAAAAAAGGTTAGACAGAAGTATAAAAGTACGAACAGAGGGACTCTACGCCCTATCGTCATGGGGTGAGATGGCATATCTGATCATGCCACGACTTGTCTTAATCCTTGGATTACTTGTTCTTCCCCTGATTTTAGATATGTACTGGCAAAGAGTCCTCTGCTCAGCTGGCATCTATGCACTATTGGCGCTAGGCTTTGATTTTCTGGCCGAATATGTTGGTCTGGTCTGTTTAGGAGGTGCCTTTTTTATTGGAGCCGGCGGATATATCTCCGGGCTCTTGAACGCATATCTTGGCTGGTCGCCGCTGCTGTCTATCCCAATCGCTACAATTGCCGGAGCTGTAATTAGCACACTGGTCCTGCTGCCCTGCCTCCGACTCAGAGGCATCTATTTCGCTATTGTGAGTTTTATGTTTCCCCTATTTTCGGTCTATATTATCATCGCACTTAATGTTTTCGGAAGTACAGAGGGTATCAGTGCCCTGGCCAACCTGCCTAATATCTGGGTTGAACAGTACCTTATCCTTGGGGCTGTTATTCTGTCACTATTCGCATTGAGAAGATTAGTCATTGAAGATATTGGTGTCATTTTTCAGAGCATAAAGGACAATGATCAGGCTGTTAATGCCTCTGGTATTAATATAACAGCTTACAAGGCTAAGGCAGTTTTCATTGCATCATTAATTGGTTGTTTTGGCGGGGCTTATCTGAGCCACCTTTACGGGTGGTTAGGCTTATCGCTGTTTGCCATGGATTTTTCCATACTCCCCATTGCCGCCTCTGTTATGGGAGGAATGGGATCTTTAGTAGGGCCAGTATTAGGTGCATTCATACTAACCCCCCTTTCAGAGGCACTGCGTGGTTTTGGGCAACTCAGGGTAGTCCTCTATTGCCTTATATTAATAGGTTTTATGGTATATAAACCTGAAGGATTAATGAATTACCTTGAGCGTAAGTATCATCAATTCGAGCATTGGGAAAAAGTGTAACCATGCATGATGAATCTATTCTTCGCGTAGAAAATATTCGTAAGACATTTGGTGGGGTTCAAGCTGTAAAGGATCTGAGCTTTTCTTTATCGAAAGGGGAAATTCTCGGAGTCATCGGACCAAACGGCTCGGGTAAAACAACACTTGTTAACCTTATCACCGGCTTTGTGCGAGCCGATTCCGGAAATATTTTTTTTAAAAAAAGGAATATCACAGGTATACCACCTCATAAAATCGTTAATTTTGGACTTACGAGGACGTTTCAGGTAATGAGACCCTATCACAGTTTGTCTGCATTTAAAAACCTCATTGTTCCTTTGAATTCACCCCGTGTACGACGAACCAGAAGTGGGAAGCTCGGCGATATAGATGCAGTTGCCATAGATATATTAGAGGAGGTTGGTTTTGAACGTGATGCTCGTGTTCCGTATAAAGCGGCCGGTACCCTCCCCCTTGGATACCTGAAACGTCTTGAGCTCGCCAGATGCATTGCCCTCAGGCCTGACCTCATTATATGCGACGAAATTTTCTCGGGGCTTAGTATGTCTGAAATAACATCCCTGATCCCCTTCTTGGAAAAATTACAGATGGAAGGGACCACGATGATGATGATTGAACATCGACTGAGAGAACTCTTTAAGCTGGCAAACAGACTGATTGTAATGAATTTTGGTGAAAAAATTGCTGAAGGAATCCCTGTGGAGGTTATTGAGAATCAAGAGGTCAAAGAGGCTTACCTCGGAACGGCGACATCATGATGCCAATATTAGAAATCAAAAATCTCATGGTATTTTATGAAAATGCCATAGCCATAAATAATGTTCATATAACATGTGAAAAGAAAGAAATTACAGGAGTCTTTGGGGCCAATAGTGCTGGCAAATCTACACTCATGTATACCATTTCCGGAATAATTTTAGATGTACAGAAAAAAGAAAAAATGAGAGGCGGTGAGAGAATAACAGTGCTTGGAAGCATATACTATGATGGGGTGGATATTGTCAATACCGAGGCCAGCGAAAGGGCAAAGCAGGGGATTATCCTTTGTCCAGAGAGACGTAGAATTTTTCAGGAAAGTAATGTATTGGAGAATTTGAAAATAGGCGGTATTTTAGCAACAAGGGCAGAAGCCAAGAAAACACTTGACTATGTCTTTACAATTTTTCCACCTTTAAAAGAACTAAAAAAAAGAGAGGGAGGTTTTCTGAGCGGTGGTGAACAGCAGATGCTTGCTATTGGGAGGGCCTTGATGGCTCAGCCTAAGTTGCTGTTGCTGGATGAACCGCTCCTTGGACTTAGCCCAAAAATAGAGGAAATGCTTGCCAGAGTAGTGAAAGATATCAATCGGGAAATGGGGATTACCATATTGATTTCAGAGCAATATGCCAGACCAATCTTGCCTATTATACACCACGGTTATGTGCTCGAAAACGGTAGCTCAGTTTTAGAAGGTACCTCCCAGGAGCTTATGGATAACCCGGATGTAAAATCCGCTTATTTTGGGCTTTAGGTGCTATTAGTTGTCCGCTGGCCACATCGTTCACATTTCTGCCATAAACTGCTATCGCGTGATAATTCTTACATATAAAACGATTGTAAGCTGTATTGCAAAGTCTTATGGATTCGATCCGGGTTATGAATCACAGCAACAGCTCCAGGCTCTGCATAGCCCTCTGACACAATCTCTTTAAAAAAGCCCTTTCAATGATTTCCGCCCATATTGCCGTACTCCAGGTAGTAGCCGTATGATCACAAAGAAACTATTGAATGAATCGAGAGCAGATCTGAGAGCTTGTCACGGAAATAATGCTTTCCGCCTGACAATTGTATGTATACAAAAAGATTTAGTTATCTTACAATAATGATGTTCTCGTAAAAAGTCCTTTTACTCGCTCATGATGCCCATTGTGGGATTCATGAAATGCTTCGCTCATCGCCAAAAACTCGGCCTAAGGCCCTGAGAAGGGGCATGTGTATGTCTTTTTTTGTAATGCCCCATACATTCACAGTAATGGGCCGTTTCAAAATGGTGCAAAGAAACATGCCCTTGTCTTCTATTGCTCCGTACATATGCACCTTTTTGAAACGCCCCTGCACGGGGCTTTGTTTTGGGCATTTGACAAAAAAAGACATACACATGCCCCTCAAACCCGCCCGGCATCGCGAGGCCTCAGCCGAGGCGGACGGGCAGTTTGGCGATTTTAATCCGCTTGAAGCGGATTAACGCTCAGCATTTTATGTATTGTTTTCCAAAAGTGGCCCAAATCGCTCGCAAAAGACTTTTTACGAGTTTGTCAATAATAAAACACAAAGATAAAAAAATGTTATAAGATTGGTGTAAACGAAAAAAGCGAGCTGAATCTTTCCTGTGGATTAATGGAGGGTAAAAGTAAGAGAGGAGGTGTACAGTGGGTAAAAGAATTTTGGCAGATAAAACTCTCAATCAAAGGTTGCAAAAAAAACATCCAAATTTCGCGGCCGAGCTTATTGACTTCGATTTTGGCCCCAATAAAATCCAAATACAAGCAACGATTTTCAAAGAACTCCTTGAGATAGATGAAGAAAAGGCGATAAAAGCCTTTGAGGAATTATGCAGATCTTTCAGTGAAGTCTGTTGCGATTATCATATCAAATTTGATCCTATTAATCTTTTCATACTCGCGGATGAGGAATTACAAAGAGGGACAAGCACTAAATTTCGAGATGCATATAATGAAAGTCTTTTTGCCGAAGTCCTAATTCCTGCCAGTGATTTCAAAATGCATGAGTATTGGAAGTATAGCTTTTTGCACGAATTAGGTCATTCATGGTTTTCTATTGAGTTCTCTCCCGAGGACATGGAATGTGGTCATGAAGATCTTTTTATAGATTTAGTGGTCATCTGTACTTTTAGAAAAATCCTCCCCCCACATAAGCGAGTGTACCAGGAAGTAAGAAAACATAGACCATATTTTGTAACCCAACAAAGCAAAAGATTTATAGGAAAAGAGCTGTATAAGCAGATATTGCATGACCCAGAGGCATACTTAAGAGATTTGCAGCAAAAAATATACTCACCAAAACGCAGGAGAAACATAAAGAAAGAAAGTTTGATATGAAAGAAAGACTTGTAGGCAGTATGAAATGCTCGCTTACACCCTAATGGGTTTCTTTTCCTTGCTTATCCTTCTTCGCTCCTCATCTCTCACCTCTCGTCTCAAGAGTTTTCCGACCTTGGACTTTGGAAGCATATCTCTGAATTCTATATATTGTGG
>Ga0315545_1003230_pt1 | contig 14091 bp, 13 predicted proteins | sample SalMarSW160210MG_FD_203096 | JGI IMG/M metagenome (GOLD analysis project Ga0315545, IMG submission 203096) | Salt marsh sediment microbial communities from the Plum Island Ecosystem LTER, Massachusetts, United States - Salt Marsh Sediment SW1602-10 ... | reverse complement strand
TGCTTCTCAATTAAATTTCCTGACCATGGCAAATTATACATTGTTCCCTGATAAGCTTTAACCACCGACAGCGTCCACAATATAAGACCGAGCACTGAGATTAGCCAATCAAGTGCAAAGTCAATAGAAGGTATACAGCTAAGGATAGTACTGGCAATTATAAGGGTGTCAAAGATATAAAACGCTTGTACAGCAGGAAAGCGTACAAATTTATTCTCCCTCTCCACCGGTATTGCCAAGGCTAATCTTCAAACTTCCTTTCTAAACCGACTGGGGGCATGCCGTCTTCGTCCCAGCCACGCTTCTGATAGTACAAAGAGACAAGCTTCTGGAAGTCCTTCTTATCAATTACCTTGCCCACATTAGGACCCGTAAGAGGAGGATTAGCCCAAACTTTGTAGGGGAGGCTGTCGTCTTTACGACTCATGCCGAGTCGAGTATTTATCAAGCGCGTTAGGTCATAGATATCATTGGAGAGCTCAAGAAGCTCCTCGAGTGATGCTTCCTTTCCAGTTACATATTTGTAGAAGTACTGATAGTGCCTTTCATTCAATCCCAGTTCGACCCAAGGCAGACGGCAAACGCCGAGCATGTCAAACAATGGACGCAGTGTTTGGTGATATATTACTGTATTAACCTTGTCTTCATCAGACCAGTTCTGACCTTCCTCTATTTCCTTAGCAATAGTCCACGCCCGTGTGTGATGTGCCCCTATGTCCGACGTAGCATACGCAAGCCCCATAGAAATGCCGGCACGGCTGTCATAAGCCGACTGCTCAAGACCCTTAACCTGTAGGATGATTTTGTCCATTTCGGGCCACTTCTTGATAATACGGCGAGAGCCATCGGCAAGAACATCACCGATACCCTGCCGGTAAGCGATTTTTTGTATCAGTTCTAAGATGGCCTCTTCATCTCCCCAGGTGATTTCCCTGCCATCCAGGTCGGAGAGTGACAATATTCCCTTCTCATACCCCTCTATTACGGCTCCTATAATGTTGCCTGTGGAAATCGTATCTACCCCTAGTTCATCGCAAAGTCGGACGGCGGCAAGTATCGCAGCGAAATTGTCTATTCCCAGGTTCGGTCCTAGCATAGCGCATGATTCATATTCCGGCCCATCAATTATCGTCCCTGTATATTTTCCGTTCTTCACCAGACAAATATTGCCGCAACACATGGAACACGAAAAACATGCGCTGTTACCTATCTTGAAGTTATCCAGCATTGCCGCGCCATTAATCTGGTTATGCTTGGCAAAAACGCTGTCCTTGAAATTGTATGCTGGCAGAATCCCTTTCTCGTTGGCATACTCTATAACGTTCATCAAACCTTCCCGCTGCCACATTTTGAAATATTTATGTTCCTCCATATATTTGTAAGCTTTGTCAGCCTCTGCCATCAGCCCATTTACATCATAGGTCGGAAGGTCATTGTGTCCCCGTACTACAATCGCCTTGAGTTTTTTCGACCCCATAATTGCGCCAATCCCTGTTCTCCCGGCATTGCGTCCCCAGTCAGCATTTACACAGGCAAAGTTCACCATGTTCTCGCCAGCTACGCCGATGGTTGCAACATGGACAGCATAGGTGCCCAACCGCTCTTTGATAATTCCTTCAGCTTCTAGACAGCTTTTCCCCTCTAGTTCAGGCATGGGAAGTATAGTCGTCTCACTATTGTCGATAAATAGTACTGATAATTTCGGCGCCCTGCCGGTAATGGAAAGAATATCGTTTCCCGTCTGCCGCAGTTCGACCCCAAAGCCACCACCCATAGAAGAATCACCATAGAGACCGGTAGCTGGTGAGATAGCGACAAAGGAGATCTTTCCCGACGAGGGCAAGTAAGCCCCGGTCAGCGGTCCAGGTGCGATAACCAGGAGACTCTCCAAACCGAGAGGGTCTACCTTGAAATCATGTTTCTTCATATTATCCCAGACCAGTTTAGCACCAAAGCCACGCCCACCGATATACTTTTCTATGAAGGCATCTGATAGGGCTCGGCGCTCGGCAGTACCTTTCGTAAGATCCACGTGCAGGTGTCTTTTAAAATATCCGCTCTTTATATTCATAGCTCTTCCTTTCCTACTTCGGCATAGTGGATGACCTTTCTTTCGCCCTTCTCATAGAACTCAATTTCTTTCATCTGAGCATAGCTTAAAACATTATTGAGACGTTTGAATTCACCCAGGGTAGACTCCGGTATAAGCCGGAGCGCTCCCGTTGGACATTTCTTGACGCACTCAGGGTCTCCTCCACACATATCACATATAATAGGCTGGTCACAATCTTCATGTACATATATCGCTCCGAAAGGGCATGCACCCACACATTTGTAACACGAAATACAGGTCTCCTTATCTAGTTGTACAACACCGTTGCTCCGTCGCAAAGCACCAACAGGGCATACTTGCGCACATGTGAGCACTTTGCATTGGCTGCATACAATCGGCATTCTCATAACCGGATGGGGGTATGTTGTCAATACTCTTATCGCCGACTTTTTCGGATTGTTCACTCCAAAATGTTTGATTGCACATACAAGCTCACATATCCTGCAACCAGAACATTGCTCAGGAATTACCACTATTATTTTTGACATCAGATAATCCTCCAAAAGATTCGTGCAATTGTTACCCAAGATAATAAGCAAAGAGTCAGTAGACTTTTTAAATGGTAGTTGAGGTAGCTCCTTTCAGCTATAGTGTAGTAAATAAACAAGGCGCTCAGGGTTCAGCAAATGGGACACCAATTATCAGCATACCTGCCAAAGGAGACATTGTCAATAGGAGCGAAGAGAAGAACACATCGGAAGACTAGATATAGATAATTGTGGACACTATAACCATCATCTCCCTTCCGGAGGGATTTTAGAGTAATTACTAATAGCTAATTAGGAATGGCAAACTCAATAAAGAACTCCACGGCAAGGCATACACCCCAAAATAGCGAGTGAAAGGCTCTTCCATATCAAAATCGCTACTACGCTTGATACTTGCAGCCACATCTTGCCCTGATTACAGAAAACAGCAGCCAACAAATTCTGTGAAGGATTATGAACTTCCCCGCCTGATGTGCTAATTACCGCGGGACGTTAGCCAAATGTTAGCAACCCTAGATTTTCCAACGGGATTGTAGTAAAATTTGAAGCTAGGAGGGGTGTCCGAGTGGTTTAAGGAGACGGTCTTGAAAACCGTTCTCGTCTATGGCGAGCGTGGGTTCGAATCCCACCCCCTCCGCCATTAATGAGATTCAACCGAGACCGTACTTAACATAGCCAAACCCATAGGGTTTAGATTATACCCCCTTATATACGGCTTAATCAGAATATAGTTTTCCCCAAACCATAATGGTATACAGGCAGCATCATCAATAAGCATTCGCTCAGCCTGTTGATATAACGACAGGCTCAGGTCGCTATCTGGCTCCATCCCTGCCATCTCCAGCAAAGCATCTATCTCCGGGTTGCTATATTCGCCATGGTTATTATCGGCACCACTGCTAAACAAAACATCCAAGAAATCCTGTGGATGTGGGTAATCAGCAATCCAGCCTATATAGAACATCTCATCCTTCTCCTGCTTGAGGTGATAAAGGAACCGCTGCGGTTCTAGCTGCCTTACCTCAACCTCCACCCCGAGGTTCTGCCGCCACTGGTGAACAATAGCCTCCAGTTCCGATGAAATCAATCCTCCCCAACCGACGGTAGTAATAGTTATAGGTGGCAACTCAGCTACATCACCATATTCAGAAGCACTAATTAACTCCCTTGCCTCAGTTACATCATAATCCAACCCTGATAAATCCTTATTAAAACCGGGCATGCCTGGCGGTAGTATACCATCTGCCCGCTCTACCATATCCCTAAATACCAAAGAAACCAGTTTATCCTTATCAATAGCCTGCGAGAAGGCACGGCGAATATTAACATCATCAAATGGTGGTTTACTACAGTTAAATCCAATATAAAAGAAGCTTAGCTCAGGGACTATCGCCAGTTCCCGGTAAAAGGGACCTGACTCATCGGTGACCTTATCAATATAACTCTGATAGACATCGGTAACATCAATTTTCCCAGTCTCATACATATTCATCGGCATCCCGCCCCACAACTGAAAAACAACATAATTGACCTTAGCCAACTCCCCATAATAAAGCTCATTCTTTTCTAGAACAAGCAAGCTATTTTCATCCCACTGTCCAAGCTTGAATGGACCAGTGCCATTCGGTTCCCGCCACCACTCCCCTCCTGATTCCACATTAGCTCTATCCACGACAAAGGCAGTTGGATAGGTCAGCTTGGATAAGAAATAAGACTTGGGGGCATCAATAGTTACCTGAAGGGTGTAATCATCAATAACCTTGACACCGCTAATCCCCTTGGTCTCACCGGCTAATACTCCCTTCACCCCAACAATATCTCCCAGGTAAGTGGCTGCCGTCAGCGACCTGATAGCGGGGTCACAGGCACGTTCCCAGGAATATTTAAAATCCTCAGCCTTAACCTCCCTGCCATTATGAAACCGAACATCATTTCTTAGATAAAAGGTATAGGTTCTTCCATCATCACTAACCTGCCATATCTGGGCTATATCAGGCACCGGTTCTAGATTATCGTCAAGGCAAACCAATCCGCTGAATAGCTGCATTATATCGCTATGAGAGGTCATCTCAGCAGAAACTGCCGGGTCAAGAGTTAATGGCTCAGTGCCATACAGATTAAGAACTTCTTGGGTGGCTGGTGGCTTTCCCGGCTCAGGCTGGCAGACAGCAGTTGGCAAGAGAAATACCAGCAGACTGCAAATCAATACTATCGAAAGAAGTGTATATATGATTCTTTTCATCATTTAGCTCTGCAACAAGATATACAATAGTCTATTTCTACCCTAGTCTTAAAACAAACCTTCCCTTTTCAGGCTCAGGTGCTGTTTATCGCAGACGATTATGTGGTCCAGGACATCTATACCCATAACTTCCCCGACCTCAGCCAGTCTTTTGGTCAACTTTATGTCATCTTCCGAGGCTTCAGGGTCGCCCGACGGGTGATTATGGACAAATATAAGCGAGGCAGCACTGGCTGATATTGCCTCCTTGAATACCTCCCTGGGGTGAACGATGCTGCTATCCAGGCTACCGACTGAGATTTCTGCCACTTTTATTAGCTGATTTCTGGTATCTAGTAAAAGGGCTAGGAAATGCTCCTTCTTTTTACCCTTCAGCCTGCTCTTCACCAAACCGGCAACATCTTCAGGGGTCTTAACTACCTGTTTCTCTCCAGCTTCTAAGTAACCCTCCAGCCGATTAGCCAATTCAAAAGCAGCCTTAATCTGAGACGCCTTGGCAACACCAATCCCTTTTATCTGGGCTAACTCCTCTACCGAGGCGCTGGCAATCCCTTTAAGATTGCCAAACTGGCTGAGTAACCTTTGCGCCGTCACCATCACCGATTCGCCAGCAACACCACGACCCAGAATCAGAGCCAGAATCTCCTGTGCCGATAGGGCGGCTACCCCTAATTTTTGCAGTCTCTCTCTAGGTCGCTCCGAAATAGGTAAATCGTGAATGGTAAATGATTTCTTCACCAGCCTCGCCTCCATACCCAACTTTCAATAGACAACCCAAACATCAAAGGAAAATCGATAGTTGGTGCAGTTACTGCCCCAATCAGTATCGGATACATTTCCGCTGCTGTCCTCCCAGTTGATTGATACTGGTCAGAAACATAATCACGCCACAAAGCATCCAACTCGTCCATATCAAAGCCATATACCTCTTCTAAGGCGGCATCGTAGCTACTCCCTTGTTTAAAGGTAAGGAGTAGCTCAAGCATCTTGTCCTGCCCATAATTAGTAATAAGAAATTCAACCAGACTATAGCTCTGAGCATAGGAAAGTAAGGACTCCATGGTATAAGCTGAAAAGGGACTTGATAAGCTACGCACTGAGATAAGGCTATTTTCGGCTATTGCCCTATCGAGACAGGCAGTATATTCTTGAGTTAGCACCCCCTCAGTATACATAGCTAAACCCTCATCAAGCCAGATAGGCAGGTCATTATAGGGATTAAGTGTCATCTGATGTATGACCAGGTGTGTCAGTTCGTGAGCAATTGCCCTCTTTCCCCAGCTAAGTATATTTGGGGCTATACCAATGGCTATAATGCCATATCTGGTAAAAGCTACTCCTCCTGTCCACTCTTGAGGATAAATCATAGCCTCCCTTAAATCTTGGGAATTAGCGTAGATATAGAGCTTAGCTGGTCTTTCCAGCTCGGCACCAGTATCGTCAGCCAGCTTAGCCAGTGCCCCCTGAGCCGCAGTCATTAGCTCTTGGGCAAAGGACTTCTCCCCTTCATACCAATATATGGCTACTTTACCTTCAGTTAGGCTACGCCATAAATAACTTGTGTCATCGAATTGAAGCTGAGTCGGAGTAGTTTCAATATTCTCACCCTTGATATCCTCTACTATCCACCAGTATTCCATGCTGGAGCCGGGCGGTAATCCACCAATTCTTACCATTTCCAGAGTCCAGCTAACATCAACCGTAGTATTGGACACAAATTCAATGTAGACTTCGCTGGTCACATGGGCGAAGCTTACCCGGTCAACGGTATAGCAAAGGCGAATATCAGTAATATTGACATCACTCTCGGCTGACATATTAAAGATAAGCCTGGAAGGGAAGTCTACCTGAGCCGAACTACCTAATACAGTTAATCCAGTCTTGGCTTGAACCAAGCTAGGGCTCAGCACAGTCAACAATAAGCAAAAAACTAAGACTAGGCGACTGGTTTTTTTAATCATCCTTCTTCACCCACAATAGACCTAAGATAGGCGGTTATGAAGCCATCCAACTCCCCATCTAATACAGCATCAGTATCGCTTGTCTGATAGCCAGTTCTGTGGTCTTTTACCATCTTATAGGGATGAAGGACATAACTCCTAATCTGGTTACCCCAGCCAGCAGCTATGCGCTTCCCCTTAAGTCTAGCTCTTTCCTCAGCTCTCCTGGCTAACTCCAACTCCAGTAGTCGAGCTTGAAGTATTTTTAATGCAATTTCTTTATTCTGGTACTGAGAACGCTCACTTTGACAGGTAGTTACCAAACCCGTAGGAAGATGAGTTAACCGGACAGCACTGCTTGTTTTCTGCATATGCTGTCCACCTGGTCCACTTGACCTGAACACATCAACCTTTAAATCCTCAGGTTCTATCTTTATATCAACATCTGCTTCGGCTTCAGGTATAACCTCCACCAACACAAATGAGGTATGCCGAGCATGGTCGGCATCAAAGGGAGAAAGACGAACCAGGCGATGAACACCGTGTTCTGACTTTAAGTAGCCACAGGCGTAATCACCGCTAACCCCAACTATGGCACTCTTTATCCCCGCCTCATCTCCCGGCGAAATATCTAATATCTCAGCCCGGTAACCACGTCGCTCGGTCCAGCGAAGGTACATCCTCAGCAGCATCTGCGCCCAATCTTGAGATTCTGTGCCTCCAGCTCCGGCATGAATTGCCAGAATAGCATTTCTGGCATCATACTCACTACTAAAAGCCATCTCCAGTTCCAATTCATCAAGGCGGAAAGCCACCTTCCCTATCTCAGACTGTATCTCTTCATTAAGGATGGTATCTTCCTCAGCTAGAGGGGTTAACTCGGCAATGTCAGCTACCTTTTCCTCCAGTTCTCGCCACTCTTGCACTACCTTCTTCTGCTCAGACAAAAGACGCATAATACTCTGCGCTTTAGCCTGGTCTAACCAGAAGTCAGGCTGGGCAGTCTTTTTCTCTAATCTGTTAATTTCCTCTTCCTTGGCAGCAATGTCAAAGATGCACCAATGCCATAGATATTCTAGCCTGCAAATCCTCAAATTTGTCCCTTAATTCCTGCATCTATCCTCCCCACATTTTACTACTTAAAAAGTTTTCCTTGCCAGCCACTACCGGATACCATAGTGCTTTCTGCTTTCAGATTTCCTCCAGCCGCCAGATGGGCAAGCCTAGTAGGCTCAGGTAAGCGGTAACCACAGCAGCACTTCATAACCCAGTAAATAGCAGTTTTAAGGTCAATTTTATGACCTATGGAAACATAAATCGGCTTCACTCCAAGCTTGGTTCGCAGAGCCACCCCTATAGTCTCATCTCTATCTATTACTTCAGTATAGCTACCGGACTCAACGCCAGGTTCTTCATGTTGACCACATAGCCGGGACTTAGCACAACCAATTGTTGGTGTATTCAAAAAGAGCCCTAAATGAGAGGCAAGACCCAATCGACGGGGGTGGGCAATTCCCTGACCATCAACCAGGATGAGGTCTGGATTAATGGTAAGCTCTTGACAGGCAGCCAATGTTAATGGCGACTCCCTGAACGAGAGGAGTCCAGGGATGTAAGGATAATCAAGTTTTCCTTTAGCTACTTTCATTTCCACCAATCTGAGTTCGGGAAAATTTAAGACAACCACAGCCGCTGTAGCCACTCCCTGTGCCTTTCCTGCTGATATATCCACACCAGCAATAAAATGGGGAGCGGTGACCTCACCGTTTGTAGATACTTGTTCTGCCAACCTCCGCTGTATGTCCAAAGCCTGAGCAGTACTAACCTGCCAACTGTGTAATTTCTCTACCTTCACCCCCCGATTATAGCCCCTATATGACCTTCTGACAACTATACTTAATGAGGTTGGGGTAGAAAAAATATACTGCCTCCAACCGTAATCAAGTTGACATTTATATTCACCACGGCTAATCTATAGTTATTGGGCAAACTTATGGACACTAAACGCAACTTATCGAGAGGTTGGATAACTTTAGTCGCTGGTTTACTTCTGGGGCTAACGCTATTGGTATCTGGCTCTGGTAAGATACCAGGGCAGACGGAATTTATCGATGTCTTACTTCAGTCTTTCTGGACACCCCCAATAGCCTTTTTCACCGGTTATTGCCTGCCCTGGGTGGAGATAATCTTAGGTTTACTTCTGCTGTTGGGTTCGTTCTCTAGAATTGCGGCTGGCTTGAGTCTTCCGCTCATTGCCGGATTTATAGCTAATAATTCTTGGGCATTAAGCCAGGGTGTGGAACAGTTTCCTGAATGCGCCTATTGTTTTGGTATATGGGAGGAATGGTTGGGTGCCATTTCCCCACTGCAAGCCCTATACATTGATATAGCACTTTTTTGTTTAGCCTTAATCGTATTATTGCTTTATCCCAGTGGCTTTTTAAGTTTTCGACCATGGTTCATCAAACGTAAAGGAGGCAAAATATATGATAAATCAAGTTCGTAATCAGCCAGGATGGCTAGCTCCATTAATAATCCTAGCTTTAGCCGTCATTTTTATTGGCGGCTGTACCCCAGCCAATCAACCACCAGTCATTTCTAGCCTTATAGCTGATGAAGAATGGGTTCCTCCTTCTGCTAACTGTATGGTTAGGTGTATAGCATCAGACCCAGATGGCGATGAACTGAGCTATACTTGGTCAGCAAGCGGAGGAAATATTTCTGGAGAAGGAGTTATTGTTACCTGGGTTGCTCCTGGAGAGGTTGGCGCTTACACCATCACAGTTAAAGTAACAGATGGTAGAGGTGGCGAATCCACGGCACAAGTGACCATTGATGTTTTTATTAACCATCCTCCGGTTATTGAAAGACTAACGGCTGAACCACCGGTAGTTAATCAAGGTAAGACCACTACTATCCAGTGTATTGCTTCTGACCCTGATGGCGACGAATTAGGTTATAACTGGTCAGTAAGCAGAGGAAATATCTCTGGACAAGGCTCTGCTGTTATTTGGACAGCACCTAACACTTGCGGGACCTATATTATTACTGTTACCGTAGCGGACGGTAGGGGCGATGAAGTGAGTGAGGTGCTAGAAGTCGAGGTGAAAAAGCCGGGTTGAGGCTAAAAAAGCGACCTGGAAGGCCGCAGGGGGCTAAGACTAATCAAGAGTTAGTTAAGGCAATGACACAGCAGAGGCAAGTTTATGGTCCTCTGATATTGATGAAGCTGCTGAAAGTATAAGTATTGTAGTAAGTTACGGGTGTGGGTGAAGGTAATCTAATCTACAAATCTGTAATCAGTTGAACAGGAAGAAGTTTTCAGGCAATTGTAAATGACTAGCGCCATTTTCACCTTTTTTAAGGATGTCGGACTTAGTTCCATTCCCCTTTTTATAGCTATTGATGCTATCGGTACCCTGCCCTTCATTCTATCCTTGACTCAGGATATGAACCCTGCAGAACGACCAAAGACAATCCGCTATGCCATGATTACTGCTTTCGCCCTGGGTTTGGTATTTATCGGAATTGGAAAAGGTATATTTTTTGTCCTTGGCATTGCCATCGGCGACTTTTTAGTAGCTGGTGGACTGATTCTACTAGTCTTAGCTATCAGGCATTTGATAACTGGCAAGTTTGTAGAGCTTCAGCCAACCATTTCCAAAGAGATGATTGGGGTGGTACCTATAGGAACACCCCTAGTGGTTGGACCAGCAGTTCTGACAACACTACTGCTTCTTACCCAACAGTATTCTCTTCTTGCGGTAATACTCTCTTTTATGCTTAATCTGGCATTTGTCTGGCTAGTCTTTGCCCAGGCAAACAGGGTAGCTCGCCTGTTGAGGGAGCAAGGACTTCGGGCATCATCTCAAATAGCCAGTCTTCTCCTAGCAGCTATAGCAGTGATGATGATTCGCCAAGGTATTACTGAAATCCTGATGTAAGAGCCTGAAAACTCCTGAACACCGCACAAACTACCATTGACAAGCCATACAATTATGGCGCATAATAGCCTAAGTATTCAGAAAAAGAAGGATTATTCAATTGGTAAAGATTAGGTTACGACGGACAGGTACCAGAAAAAGACCGAGTTATCGAGTTGTAGTAACCGATGCTCGAGCCCCCCGAGATGGGGCGTTCATTGCTACTATAGGACACTATAAGCCATTAACTGACCCTGAAACGGTAGTTATAGATGAAGAAAAAGCATTAAACTGGCTCAGGCAAGGGGCTCAGCCGACAGCTACTACTGCCAGATTATTATCAAAACTAGGCATTATGGAAAAGTTCAAAGCAACCAAGGAGAAAACATGAAAGAAATAGTAGAATACATCGCTAAATCAATTGTCAATTTGCCCGATGAGGTAGTGGTTACTGAAGAAACTAGTGACGAAGGTGTAATGCTTAAGTTGCAAGTTGCTGAAGAGGATAAGGGGAGAGTAATCGGCAAGCAGGGACGAGTGGCTGAAGCTATGCGCACTTTAATCAGGGTAAAAGCAGCTAAGCAAGGCACCAGAGCTACCCTGGAGATTATCTAAAAATAACCGCTGAGCCACCCAGAATTGGTATGAAATTATCCAAGTCGGAATTCATAACTATTGGAAAATTCTAGCTCCTTAGGGGATTAAGACTAAGCTAAAGGTGTAGGTAGTAGCCGATTCCTATCAATGCTATGCCCCTTGTTCAAAGATTTACCTCAAGCGCCAGCATGTGATTATTGAGGTTATTGAGTGATACAAGGGGAAAGTAGTTATCAAAAATAACATCATATTCCTGCAGTGCGGGTGTAGTAAAATCTACTGACCTTTATAAAAGACGCCTGTTAATAGAAGCTATTTGTGGATTCCTGAGCTTAAATTAAAAGTCCAGTTAAGCTGAAATACCGGGCCTCCTCCTTCTCCTCTTCTCTGCCACCTTAAGTCGGGCAAGCGAGCGTCGTAATGATGCCTCCACCCGAGCCGCATCAACAGCAAGTGGATATTGACTAAGTTGCTCCTGAGCCCGGCGTTTTGCCTCTTCAGCCCTGGCTATATCAATTTCCTCAGCCCTCTCAGCAGTATCAGCCAGAACAATAATCCTATCAGGCCGTACCTCAAGGAAGCCACCAGAAATGGCTAGGGAGAATTCCTCCTTATCCTTCCTTACCCTCAACTCACCTACCTGTAAACTAGTCATTAAAGGGGTATGATGTGGCAAGATTCCCAGTTGACCTTCAATACCTGGGGCAACAACCACATCCACATCCTCCGAATAAACCACCCGCTCAGCAGTAACAATATCAAGCCTTATACCGGACACTAACTCACCACCTATTCCTCTAGCTTCTTGGCTGCCTCTACTGCCTCATCTATAGTCCCCACCATATAAAAGGATTGCTCAGGCAGAGCATCATACTCGCCTTCCAGAATCTCCCTAAAGCCACGCACTGTCTCCCCCACTGGCACATACCTTCCCTCTCTTCCAGTGAAAACCTCGGTAACAAACATTGGTTGAGATAAGAACTTCTGTATTTTACGGGCTCGTGCCACGGTAAGCTTATCCTCTTCACTGAGTTCCTCAATGCCTAATATAGCAATTATATCCTGGAGGTCCTTGTAGCGTTGCAAGACCTTCTGCACCCTACGAGCTACCCTATAGTGCTCCTCACCAACAACACTGGGTTCAAGTATACGTGAGGTTGAGGAGAGCGGGTCAACGGCCGGATATAAGCCTTGTTCAGCAATAGACCTCTCCAGAGCGATAACAGCGTCAAGATGACCGAAAGTGACGACTACCCCAGGGTCAGTATAATCATCAGCCGGAACATAAATAGCTTGAAAGGAGGTAATTGAACCCTGCTTGGTAGAGGTAATCCTTTCCTCCAGTTCACCCATCTCTGTAGCTAGAGTAGGTTGATAGCCTACAGCCGATGGCATTCGTCCTAAGAGGGCTGATACTTCCATCCCAGCCAGGGTGTAGCGATAGATATTATCAATAAACAACAAAACATCCTGGCGCTCAACATCACGGAAGTACTCTGCCATACTTAGCCCGGTTAGCCCTATGCGAAGGCGAACCGCGGGGGGCTCATTCATCTGACCGAATACCATAACCGTCTTATCAATCACACCAGAAGCCTTCATTTCATTCCACAGGTCATTGCCCTCACGAGACCTTTCTCCAATACCAGAGAAAACAGAAAAACCGCCGTGCTCAGTAGCAATATTACGGATAAGCTCCATAATAATAACCGTCTTGCCCACTCCAGCGCCACCATAGGCACCTATCTTACCTCCTTTGGTAAACGGCGTAATCAAGTCAATAACCTTAAGCCCAGTTTCCAGCATCTGGGTGGATGTCTCCTGTTCCTCAAATGAAGGTGGAGAACGGTGAATTGGCCAGTGTTCTGTAGCTTCAACAGGACCAAGATTGTCTATAGCCTCTCCCATAACATTAAACAGGCGGCCCAAGGTGGCTTTTCCCACCGGCACAGTAATAGGTGCACCAGTATCTATAGCTTCAATACCCCGCTCCAGCCCATCGGTAGGCGATAAAGCCAAGCACCTAACCCAGTTATTACCTATATGCTCCTGGGCTTCAAGCACAATCTTGTCACCATCTCTCGGAATCTCAATAGCGTTATAAAGCGCAGGTAGTTCATCAGGGGGAAACTCTATATCAACCACCGTACCAATTACCTGAGCCACCTTACCTTTTGCCATAATAACCTCCTCTTCCTACTCCAGAGCCGCAACGCCGCCAGTAATATCAAGAAGTTCTTTAGTAATTGCCTCCTGTCGAGCCTTATTATACAAGAGAGTTAAGTCCTGAATGAGTTCATTAGCACTGTCAGTGGCATTTCGCATCGCCACCATTCTAGCTGACTGCTCACTGGCAATAGACTCTAATATGGCGTGATAAACCTGCATCTCCACAAATCGTGGTAAAAGCTCGCCCAGTACCACATCAGGACTTGGTTCATATATATAGTCCACATTCTGCGCCTTGGGTATAGTTGCCGGCTCAACAGGAAGTATCTGCCGCAAAATTGGTCTCTGGACCATCGTGGAAATAAATTGAGCATAGGCTAAATAGACCAAGTCTATAATGCTATTAGCGTAATCATCTATAATAATACGGGATATGGGTAAGGTATCAATATAACTTGGTTGGTCGCCAAGCCGAGTAAATTCAGCCCGAATATCCCGACTATTCCGTCTCATAAAATCAACCCCCTTACGGCCAACACAGATAAGGGTAACCGGCACACTTTGCTCCAATATGAAGCTTGCTGTCTTCCGATTAATATTAGCATGAAGCCCGCCACAC
>Ga0315545_1003226_pt1 | contig 14094 bp, 15 predicted proteins | sample SalMarSW160210MG_FD_203096 | JGI IMG/M metagenome (GOLD analysis project Ga0315545, IMG submission 203096) | Salt marsh sediment microbial communities from the Plum Island Ecosystem LTER, Massachusetts, United States - Salt Marsh Sediment SW1602-10 ... | reverse complement strand
CTAGCGGCTTCACTATAATTTCCGCCAGTTTCACCCAGGACATCCAGAATATGCTCTTTCTCCACTTCTCTAAGGTTTTTCCCTGGCATAGTTGAACGAGCTAATGACATATTTTCTTGAGGTAGGTCAGCAATGGTTATAAGACTATCTTTGGCTAGGATGGCTGCCCTTTCGATAGCGTTTTCCAGCTCACGGACGTTTCCCGGCCAGTCATAACCCAGCAGAAACTCTGTTGCTTCCGGGGAGAGCTCACTAACCTCCTTTTTATTCTCCAGGGCAAACTTGTTCAAGAAATGCTGGGCTAATAGGGGGATGTCCTCCTTCCTTTCCCTCAAAGGGGGCAATTCGATGGGGACCACATTAAGGCGATAATAAAGATCCTCGCGAAATTCCCCTTTCTCTATCGCCTTTCTTAAGTCCCTGTTAGTCGCTGAAACAACCCTCACATCAACTCTAATTGGTTCATTGCCACCGACGCGGCTGAATTCTTTCTCCTCCAAGACCCTTAATAAGTGAACTTGGATATTGGCACTCATCTCGCCGATCTCGTCTAAAAATAGTGTCCCTCCATTGGCGAACTCAAATTTCCCCTTCTTTCGGGCATAAGCTCCGGTGAAGGAACCCTTTTCATGGCCGAATAGCTCACTTTCCAGGAGGCTTTCAGGCAAGGCAGCACAACTGACGGCAACGAAGGGCTTGCTCTGACGATGGCTCTGAGAGTGAATGGCACGTGCCACCAGCTCCTTCCCTGTACCACTCTCGCCTGTGATCAATACTGTAGCGTTGCTTTTGGCTACCACCTTTATCAGCTCGATCATCCGCTGCATCTTAGAGCTTTTAGTGATGATATTCTCAAAACGGTAACGGTCCTCTAATCTTTGACGCAGGGAAAGGTTTTCCACAACCAGTTCCTGGTGTTGGGCTAATTTCTTGACTAATAATTCAGCCCTCTCAGGGCAAAAGGGCTTCTCAATGTAATCGTAAGCCCCTTCCCTCATGGCAGCGATGGCGGTTGGGATGCTGGCATAAGCCGTGATGATGATTACCTCGATATCAGGCTGAATCTCTTTAGCTCTTTTCATCATCTCAATCCCATCCATCCCTGGCATCACCAGATCGGTGATGACGATCCCCAGCCTCTCTTTCTCAATAATTTCTAAGGCTTTAGGGCCATTTTCAGCGGCGAAAACCTGATAACCAGCATCGGCGAGCCAGTCCTGTAGTGATTCGCGAACGATAGCCTCATCATCAACGACAAGTATTTTAACCTTTTTCATCCCTATAGACTCCCAGGTAGACGCTGAAGGTGGTTCCCTTTCCTACTTCACTTTGCACCTTGATCCTTCCTTTGTGCCTCTCGATAATCCCATGGACTACAGCCAATCCTAAGCCCACACCTTTGCCCTTTTCCTTGGTGGTAAAGAAGGGGGTAAAAAGCTTGGACAGGCTCTCCTTGGGGATGCCACAGCCAGTATCCTGGACATCAACTCTGACCTCACTATCTATCACCGAGCTGCGAAGGGTCAGCCTGCCCCCGTCAGGCATTGCCTGAATGGCATTAAGGGTGAGGTTAGTGAATATCTGCTGAAGCTGATCGAAATCAGCCATAACTTCAGGCAGGGAGCTAAGCTCTCTTATAACCTCAATGTTTTGAATTTGGGCTTGATGGCCTACCAAGGACAGGGTTTGCTCCAAAACCTGGTTAATATCCACCAGCCTCAACATTGGCTCCGTTTGCCGAGCAAAATCCAAGAGGTTTCGGATTATCCTGGAGCAACGGCTCACCTCTGATTCCATCTTGGAAAGGTACCCTAAAGCTTCCTCTTTCTTGAAGGTGTCACCAGTCACCTTCTTTGATAGCAACTGAGTGTAGATTAGGACACCAGCCAGGGGATTATTGATCTCGTGGGCAATGGAGGCAGCCAACTGGCCCAAGGAAGTCAGCTTTTCAGCTTGGATGAGTTGCTGCTCATTTTCTTCTAGACGCTGAACATAAGCGCTAAGCTCTCGATGAGCTATGTTTAGCTCGGCGCTAGTCTTTTCTTCTTTTTCAACTCGATCGGCTAGCATCGCAATCAGTAAGCCGACGAAGATCAGAAGGAGTATAACGATGAGTGCCCTAGCTAGAGGGCCGGAGTAAGGAGAGAGGGAAAAGGCACGTGGAAGCACAATGCACAACAGAACAAGTGAAGCACTCAAGGCTCCCCATATTCTGAATGTCACAGCGGCATAGATAATGGGAAACAAGAATAAAGCCCGATGCAGGTCATGAGGATAGGACGTGGTCAGGAAACCTCCGAAACGGCCTAATGGGGTGTGTCCCGCATAATAAAGAAGCGTGAGGGCTGCCGTTATAGCAACAATTATCCAGAAATGAGGGCTACGCACACCCTTAGATATTTGGTTCCCAGGTAAGCAGTCAATGACTTTTGTTGCAACGCTAGCTTTCCAGCTCTGCCATGCAATCTTTGTAGCGGTGTTCTTATTCATAGTTTCCTTTGTCAAATTGAAGTTTTCTCCTTTTCCACGATGGCGCTATTCTTAACTCCCTCCTCAGACTTGCTACTGAACGACGGGAAGTAGAGACGCCAAATTTCTGCTCAAGTTTAGCCTTGATTGCTTCATCAGAAAAGAGTCCCTCCTCAGTTTCAAGGAGGTGCTTGACCAGTTCCTTTTTAAACCTTCTCGGTCGAGGGAAGAAATCCTTAAGCGCTTTCTCTTCACCCCAGGGTGTGTCAAGGCTCTTCGCTCTGATGGCGCGGCTAATTGAACTTGGAGCAAGTCCGATCCTTTTAGCCAGCTCCTTTTGACTGAAGGGTAGAAGAGCTTTCAAATCACCTGATTCGAAATAGAGCGATTGCTTTTCCACAATATTTTGCAATATGCGAGTTACCGTGTCTTTGCGGCTGTTGATTAGCTCTAGCTTCCCAAATAGCTGTCTGATTTCCTTCCCCTCAGCCTGGCTGAAAACCCCGTTCCCTTTCAATTCCTCAAACCTTCCATACTCAATCGAATATCTCCCCCGAGCAAAAGAGGGTGAGAAATAGCCTATGACAAAGCCCTCTAACCCACTTTCCACCGAAGCGACCTTGGAGTAGTGGATCCCATGCTTGGGATTAAGAGCAGAGGGATTATAAAACTCGCTCAAGATAGAAAATTCATTGATAAGGCTGTTTATCTTCCCAACCTCTGAAAGCTCCAAATTACATTCCCGAGCGATCTCTTCTACACTTATTTCCAGTTCTGGATATAAAAAATGACGCTTAAATTTTTCCAGCCCCATTTTTTGTATCCAACTCACGACGTCCTCCTTGTTCAGCAAAAGTGATTCGACGTCAAGAGAGCCTGTATCGGCTGTAATCGCTTCGTTAAGTTGATAGAAACTAGAGGAAATATCGGTTCTAGGGTATCTTTGGTACCGGATTATCCTGGCTTCCTGGTAAAGCCTTTTGAACAGGGGACTATTTTCTACCTCGCCGATGAACTTATTAAATTCCTCCTCAGGCATTTCCAGCAAATTGGACTGCTCCAATCGGGCAATCAATTTGAATTCTTGCCGCGTTTGCAAGGACTGTGTTTGTTGAATCTCCAAGGTGCCCATCGTATAAATCTTTTACACCATATTGGACTACATTGTCAAGAAAATTTATTTCTATCATTAAGCATGCTATCGTTAAAGCTTTTTCCCTTATCCTCTCGACTAAGAATTTGGATAGCCTGGCTTAAATGTCCGATAACCCTCAGGACAGGAAAAGATAATCCTCTTCATCCGAGCCTCTTTTATTAACTTCGTATTATGCTCAGCTAACCTCTTGAATGTCTCCACATCCCCAGCCCAAAGCGCATCATGCCCACAACACTTCTCGTTTGGAAGCATCATAGGCTCTATCCCTAAATGATTAAGCGTCTTCAAACTTGCTTCTGGACTGCACCCCTATGCCTAGGCAAAAAAAGGGGCAAGCCACTTGCCATTGCGAGGAGAGCATGTGGCTGCGAGGCATAGCCGAAGCAAACTCAGGGTTATTGGTTCACACTCGGAAAGAGCTCTGCAATCTCAGGAAGTGACTGCTACGCCTTCGGCTTGCAATGACAACGAGAGCTGCTGGAGATATCACCCATCTATCCCAACTAATTCAAGAGGATAGTTGAGTTAGTTGGACTGGTTGGAGTTTCTAACCGAAGACTAATTGCTGCCGACTGCTAGACTGTTGGCGGAGTGACTGGTTACCTTCCCAGTCTCTATGTCAAAACCGATGACTTTCAAGCTTCTGGCAAATGCCTCTGCCAGAGGCAAGCCTACATGGCTTAAGCCGACGATACAGAGTGCTAGCTGCTTTAAGCCTAATTTTAATTTTCGGTAGGAAAAGTCAGGTAAGAACCAAGCGTATCCAATTCTGCCTCCAATTGAGAGGCAAATCGCTCAATGTCCAAGGCTTCCACAGAGAAATACAGACCTGGCCCATATCCACCATAAAAGGTATCCACCTGGTTGGGATAGTCAATCCACACATCTACACTAAATAGATTGGGGGGATGAGTAGTGGATTGTCTTCTATCACCAGTTGGTATCTCGGCAGAAATCTTGGCTGTTGATGAGACTGGCCCTGTAGCACCGCTTTCAGCTAGGCTACGGATGGTCAGTCCAAAGTCAGGTTCAATAGGATCAAATGTCATCTCATTCTTCTTACCGCTTGCCAATTGCCGAAGCTCCTCAATCAATTTTCTTACATCCTCAAGAACGAGTGCGGTATCTTTTTCACTTTGATATGCAACACAATCGCCTACTCCCAACGTCATACGATATTTAATCCACAGGGTATAGGGCTCACCCAATGGCACTGTTTCTGTATCAGAATATCCCCTTTCAGAGCTGTACTGCTCCCATACCAAGAGCCTTAAATCAAATGCACAAGGATATTTGTCACTGTGTGTCAAAGTAGCCATTCAAATGTCCTCCTTCTTTCCTTAATTCTAGCATGACTTCTCCCTATAAACAGCATCCCTCTTTTCCGACTCAACATCTATTTGCTTTAACTTTTTAACAAGTCCAAAGCCTCTTATCTGCTCAAGGGATACCATTCTCATTTTACCACTTTCCCAAGACCTATTTCCTCTAGCTTCACGAGGTTTAAAGCACCCTTAAGGCGTCTCAAATCCAAATAGGCCAAATGCGTTCTCAAATTCCTTAGTCCGAATAGAATCAATCCTTCCATGGCACATTGGGCAGCTATGCTCTTTATCAAGGTAGCCCGTGTCAAACACCCCCTTATGTTCTAATTCCGCTTATGGTTTCTTGCAGCGCTTGTTCTAGTCCATACCTGGGATTATAGCCAAGTTCCTCCCTGGCTTTGGAAATGCCAGCAAGGCTATGCCTTATGTCTCCCGGCCTTGGCTCTTCATGAATCGGTTCAACGTTATTTCCTACAAGTTTGATGGTGAGCCCAGCCAGCCAGTTTATGCTGGTTTTCTCACCTCTCCCAACATTGAAAGCGCCGGTGCCATTGCTTTTGGTTGCCAGAATATTTGCTTCTACCACATCTTTGACGAAGGTGAAATCCCTGGTCTGCTCACCGTCTCCAAAAATAATAGGGGACTTCCCTTGTGAAGCTCTGGTTATAAACATGGGAATAACAGCAGCATATAGGGAATCTGGGTCCTGCCTTGGCCCATAAACATTGAAATACCTGAGGTAAATTGAGAGAAGCCCATAAACTTATTGAAAGACCTGGCAGTAATATTCCCCAGCAAGTTTGGTTACAGCATAGGGGGATTGGGGATTTGGGGGCATATCCTCCTACTTGGGAAGGATAGGAGTATCACCATAGACCGAGGAGGAGGAAGCATAGATTACCTTCTTGATGCCGTTCTCCCTTGCTGCTAGAAGCACATTTAGGGTTCCAGTGATGTTTACCTCATGGGAGATGAGAGGATTCTCTATACTCCTGGGAACACTGGGAATAGCAGCTTCGTGAAAGACATAGTCAACGCCCCGAAAAAGCTTTTGAAGCAGCGGAAGGTTGGCAATGCTACCCTGAATGAACTCCACATTCTCCTTCTTGAGGAATGGTTCTATGTTTTTAATCTTCCCAGTGGAGAGGTCATCAAGGATAGTAACGTGATAATCTCGCCTCGCTAGTTCTTCGCCGAGATGCGAACCAATGAAGCCAGCTCCACCAGTGACAACTACCTTTGTCATTTATTCTTTCTTTGCTCCTAACAGCATCTTAGCTAACTGCCAACCATTATAACCTAAGTAATCCAAGGTATGTAAAGCATGTGTACTCGTTCAGGTGATTAGTGACACATGTTCTCCTTATTTGTCATCGCAAGGCACAAAGTGCCGAGGCAATCTCAAACGAATAAGGAAATTGCCTTACAGAGCCTACTCTGAGTGATATGAGATTACCCCGCCTTCAGCTCGCAATGACATAAAGAGCTGCTCGAGATGTCACCCACCTAGCTGAACTAGATCAATGTTACCGAAAGCTAAATTAAGCGCCGGCACCACTACCATTACCCCGCTGACGCCTAGCAAGCTGGTAATGCCACCAGCGCAAAGACCACCAAACTCATGATAAGCAATGAATAAGGGTTCAGTGTCTAGAGCCTCAGTGTATAGAGATTAGCATTCTAATTCAAGTTTAGCTAAATAGTCAAACTTCCATTACTTGACAAACTAGTAAGAAAAATCATACAATGCTAAATTTGGCACTAAGCTCATTATAGGAGGAAGAGATGGAACAAGAGGATAAACGTGCAGTGCACAAGTGTTTTGGCTCTGCGGTGGTTGGCCCACGGGGGCAACTGGTAATTCCCGTGGAGGCACGAAGAGAACTGGGGATAGATGTTGGCACTAAACTTCTAGCTTTCAATCTCCCCCAGGGAGGAGGGCTTCTCTTCATCAAGGTTGAGGCGGTGGAAGACTTAGTTAACACTATAAGCCGCCAGGTCAAAGACTTTACTAAGTTGCTGAGGGAAGCCGAAACTGCAAACATAGAGCATGCAGGCAATTGAAGTTGACAACCAGATCAAAGTTTTTAACCATCTTGGCCCTGCGGTTTAGGGTAGGGTTGGCGATATAACATGCAGTTTATAGCAAAACGAAAAGGGGTAAGGGAAAAATGAAGAAATGGCTAGCGCTAATAATAGCAATCAGCTTAGTTAGCACAGTATTCACTGGCTGTGCTCCTTCTGAAACTACAGCGCAGGAAACTGCCGTAGTTACTCGAGGTGATTTAGAGATAGGCGTCACAGTCAGTGGCAATTTAGAAATGCCTCATAAGACGGATTTATCATTTGGCATCACAGGCATGGTGGCAGAGGTACTGGTGAGCGAGGGAGATAGCGTAGTAAAAGGGCAAGATTTAGCCAAGCTCGATGCTAGCTCCTTGGAATTGAATATAGAAATAGCTCAGGCCAGATATGAAACAGCTCAGATTGAATACAAAATGACTGAAAATAAGCTCATGCAAACAATCTATCCTCATTACACCAATACTTATGCTACTGATTTACCGGGAGTATGGTTAGTCTTGGATGAAGCTCAAGATACTTTGGAAGAGGCTCAAAGGCTTCTGGAGCAGGGGGAGACGGAAGAGGCACAAGCCTTGCTGGATTTAGTCGAGGCGAGCTTAATCAAAGCACAGCAAAAATCGCAAGCCAGGCCATGGGCACTGCCTCTTTCAATCAAATTGCTGGAGCTGCAATTAGACCAAGCCAAAATAGCTTTGGATTCAGCCGAAATAGAATTAGCCAGTGCCAGGCTAGAGTTAACTAAAGCGGTGATTACCGCTTCTTTCAATGGCATCGTGACTGACATTATGATAAGTGAGGGACAACAACTTTCAGCTATGACGTATGCCAATCCATCAATCCGCTTAATTGACACCCATGAGATAAAAATGGATGGCGTCATCGATGAGATAGATATCTCCATGGTGAAGCTAGGACAAGAGGCAGATATCACCTTGGATGCCTTGCCCGATAAAAAAGTAACAGGTAAGGTAACCTTTATCTCTCAAACAGGCACAGTCCAGGCAGGAGTGGTATCCTACGAAAGCACCATAACTTTGGGGAAATGGGATGAAGAACTCAGAGATGGTATGAGTGCCACTGCTGAAATAGTCATTGAGCGCCGTGACGGTGTGTTACTGCTACCAAACCGAGCTATTCAGGGCAGTTTGGCAAATCCAAGTGCGGAGGTTGTTACAGGTGAGCAAGTTGAGCAAAGACAAATTACCCTGGGCTTATCTGACGGAATAAACATTGAGGTTTTGTCCGGATTAGAAGAAGGGGAGAGGGTAGTATTACCTCCTGTGACGCCGTTTCCCTCCACGCTATTTGGAGGCTGATAAATGATTGAGCTGGATAACATAACCAAAGTGTATAAAGCAGGCCAGACAGAAGTTCCTGCCCTGCGGGCAGTGAGCTGCCATATTGAGTCAGGAGAGATGGTATCCATTACAGGGCCGTCAGGCTCAGGCAAATCCACCTTAATGAACATTCTCGGATGCCTTGATAAACCTACTTCAGGACAATACCGCTTAGACGGAATCGAAGTGAGTAAATTAAGCGACAACAAACTAGCCGAGATAAGAAATAAAAAGATAGGCTTTGTCTTCCAAAGTTTCAACCTGTTGGCCAGAACTACAGCTCTGGTTAATGTGGAGTTGCCGCTTATTTACAGCGGTGCTGGTAATCGGCGGCAACGAGCTTTACAAGCCTTAGAATCGGTAGGGCTAGCCCATCGAGCTACTCACAAGCCAAGCGAGCTGGCCGGAGGCGAACAGCAGAGAGTAGCTATTGCCAGGGCATTAATAAATACTCCCTCTCTCATTTTAGCCGATGAACCCACAGGTAATCTTGATACCCAGACTAGTAAGGACGTTATGCTTCTCTTTCAGCAGTTGAACCAGCAGGGAATAACCATTGTTTTGGTTACTCATGAGGCGGATATTGCCGCTTATACCCAGCGCACCATTAAAATCCGGGATGGCCAAATAGAACAATGAGACTATGGGATTGCTTTACTACTGCTCTGCGTGCCTTGACTGGTAACAAGCTAAGGTCGGTTTTAACCATGCTGGGCATTTTAATTGGTGTAGCCGCGGTTATTTCTGTAGTATCTCTGGGAAGAGCGCAGGAGGCCATGACACATGAGGCTTTTGCCTCTCTAGGATCTAATCTAATATACGTCATGCCTGGTGCTTCCAGCACTGGTGGGATGGGAGGAACGATGGGCAGAGCGCTAACACTAACCATGGAAGATGCTGAGGCGATTGCCTCTAACGCCCCTTCTGTCGCCGCTGTGGCGCCGGTGGCGCAGCTTACTGCTCAAGTTGCAGCAGGAAGAGAAAATGCTGGGGTTACGGTTGCTGGGGTAACCCCAGTATACCAGTGGGTTAACAATCTTAACATAGCCCAGGGCGGCTTCATCACCGAGCGCGATTATAAGGCGAAGTCGAGAGTGGTGGTATTAGGAAGCCAACTGGCTGAAACCCTTTTCGGGCAACAGTTCGACCCTACGGGCCAGAGTGTACGGGTTAATGGGCGCAAATTCATTGTCATTGGTGTATTGGAAAGCAAAGGCAGTACCTTTGGATTTGAGGACTTAACGGCATATGCTCCATTATCTACCATTCAGTCCACTTTAGCAGCCCAGCAGGTAACCAGCTTGGGGCATAGCGTTCAGGTTATCAGCATCCGGGCTGGGAGCGAGGACGAGATAAACTCTGCTCAGGAGGAGATCACTAGCATCCTAAGGCAGCGCCATCGTATCAGAGAGGGACAGGAGAATGACTTCACTGTTATGAGCATGAGTTCTGTATCACGCATAGCTGACCAAATACTGGGAATAGTCCAACTTGTCCTCACTGCCATAGCTGGCATATCCTTGCTTGTTGGTGGCATTGGCATAATGAACATCATGCTGGTTTCGGTAACTGAGCGCACCAGGGAAATTGGTCTGCGCAAGGCAGTAGGAGCCAAGCGTCGAGACATCTTAACTCAGTTTCTCACTGAAGCTGCCACGCTGAGTTTCTGTGGCGGCGCTATAGGAGTGGGTTTAGGGTGGCTTCTAGTTAAGATTGCCTCTATCGTAGCGACAAACATGGGTTTCCCCATCCCTGCTATGCTCCCAAGCGATGTCATTGCTCTGGCAGTAGGAGTTTCAATATCCATCGGGCTTGTTTCCGGTATTTACCCGGCGTTTCGAGGTGCGCGGCTTGACCCTATCGAGTCCCTGCGTCACGAATAGATTATCTTCCCTGGATTAAAGACAAAAATTCGGAGCGAGTAATTGCTTTGCTGCGAAAAGTTCCCCTCATCGCTGAGGTTATCACATTCGTCCCTGGTTTTTTGATTCCGCGCATGACCATACATAAGTGTTCCGCTTGAATAACCACAGCTACGCCATCAGATTGGAGAGCTTCGAAGATAGTGTCAGCAATTTGCTGGGTCATTCTCTCCTGAATCTGGGGCCTCCTGGCGAATATCTCTACCACCCTGGCTAGCTTGCTTATCCCAACAACTCTGCCATCCGCACCAGGAATATAGCCTATATGAGCCACACCGTAAAAAGGAAGCAAGTGGTGCTCACACATGGAATAAAAAGGAATGTCTTTGAGAACTACCATTTCCTGGTGCCCTACCTCAAAGCCCACTTTTAACTCAGCTTTAGGGTCAGCATCTAGGCCAGAAAAAAGCTCAGCATACATTTCAGCCACTCGCTGTGGAGTATTCTTTATGCCATCCCTAAGGGGGTCTTCACCAATAGCCTCAATTATGGAAGTCATTGCCAATTTGATTGTATCTTGATTAATCATCTAAATTCCCTTCTTTACAAAGCTCAGGCTATTTTTATCTATGGTAGCATAAAAATCTGAACCAAAATAAAGAAGCGGCTTTATCCTCTCCAAGTGCAGGATTTTTTCTGGAGCAAAAGCTTCCTCAAGAAAATGCACCGCTACAATCTCTCCGACAATCCAAATATGGTCACCGTAGGGCTTGCTATCTATAAGTTTGCATTCATAAGCAGCATAAGCGTCTTTTACTACAGGCACTTTCGTCCTTGCAGGCTTCTCTGTCTTGATGCCCAACCGTTGAAATTTATCCGTTTCTTGCCCTGAAATGCCACCAACTTGAGCAGCTAGGGAGGCTTTCTCAAAAGGTATAAAGTTAATGCCAAACTCCTTGCTTTCAGCGATGAGCTGATAGGTAAATCTGTTAGGCGAAATAGAGACACCGTAGAGGGGTGGAGTAAAAGAAATCGAGCTGTGCCAAGCAGCAGCCATGGCATTGTCTCTGCCTTGAACGCTGGCAGTAACTATGACTGCTACCTTAGGATAGTGCTGGCTGAATTTCCCTGTATCCTCTGTAACAATTTTTGGCATAAGCTTCCACCTCCTTATTTTAAGGGTATTCGCTCTCTTCGAATGTCATTCTGAGCCAGGCGAGGAATCCCTGAAGTTCTGAAACCCCGATACTTCACGTAGTTCAATATCAAAATGATGAAAGGGACAGTCCCCCCTCTAAAGCTTTCTCAATGATAGCCAACTCGGCAGGAAGCTCTATTGGAGCTTGGGCATATTTAGCCGGCACGTCGGGGTCTTTTAAACCTGTCCCGGTAATGATACAAACGACTCGTTTGTCAGAAAAGTCTTCCCTTTTCGCTAGCTTAATAAGTCCAGCTAGGGAAGCAGCCGAAGCCGGTTCACCAAAAATACCTTCCTTAGCCGCTGCCAATTTATAGGCACTCATAATTTCATCATCAGTGACGCAGTCGATAGTGCCTCCTGATTCATCTCGGGCAGCCATGGCTTTCTGCCAGCTAGCAGGATTGCCAATTCGAATGGCTGTAGCAATAGTCTTCGGTCGTTTGATAACCCTTCCGCGCACTATGGGGGCTGCGCCCGCAGCCTGAAAGCCCATCATCTTTGGGGTATGACTCGCCTTGCCAATTCGGTAATACTCAACAAATCCCTTCCAGTAGGCAGTGATATTGCCAGCATTGCCCACAGGAATAAAGAGATAATGAGGAGCATCGCCTAAATCTTCCACAATTTCAAAAGCTGCTGTCTTCTGACCTTCAATGCGATTCGGATTTATCGAATTTACCAGGGTGACGGGATATTTTTGGGTCAAGGCACGGACTATTTGAAGCGCTTGATCAAAATTACCTCTTATACCCACAATCCGGGCGTCATAAATTATGGCTTGTGCCAGCTTTCCCATAGCTATTTTGCCTTTAGGGATAATGACAATAGTCTTAAGTCCAAATCTAGCTCCGTAAGCGGCGGCCGAAGCACTGGTATTGCCAGTGGAGGCGCAGATAATACTGGAGTTGCCACTCTCCACCGCTTTAGCTACTGCCACCACCATACCCCTGTCTTTAAACGAGCCAGTGGGGTTACAACCCTCAAGCTTGAAATAAAGTTCACCACAGCTAAGTTCTTTCTCCAAAGTTCGCGACCTCACCAAAGGTGTGTCACCTTCACCAAGTGTAATCATGGGTGTAGCCGGGGTAACTGGCAAGAAATCACGATATCTACTCAGAACGCCTTGCTTCATCCTTCAACCCTAATAAAGTTGCCAACTTCATGCACCACCGTTAGCTGCCCTACTTCCTTCAAAGCTTTTTGCACTGACTTTTCCTCAGATGGATGGGTCATGATAACAAGCACCGCAGTTTGAGATTTTAAGTCACTCTCCTTTTGAATTACAGAAGAAATGCTGATGGAGTTACGGCCTAAAACTTCCGAGATTTGTGCTAAAACACCAGGACGGTCAGCTACACTCAGCCTAAAGTAATAACGTGTCTTTATACTAGACATAGGCTTGACAGCTAACTTCTGGTTTATTTGTATGGTAGGGACGCTAATCGCTCCGCGGCAAATGTTTCTAGCTATGGTTAGCACGTCAGCCATTATAGCGCTGGAGGCTCTTAAAGCTCCCGCTCCCTGCCCGTAAAAGACCAAATTGCCAGCTAAGTCACCTTCCACCTGAATAGCATTATAAACGCCGTCTACCTTAGCCAACTGTGAATCCTCAGGGATAAAAACAGGGTGGACACGCATTTCAATATCCCCATTATCTCGCTTGGCAATAGCTAGAAGCTTTATAGCGTAGCCGAATTCTCTGGCATAGCGGAAATCTTGGGGTTGAAGACGAGAGATGCCTTCGCAATATATATCTTGAGGATCCACAACAGTGTGAAAAGCTAGGCTGGCCAAAATAGCTAGTTTATAAGCAGCATCTGTCCCTTCAATGTCGTTAGCTGGACTAGCTTCGGCATATCCTAACTCCTGAGCTTCTTTTAAAGCCGCAGAAAAATGTAACCCTTCTCGTGACATCCTGGTCAGAATGTAGTTAGTAGTGCCGTTAAGTATGGCATGGATAGCTGAGATGTCATTAGCCGCCAGGTCTTGCTGAAAGGGTGAAATAAGCGGTATACCGCTGCCTACACTGGCCTCGTAACGAAGGTCCACTTTGTGTTCTTGGGCTAAAGATAATAACTCATATCCATGTTTGGCTATTACCTCCTTGTTGGCAGTAACTACATGCTTACCATATAAAATGGCCTGTTTTATGTATTCTGTGGCTGGATATTCGCCTCCAATAACCTCAATCAGTATATCTACTTCAGGAGCAGCAAGAACCTCCTCAGGATGAGTGGTCAATTGGTGGGATTCAAGCGTTACCGTGCGATGTTTGCTTACATCTTGTACCAGTACCTTCCTTAGAACCAGCGGACCACCCAACTGCTTGGCTAAGCCATCTGCTTTGTCCAGCAGAACCTTGGCTATGCCACTGCCTATAACGCCCAAGCCTAGTAAACCAATGCCGATACCTTCTTGAGTCATGGCGTTATTTCCCTTTCATAACTCTCTCTATAGCCCATAATTCCCTTGCTTCAGCAATGCTAATGGTGCTGTTTTCTTCTCTTTCCTTAATCCAATCACTTAAGTGTTGATTCTTCAGTGCCTCTTTGACCTCTTCACTGAGTTCATGCTCGCCTCTGTCCAAATCCTTCATTATCCAATAGCTTCCTTTGGTCTGAACTGATGTATCCCTAACTGGCTCACTTAACTCATTGCT
>Ga0315545_1003222_pt1 | contig 14104 bp, 16 predicted proteins | sample SalMarSW160210MG_FD_203096 | JGI IMG/M metagenome (GOLD analysis project Ga0315545, IMG submission 203096) | Salt marsh sediment microbial communities from the Plum Island Ecosystem LTER, Massachusetts, United States - Salt Marsh Sediment SW1602-10 ... | reverse complement strand
CCCATGGGGAACCTAACGGTTCCCCTCTGGCGCTCGCTCCGCTCGCTGTCACCCCTCCCTCGAGGCGACAGCACCGCTTAAGGGGGAACGGTCTTCCCCCTTAACAACCCCCTTTTGGTTCTCGTCCAGGCGGCGCCTCATAACAGCGCCGCTCCCGACAAAAAAGCGTGGACTCTCCTTCAAACCTACTGCCCAGCCTGGACTCGAACCAGGATACTCAGATCCAAAGTCTGATGTGCTGCCAGTTGCACCACCGGGCAATATCCGCTACTCCTCAAATTCCCGCGAGGACACAGGCCCCTTGTTCCTCTCGGCCTCAAAACCCTCCAGGACCTTCTTCTGGAGATAGTCCCGGAAGTTCTGGGTTATCGGATGCGCGATGTCGCGGTGCTCGGCCTGGGCGCCTTCCGAGTCGTGTTCGCCGCCCGTCGGCCGGGCCACGGCCGGCAGCTGCGTCGCGCACTGATTGCAATACTTGCTGCGCACCTCGTTGCGGTAGCCGCACTTCGGGCACGCCACCTTGAGCTTGCGCGAAGGCATGGCGATAAAAAGACCGCTGGTGCCTTCGATGACCTTGATATTTCTGACGACAAAGGCGTTATCGAACGTGACCGTCGCATAAGCCTTCAATTTCTTGTCGGGACTCTCCTTTAGGAAAGTTCTGACCTCGGTAATCTCCATCGCCTTCCCCCCTCCTCCTGCTGCTCAGGCGCTCTACCAGGTACTCGCCAGGAACACACGGCATCTATCTCGAAACCGGCGGCGCACGGCATAAAAAACCCTTTGTGCCCCAGCATAATCCCTCATGAGGACAAAAAGGGTCGGGCCGCTACCGGACATATGCACGCGTCCATAGTTACACGCGTGTAGCGAGTTGTATACTTCAGAAACGAAAGTATATGATTTTAGAACGACTTCCGTTAATCTGTTGTACAGGGCCCCTTCAAGAGACGGGATATCCTTCTTCTTAAGGCAAGGGAGCAACATACTAACACCGCCCCCTTTCTTTGTCAACCCGAAAGTTGCGCCGGCGCCCCGGCCCCAGCGGCCCCCCTTGCCCTGCCTCTTCAGGGCCCCGTAGATCTCTTTCGTCGGGATCCGGACCTTGGGCACTACCAGGACATGCCAAAATTTGAGGCGGCCGGAGACCTTGATCTCGGTCAGGTCCCCTCCCCGGCCCCGGCCCAGCGCCCACTTCCTGCCCAGGACGAAGAAGGCGACGTCGCTGCCAAGCTCGTTCGCGTGCCGGACGAGCTCCTGTCGGGAGAGGTTCAGGCCGAAGAGCTTGTTGCAGGCCAGGAGCGTGGTCGCCGCGTTGCTCGAGCCGCCGCCGAGGCCCGCGCCCACAGGGATCTGCTTGCGGATAGCGATGTAAAGACCCTCCTTGACGCCATAGGTGCGGCACAGGAGCTCCGCGGCTTGATGGGCGAGGTTGCGCCTGTCGCGGGGCACGGCCGGGTCCGTGCAGGTCACCCGGATGCCGCGCCGGCGCGCGCGCCGAATATAAAGGGTATCGGCCAGGGAGATGCGCTCGAACAAGGTAATAAGCTCGTGGTATCCGTCGGGCCGGCGGCCCAACACGTCAAGATACAGGTTGAGCTTCGCCGGAGAAGGCAGGACAAGGGCGTTCATGGAGAGACGGTACCTGCGATGATGGAAAACCTATGGGGCTTGCTCTGCCTGCCGCAGGCAGGCATACGGTGACATCCCGGCGAGTCCTCTTTCTTCATTCTCCCGCGCGGCGGGACACAAGGCGCTGGGCCGCCGCGACGATATCCGGGGCGGTCAGATGATACTCTTTCAGGAGGTCTGGTTCGTCGCCCGACTGGCCGAAGGTGTTGCGCACGCCGATAAAGGCCATGCGCACCGGACAATTCTCTGCGGTGAACTCGGCGATGGCCGAGCTCAACCCGCCGGTCACGGAGTGCTCTTCGCAGACGACAAAACCCTTGGTGGACGCCGCCGCCTTAGAGAGCAGCTCTTCGTCGAGCGGCTTGACGGACGCCATGTTGATCAGCTGTGCCGAGATGCCCTTAGCCGCCAGCTCCTGTTGGGCCTTGAGCGCCTCAACGACCATGATCCCGCAGGCGATGATCGCGACATCCCTGCCATCGACCAGGACGTTGCCCTTACCGAGGACAAAGGACTTCCTCTGTTCGACCGTCGGCACCTTGGCGCGGCCCAGGCGTATGTAAAAGGGGCCCGGCGTCTCGAAGGCCGCCAGGACCGCTTCGCGGGTCTCCGGCCCGTCACAGGGCACGATGACCCTGAGGTTCGGGATCGCCCGCATGATCGCTATGTCCTCCAGGGCCTGGTGGCTGGCCCCGTCGGGACCCACGGTGATACCGGCGTGGGTGGCGACGATCTTGACGTCCAGATTGCTGTAACAGATGGTATTGCGGATCTGCTCCCAGGCGCGGCCCGTGGCAAACATCGCGAAGGTCGAGGCAAAGACGACCTTGCCGCAGCTGGCCAGGCCCGCCGCGGTCGCCATCATGTTCTGCTCGGCCACGCCGAAGTTGAAGAACCGGTCCGGGAACTCCTTGCCGAAAAACGCCGTGCGCGTCGACCCGGAAAGGTCCGCGTCGCAGACGACGATATCGGCACGCCGCTTGCCGAGCTCGACCAGCGTCTTGCCGTACACATCCCGTTGATAAAGCATCTCAGCCATTTTCCGCAACCCTGCCTCGCGAGCCCCATTGTCCGGGACTCCTCGGGTCTCGCTTTCCGCTGTCAGGAGAGCTCCTTGACCGCGAGCTCGGTCTCGTCCTTCTTCGGCGCGCGGCCGTGGAAGTCCACGACGTTCTCCATGAACGAGACGCCCTTGCCCTTGATCGTCTTGGCAATGATGATGGCCGGTTTCTCCTTGATCTTCTTGGCCGTCTCAAGGGCCTTGATGAGGACCGCCATGTTGTGGCCGTCGACCTGAAAGACATACCAGCCGAAGCCGCGCCACTTGTCCACCAGGGGCTCCAGGGCCATGATGTCGCAGACGCGGCCGTCGATCTGGAAGCCGTTGTAGTCGAGGATGGCGCACAGGTTGTCGCAGCGATAGTGGGCCGCGGCCATGGCGGCCTCCCAGATGTTGCCCTCCTGGATCTCGCCGTCGCCCAGGAGACAGTAGGTCCGGTAATCTCTTCCGTCGACGCGGGCGGCCAGACTCATGCCGAGCGCGACGGACAACCCCTGCCCCAGCGAACCGCTGCACACGTCGATACCCGGGGTGTGGCGGTCCGGATGCCCCTGGAGGATGCTGCCGAGCTTGCGCAGACGCAGGAGCTCCTCTTTGGGAAAGTACCCCTGGAGCGCCAGCACCGCGTAGAGCGCCGGACAACAATGCCCTTTCGACAGGTGAAAACGATCGCGGTCCGGCCAGTCCGGGTCGTGCGGCCGGTGGCGCATGACCGAAAAGTACAGCGCCGTCAGGATGTCGGTGCTCGACAACGAGCCGCCGGGGTGGCCGGAACCGGCGCGCGCCAGCATCTCGACGATCATGAGACGCACCTGGCGTGCCTTCTGTTCGAGTTCGCGGATTTTTTTGGAATCAATGACCATGGGGGCGTTGTGTCATTTCCTTCAGGGACTGCCGGACGTCGTCCTGGTCCGGGTCTAACGCCAGGGAGCGGCGCCACCTCGCCCGCGCCTCCTCGACGCGGCCGACCTTCCGGTAGGCCTCGGCCAGATGGTTCAGGATCTCGGGCTCGATCATGAGCTTGGCCGCGCGCTCGAGAAAACCGATCGCCTCCTCGATCTGCCCCAGCCGGAAGTGGACCCAGCCGAGGGTATCGAGGTACGCGCCGCTGAACGGGTTCGCCTGGACGGCGTCCTCGGCGAGCGCGAGGGCCTCTACGAGGTTCTCGCCCTTCTGGGCATACGCGTACGCCAGGCTGTTCATGGCGTCGGTATGGCGGGGGACGCTTTCAAGGACCAGCCGCAGACCTTCTATCGCCTCGTCCTGCCGGCCGGCATCGCTGTCCAAGACCGCCTTGAAGAACAGGATCTCCGGGTCCAGCGGATCGACGAGTATCCCCTTGGCGATATGGGCGCGGGCCTCCTCGTCGCGGCCCATCAAAAAATTAAGCTGAGACAGGATGCGTCTCAGCTTGAGGTGCAGCGCCTTGTTCCCAAGGTTCCCGGCCAGAAGATGTTCATAATGTCGGACGGCGCTGTCATATTCCTGGCGTTGCACATAAAGCAGGGCCAGCACAAAGCGGGCGTTCTCATCGTCCGGGTCCAGGCGCACGCCCTTATCAAAGGCCCGGATGGCCTCGGGGATCTTTTTTAGTCTCAGGTAGTCGAGCCCGGCGCGGACATGCGGCGCGGCACTCGTGCCATCCCGCCGCTGGGCCCTCTCGTAGTGGGCCAGGGCCTGGGCGTTTTCGCCCAAGGCGTCCTTCATGAGGCCGTTGAGATATTCGCTATAGGCGGCGCCGACGCGGCGGGTCGAAGCGAGCGGCACCCGTAAGGGGGGTGACGCGCACGACGACACAACAAGACACCCCAGCAGGCCGCACCACGGCAAGACACGCCGCCTCAGCTTGAAAGAGAACGGGCCAAAGGAAAACGGGCCTTGGGCCCGGCCCCCCTTATCCCCAATCTCGCTTCTTGAGGTGCCGGAGCTTGCGACGCATCTTTTTTCTCTTATGCGTCTTGATCTTTCTTCTTTTTCTCTTACGACCACACGGCATAGGGCTACCCACCGTTTATGGAATAAGTTTGTTGAGCGCGTATTCTATGATCCCTTCGGCGCCCGCCTTTTTCAGCTGCGGGATGAGCCGCCGGACCAGCTTCTCGTCGATGACCGTCTCCACCGCCACCCACCGCTCATCGGACAGATGGGAGATCGTCGGCTTCTTGAGGGCGGGCAGGAACCGCAGGAGCCCGGTGAGACGATCCGCGCGCACGTTCATCTTGAGGCCCACCTTGCCCTCGGCCTCGATGGCGCCGCGCAGAAGGAGAATGATCTCGTCCATCTTCCTCTTCTTCCACGTATCCTTGACCGCCGCCCTGTTGGCGATGAACTGGGTCGTCGAGGTACACAGGGTGACGACCTCCTTGAGGTTGTGCGCCCGCAGGCTCGAGCCCGTCTCCGTCAGCTCGACGATGGCGTCCACGAGTCCTGCGGCGACCTTTACCTCCGTCGCCCCCCAGCTGAACTCGACGTCCGCCTTGACGCGGTTCTTCTTGAGGAAATCCTTGGTCACCTCGACGAGCTCGGTCGCGATCCGCCTGCCCCTTAGATCTTTGATCGTCCGGATGGGGGACTTCTCGGGGACAGCCAGGACCCAACGCACGGGATTCATGCTCTGCTTGGCGTAGGCCAGGTCTGCCAGCCGCACCACGTCCGAGCGGTTCTCCAGGACCCAGTCGTTGCCCGTGATCCCGCAGTCCAGGACCCCGTCCTCCACGTAGCGAGACATCTCCTGGGCGCGCAGCATGATGGGCTCGATCTCGGCATCGTCGATGACGGGGATGTAGGAGCGGGAACCGACCTTGACGTTGAAGCCCGCCTTGGCGAACATCCTGATGGTGGCCTCGCTCAGGCTCCCCTTGGGTATGCCGACTTTGAGTTTTTGGACGGCTTTTGTGCTCATTGGCGGGGCTATTATACATTTGAAAAATTGCTTTGTAAAGGAAAATATGGTGCTGTATAATGCAGACACTTGCGAAGGAGCCTGTGATGCTTAAGCTGTTGCGCAACAAGAAGGTATCAAAAAAGATCTTCTACGTGCTGGCCGCCCTCATCATCCCCGCCTTCGTCGTCTGGGGGTCGGCCAGCGTCATGGACAAGAACAAGGCCCCCAACATCGCGGGCCGGATGTTCGACGAAAAGGTCAGTATCGACAAGTTCCGCGAGGCCTATCAGACGTGGCGCATCCAGCTGCGCTACCAGTACGGCGACAAGGCCAATGAGGTCGCCGCCTTCCTGAACCCCCTCCAGGCGACCTGGGAGCGGCTCATCATCCTGCACGAGACGAAGAGACGCAACATCTGGGTGACGGACCAGGAGGTGGTCCGACAGATCACCGGGATGCCCTTCCTGCAGCGCAACGACCGCTTTGACAAGCAGGCCTACAGCCTCTTTTTGAAATACACGCTGGGCGTCGGCGCCCGGCAGTTCGAAGAGAGCCTGCGCCAGAACCTGGCCATCGCCAAATTCTTCACCGAGGTCACCAAAGACATCTCTGTGACGGACGAAGAGGTCCGCGAGGCCTACGAAAAGGAGAGCGTGACCACGCGCGTGCGCTACCTCGACTTTCCCTATGGCGGTTATAAGGACACCGTGACCGTCACGCAGGAAGACATCGAGGACTACTACGCGACGTCGAAAGAGACCCTGCGCGTGCCGCCGCAGATCAACACGAATTACATCGGCCTTGACTTCAGCGACGAGGAACAGGGGCTCGCCCGGGAACAAATGGGAGAGGCGATCCAGAAGGCCCTGGGTGAGGCCCGCCAGCAGGGCCTGAAGCTGACGGCGCAGAAGCTCGGCTTCGAGATGAAGGAGACCGGCTTCTTCGGATTCGAAGACCCCATCCCGGACTTCGGATGGCTACCGCAGCTCTCGAAGATCCTCTTCGACCTGCCGGTCCTCTCCTTCAGCAAGATCATCCAGACGGGCCGCGGCATGTACATCTTCCAGATCATCGAAAAGAAAGACGCCTACATCCCGGACCTGAAAGAGGCCACAGCGCGCATCAAGGAGATCCTGACCGAGCAGAAGTCAAAAGAGTTGGCGCGCACAAAAGCCGAGGCGACGCTCGAGATGATCAACACGCAGGGCAGATCCTTTGATGAGACGGCCAAAAAGGCGGGCGCCGAGATCAAGGAGACCGAAGACTTCACCCGTGAGGCCTATATCTCCGAACTCGGGATGGCACCGGCGCTCAAAGAGGCCGCCTTTGCGCTCGAAGAAGGCGGCGTGGCCAAAGAGGCCATCGAGCTCGAACAGGGCTTCCTCGTGATCCAGTCCCTGAAAACCCCCGAGCTCGACGAAGAGGTCTTCAAAGAGGAAAAAGAGGCCTTCGGCCGCAAGGTCTTAAAAGACAAGCGCGACGCGGCCTTCAACGAGTATTTCCTGTCGCTCAGGGAGCGTGCCCGCGTCGAAAGCTACGTGAACGAAGACTCCCTGCGCCTACGCTGACCCCCCGTAAGACCCTAAAGTGACACTCAAAGACCAGGTGTGACACTCAAAGACCAGGTCTTTTTTGTGTCAAATATTCCCCAGATAGACGTGTTTGAGTTTCTGGCGGGCGATCGCCTCGGCCCTCTGCAGGGTGGTGATGGGCGTCGGCGGCGTGGTCAGCTTGTAACACGGGAAGTAGCGCGAGAAGTGCAATGGGACGTCCGGCCCCAGGTGCGTCGCGATCCACTCCACCAGGTCCCGGATGTCCTCATCGCTGTCGTTGGCGCCGGGGACGATCAGGTTCGTCAACTCGACGTGGCAGGCCGCGGCCATGGTCCGGATCGTCTCCAGGACCGGCGCGACCGACCCGGCGCACATCTTGCGGTAAAACGCATCGCGGATGGACTTCAAGTCGATGTTCGCCGCGTCGATATACGGCAGGATCTCTTCCAGCGGCTCGAGGTTGACGTAGCCGTTGGTGACGAGCACGTTCTCCAGCCCCTGGGCCCGCGCCTTCTGGGCCGTCTCGCGCACGAACTCATACCAGATGAAGGGCTCGTTGTACGTGTACGCGATGCCGAAAGACTTGAGCCTCTGGGCGTACGCTACCAGTTCGGCGCTGTCCACAGCCTGCGTCGGCGTGTCGATCTGTTTGGATATCGTCCAGTTCTGGCAAAAGGAACAGGCGAGGTTGCATCCGATGGTCCCCACCGAGAGGATGGCCTCGCCCGGATGGAAATGGTATAAGGGCTTCTTCTCGATGGGGTCGAGCGCCACCGAGGCCGCCCGGCCGTAGTTGGCGCTATAGAGCCGGCCGCTCTTGTTGACACGGACTCCGCACAGGCCCTTCTCTCCATCGCTTATCCGGCAACCGTGCGGACACAGACGGCAGTGCACCCTCATCCCCGGCAGCGTCTCGTAATATTGGGCCTCGCGCATGGCTCCTCTTCAAGACGAGACAAAAAGGTGAGACAAAAGGTCAGACCTATTAGTCTCAAAAAATGAGACAAAAGGTCAGACCTATTAGTCTCACCTTTGAGACTCAAACGATCTTATTCGACCTTGATGCAATTCACCGGGCACTGGTCCGCCACCTCCTGCAGGTTGCAGTTGGCGGACTCGTGCGCCTTCACGTGGGCGACACCGTCGTCTTTGACCTCAAAGACATCCGGGCAGTTCTGCTCGCACAGTCCGCAACCGACGCAGGCTGATGCATCGACCGTCACCTTTGCCATCTCTTCCTCCCCGTTTGCTCCTGTTCGCTTCCTGTATTTTGCTCTCACTCATCTTCCCGCAGGCCGGGGTCACCTTATTCTCTCGCAGGGGCCGCGGCGGCCTTCTCGACGCTTTGCATATCCGTCAGGACGGGTCCGTCTTCTGCATCCAGCCGGACCTCCCCGGAGTCATCGGCGTAGAAGACGAGGTTGCCCGTCACACCGCTCTCGAGCGGCCGGGCCGTCACCACGAAATGGTCTTCGCCGCTCTTCGTATACGTGAAACGGTACCCGGAGGCCTCGTCCGAAGAACGCAGGTCGTCCGCGAGGGGGGGCGTCAGGTACTTCTTCAGCGCGTCCAGATGGGGGGGATAAAACCCCAGGTCGTTCTTGTAGTCCGCGGCTGCCCGGACGATCGCGGAGGTGTATCCGTAGGCCGTCACGTCATTGAACTTCATGACCTGAGGCTGTGTCTCGGGATAGAGCGCCACGATGACACGGTTGGCCGCCGGACCCAGAGAGAGGACAAAGAAGAAAAGGACGAAAACGGGCATCACGGCGCCGGCGAGGATCGCCCGGCCCACGCCCACGCGGTAGAGCTCACGGATCCCTATCACCAGCAGGGCCAGCGACCACGCCGAGGCCAGGAGCCCGCCGAGAAACGGGACGACGTTGAAGACGTCCGCCGCGCTCTTGTAACAGACGACGAGGACCGCGGGCGCGAGGTTCTCACCGACGCCGAGGATCAGCTTCACCCCCGCCGCTACCAACAGGAGCGTCGCGGCGAGCGTCACGAGCGGCCGCGCGAGGACGACCGGATCCGAGAAGAACGACGTCTCCAGGACCACGATCTGCGCCGAAAGGTTACCCATCGGCAGGCCGGCCGTCGCCAACTGCTTAAGCCAAAGGACGTTCAGGCCGTCGCACAGGAGCTTGACGTAACCCAATATCAACGCAAAGAGGAAGGCATGGATGAGGCGTTTGCGGGGGACCGTCTGATCCTTTGAGACGGCCTGAAAGAAGAGGATAGGCTGAAGGAGGACCACGCCGCAGACACGCGCCGTCCCCACGATCGTCTCCCAGGGGCCACGCGCTGCCTCCCAGGATGAGAGGGCCTCGGCGGGAGGAATCTGCTTCATGACAGATCAGTCGACCTTCTTGAAATTATCTTTGGTGACGCCGCACTCCGGGCACACCCAGTCGGCCGGCAGGTCTTCGAACTTCGTCCCCGGCGCGGCACCGCTGTCCGGGTCGCCCTTCGCCGGATCGTAGACATAACCGCAAACCATGCACTCCCATTTTTCCATTAGGCCGCCTCCGCTGGTTTGAGGTTGTACTTCTTGATGTTCGCATCCGCAATGGCCTGGACCTGCTTCAGGGCCTCGGGGTCCTTCAACAGGTGCCGGAAACGACCCTGCAGCTTGAGATACTCCTCCACGGGTTTGACCTTGGCGATCGTGCGCGGCTTCATCTGGCCGTTCTCGATCTCGAATATCGGATAAAGCCCGGTCTCCACGGCGAGCTTGGCGACGTCAAACGACATGCCCGACTCATGGCGCCAGCCCAACGGACACGGGACGTGGATCTGGATATATTTGGGCCCCTTGATGGAAAGGGCCTTCTTGACCTTTTTCTGGACGTCCTGCGGATAACCGATAGTGGCCGTAGCCACGTACGGGATCCCGTGCGCCGCCGCGATCTCGGGCAATGGTTTCTTGGGCCGCGGGTTGCCCGTCGAGGCGCTCCCCGGCGGGGTCGTGGTGGTATTGGAGTCCGTGGGGGTCAGGCCGCTGCGCTGGATCCCCGTGTTCATGTAGGCCTCGTTGTCATAGCAGACGTAGAGCACGTCGTGGCCGCGCTCCAGCATGCCCGAGAGCGCCTGCAGGCCGATGTCGGCCGTGCCGCCGTCGCCCGCCTGGGCGATGACGTTGATGCCGTCCTTCTTGCCCAAATGCTTGAGGGCCGACTCCACGCCCGAGGCCACGGCCGCGGCATTCTCAAAAAGCGAATGGATCCACGGCACCCCCCAGGAACTCTGCGGATACTTCGTCGAGAAGACCTCGAGGCACCCCGTGTTGTTGGTGATGATCGTGTTCTTGCCCGCCGTGTCGACCACCAGTCGGGCGGCGATCGCCTGACCGCACCCCGCGCACGCCGTATGCCCCGGTTTGAAGAGTGTTTGCGTTGCGCTCATAGACATATCCTCCAGGCTAAAAAATAATCAGGTCTCCGCCAGCAACTCCTGCTTGAGCCCGATAAACGTACAATCGGTCTGCTTGCCGGTCAACTTTTCATGCGTCTCGAAGATGGATTTCTGGGTGATGTCCCGGCCGCCCAGCCCGAGGATGAAGCCGCTCGTCTTGGGCATCTTGGCGCCGAGCGTCGCCAACGCCGCGCTCATGTCCAGATACAGCGGCCCCGAGGAGCCCAACGAGATACTCTTATCGATAACGGCGATCTCTTTGGCCTTACCGACCGCCGCGAGGATGGCGTCTTTCGGGAAGGGCCGGTAGGTCACGATCTTCAGGAGCCCGGCCTTCTTGCCGTCTTTGCGCAGGGCATCCACGGCCTCACGGATCGTTCCGCACACCGTGCCGGCGCCGACGAAGACCTGCTCGGCGTCTTCCAGGCGGTAGCCCTGGATCAGGCCGCCGCTCTCGCGGCCGAAGGCCTTCTTGAACCCGGCGGCGACCTCCGGCACGATCTTCAGCACGTCGCGGTGCGTCTGGTCGATCATGTAGCGCATCTCGATATAATACTCCGGATCGGCCAGGAAGCCCATCGTCTGCGGATTGTCGACGTCGAGTTTATAGGTCGTCGTGTACGGCGGCAGGAATTTATCCACCTCTTCCTGCGTCGGCATGTCCACGACCTCCATGCCGTGCGTCAGGATGAACCCGTCGATGTTGACCATCACGGGGAGCATCACGCGCGGGTCTTCGCCGATGCGATAGGCCTGCATGTGCAGATCCACCGCCTCCTGGTTGCTCTCGGCGAAAAAGAGGATCCACCCGGCATCGCGGACCGTCGCCACGTCCTGATGGTCGTTCCAGATGTTGATGGGCGCCGAGACCGAGCGGTTGGCCGTGGTCATCACCACCGGCAGGCGCAAGCCTGCGATGTTGAAGACGACCTCGGCCATCAGGAGGAGCCCCTGGGAGCTCGTCGCGGTGTAGGAGCGCACGCCCGTCGCCTCACCGCCCAGGACGACCGAGGCGGCGGAGTGCTCGCTCTCGACGTTGACGAACTGGGCGTCGAGCTCCTTGTCGGCGACCAGTTGGGCCAGGTCCTCGACGATGTGCGTCTGGGGCGTGATCGGATACGCCGAGATGACGCCCGGACGGCAGCGCTTGATGATCTGGGCTACCGCATGCGAACCTTCAAGAAATTCTTTCATGATTTTCCTCCAATGAGCTTCCCGAAAATCACCCCGGACCGATACCACCGGCGAGGCGGCGGGCCGGGGTCTACAAGGCCTCCAACTCGGAGATCATCTCGATGTCCTTTTTGGGACAGATCGCCGCGCAGTTCCCGCAGCCCTTGCAGTACGCGTAGTCGCATGTGAAGGTATTCTTCCCTTCACCGGAGATGATACCCTCCGGACAGATATAGGCGCACATCCGGCACGCGATACAGTCCTTCTTCAAAAATTTAGGCTTGACTTCCGTGCGCCAGGAACCGGTCTTGTTCTCTACGCTCGATCCTGCCTTTGAGGTCATGTGCTTGAACATATCGTCTCCTCGAGAATCACTTTTTGACGGCGGCGAAACCCCGCTTGATCGCCTCGACGTTCATCTGGACGACCTTGTCTCCTTTATCCCCGAACTGGTGGGTGACCGCCTTGGTCAAGTCCTCCAGACCAAGCTCCCCCGTTGCGGCGCCGAAGGCGCCCAGGAGCACGGTGTTGCCCAGGAGGGTCTTGCCACTCATGATATCCTTAGATATCTTGTTGCCCGGCACGACGAAGAGCTTCTGCCGGCCCTTGGGCTTGGGGATCTCTATGCCCTCGCGCTCATTGACGACCGCCACGCCGTCGTCCTTGAAGCCCTGATAGCAGTCGTTTCCCCGCATCAGCGTGGCGTCGACGACGATCAGGTAATCCGGCGTATAGACCTGGCTCCTCAGGCGCACGGGCTCATCTTCGATGCGCACGAACGCGTTCATCGGGGCGCCCATGCGTGCCGCCCCAAAGTGCGGGAACGCATAAGGATACTTCCCTTTCGTGAAATAGGCGTAGCCCAGGATGCTGGCCGTGGTGATGGCCCCCTGGCCGGCCCGCGCGTGGATGCGGATCTCCTTCATGAAAGACCTCCGTTTTTGGTCAAAGGAAAATCTATTATATTAGGTAACGGAGGGGAAATCAAGGCTTTTTCGGGGAGGTCTTGTGCCGCTTTTTCAGCTCAAGCGACAGGCGGCGCACCATCCTGTTCAGGCCCGGGCTGACGGCGACGGGGTAGTCCGTGACCCCGTGCAGCCGCTTGCAGGAGGTCTTCAGACAGGCGATATTTTTTTGGGCACGCTCCTGGAGCTCCTTCAGGGAGGGCGGGGCGTAGATGACCTCGCCCGCGTGCATCACCATCTGCAGCATCGGCTCCCCCAGCCCCTCGTCCTCCAGGCCGATGACATCCCTCACGTAAGACCCCGATTTGTCCTTCACGCGGAAGACCTGCTTGCGGCCCGGCAGGGTCACCTTCTTCTTGCTGAACTTCATCGTCGGCACGAAGACCCCTTCTGTGTCCGTCACCTCGGCGATCTTGTAGATCACGTCGAGGGACGGCGCGTCCACGGAGGCGCCCATCTTGGTCCCCACGCCGAAGTCGTCGATCGGCGCCTTCTCCCTGAGGAAGCGCTCGATCTTGTACTCGTCGAGGTCGCCGCTCGCCAGGATGCGCACCTTCCTGAAGCCGGCGGCGTCCAGCATCCGGCGCGCCGTGCGGGACAACGCGACGATGTCGCCGCTGTCCAGGCGCACCCCCTTGAGCTCGTGGCCCTTGGCGCGGAACTCGCGCGCCACCTTGATGGCGTTGCGCAGGCCCTCCTCGGTGTCATAGGTATCCACGAGGAGGATACACCTGTCGGGAAACGCCTCGAAGAAGGCGCGGAAGGCCTCCTTCTCCTTGGCGAAGGACATGATATAGGAGTGCGCCATCGTGCCGACGGCCGGGATCCCGTAGAGCTTGGAGGCCAGGACGTTCGACGTGCCGCGGCAACCCGCGATATAGGCCGAACGCGCGGCCTTGAGCGAGGCGTCCATCCCGTGGGTGCGCCGCAGCGAAAAGTCATACACCCCGCGGCCGGCCGCGGCGGTCACGATGCGCGACGCCTTGGTCGCGACCATGGTGGAAAGGTTGACGGTGTTCAACAGGAAGCTCTCGACTATCTGGGTCTCGATAAGGGGCCCGGTGATGCGCAGGACCGGCTCGTTCGGGAAGAAGACCGTCCCTTCCGGCATGGCCCAGACCTCGCCGTGGAAACGCATCTTGCCCAGGTACGTCAGGAACTCCTCACCGAAGCCGAGGCGCTCGAGGGTGACGAGGTCCTCTTGAGTGAACTTGAAATTTTTCAGGTAACGCAGGATCTCATCGAGGCCGGCAAACAAAAGGTACGACCGGTTGGGGGGCATATTGCGCACGAAGAGGTCGAAGGTAGCCTGGGCCTTGAAACGGTGCCGGAAGTAGCTCTCGGCCATCGAGAACTCGTAGAAGTCCACCAGAAGGTTCAGGGGGGCGCGCGTGAGCATCAGTGGATGACCTGTCTCTCGTTG
>Ga0315545_1003221_pt1 | contig 14109 bp, 15 predicted proteins | sample SalMarSW160210MG_FD_203096 | JGI IMG/M metagenome (GOLD analysis project Ga0315545, IMG submission 203096) | Salt marsh sediment microbial communities from the Plum Island Ecosystem LTER, Massachusetts, United States - Salt Marsh Sediment SW1602-10 ... | reverse complement strand
GTTACCTCATTGTCCTCTATGTGGCGGTAGGCGCTGGTTATGGTAGCCAGGCGGAATACCTGCGGCGTCTGCACCGCCCAAAGCTTTCGCCTCGGTGGCGTCTTTCGGATGAACATGTCGTCTCCCGCCACCTTGATGGTGTCCGTAACCGGCACCGCCGCCGCCGCCGCCCCCGTTGCCTCGGCGGCAATCAGCCCGCGACTGATCAAGTCCTCGGTTACCAGCGGTCTGGCTCCGTCGTGGACTACCACCCAGTCGCAGTCTTTGAGCCGGTTAAGCCCCGATACCACCGAGTCCTGACGCCGCCGGCCGCCGGGGCAGATATCGCTTACCTTAGACCAGCCGTGTGCTGCTGCCAGCCGTCGGCCCGGCTCCAGGTTCGCTTCACTCAAGACGAGGACAATCTGACTAATTAGCTTACAGTTGTCAAAGGTGTTAGCCACCCGGGCTATTACCGGCTCTCCGCCCAGTAACGCCATGAGTTTGTCCACCCCGCCCATCCGTTTTCCCTCGCCGGCGGCCACGATAACGGTGCCCACCTTTTGCTGGCTGTGCATTCTTAAAGCTACTCCCTATCTGATTATAAGGCAAAAACCAGCCCTATATCTACTGTTACCATTTTGTCAGGCGGGCTGCGTTACAGGTGAATTATTAAGTGCTATAATACTATTAGTAGGTTAGCCATGACGATGGAGGTCTAGGTCTATGAAAGTGTTTAAGTATATCGACGTTGAGCCGGTGAAGGAGGCCCCCGGGGTAGCCAGGTTTGATGTTATTACCGCCGAGGACGGGGCGCCCAACTTCTGTATGCGGGTCTTCGAGGTTCAGCCGGGTAGCTCAACCCCGTCTCACGCCCACCCCTGGGAGCACGAGATATTCGTTATCTCCGGTCGGGGAGTCCTGGTGGGCGAGGCGGGGGGCACCGAGATTGACCGGGGTAGCGTTATCTTTATCGCCCCTGACGAGAATCACTGCCTGGTTAACAAGGGTAACGACCCGCTCCGCTTCGTTTGTCTCATCCCCATGGTTATGGAGGAGTAGGCTAACTTTACATAACGTGATTACATTCTGCATTTAGGAGTCAGCGTTTTAATCTCTAGGGATTGGTTACTTGCCCTTAACCAGTCCCAGCCCGATGGCTTCCCTCAGGGTGCTGGCCGGGACAAGCTCGATATCCTTACGGCTGGCTTTAGTCCCCGCCCGGGGCACCAGGCAGCGCTTGAAGCCCAGGCGGGCCGCCTCGCTTACCCGTCTTTCCAGTTGGGGGACGCTTCTCAGCTCTCCGCTCAAGCCTACCTCGCCCACGGCTACCAGTTCGGGGTCAGTCCCGGTGTCCCGGTAGCTGGAGGCGATAGCCAGAGCCATGCCCAAGTCGGCGGCTGGCTCTCCAATCTTGAGCCCGCCGGTAACGTTGGCGATGATGTCCTGATTACCCAGCTTCAGGCCGGCCCGCCGGCTGAGCACGGCGGTGATGAGCAGGAGGCGGCCGAAGTCAACACCGTTGGCGGTGCGCCGGGGCAGGCCAAAGCTGGTGGGGTTGGTCAGCGCCTGAATCTCGACGAGCAGGGGGCGGCTGCCCTCGAGGGTGGGCACCACCACGGAGCCGACAGCCTGGCTCGGGCGCTGCGACAGGAGCGCCTGCGAGGGGTCGCTCACCTCAAGCAGGCCCTCGCTTTTCATCTCGAAGACGCCCACCTCGTTGGTGGAGCCGAAGCGGTTTTTGGTGCAGCGCAGCAGGCGGTAGCTGCTGAAGGGCTCGCCCTCGAGGTAGAGCACGACATCGACGATGTGCTCCAGGACCCTTGGCCCGGCGATGGCGCCGTCTTTGGTTACGTGGCCGGCGATGAACACCGGCGTGGCGTTGAGCTTTGCCCAGCGCATCAGCTCCAGGGTGCACTCCCGCACCTGGGTGATACTGCCCGGCGTCGTCTCCAACCGGGAGAGATAGACGGTCTGAATGGAGTCGATGACCGCTAAGCTGGGTTTTAGCTGCTCGAACTGGTTCAGGATGACCTCAAGGTCGGTCTCCGCCACAAGGTAGAGACTGTCACCTTTTATCTTGAGACGCTCCGAGCGGAGCTTTATCTGGCGCGGCGTCTCCTCGCCGGAGATGTAGACCACGCTACCCGGAGTCCCGGTGATGAGGTGGGCGACCTGGAGGAGGAGGGTTGACTTACCGATGCCCGGCTCGCCGGCGATGAGCACCAGGGAGCCGGCTACGATGCCGCCACCGAGCACCCGGTTAAACTCGCCTAGGGGGACGGGGAAGCGGTCATGAGTGTCGGTTTTAATCTGGGATAGCTCCTGGGGTGGACTGACGGGGGAAATTGGGTGGGGGGTAGTCGGGGCCGCCACCCTGGTCTCCACGAAGCTATTCCATTCCTGGCAGTTAGGGCAGCGCCCCAGCCACTTCAGGCTCTCTTTCCCGCACTGCTGGCAGACGAATACCGTGCTCTGGCGGGGCTTATCTATCTTGGCCACGAGCTAACTTTACCTCATCCCGGAGGGCAAAGCAACCGCCGCTCTAGCCCAACATACCCAGGAAGATACCGGCGGCGGTAGCCGTGCCGATGACCCCGGCGATGTTGGGCCCCATGGCGTGCATCAGGAGGAAGTTACGCGGGTTAGCCTTCTGGCCCATGCGCTGGACTACCCGGGCCGCCATGGGCACGGCGGAGACACCGGCCGCCCCAATCATGGGGTTAATCTTCTCCTTTAAGAAGAGGTTCATGAGCTTGGCCAGGATAACCCCGAAGAAGGTGGAGGCGGCGAAGGCGGCAATGCCCAGGCCGAATATCATCAGGGTCTCGGCTCTGAGGAAGGAGGCGGCACTCATAAAGGCACCGACCGCGATACCGAGCAGGATGGTGAGGATGTCGATAAGGGCGTTGGCGGCGGTATTGGCCAGCCGGTCGGTGACGCCCGATTCCTTGAGCAGGTTACCCAGGGTGAACATGCCGATAAGGGGGGCTGACTTGGGCACCAGCAGGATGATGATAATGGCCCCGATGATGGGAAAGAGAACCTTTTCCAGCTTGGAGACCGGGCGCAGCTGGGGTTTCATATACATGGCGCGTTCTTCCTTGGTGGTGAGCGCCTTTATTATGGGGGGCTGAATAATGGGCACCATGGCCATGTAGGTATAGGCGGACACGGCGGTGGCTCCGATAAGGGTCGGGGCTAGGCGGTTGGTGAGGAAGATGGTGGTCGGCCCGTCGGCGCCGCCGATGATGCCGATGGAGGCGGCTTCATTGATATTAAACCCAATCGCCAGGGCGATGAAGAAGGCGGCGTAGACGCCGAACTGGGCACCGGCGCCGAGAATCAGCGTCTTCGGGTTAGCGATGACCGGTCCGAAGTCAGTCATCGCCCCCAGGCCGAGAAAGATAAGGCAAGGGACTATCTCCCAGACCAGGCCGTAGTAGAATATCCGGGATAGCAGTCCCGCCGGCTCCCCGCCGATGGCGTATGCCTCGACCACATTGCCCTCGACGATGGTCTCCATCAGACCGCCGAGGGGCAGGTTAATCAGCAGTACCCCGAAGCCAATCGGTACCAGGAGCAGCGGCTCCATCTTCTTGACGATACCCAGGTATAGCAGGAGGCCGCCGATAACCAGCATGACGCCGTTACCCCAGGTAAAGCTTGCAAACCCTGATTCAAAAAGACCGAACATATTTCTCTAGTTTAGTGTTCTATAGTGGCGATGGTTTCTCCCGGCGAGACCACCTGGTCGGCGTTGACGACTACCTGGCTGATGGTGCCGTCCACCGGCGCCAGTATCGGGTTCTCCATCTTCATTGATTCCAGTATGCAGAGGATATCACCCTCTTTTACCTTGTCTCCCGGTTTGACGTTGACACTGAGTATCTTCCCGGTTATCGGGACCTCGATAATCTCCTGTGGCAATTCTATTCTCCCTTCTGTTCGCTGTCTACCTGTTTGCGATTAAGCCTTTTTGCCGCCAGCCCTATCAGTGTTATGGCCACGGCTAGAATAACCAGTACCAGAAATACGGTACCGAAGCCGGTACCGCCGATCCGTAAGGCTTCTCCCCAGTCTACGGCCATGTCTTTACCACCTCCCCGATTTTCCGCCCTCCCGGGTAAAATTGAAGGGCGGAGTTCCCGTTTCTCCCCAAAGTCTCCACCCTTGTGCACGAAACGCTAGTTCCAGGCCGTCCGGTAAGCTAAACAGTCGTTCTTGCCTCACTAGCTAGGTTCCACCGTGCTGACAACAATCTGCCTGGTATCGGGATGCATCAGGATTTTCCCTCCCCCGGTACAGCACCTACTGCCTGGGGGTGAATGATAATCTCCCCGTCCTTAAGGTCGACGACCGCCGTGTCTCCCGATTGGAACTCGCCCCCGAGCATACCCTCGGAGAGCTTGTCCTCGACCATGTCTTGAATTACCCGGCGCAGAGGCCGGGCTCCGAATACCTCGTCGTAGCCCTTCTCACCCAGGAAGTCCTTGGCGGCGTCGCTAACCTCCATCTTCATCCCCTTCTCCGCCAGCCGCTCGTTTACGGTGTTAAGCATCAAATCAACTATCTTTCTGATGTGCTCTTTGTTCAGCGGGTGGAAGACGACGGTGGCATCAATGCGGTTCAGGAACTCGGGGCGGAAGGCCTTCTTCAGCTCACCGAGTAGTTTTTCCTTCATGCGCTCGTAGGACTGCTGCTGGGTCTTCGCCTCGTCGCTGCCCGTGGCAAAGCCGAGCGAGGAGCCCTTGCGAATCAGCTCGGCGCCGATGTTGCTGGTCATGACGATAATGCTGTTACGGAAGTCGACGCGGCGTCCCTTGGCGTCGGTGAGGTGACCGTCGTCAAATATCTGGAGCAGTATGTTAAAGACGTCGGGGTGGGCCTTTTCGATCTCGTCAAGGAGGATGCAGCAGTAAGACTTGCGCCGCACTGACTCGGTTAGCTGACCGCCTTCGTCAAAGCCGACGTATCCCGGAGGTGCCCCTACCAGCCGGGAGACCGCGAATTTCTCCATAAACTCGCTCATGTCAAGCCTGATTAGGGTGTCCTCGCTGCCGAACATGAACTCAGCCAGCGTCCTCACCAGCTCGGTCTTGCCGACGCCGGTCGGGCCGAGGAAGATGAAATTGCCGATGGGCCGCCGCGGGTCTTTGAGGCCGGCCCGGGCCCGTCTCACCGCTTTAGATATGGTGGTAATGGCTTCGTCCTGCCCCACGATGCGGCGGTGCAGTACCTCCTCCATCTGAAGCAGGCGGGCTGTCTCGTCCTCCGCCAGCTGGACTACGGGAATGCCGGTCCACATACTGACCACCTCGGCGATATCGTCCACGGTGACTATGGCTTCGTGCTGTTGCTGCGCCACCTGCCACTCGGACTCGAGCTCCTTTATCTTTCCCTGGATTTGAATCTCTCGCTGGCGCAGCTCTGCGGCGTAGTCGTATTGCTGGGTTGCCAGGGCCGAGTCCTTGTCCCGGCGCACGCTGTCCTCGAGGCGTCGGGCGTCTTTCAGGGTCATGGGAACGGTGCGGTGCCTGATTCTGACGCGTGACGCGGCTTCGTCGATAAGGTCAATAGCCTTGTCGGGCAGGAAACGGTCGGGGATGTAGCGGGCGGCCATGGTTACCGCTGAGTTCAGGGCTTCGTCGCTTATGGTCAGCTGGTGGTGTTCTTCATAGCGCTCTTTGATGCCGCGGAGAATCTCCAGGCTCTCATCGACCGAGGGTTCCTCCACCAGAACCGGCTGGAAGCGGCGCTCGAGGGCGGCATCCCGCTCGACGTACTTACGGTAGTCATCAAGGGTAGTGGCTCCGATGCACTGTAGTTCTCCCCGGGCCAGGGCCGGTTTCAGCAGGTTGGCGGCGTCTACCGCCCCCTCGGCGGCCCCGGCTCCGACCATGGTATGGAACTCGTCGACAAAGAGCACGCAGTTGCCGGCGGTCTTTATCTCCTCAATAATCTTTCTCAGGCGTTCTTCGAACTCACCCCGGTACTTGGTGCCGGCGACCACCGCCCCCATGTCCAGGGCAATCAGTCGTTTGCCCTCCAGTGTCTCGGGTACGTCCCCGGCTACAATGCGGTGGGCCAGCCCCTCGACGATAGCCGTCTTACCCACCCCGGGCTCGCCGATGAGGGCCGGGTTGTTCTTGGTGCGGCGGCTCAAGATTTGAATAACGCGCTCAATCTCCTTGATTCGTCCGATAACCGGGTCGAGCTTGCCCACCCGGGCCGCCTCAGTCAGGTTGATACCCAGCTGGTCCAGGGCCGGGGTGCGGCTTGTGCTGCGGGTGGGGCGCGACTTGGGGGCTCCGCTGCTCAGGGCGCGCTCGGTCTCGGTGCGTGCCCGCTCCAGGGTAATCCCGAAGCTGTCCAGGACGCCAGCAGCAATGCCCTCCCCCTCGCGCAGTAGCCCCAGCAGGAGGTGCTCGGTGCCGATATAATTGTGACTCAGATGGCGCGCCTCGTCGATGGCGAGCTCAATGACTCGTCGGGCTCTGGGGGTAAGCCCGGTTTCCCCGGAGCTGGGTTTCTCCCCGCGCCCGATGACGAACTCCACGGAGGCCCGCACCTTGTTCAGACCGGCTCCCAGGCTGACCAGAACCTTGGCCGCCACCCCTTCTTCCTCCCGCACCAGGCCGAGCAGGATGTGCTCGGTGCCAATATAGCTGTGGTTGAGGTTCTGCGCCTCTTCCTGAGCCAGGGTAAGAACCCGGCGGGCTCGCTCTGAGAATTTCTCAAATCGGCTGGCCATCTTTACTTCCTAGACCTACTTCGATACCGCCAGCGGTATCGCTACCTAGATTATAAAGCACCGAGTGTTAAAGGTCAAAAATGGGCTTGAGCTGTCTCCGGCTATGCTCACCTAACGATAAAGCCCCCTGGCAGTGGCATATTTTCCACAAAGAGTTGCCCCTTCAGTATCGTCTGCGCTGAGGCGTTTCACTTCCGTGTTCGGGATGGGAACGGGTGGTGCCACCTCGCTCTAACCACCAGAAGGCTAGTCTACTGTTAGCTAATTATAACACATTATTATATTTTATTGCCAAGGGGGCCCTTAATCTTTAGGCGGCGGAATCTGTCTCTTAAACAAGGGCCCACCCAGAGGCAGAATGGTTTTCTTAAATACGGGGTTAACAAACTCAGCTATTCCGATGTAAAGGAAGTAAGTGCCGAGAAGAAGCAGGAAGTAGCCACCGACTGCGGCTGCGGCATGGCTTAATACCCCGAAATTCACCAGGGTGATTATCCAGACGCCGGCATCACCTATCCAGACGGCTATGGCGAAGCTCTTCCACCTGAGGCCGCAGGCAAAGCCTACGAATATGATGGCAATAGCCAGAGCCAACCAAGCCATGGCATCTACCTTGGTGGCGCCCTCAATCATCATCGGCGCCGCTGACTGGGTGGTAAACATTGACCAGACAAAGTCCTTAACGGTGTTTATGGTCAATGTCCCGGCTATTATGATACCGAAAGCACCGAAGGCAAATGCGGCCAGAGGATTTCTATTCCTGAGTTCGACAATGGTCACTATAATCAGGGCGATGAGCGAGGCTATTCCCCAGGGAAGGGTAGCTATGATTGCCTCACGGGCTACCCAGCCACAGAAGATGGGTACCATGGAGTAGATGCCGACGGCAAGGGCAATAAACCCTATCGCCGACGGATTAGCCCAGGCTGGTAATGGTTGCTCGGCTTCTCGTTGCATGTCTATGACCTCCTTCTCCTTAGCGTGGGAATTTATATTGGGACCTGCTAGCCGCCAGAAGTGGCATGATAATGTTAGGTATTATAAAGGTGCTAGGTAGCCGTGTCAAGCTAATTTACTCGCCTGCATAGATTACAGCATTTTGCTTAGCGGATTAATGCCCTACCGTCTATCGAAGTAGATGTTCTTACCGGCGGCGGATAGCGGTATGCCGATGATGACGTCGCTATCCAGGAGCCCCAGCTTCCTGGCGGCGGCCCCGACGGTGTACATTATGCGGTTATCGATGCCGAGTTCGCTGGCCAGCTTGACCGCCGAGCCCAGGGCGATGCCCAGGTCGATGGCCTGGAAGATGCAGACGGGGCCGGAAAAGTCCTTGCCCGGCCGCTTTTTGGCATTGAGCAGCTTTTCACAGCCTCCGTAGCCGCAGGCACCGCAGTCCAGCGGTTTCTCAATCCTCTTCGGGTTTCCGCTGACCCCGATTAAGAGGACGCAGCTGGAGTTTCTTAAGTTACCGGCATCCCGGGTAAAGATTGGAGACAGGTGGGCCGGCTGCTCCTTGGCTTTAGCCCCCATAGCCTCGGCCAGAAGTCCGAGGTCATCACCACTTAAGACCATCGTTTTCAGGGCATCAAGGCCCCGGGCCTTGGGCGCCGTCCTGGCACTGGCTGCCATCATGGCGGCGACCATGGTCACGGCTTCTTTCTCTAGCTTATCGGCTGGCAAACGGCTCATCTTGTCCTCCTTAATCAGTTTTCGTGGTAAACCTTATCTTATCAATCGTGGCGCCGTAATTTCAATAATAGCTATATTTTTGCCCCGGGCTTTACGGCTTTGCCGGCGCTCTCACCCCGACTGTTTGGTCGCGGAGTATGCCTCGCCGTGGTGCTTGTTAATGGGGAATCCGAGATATCTTGCAAATAGCAGCCGTTTAGTGTAGAGTAGTTATGGTGGTTTCAGAATAGGTTATCAAATACTTAACCAGGGTACCTTTAGTTCGCGCAAAGTCAAGTGTTGGATGACCAAATCTAGCCAACTATTAGTAAAGAGGAGGTCATTCAATGAGCTTTGAGGACAAGACTCTTCAGTGTTCTGATTGTGGAGCTGAATTCACCTTCAGCGCTGAGGAACAAGAATTCTTCCAGGCTAAGGGCTATACCAACGAGCCCAAGCGTTGTCCCTCATGCCGTGCTGCCAGGAAAGCTGAGCGCTATGGCACTTCTGGTTACGAGTCCAGGGGCCGGCGCCAGATGTTCCCGGCGGTATGTGCCGAGTGCGGCAAAGAGACCGAAGTACCGTTCGAGCCTCGTCAGGGTAGACCGGTATATTGTAGCGAGTGCTACAACAAAGTCAGACTGAGCAGGTAATACTAATCTGACGTTACGGACACACGTAGGCCGGGGCGACCTGGTCTATGTGTGTCCCTGGAATGTGTGGTGTGTTATAGCTTTTGAGGTTTCCATACGTGAAGGAGAGACACAGGAATCCCTGTTACGACGCTTCCAAAGGATGGTGCAGATGAGCGGCGTTCTGCGCGAGGCAAAGTCCCATCGTTACTTCCTGTCCAAGAGGGATGTTGCCCGCCAGAAGGTAAAAAGGAACGCCCGGCGGAGGCGAGTCGGGAGGTAGGGGTGGATTATGGCTAGGGCCATAATGTAGCTTAGGGTATTGTAGTCATTAGGGGGCGATATGAAGATTTATGTGGGTAACCTGGCACATGAGGTGACTGAAGATGAGCTGGAACAGGAGTTCGCAGCCTTCGGGGAGGTGGTATCGGTAAGCATCGTGACCGACCGGTATACGGGACGGCCCAGAGGTTTTGCCTTTGTTGAGATGTCCAAGGTAGCTGAGGGGCAGGCCGCCGTTGCCGGCCTCAACGGGAAGATGCTCAAGGAGCGGACGCTTAATGTCAGTGAAGCTCGCCCCCGTCCCGATAGCCGGGGTCCCCGGCCTAACCGGGACCGGAGGGGTGGTGGTGGCTTTGGTGGAGGAAGGCAGAGGAGATACTAAAGCGGTTTCCCGTTTCCCTTGAATTCGGTGATAGCTCCATAAAGAGTCGGGGGATAGGCCCCCCGTCCGGATGTTAACGATGAGAACGACTCAGGGTTTAGAGCCCGGGAGTCGTTCTTTGTTCGCTGAGCGTTGCTGCCCGCCTCGGGGTAGTTTGTTCCGCCCGGCGCTGGATTTCCGGTCTTAACAGCCGGTGCCAGGGGGTGTTATACTGAACGGCAGTGAAGGAGATTAGCCCCGTGTCAGGTGTTCTATCCCGGCAGGATATCTCCCAGTTGCTGGAAGAAAAGCCGCCTCTCATCGAAGGCTACCTTAATCTTTCAGAGCAGCTTCAGCCTAACGGCTTTGACCTGACGCTGCGTGAGATAGCCTTACTTGAGTCGTCGGGCAGGATAGCGGTTAAGAATGCTGAGAGGCGGTTGCCGGAACTAGCGCCCCTGGCCTTTGACGGCCTGGGTTTTATCGACCTGGTGTCCGGTATCTACTCCATCACCTATAACGAGATTGTCCATCTGCCACGAAATGTTATGGCCCTAGCCAGGCCCCGCTCCAGCCTGCTGCGCTGCGGGGTCACCGTGGGCACGGCGGTGTGGGATGCTGGCTATTCCGGGCGCTCCCAGTCCCTACTGGTGGTCTACAACAGCCGTGGTTTCCGTGTGCAGAAGGATGCCCGCATCGTGCAGCTTGTTTTTATGCGGCTGTCTGGGGAGACGGAGGGCTACCAGGGGGCCTACCAGCACGAGAATATAGGCTGACCGATGTCTTTACCTGGCTGTGCGCTGTTGACATTTGAGTTTGGCTATGTTAAACTCAGTCGTTAGCTTTCGGTGTCATAACTGATAAGCGATAGATTGGAGCTAGGTTCAATCTATCGTTTCTATCTTAGAATGGATGAGCCAGGGCTCGTCCATTAAAATTGTAAGGGTGTAGGAGGTAGTCATTGCCTACGGTTAATCAGCTCATCCGTAAAGGGCGGAAGAAGGTTAGCAAGAAGGCGAAAACGCCGGCCTTGCGCTTCAGCTATAATGCCTTAAAGAACAAGAGGGTCTTCGGGAAGGGCTCTCCCCAGAAACGAGGGGTCTGTGTCTATGTCAAGACAACGACCCCGAAGAAGCCCAACTCGGCGTTACGTAAGATAGCCAAGGTGCGCTTGACTAACGGAGTGGAGGTGATAGCCTACATTCCGGGTGAGGGGCACGAGTTGCAGGAGCACTCGGTGGTTCTGATTCGGGGCGGCCGGGTGCGGGATTTGCCCGGCGTCCGCTATCACATCGTTCGAGGGACGCTGGATGCTACCGGCGTCGCCGACCGACGTCAGGGGCGCAGTAAGTACGGAAGCAAGCGGGCTAAAGAGGCCGTTGAGGTTGAATAGACTGGGAGGATGAAATGCCGAGGCGAGCTCGGGTTACTAAGAGAGAAATACTGCCTGATGCCAAATACCACAGCGTGACCGTGTCTCGGTTAATTAACAAGTTAATGCTGGATGGTAAGAAGAGCACTGCGGAGCGGGTTGTCTACGGGGCTCTGCAGCTCCTGGAGCGGGGTGAGTCTAAACCTCCGGTTACCGTTCTGGAGCAGGCTCTGAAGAATATTGTTCCGGTGCTTGAGGTTAAGCCGCGTCGGGTTGGCGGGGCGACCTACCAAGTGCCGGTAGAGGTGAGACAGGACCGTGGTCTGGCGCTGGCTATCCGCTGGCTGATGAAGTCGAGCCGGGCCAGGGCCGGGCGGTCTCTGGCGGAGCGGCTGGCGGCTGAACTCGGCGATGCGGCTAAAGGGCAGGGGGCTTCGGTCAAGAAGCGCGAGGATACTCATAAGATGGCGGAAGCGAACCGGGCCTTTGCTCATTATAGATGGTGAGGTGGTCGATATTAGTAATACTAGTGTCTTGCTTGATAGTTCAGTAAAACCGAAGCGCAGGACAGAGGATAGGACTGTGCCACAGCGTTTCCCTTTAGAACACATACGTAATATAGCTATCATCGCTCATATCGATGCCGGTAAGACGACCGTCACCGAGCGGGTGCTCTATTACACCGGACGCACCTACAAGATAGGCGAGGTGCACGAAGGGACTGCGGTCATGGACTGGATGGAGCAGGAGCGGGAGCGCGGCATCACGATTACGGCGGCGGCTACCACCTGCCACTGGCAGGACTACCGCATCAACATTATTGATACGCCCGGCCATGTCGATTTTACGGCTGAGGTGGAGCGAAGCCTGCGGGTGCTCGACGGCGGCGTGGTGGTTTTTGATGCCGTGGCCGGGGTTGAGGCTCAGTCCGAGGTGGTCTGGCGCCAGGCGGATAGATACCGTGTCCCCCGAATCTGTTTCATTAACAAGATGGATAGAATCGGGGCTGATTTTAACCGGGCCCTGGCTATGATTGAGCAGCGCCTCAAGGCCAGGCCCATGCCGGTGCAGCTACCCCTGGGCAGTGAGGCATCGTTTGCCGGTGTTATTGACCTGGTTGAGAACAAGGCCTGGTATCTCGACGAGGACCCGGACTCGAAGCCGCGCCAGGCAGCTGTCCCTGACTCGGATAAGAGCCGGTGCAGTGAGTTCCGTCAGGCGCTGGTTGAGAAGCTGGCCGAGATTGATGACGATATCATGGCGTCTTACCTTGAGGGCCGGGATATCGCCCCCGCCGAGCTGAAGGCGGCTTTGAGAAGGGCGACCCTGGCTAACAAGGGGGTGCCCATTCTCTGCGGGAGCGCCCTTAAGAACAAGGGTATTCAGCTTCTGCTCAATGCCATCGTGGACTATCTTCCCTCGCCGCTGGATGTGCCGCCGGTAGAGGCGGTTGACGCCCGAACCGGGGCTAAAGTGGCTCGTCCGGCTGAGGATGCTGCCCCCTTTACCGCGCTGGCTTTCAAGGTGGTTACCGACCCCTTCGTCGGCCGCCTGGTTTATCTCCGGCTTTACTCGGGTAAGGTGAAGGCTGGGGCTCAGGTGTTTAACGCCGCTCGTGCTAAGAAGGAGCGTATCGGGCGGCTGCTTTTGATGCATGCCAACCGTCGTGAGGAAATAGACGAGGCTGATACCGGGGCGATTGTGGCTGCCCTGGGACTCAAGAACACCTTTACCGGTGATACCCTGTGCCATCAGCCGCAGGCGGTGCTCCTGGAGGCGATTCGTTTTCCGGAGCCGGTGGTCTCGGTAGCCATTGAGCCCAAGAGCCGGGCTGACCAGGACAGGATTGGCGAGGCCCTGAACAAGCTGGCTGAAGAGGACCCCACCTTCAAGGTAACCCATAACCAGGACACCGGGCAGACTGTCATCTCGGGGATGGGGGAGCTTCATCTGGAGGTTCTGGTAGGGCGCCTGTTCAGTGAGTTTAAGGTGGGGGCCAGGGTAGGCAGACCCTGGGTCGCCTATATGGAGACGATAACGGTGCCGGTCCGGGCCGAGGGCAGGTTCGTCAAGCAGACCGGAGGCCGTGGCCAGTACGGTCACGTCTGGGTCGAGCTTGAGCCGCTGGAGTGCGGCGCGGGCTTTCAGTTTGTGGACAAGGTCAAGGACGGTTCCATAAAGAAGCAGTATATCCCGGCGGTAGAGGCCGGTATCCGGGAGGCGATGGAGACCGGGGTGATAGCCGGCTATCCGGTGGTCGATATTAAAGCGACTCTCTATGACGGCAGCTATCATGAGGTTGACTCTTCGGACCTGGCCTTCAAGATGGCGGGCTCCATAGCCCTGAGAAACGGCGTCAGCCGGGCCCAACCGATACTGTTGGAGCCGGTTATGAAGCTGGAGATAGTCGCTCCGGGGCAGTTTCTCGGTGATATTATCGGCGACCTTAATTCGAGGCGGGGGCAGGTGGCTGCCATGGAGACGCAGGGTGAGATGAGCATTGTCCGTGCCCTGGTGCCCCTGGCCGAGATGTTCGGCTACGCCGGCGACTTAAGGTCGAGGACTCAAGGAAGGGCCACCCATTCCATGGAGTTCTATCGCTATCAGAGGGTGCCGGCGGAGCTGGCCGATAAGATAAAGGCTACCGGAGGGAGATGAGCCGGGCTCGGCATAACATTACGACCGGGCCGGGGTAATTAGAGGCGTTAGCTTATGGCGAAGCAGAAGATTCGTATCAAGTTAAAGGGCTATGACCACAAGATACTTGACCTCTCGGCGATGCAGATAGTCGGGGCGGTGGAGCGGACGGGGGCGGTGGTCAGCGGGCCGATACCGCTGCCCACCCGTATCAAGAAGTTTAGCGTTATCCGCTCGCCCTTTATTGATAAGGACTCTCAGGAGCAGTTTGAGATTCGGACTCATAAGCGCCTGATTGATATTATCGAGACGACCTCCAAGACGATTGATGCCCTGACCAAGCTGAGCTTGCCCTCGGGGGTTGACATAGATATTAAGTTATGAAAGTAAGCGTACAGGATACTGAGCGGGGAAGGCGAGA
>Ga0315545_1003220_pt1 | contig 14111 bp, 11 predicted proteins | sample SalMarSW160210MG_FD_203096 | JGI IMG/M metagenome (GOLD analysis project Ga0315545, IMG submission 203096) | Salt marsh sediment microbial communities from the Plum Island Ecosystem LTER, Massachusetts, United States - Salt Marsh Sediment SW1602-10 ... | reverse complement strand
TATTGCATGGCTTGCCCAATCAGCAAATCCCCAGCTTGCTGAGCGACCTGGAGGTGGCCGCCGGGACCGGTGTCCATCAAATTTCATATTACCCTCTTATGCTCTTTCCCCATACCCGGTGGTATCGCGATGTCCAGAAGGGGCATCTCACCACCCCCTCCCCCCGCCTGGAAAAGGAGATGTTCTACACCGTCTGCGATTTCCTCACCGCTAACGGCTATAAGCAGTCCAGCTGCTGGGATTTCATCAAGGAGAACAGGGGTGGGGTGCAGTATTTAACCTGCACCCGAGATGAGAATATCGGGGTGGGGATTAGCGGCTATACCAAAATCGGGGGCTTGTTCTATGTCAACACCTTCTCCCTCAAGGAATATATAAAGCGGGTGGAGACAGGTTTACCTATAGCTACAGGGACGGTTACACCGCCAGAGCGGGTGATGAGGCGATGGTTCATGATGGGACTATATCGGCTGAGGGTAGAGAAATCCGAATTTGAAAAGCGCTTCGGGGTCAAGATGGAGCAGGCAATGAGTAGCTTCATGCTTATGCTCAAGTTACTAAATCTCGTTAAAGAACACCCCACTCACGTTGAGGTTACTAGGGGTGGTATGTACTGGGCGTCTCTGATGACAAAGGCGTCCATGCTTACCTTGCCTGCCCGCTATTATGAGGAGTGCCTCCATAACCCCTGGCCCGGTGATTTTGAGCTGTAGGAGGGGGGACAATGTCTAGCGCAACCCGGCGGCAAAAGAAGCTCGGACGCCTCTACGGGGTGGGGGTGGGGCCGGGTGACCCGGAGCTGGTGACACTGAAGGCGTCCCGTATCCTCTCACAGGTGCCGGTTATCTTCGTGCCATTGAAAGACAGGCAAAGCAAGAGCTACGCTAGGTCGGTTATTAACAGTCTGATAAAAGAGCCAGAGCAGAAGGTTGTTGAGTTGGTTTTCCCAATGCTGAGAGGTAAGGAGCAACTTAAGGATTACTGGCAGCAGGCGGCGGATACTATCTGGCAGAATCTTGAGAAGGGAGAGGACTGCGCCTTTGTCAACGTCGGTGACCCCCTTCTTTATGGGACCTTTATTTATATCCTGGAGACAGTAAAAAAGAGCCACCCCCAGGTAGTGGTTGAGGTTATCCCTGGGATATCATCTATTAATGCCGCCGCCGCCCGGGCTATAGTCCCCCTTGCCAGCGAGGATGAGCGCATTGCCATCATATCGGGTAACCGCGAAGAAAGTGTTATCAGGGAGACAATTGAAAACTTTGATACGGTAGTTTTTATGAAGATGAATACCATGTTTGATAAGCTCCTCCCCATTCTTGAGGACTTAAAACTGACTGATAAGTGCGTCTATGTCAGGAGGTGCACTACTCAGGACGAGGAGATAATCCTGGATATTAGCAAGCTAAAAGGGGAAAAGGTCGATTATTTCTCTCTCCTGATATTGCGGAAATAGCATGGCGGTTAAGGTATATTTTATCGGTGCTGGACCCGGTGACCCGGAACTACTTACTGTCAGGGCAAAGAATATTATCAGTAGGGCGGACGTTATTATCTACGCTGATTCGCTGGTAAACCCGGAGGTCTGTAGTTTTGCTCTGGAGAAGGCTGAGATTTATAGAAGTGCCTCGCTCACCTTAGAGGAGACAACTGAGATTATAGTAAACGCCGTCAGGGAGGGGAAGGTGGTTGCCCGGCTGCAGAGCGGTGACCCGAGTATCTATGGCGCTATACAGGAGCAGATGGCTGTGCTGGAGGAGAAAGGGATAGAGTACGAAATTATCCCTGGCGTGAGCTCTCTATTTGCCGCTGCCGCTATCTTAAAGATGGAGCTTACCGTTCCTGAACTTTCCCAGACGGTCATCATCACCCGGATGGAGGGCAAAACGCCAGTCCCACCTGCTGAGGACCTCAAAAGCCTGGCTCGGCACCAATCCAGCATGGCGATTTTCCTAAGTGCGTCCATGATAGAAAAGGTTGTTTCTGAACTGCTTGCCGGGGGCTATCCCCCCGAAACCCCGGCGGTGGTAGTCTATAAAGCCAGCTGGAAAGACGAGGTCGTGCTGCGAACTACCCTGAAGAAGCTAGTGGAAGAGGTGAAGGCATCGGGCATAAAAAAACAGGCGCTGATACTGGTGGGCGCTTTTTTGGAGGCAAAGAAAAAGAAGCGGCGCTCCAGGCTCTATAACCGAGGTTTTGAAAAGTGAAAGACGATGGTCTAACGAAAAAGGACATAGCCATTGTCGCCATAACCGAAAGAGGGGTGGCGTTGGGTCAGCGCTTAAAAGGGCTGCTTCCCACTAGCCACCTTTACCTGCCACTAAAATTTGGTGGGGAGCGAAAGTCGGATGAATACCCATTTTCCTCTCCGGCAAGAGAAGTGGTCGGAGAGCTTTTTAGCCGCTACCGGCACCTGGTGCTTATCATGGCGGTGGGCATCGCCATTCGGTTAATAGCCTCGGAAATCAGGGACAAGCATCAAGACCCCGGCGTAGTCGTGGTTGACGACGGCGGCTCATTCAGCGTGAGTCTGATATCGGGGCATGAGGGTGGTGCCAATGAGCTAGCTAGAAAAGTGGCATCGCTGATTGGTGCTTATCCTGTGGTCACCACTGCCTCTGAAGTGAGCAAGATAGTCCCTCCCAAAAGCCTGGTGCTCGGCATCGGCTGTAACCGGGGGACAAAGGCTTTGGAGATAGAAAGTGCCGTCAGCCAAGTTCTTTCGGAACACAACCTGTCTATCAAAAGCGTCAGAAATATAGCTACCATAGATATAAAGAAGAACGAGCACGGGCTCTTAAAATTTGCCCGCAAATACCGCCTGCCCATAGAGTACTTTGATAAAGAAGCACTAGGTAAGGTGAAATTCTCGCACCCTTCGCCCTTAGTGCTAAAACATGTGGGGACGGCGGCGGTATGTGAGTCAGCGGCGCTGCTGAGCAGCGGTAGCGACTCTCTCGTTGTGCCCAAGGTAAGCTTTAACCGGACGGTGACCATCGCCGTTGCCGTTAGAGGAAAACTCTTCTTGGTCGGCATCGGTCCCGGAGACCCGGAGCAAATGACCTTCAAAGCCAGAGAGGCTATCAGTAATAGTGAGGTGGTCGTTGGCTATAAAAGCTATATCAAGCTAATTGAGCCCTATCTCGGCGAGAAGGAGGTTATCGCTAGCGGCATGGGGGCGGAGGTGGAGCGGGTGAAGATGGCGATTAGCCTGGCGAAGGAGGGAAGAATAGTATCCCTGGTCTCCAGCGGTGATACCGGCATCTACGGCATGGCGGGGCTGGTGGGTGAAATCCTCGGCGAGCAAGGGGGAAATATAGATGTAGAGGTGATACCCGGCGTACCCCTGCTGGTAGCGAGTGCCACCCTGCTCGGTGCGCCCATAAGCGGCGACTTTGTCAGCATAAGCCTCAGCGATTACCTCGTACCGTGGGAGGAAATTACCCAGAGACTGGAGCTGGCGGCAGAGGGCAATTTTGTTATCGTCTTATATAATCCTAAGAGCCAGAAGCGCCAGCGCCAGCTGGCTCAAGCCAGGGAAATTATCCTAAAATATCGCTCGCCATCAACCCCGGTAGGCATTGCCACCAATGCTTATCGGGAGGAGCAGGAGGTATTAATCACCGATTTAGAGCACATGCTGGACTACGAAATTGGCATGAATACCACCATCATTGTCGGCAATTCAACCACATTCACCCTTGGCGGCTGGATGGTAACCCCTCGCGGTTACCGGGCAAAATACGACCTGAGTCAGGAGCAATCATGAGGGCGATAGTCATCGCTGGTACCACCAGCGGCGTCGGCAAGACAACGGTAGCTACCGGGCTGATGGGCGCTCTGGGCAAGCGCGGTCTGAAGGTGCAGCCCTTCAAGACCGGGCCCGACTATATTGACCCCAGCTATCATACCTGGGTGACTGGCACAGCCTCTCGCAATCTGGACACATGGCTTTTATCCCGTGACGCCGTGGTCGAACTATTCAGCCGCGCTATGGCGGGCAAGGATATCGCCGTTATCGAAGGGGTAATGGGTCTTTACGATGGGCATTCATCACTAGACGAAGAGGGCAGCACCGCCGAGCTGGCCAAGCTCCTCGGGGCGCCGGTAATACTGGTAGTTGACAGCCGAAAGGGGGCACGCAGTCTGGCGGCTATGGTTTCCGGATACAAAGCTTTTGACCCTGCTCTTAACCTTGGCGGCGTTATCCTTAACGGCATCGGCAGCGATGAACACCTTAGACTGTGCCGGGAAGCCATTGAGCATTACACCGAAGTTGCCGTGCTGGGTTATCTGCCCCGCCGCGACAATTTATCCCTGCCGGAAAGGCATCTGGGCTTGATTCCCACTGTGGAGGGTCCAGCCGGCAAGGAATTTTTAAAATTTTTGGTGGCACAGTGTGAGGCAACACTTGATATCCCTCAGATTTTACAATTATCAGAGCAGGCAAAAGTCCCCCAAGTTGAGCCGGCATTATTCCCCAAGATGCCTAAGCCCGCCCTAGCCAGGATTGCGGTAGCAAGAGATAAGGCATTCAGCTTTTATTATCAAGATAGCTTAGACCTTTTGGGGGTGTGGGGGGCGGAGCTTATCTTCTTCAGCCCCCTGCAGGATACCAAGCTGCCTCAGGATATCTCTGGTCTCTATATCGGCGGTGGTTTCCCCGAGCTCTACGCTGCCGAGCTGGCAGAGAATAAGTCTATCAGGCAGGCTATAAAGCTTGCTGCTGGGCGGGGGATGCCGGTTTATGCCGAATGTGGTGGCTTAATGTACCTCGGCAGGAGCATCAGAGACCTGGAAGGCAACGAATATCCTATGGCAGGAGCCATCCCTATTTCCTCTCAGATTGATAGCCCGCGCCTGAGTTTAGGCTATCGGACAGTCCAGGCCCTGGGTGATGGCCCGCTCCTGCGCCAGGGGGAAATCGTTCGCGGTCATGAGTTCCACTGGTCAATACCGGAGAAAAACACGGACATTCCTAATGCGTACCGTGTTCTTGACAAAGGTAAATACCGGGAAGGATTCCACAGTATGAATCTTCTCGCTTCCTATATTCATCTGCATATGGGCAGCCTGCCCGATATGGTGTCACGTTTCGTCGAAAACTGCCAAAAATTTCGTCAGGAGGGAAGATGAGGGGAAGGGTAGTCATGGTGCAGGGGACTGCCTCACACGTGGGCAAGAGCGTGCTGGTAACGGCTCTGTGCCGCATCTTTAAGAATGACGGTTTTAGCGTAGCGCCGTTCAAGGCACAAAACATGTCCCTGAATTCTTATGTTACCCCTGAGGGAGGAGAAATCGGAAGGGCGCAGGCAGTGCAGGCTGAAGCCGCGGGTGTAGCCTGCTCGGTAGAGATGAACCCCATCCTGCTGAAGCCAGAGGCCGATAGCCGCTCCCAGGTGGTGGTGCTGGGACGCCCGCAAATGTCAACAGCGGCGGCGGATTATTATAAGCTGAAATCTCAATTGTGGCCGGTGGTGACCGGCGCGTTGCAGAAGCTCCGCCCCCGGTATGAGGTTGTGGTTATCGAGGGTGCCGGCAGTCCGGCTGAGGTTAACCTTATGGGTGATGAGATAGTGAACATGAAAATAGCTCGATACTGCCGGGCGCCGGTTTTACTGGTTGGCGATATTGACCGCGGTGGTGTTTTTGCTTCTCTACTGGGTACTCTGTGGCTGCTGAAACCGGGAGACTTAAGCCTTATCAAGGCGCTGGTCATAAATAAATTCCGGGGAGACCAAAAGCTACTTGAGCCGGGGCTGAAATTTCTGGAAAAGAAGGCTGGCATTCCCGTCGCTGGCGTCATTCCCTATTTTCGCGATATCCACATCGCCCAGGAAGACTCGGTGATTTTGGAGCAGCTAAAGCCCCAACAAGGCTCGGCTCAGATAGATATCGCCGTAATCAGGCTGCCCCATATCTCCAACTTTGACGATTTCGACCCGCTGGACAAGGAGAATGGTGTCAGGGTGCGCTATGTGAATTCTATTGAGAGCCTGAACCACCCTGACCTGATTATTCTTCCCGGGAGCAAGACCACGGTTGCCGATTTGGGTTGGCTAAACAGCAGCGGATTGGCACGCCGCATTACTGGGCTTTACCAGCAGGGAGCTTTTATCATTGGTATCTGCGGCGGCTACCAGATGCTGGGCAGATATATCGATGACCCCGACGGTGTGGAGTCTCACGTCCGGCGAAGCCATGGCTTGGGTCTTCTGCCGATAACCACTGCTTTTTTGTCGACTAAAGAAACTCACCAGGTAAAGGGTAATGTAATCGCTGAGCGTGGGCTCCTCGCTGAAGCCAAGAATATCAGCTTTGAAGGCTACGAGATTCATATGGGCAGGGCAGAGAGTGGCGAGGGAGATGGCGCCTTTCGGATAAGGGAGCGCTCCAGTAAGCCATGTGACGCCCTCGATGGGTGCCTGGATAAAAGTGGACGCGTTCTAGGGACATACATTCATGGGCTATTCCACAATCAAGAACTCAGGCGAGGCATCCTGAGGCAGATTGCTGGCGCAAAGGGACAGCTTCTTAGTTTTGCTGGGGGCTTTGCCAGAGATGACCACCAGCGTGATGCCGAGTATGACAAGCTGGCCAGGCTGGTTGGTGATAGCCTCGATATGGACCTTGTTTATTCCATCGCCGGACTGAGGAAAAAGAGATGAAAAAGGTGAGCCGAGAGTTTTACCCGCTGTCTCTCAAGATTAGCGGCAAGAGGTGTGTGGTGGTTGGTGGGGGGCAAGTTGCCCGGCGCAAGGTCAGGGCACTTCTTGAACACGGCGCTAATGTTGAGGTAATCAGCCCCGACCCATGTGTGGAACTGAATAAACTGGTTGAGACGGGGAAGGTAAAATTGCTCCGAAGACACTATCAGCCCGGCGATTTGCAGGGAGCACTTATCGCCATCGCCGCCACCGATAATAGCCAGATTAACCGGCAGGTAGTAAAAGAGGCTAAGGACAAGGCGGTCCTGGTCAATGTGGCTGATGACCCCCAAAATTCTGATTTTATTTTACCATCGTACCTGCGCCGGGGGGCTCTGACCATCGCCGTCTCTACCGCCGGCGTGAGTCCGGCTCTGGCACGGAAAATCCGCACCCGGCTGGAGAAAGACTTCGGCGATGAGTATGTTTCTCTGGTTCGTTTAATCGGTGAGGTGCGCGCTGAGCTAAAACGCCAGGGAGTTAAGATTACCGGTGATGACTGGCAGGAAGCCCTTGACCTGGACTTCATAATTAACCTTTTGAAGAAAGGTGAGGAGAAAAAAGCTAAGGCGGTATTGCTTGACAAGCTTGTGAGGACAGCTAAATGAGGATTAGCCTAGTTGGCATAGACCACCAGACGGCGCCGGTTGCTATCCGGGAGAAGGTGGCAATCAGCAGCAGGAAGCTCGATGACGTCTTGCCCATGCTTGGCTCTTTTATATCACGGGGCATAATCCTCTCCACCTGCAACCGCACCGAGGTCTATACCATTGATAGTGACGCTTGCCACGCCAAGAAGGCAAGCCTGGATTTTCTGAAGGCGCGGCTGGGTATTCCCGATGCCGCACTGCTCAAGCATGTCTATCTACTTGAGGATAGGACGGCGGTGGAACACCTCTTTCGTGTCGCCAGCGGTCTGGAATCAATGATAGTCGGCGAATTTGAGGTTCTGGGTCAGGTGGGGCATGCCCTGGAGGCGGCGGAAAGGGCGGGGATGGTCAATCTACCACTGCGTCATATTTTCCAGAGCGCCGTCTGGACGGGGAGGCGCGTCCGTGAGGAAACGGGAATCAGTAGAAATGCCCTCTCCGTTAGCTCGGTAGCCGTGGATTTAGCCGCCGGGGTTGTTGGTGAGCTTAAGCGGGGCAAGATGCTGGTCATCGGTGCCGGGGAGGCGGGGAGGCTGGTAGCCAAAGCCGCTAAAGACCGGGGGATATCCCAGATGGTGGTTGTTGGGCGGACCCAAGAGAGGGCTTCGGCTCTGGCAAGCCAGTTGGGTGGTACACCAGTCGACTCGAGTGCTCTGGGGGAGGAATTGCTCACCACCAATATCGTTGTTACCTGTGCCGGGGCGCCACACCGGATTCTGAGTGTTGGTCAGGTAAAGCGGGCGATGGGAAAGCGCCCCACCCTTCCCCTGGTGATAATCGATATCGCTGTCCCCCGAAACGTGGAGCCGGCGGTAAGTCAGATTAAAAATGTCTTCCTCTACAATATAGATGACCTCACTGGGCTTTCTAATGTAAACCGTAAACAGCGAGAGGACGAAATCCAGAAGGCCACTCAAATTATATATGATGAGCTAGATAATTTTGCTTCTTGGTGGCAGGAATTTAAGGTCAGGCCGCTTATTCGTGCCCTGATGAGCAGGGCGGAAGAAATACGCCGCTCACATTTTGAGCGCACCAAGAAGAAACTGCCCCGCCTCACCGAGGAAGAGCAATATAGTCTGGAGATGATGACCAAAGCCATCGTCAGCAAGATACTCAAAGACCCCGTCCAGTACCTTAAAGTCAACGGGAGTAAAAACTATGCCGAGATGGTGCGGGAAATCTTCCATCTGGAGGAGGACCAAAAATGAGACGGAAGCTCATCGTTGGTTCCCGGCGCAGCCGGCTCGCCCTGCTCCAGACCGAGTCCGTAATCGCCAGGATTAAAGAGGCAAACCCGGACTTGGATGTTGGCATCAGCAAAATGGTAACCACGGGAGACCGCCACACCCAGCTTGAGCGGGTTGAAGTGGCTATCTTCGTCAAGGAACTGGAACAGGCCCTGCTTGATGGCAGGATTGATATCGCCGTGCATAGCCTTAAAGATGTGCCGACGGAGTTGCCGCCCGGGCTATGTCTCCTGGCAGTAACCGAGAGGCTTGACCCGAGAGACGCTCTGGTAGCCAGAGCAAAACTTAGCGAGCTTAACTCTGGCGCCAGAATCGGCACTGGCAGCCTACGGCGCACCGTCCAGCTGATGAGCTACCGCCCTGACTTGCAAGCACGCCCGATAAGGGGGAATGTTGATACCCGCTTGCGCAAAATTTCTTCTGGCGAGGTTGACGGTGTTATCGTAGCCGCGGCGGCTATGCTGCGCCTGGGATGGCAGGACAAGATAACTGAATATTTGCCTTTAGAGCATTTCTTGCCTGCGGTGGGGCAGGGGGCACTGGTGGTAGAAGCGCGGCTTGATGATAAAGAGATAGCAGAGCTTGTTTCGCCGCTGAATAATCTTACCAGTTGGCAGGGTATAACTGCCGAGCGTACCTTTCTTAATGCCTTGGGTGGTGGCTGCCGGGCGCCGGTGGCGGCTTTGGGGGTGGTCGATGACAATACACTTAGGCTTGAGGGTATGGTGGCTAGTATAAGCGGTCAAAGTGTGCTGCATGCCTCGCAAGAGGGCAGTGCTCTATCCGCCGAGGAGATAGGAGCAAAACTGGCGCAAAAGATGCTCGCTATGGGAGCAGAGGAGATTATCGCTGAGGCGAGGAAAAGTGAAAAGGGGTAGGGTCTATCTGGTTGGGGCTGGCCCCGGTGACCTGGGGCTGATGACGCAGAAGGGACTCCGGTGTCTGGAGCAGGCTGACGTCGTCGTCTATGACCGCCTGCTTGATGAGCAGCTTCTCAAGTTTATTCCGCCGAAAGCAGAAAAATTCTACGTCGGCAAGGCGGCGGGGGAACACACTAGCTCGCAGAGCGAGATAAATGAGCTATTGGTAGAGAAAGCCAGAGAGGGCAAGACCGTGGTGCGGCTTAAGGGCGGCGACCCGTTTGTTTTGGGTCGTGGTGGGGAGGAAGCAGAAGCACTGGCAAAAAACCGCATCCCCTTTGAGATAGTACCGGGGGTTACTTCGGCGGTAGCCGTCCCTGCCTATGCCGGCATCCCCCTTACCCATCGCCGGCTGGCTTCATCCTTCGCTGTAATCACCGGTCATGAAGCCCCAGGCAAAATTAGCTCAAGCATCAACTGGGAAAAGCTGGCGACCGCTGTGGATACTCTGGTCTTTCTTATGGGCATGAAGAACCTGCCTGAGATAGTGTCCAAGCTGATTGAGCATGGACGCCCTCCCGAAACTCCGGTGGCGGTAATCAAAGAGGGCACCAAACCAGAGCAAGAGACCGTGGTCGGGCGTCTTGATAATATCGTAGCTAAGGCTGAAGAACATCATCTCACTCCGCCGGCAGTCATCGTCGTTGGTGAGGTGGTCAGGCTGAGAGAGAAACTGCGCTGGTTTGATAACCGCCCCCTCTTTGGCAAGCGCATCCTGGTCACCAGGGCTCGCCATCAGGCAGGCGCTTTGAGCCGGCTTCTTATTGAGCGCGGTGCTGAGCCGGTTGAGCTGCCAGTTATCTCCATCCAGCCCCTTCCTGATAGTGGAGAGTTAGACCGTGCGCTCTCAAACTTAGCCCAATACCAGTGGCTAATCTTCACTAGTGTCAACGGCGTTAATGCCTTCTTTGGGCGATTATATGAGCTGAATCTTGATGCTCGTGCCCTTAGTGGTCTTAAAATTGGCGCTATCGGCCCGGCGACGGCTAAAGCCTTGGCGCAGAAAGGCATAAATGCGGATTACGTTCCTGTGGTTTACTCCAGCGAGGGCCTGATTGCCGGGCTCAAAAGCCAGCTGGTCCGCGGCAAGCGCTTTCTCCTGCCCCGGGCTGACATCGCCGATAAGGATTTGGCGAACGGGCTTAAGGAGCTTGGTGCCGAGGTGCATGAAATCGCCGCCTATAAGACGGTTTCTCAGCCCGAAGCCATGGCTCAAGCCAAAAGGATGCTCCTGTCAGGGCAGATTGACGCTATAATTTTCACCAGCTCGTCAACAGTGTCTAATCTGGTAGCGGTTTTTAATAAAAAAGTGCCGGCAATAAAGGCTAAGGTCGCCTGTATTGGCCCCAAAACCGCGGATACCGCTACCAAGGCTGGACTGAAGGTTGATATTGTTGCTGAGGAGCACACCATCCCCGCTCTGGTGGCGGCTATGGAAGACTATTTTAGGAAGGAGACTTAGATGGCAGGCTTTCCCCAATTACGGTTGCGCCGCTTGCGAAGAACCGAGAGGCTAAGGGCATTGGTTCGAGAAAGCCGTGTCGATGTTGGCGACCTGATTTATCCCATGTTTGTCGTTGAAGGGAAAGGCATAAAGCAGGAGATATCCTCCATGCCTGGCATCTTTCGCTTTTCCCCTGACCAGTTAGACGCCGAGATAGAAGAAGTAGCCAGACTTAAAATCCCCGCCGTCCTTCTCTTCGGCATACCTGAGCACAGGGATGAGGTCGGTTCCTCAGCCTATGACCCGGAAGGGGTTGTCCAGCAGGCAGTACAAAAAATAAAAAAGTTAGCACCTCAGCTCTTGGTGGTAACCGATGTCTGCCTCTGTGAATACACCAGTCACGGGCACTGCGGTATAGTGGTTGGTGACCAGATTGATAACGACCAGTCGTTGCCTCTTTTAGCCAAGACAGCCCTGTCTCATGCTGAAGCCGGTGCCGATATCGTTGCCCCCTCAGATATGATGGATGGCAGGGTGAAGGCGATACGAGAAAGCTTGGACAAAAATGGATTTCAGCATATCCCCATTCTTTCCTATGCTGCCAAGTATGCCTCGGCATTCTACGGTCCCTTCCGTGAGGCGGCGGAGTCAGCACCCCAGTTTGGTGACCGCCGTTCTTATCAAATGGACTATCATAATGTGCGTGAGGCACTAAGGGAAATAGAGCAGGACATCAACGAGGGTGCTGATATCATCATGGTTAAGCCGGCGCTGGCTTATCTGGATGTAATACGCCAGGCGCGCAATACATTTAACTGTCCTCTGGCGGCTTATAATGTCAGCGGCGAGTATGCCATGGTTAAGGCAGCGGCTAAAGAGGACTGGCTTGACGAACGAAAAGCGGTGTCGGAGGTTCTCACCGCCATTAAGCGGGCTGGTGCCGATATCATCATAACCTATCATGCCAAGGATTTTGCCCGGTGGCTTCAATCTACGTAGGAATCGCTTATGAAAGATTTTGAAAAATCCCGAAAACTTTTTCTTGAAGCACAGCGCTTTTTGCCCGGCGGGGTTGATAGCCCGGTCCGTGCTTTTAAGGCGGTCGGTGGCATTCCACCGTTCATTGTCAGAGCAAAGGGAGCAAAGCTCTATGATGCCGATGGCAACGAATATATTGACTATGTATGCTCCTGGGGGGCTCTGGTTCTGGGGCATGCCCATCCTCAGGTAATTGAAGCCATAAAAAGGGCGGCGGAGCATGGTACCAGCTTTGGTGCATCCACCGAACTGGAGACAACCCTGGCCAGGATGATTTCTGAGGCTATCCCCTCTATTGAGATGCTCCGCTTTGTCAATTCGGGGACAGAAGCCACCATGTCAGCCTTACGTCTGGCTCGGGCTTTCACCAAGAGAGACAAGATTATAAAATTCGCTGGCGGTTATCACGGTCACGGCGATGGCTTATTGGTTAAAGGCGGCTCGGGTCTGGCAACCCTGGGCATACCGGACTCTGCCGGTGTGCCCTTAAGTTATGCCCAAGATACACTGGTAGCCCCCTATAATAATGTAGAGGCAGTGAGGCAAGCCTTTGAGCACTATCCCGAGCAGATTGCGGCAGTAATCGTTGAGCCGGTAGCGGCCAACATGGGGGTGGTTTTGCCCCAACCCGGCTTTTTAAAGGGGTTACGCCAGTTGAGCCAGGAATTTGGCGCCCTGCTTATCTTTGACGAGGTCATAACTGGTTTTTGCGTTGCCTACGGCGGAGCTCAGACCATTTATAAGATCACCCCTGACCTGACCTGCCTTGGAAAAATTATCGGTGGGGGATTACCGGTGGGGGCCTATGGCGGTAGGCGTGAGATTATGCAGATGGTGGCTCCACTTGGCCCCGTCTATCAGGCGGGGACGCTGTCGGGGAATCCTCTAGCCATGACCGCCGGCATTGAAACGCTCAAGCTCTTGCAGCCGCCGGGGGTTTATAAGCAGTTAGAAGCAAAATCAGCAGCTCTGGAGGAAGGCATTACTAGAGCTGCGACCAAGTCTGGAGCCAGCATTTCTCGTATAGCTTCTCTTCTCACCGTCTTTTTCACAGTCAGTCCAGTAATTGATTATGAATCCGTAGCTCAGGCGGATACAGCATTTTTTGCCAGCTTCTTCCAGCGACTGCTCGCCGAGGGCGTCTACTGGCCGCCTTCGCAGTTTGAAGCGGCCTTTGTTTCTCTGGCTCATAGCGATGAGGACATTCGGCTGACGAGCGAGATAATAGAAAGAGCATTGAATCAGCCTGCCCCTTCCTTGCATCAGGGTAACAAATCACGGTAGAATACTTGTGAATGTGGACGCAGAAAAGCCTCAACGAGCTTGTTAAAGAGAAGCTAGCCGGTTACCTTTTCGTGGTGGTATCTAACCGCGAGCCTTATATTCATACCTTCTCCGGAGGAGAGGTTGTTTACCATGTACCTGCCAGCGGTCTTACCGTTGCCCTAGACCCGGTGATGCAGGCTTGTGGCGGCATCTGGATTGCCCATGGCAGCGGTGACGCTGATAGGGAAGTTGTAGATAGAGATAACAAAGTAGGCATCCCCCCCGAAGAGCCCAGGTACGCCCTTAAGCGGCTCTGGCTCTCCAAGGAGGAGGAGGAGGGATACTACTTCGGCTTTTCTAACGAGGCATTGTGGCCCTTATGCCACCTTGTCTATACCAGACCCGTCTTTGAGGAAGCTGACTGGGAGGCATATAAGAAGGTGAATGAAGCCTTCGCCCGCAGCGTATTAGAGGAGGTCGGCAATAAAAAGGCGTTTGTCTTTATCCAGGACTATCACCTGACGCTGCTCTCCAGGTTAATTAAGGATAAAAACCCTGATATCACTACCGCCCAGTTCTGGCACATTCCCTGGCCGCATCGGGAGGCTTTCCGCATCTGCCCCTGGCAGGAAGAAATTCTACACGGGCTATTGGGCAACGACCTTCTTGGCTTCCATATCCGCCATCACTGTAATAACTTTCTGGATACTGTGGACCGGGCGATTGAGGCCAAGGTTGACTGGGGTGACTACGAGGTGACCTGCGGGGGCAGAAAGACGGCAGTGAGGTCTTTCCCCATCAGCGTGGACTTCGAGGCATTATCAAAGTTCGCCCGG
>Ga0315545_1003219_pt1 | contig 14114 bp, 10 predicted proteins | sample SalMarSW160210MG_FD_203096 | JGI IMG/M metagenome (GOLD analysis project Ga0315545, IMG submission 203096) | Salt marsh sediment microbial communities from the Plum Island Ecosystem LTER, Massachusetts, United States - Salt Marsh Sediment SW1602-10 ... | reverse complement strand
CAGCCTGCGGCCGTCGGGTCTCGCCAGATACCTGCCGGAATTCGGCTGGGAGGCGGTGATTCTGACAGCAGCCCTGCCTGCCAAGCCAGACCCGCACTTTGAAGTTATCGAGACGCAGTATCATGATTCCCTCGGTTTCGGGAAAAAACTCTTCAGGCTCGATTCCCAAAGACCTCTAATAACTCAAGTTAGGAATAAGCTAAAGATAAAGTCGGAAAGGTCTCCCTTAGACTTCATACTGGCAACTGTGGGGGGAATTATTGCCTATCCCGACCCCCAAAAAGGCTGGCTGCGCTTCGCTGTCGAAGCCGGCAAGGATATCTTGCGACAGCAAAACATAAAGGCGATAATCAGCACCTCACCCCCTGCGACCAGCCACATAATCGCCAAGAGATTGAAAGACGAATTAAAAATTCCATGGGTCGCCGATTTCCGCGACCTCTGGACGCAGAATCACTACTACTTATATGGCCCCCTGCGTAAAGTCATCGAGAGGAGGTTGGAGCTAAATACTTTGGCTACTGCTGACGCACTGGTGGCGGTATCCCAGCCCTGGGCAGACGATTTGCGCAGCCTCCACCGGCAGAAGCCTGTGCACAGCATTCCCAACGGATTCGACCCGGCGGAGATAAATACCACGCCGGGAAATCTAACCGATAAATTCACCATAACCTACACGGGCAACCTCTACCCCGGTAAACAGAGCCCGGAGTCCCTTTTCGCTGCTTTGCGTGACTTGATTGCTGAAGGAAGCATGGATGCCGGCGATATGAAAGTGAGATTCTACGGACCTGAGACGGGCTGGATAGATAAGCAAGTGGAACGTTATGGACTGACAGGCATAGTCCGACAGTTTGGCACGGTACCCAGGGAAATTGCCCTGAAGAAGCAGAGAGAGTCACAGTTACTTCTGTTACTAAAGTGGAATGATGCTCAACAGCGGGGGAACTATCCAGCCAAAATCTTTGAATACCTGGCAGCCAGGAGGCCAATACTCGCCGTGGGTGGCTTCCCCGATGTAGTCGACTGGCTACTGGATGAGACTAAAGCCGGCGTCTCCGGGCAGACCGGGGAAGATATAAAAGCTTTGCTGCTGCGGCTGTATCAAGAATACAAGGCAACCGGCATTGTAAGCTACAGCGGCGATAAAGCTGAGACCAGTAAATACAGCCACCGGGAGATGGCAAACAAATTTGCTTCAATCCTCAATGCCATTACCCACTAGAGTGGGATTCATTTTGCAGGCTCTTATACAGCTCCAGAAGTTTCGCTTCCTCTTTCTGCCAGTTATATTTAGCTATAGCTGCCTTCAGCGCATTTCTGCCCAGCTTCTCCCTTAATCCGGGTTTATCCCGAAGCTTGATTATGGCCTGCTTTAAAGCCTCCTCAGTATATTCCACCGCCAAGCCGACTTCTTCTTGCTCGGTTAACTCACCGGAATAAGTCCCTTTGGTGCAAATTACCGGCCTGCCGCAGACCATGGCCTCAAATTGTTTATTCCCTAGCCCCATCCTGTTATTAATGTCTGCCGGGTCTATCATTAGGAAGACACAATCAGATTGCTTGGTCATGGGTATGACCTCATCTAAAGGCACCTTGCCCAGGAAAGTGGCATTGGAAATCCTGGAGCATTCTTCCTTGAGTGCCTGGACATAGTTTGGATGGCCAATGCCGCCGATAAGGCATTTCACGCCTGTCAACTCTTTTACCGCATGAACAAGCATTGGAACTGCCCGCCCCTTGTGCAGGACTCCGATATAAAGCACGGTGAACTTTCCCTTGTTATCAGCAGGCTGATATTCCATGCTCTGCAGAGGTTTGCAGTTCATAATTACGGAAATTGGCTTGTCCGTTATCCCGGAGAAGTATTTTTTTTGTGCCTCGTGGACGTTTATAATTCTATCGGCCTTTGTTACCAGGCGCTTTTCCAGCCATAAAAGCATATTGGCTATCCAACGAGGAAGATTTCTGGCTACCATATAGCCATATATTTCATGGGCATCGTAGATCAAAGGCAACCTGAGCTCTCGTTTAAGCCTGATGCCGATAGCCAGGGTATCGAAGTCATGGCAATGAATAACATCAAAGCGGGTTTCTTTGTTTAACATTAAGGCCCGGCGATAAGCCTGCCACCACCACAGCAGCAAATTGAAGCCGTTCCATAACCACGAGGCGATACAGTACTTGGGAGACAATCTGGTACTCACCCGCACAATGTCAATTCCATCCCAGGCTTGCCGGGGAGGATTTTCTCGCTTACTATCCCAGGCAATTACGGTAACTTGATAGCCTGTCTGGACCAGTGATTTAGCCTCGGCATAGACACGCGGGTCGTTGGTAAAGGGGTTAGCAACAAACATCAATACCTTCATATTGATCTTCTCTTGCTGATTCCCTGCTCCGCGAGAGGTGACCGCGTTATTCAAGCGCAGCCCAATCATCTTCAGTCGGAGGCGGTTTTTTTACCTTGGCAGCCGCCAGGTATTGCTCTATCACCCCTTTGGGTTCCCCCATGCCGGCAATGACTCCTTTGTCGAGCCAGATTGCCTTGTTGGCAAATCTCTCGATAGCGTCCATGCTGTGGCTCACCAGTATCACAGTCCTCTCGCCGATAATCCGGTTCATCTCAACACCGGCTTTCTGGCGAAACTCGGCATCGCCGGCCCTCAGAATTTCGTCAATCAACACAATATCCTTATCGCTATGTATGGCAATGGCAAAGCCCAGCCGTGAACGCATGCCTGTCGAATAAGTTCTCACAGGCATGTCTATGAAATCACCCAGCTCGGCGAACCCGATTATGTCGTCGATTATTCGGTCGATTTGATTCTTCATCAGCCCAATCATGACGCCGTTCAAATAGATATTGTCCCGCCCTGAAAGCTCTGCATTAAACCCGGTACCTAGTCCGAAGAGAGTGGAGACCTCGCCGTCAACAGAGACCGTGCCCTCGTCAGGCGGATAGACCCCGGCTATCACCCGCAGCAGAGTGCTTTTCCCCGAGCCGTTCCTGCCGATAATTCCCACTGTTTCCCCGCGTTCCACCGTAAAGCTCACGTGCCTGAGCGCCCAGAACTCACCGCTTGGCCTTTGTTTGTTGCGGGACCTCCTCTCGAGAATAAAAGCGAGCGCCCCGGAGCGCCGGCGCTTCCCCATCTTGAACTTGATCCCCAGGTCATTGACTTCGACCATTCTAAATCGCCTTCACCAGCTTATATTCATTACGGGAGAAGTACCACAGCCCCACCAGAAAAGCGACACAGGCGACCGCCGCGCCCACCAGGGCATACTCCGTGGGCGGCGCGCCGCGAATCATCACGTTCTTGTATGATTCCAGCAGCCCGGCAAAGGGATTGACCAGCAGATACAGCGTGGTGAGACTTTCGGGGACCCTTTCCTCCACCGAGTATAAAATAGGTGATAAGTAGAAACCCAGCCTGATAAGGAACTGGAGGATATTGCCCAGGTCCGAGAGGTAAGTCCCCACTACAGCAAATATCAGGCATGCTCCTACTGTGCCTATAATCTGGATGAGCAAGAGCACCGGCAGCCAGAGTACGTTTACCGTAAACGATGCTTCGAACAAAAAGAGCATGGGCACCAGGATAACGAACCCAAAAAGCCAGTCAAAGAAGCCGATAATAATACCCGACAGCGGCAGTATGGCCAGTGGAAAGCGCACGCTCTGTATCAGCCCCACCTTGGAAGTCACGGAGGTAACCGAACGGGTCAAGGAAGAAGTGAACCATCTCCAAGAGATGAGCGCGATGAAAAGTAGCACCGGGAACTGGGGGCCCCCTCGCCCGAAGATATAGCTTACCAGGACGATGTAGACGAGGAGCAATAACAAGGGGTCGAGGAAACTCCAGGCAAAGCCGAGGAGCTTGTTCTTGTTCTCAGCCTTCATCTGGAACTTGACCATATACCACAGCAGTTCCCGTCTCTGCCAGACCTTTTTAACCTGTTCTATCATCGTTGCGTTAGTTCAAACCGAATCAATCTCAAATAATACTGGTTAGTTCTGCTGCCTGAGATACAGCAGCCTCTTTCTTATTTCACCATATATATCCATAAGATAGTGTATCATAGCGGTTTGTCAACGGAAAACCAGGTCGTAAACTTTGCGCACAGCCACACGAACCCCATCACGTCGAAGGATGCGAAAGAAAGAAACAAAATTCTGTTTATTCACTACATATCTCAATATATAGCGTATGGATTGCGGTCTAACCAGGGCTTCTTTTTGAAATGAAAGGAAACCAGCTATTTTACTGATATCAACTGAATTTCCTTCAGCCTCATAAACTCGCAACAGGATATCAGTTATCTTTTCATCGTCATGTAACTCCTCAACATATTTCCGCCCCCGCAGGCCAAGCGAGCGCACCACCGCAGGGTTAGACACCAGGTCTTTGAGAACCTGATAAAGATTATCCGGGTTAGCCACCGCCAGCGGTAAAGGATAAGGCAGGTAGTGCTTGAGGTCATCCCGGATGTAGCAAACGACTGCCTTTCCTAAAGCCATAGCTTCAATAGTCAGAACACCGTACCAACCAACCCTGAGCTGGTCAATAACCACATCCGCCCACTTGTACAATTCCCTTGCTTCATCATTGGAAACACCTTCCACCAGCCGGAGTTCAATCGGTATGCCCTCGGACTTCAGTTTCTCCACAGCAGACAGAACTTCCTTGGTACCTTTCATCACGCGCCGCGATGGAGCATGTACCACCCGGAGTACTTCTGAAGGTTCGGTGCCGACAAAAGCCCACTTTTTCAGGTCTACTACGCGTGGAACAATCAACGTCTCTGGGACGTATGTCTGCAGCTCGGGGTCTAACACAAACACCCGATGGCAGACTCCGCAAATGAATTTAATAAAGATCCTCTGCTCATCTTCCTTATACCTATCGAATATATTATCTGGATTCTCCGATACATAGTTATAGGGTGAGCATTTCTTAAAAACGGAGGCAAGTCGCGCTTCACCACCGCGAAAATGAAAAAACACCTTTTTATTGGCGGCACGCAGCAAAATCAAATCCATCCCGGTGGGGAAAGGGTAATGTAGTGCATACAACACTGGGCGGACATGGAAGTGAAATATATCATATTGTGAAATTAAATCATCTAGCATCTCCTTACCAGCAGTCAAATCATTCGGAAAACTGTCCAAAATACGGTCAGCATGGTATTGCCACTTGTTGGGTCCAATATAAAGAGAACATGCTGAAATACCGTGAATTTTCATAGCTCTGGCAAAGGCGTTTGCGCTTCCAGCGCCAGTCACTGGAAGGTGGAGTACACTGTAATTCTTCCCTTTCCTCAATGAATCGCTGTCGCAGCGTTTATGAGGTACCAGGGCATCATAGATACCGGCGATAACAGCCTCCTGCTCTTCCCAGGAATATTGCTCCGATAAAGCCTGTATAGATTGGCGCCAAGATGGCTCGGAATGCAGATGGTCCACGACGCGGGTTACCGCTTCAGCCAGCGAACGGGCATCGCCAGCCTCAAAAGTAAGACCGCAGTCATGCTGGTTAACAAATTCATACACATACTGATTTTTACTGACGAGGGAGGGCAGACCGGCATGAATGTACTCAAATAGTTCGTTTGACAGGGCAGTCTCAGCATTTGGCTGGAGAAAAGAGATACCAACTGTCGCTGTCCTCAAAAAGGACGTAACGTTGTAAAAAGGCACATGCGGGTGAAAATGAATGCGCCTGTTCACGTCCATCTCCCGTGCAGTGTGCCTGAGGTCTTCGACATAGCCCACCGAAGAATTGGTGACAATTGCCAGGTGAGCGTCAGGCAACATGGCAAGCACCTCGATTAGCATCTCAACGCCACAGGTTGGTTTCACGTTGCCGATATAAACAAGCAGTGGCGCATTTTGCGGTACATCTAAGGCACTGCGCACATCTTTGGGGTGATAATGGTCAAAGTCGGAGCGCCGTGGTGCACTGAAGATGACAGAGGGCTTCCTTTTTAGCGAATAGAAATCCTGCAGTATGTCACTCAGCGTCGAAGACCCGGAGGTTAGCACATCAGGACAATGTATAAATTCTTCCTCTATGCGACAAAAGAAGGCTTTAGTGCTCTCGTCCATGAAATCGAGTCCACGCACGTATTCGTGAACATCATGAATCCAGAAAAAGGTATGTTTTTCATCCAGGCCATATAATTTACCGCCGACAGCAAGGCCTGCCATACTGTGTGTATGAAGAAAATCCGGCGGCTTCCGCCCGAAGTCATCCTGGAGGTGCCTTGAGAAGATATGTGTAAACTCATCCCAATCTCTATCGTCTATATCAGCGGACCACTTTCCCAGGCGTTCCATCTCAAAACGGGGATCGGGCAGAAGCACAATTTCGAAGGGATAGCTTTCTATCCTGGTAGAGGCATCTTCATTGTTCAGACCATAGAGGCAAACCTGGAAGCCAAGTTTGCTGACCGTCTGCGCAGTCTTAAGCACGCGGGAGTCTTGGAGGACATCGTCGGCCGTTACCATAGCAACACGGTAGCGGGCGCGCTGGATGTAATCTGAGTCAAACTTGAAATTCATTTCGGTTTCCCAGAGGGCTAAAAGAAGAGGAGAACCACCTCCAAGACAGGAGGACAATAAAAAGCAGCACTGAGAATTGGAGCCCAACCCACCTGACTATGCGCATGTTCCAGATCCATATGCCGACTGGTGCTTTAAAGCCATAAATTGAATCGTAGCCCAGCGCAAGGGCGAGATAGTTATCTTTCATATCCATAACCTTGAGAAGCTCGACGAGCGCATCGGGTTCGACAATGACATCGGCAGCGGTGTGAAAGAGTATATCGGCGCTAATGTCACAGGTGAAGTCCAATGCGGCATTGAAGGACGCACACATCGGCGTCTTGCCGGAGATGACCCGCTGACCAATGAACTTTGCCTGCATCCGTGCTATGGAATCCAGGCACATCTGCAGCGTTATCTCATTGTAATGAGAAACCGCACAAGCAACGCGGATTTTATTAGCTTTGTACAACTCTAGAGCTTTCGGCATCGACCCCTTCCTAGCAGCTACTATTTCTCAATCCTATAATATCACCGCGAGTTACGAAACAGCCAGCTAACTTAGTAATACGAGATGGCTTTCATTGTCCGGCGATGAACTGCCTTGTCCAGCTCAGTGTTTCACGCAAACCATCATCAAAGTCCTTGCTGAATTCAAACCCGTGACTGCGCAAGCGGCTGTTGTCCACATGAAAATTCTTAATGTCGCCCGGCTTCCAGGGTGCATATTCAATTTTCAAGTCGGGACGACCATAATGCTTAAGAACAGCCTTTGCCAGTTCCTGGATTGTAATCCTGACGCCTGAAGCACAGTTGTACGCTCTGCCATCCATCTCCGGAGTTACCGCTGCTAAAAGATTAATACGGACAACATCGCTGACATGGGTGAATGAGCGTACTTGGGTACCATCGCCAAAGATTATCAGGTTTTTGCCTTCATGAGCGCGGCGACAGAATATGGATACCACCCCCCCGACATCACTGTTATCCTGCTGGGGGCCGTAGACGTGATAATACCGCAATACGGTAACACCCAGTCCGTGGAGGGTATGAAAGAGAATGGCATATTTCTCGCCGGCGAGCTTGCTCACGCCGTAGTATGAAACCGGGTTAAGGGGATGCTCTTCGTTGCTTGGAAACTGGAATGGTTCCCCATAGACAGAGCCGGTGGATGCGTGGATAACCTTGGACACTGCTGCTTGACGGCAGCATTGGAGCACGTTCAATGTGCCCTTGGCATTCACTTCAAGGTCACGTGCAGGGTCAAGCATACACACGGTGTTCTTTGAGCATGCCTGGTGGAAAACGATATCAACACCTTCAAAATGCTGCTGTATCTGCTCCAATTCCGTTATATCGGCGTGGACTGACTTGAAACCAGGCGTTTTAGAAAGGTGCCGTATATTGTCCTCTTTCCCTGCGCTGAAATCGTCAATGCTAATTACATCCAGACCGAGGCATACCAGCTTATCAACCAAGTGACTACCGATAAAGCCAGCACCACCTGTTACCAGCGCTCGGTGATATTTCTGCGCAACCTTTTGTTCAAAATCCATCTTGTTTTTCCCTTTCATGCTCTTCTCTGGGGTCACTGCGCTGCCTAAGAAGCTCGCCATAGACCTGAGCCATCCGCTGGCCGACGGCTTTGTAGCCGTGAAAATCGACCGCAAACTGGCGCGTGCGCTTCGCGTATGCTCGGCGCTCTTCAGGGCTTTTCCTTACAAACAACAGGATAGATGCAACCAATCCCTCAATGGTTCGCGGCGTGTTGATGATAGGACTGTCGCCAAGAGGATAGCCGCCCTTTTCAGCGCGCTCACATGCGACCTCTGACAGATGAGCTATAGTCGGAATGCCGAATGCCATTGCCTCAATGGCAGAATTACCGTACCAGCCAATAACATCGTCTATACCCAGGCTCGTCACCATGTGCGCCCCTGCCTGGTCAAAGAACAGAGAGGCTTTACTCTTTCTGCGCATGCATTCATCGTGGGGAAGACCATGGATAATATCCAATGACCAGTTACGCCAGACATCTTGGTGATTCTTTTCAAGTACAGATACTGCGTCCACAAGCATACTAGTTGCCTTTTTCCGAATAGTTGATGGTGAATGAGCCAGTATATTGGAATCGCTCCAAGTCTCAGGAACTGTATCGGTATCGATAGCATGAGGAATGTAGACTCCATTAAACCAGTCGAAGTTGAGGTCTGGTGTCATGAATATACGGGCATCGAACCTTTGTACCTTGGTTATATATTCGGTGTCTTGCTTGAACTTGCGGGCGTAGCCACCGTAATGTGTGAAAACCTTGGGAATGTTCTGAAATAAATTTGAGAAAAATAGGTCGTTGAGCAGCCTAAGATTTAAGTAACGCTCCGAGCCCCGAAACCAAGTGTACTCATCTTTGATGTGAAAAATAGCCGCTTCACTCGCAAGCTTAAAAACCGCTTCCGACCGTGCCTCATCACACTCAGGAACCACCAGGTCCACCGGGTAATCGAATGGGTGGAGTTCAAATATCACAAGGCGTACTGCATAGGTAGTGTAGCGATTCACCGCCTCAGCCAGCTTATACATGGAGCCAGCGAAATCTTTTGGCGCCACCATGAGTACACGCCTGTCAGGGGATACCTCCCTCCAGCGCATCTCCCATTGAGGAATACCTTCGTTTATTGAGCCATACTCAAGTAGCGGTAGCATAGATGCTAGGTTCATGCGCGCTTCGGGGGGCATACGGAGCTTCTGCATCAACTTATAGGCCCCGAGCCAATCCTTATGGGACATAGCTTTCCGTATTTGCTGTAACTGTTCAGACGATACCCGCCTTTTCTTCCATATGTAGTTTATTCCCGAGAGCATAAGGCAAATCAATCTGTACGGCAGCAGTATCGTATTTCGGCCGGGCTTACAAACTGCCTGTGTGAGCATGTTGCCGAGCTGAGACAAAAACTCCTTGATGAGATAGCGTAACTCGTTTTTTAATTTCCCACGCTCACCCGCGAGTTGTTCTAGCTTCTTATTTGCCGTCATTTTCTAGATTTGGATTGAGATTTAGACCCACTCTGAGTCTCAGTTTCGCCCTTTGTTCCCCCTTCCTTCATCCAGAAATTCTTTAATTGTCTTTACTATTTTTTCTACTTGCTTCTGGCTGAGTTCGGGATACATAGGGAGGGAGAGTACCTCTTCCTGGGCACGCTCGCTTTCTGGAAAGTCGCCTGGTTTATAGCCCAAATACTTATACACCTCTTGGAGATGAAGGGATAAGGGGTAGTAAACTGCCGTCTGGACGTCCTTTGATTCCAGATGCTTTCTCAATTCGCCACGGTTCAGGCGAGAATCCTCGAGACGGATAGTGTAGTAGTTGCAGGAAGACTTGCAGTTCTTTTCGAAATGCGGAGGCTCGATGCTATCAACCTGGCTCAGCAATCCGGTATATAAAGCTGCTTTGCTGCGACGTAGCTCGTTCCACCTGCCTAAGTGGTTCAGCTTTACTCTAAGAATAGCAGCCTGCAGGGCATCGAGGCGGCTGTTAAAGCCGTGCATGACATGTTGATAGGGCGCTTTGGAGCCATGCACTCTGAGAATTCTCACCGTCTCGGCAATCTGAGTGTCGTTGGTTACCACCATGCCACCGTCGCCATACGCTCCCAGACTCTTGGAGGGAAAGAAGCTGAGACATCCGGCATCGCCCAGCGAGCCAACTTTCTTTCCTTTGTATTCAGCGCCCAGAGCTTGAGCGCAGTCTTCAACTACTTTAAAGTGATGCTTTCTGGCAAGCCCTAGGATTGGATCCATGTCTGCCGGCTGACCATAAAGGTGAACGGGAAGAATAGCTTTAGTCCGTTGGGTTATTTGTGGTTCGATCTTTGCCGGGTCAACATTGTAAGTTTTCGGGTCAATGTCCACGAACACTGGTTTAGCACCGCATTTAGCTATAGACTCGGCAGTGGCAATGAATGTAAACGGCGGAGTGATAACCTCATCCCCAGCCTTTATGCCGCAGGCGAGCAAAGCGAGGTGCAAAGCATCGGTGCCCGAAGCAACACCCACAGCATATTTTACTCCACAGTAGGCTGCTATCTCCTCTTCTAAGGCTTTGACTTCGGAACCTAAGATAAACTGACCATTCTGGAGGACTCTCTGGATAGCGCCGTCAATCTCTTCTTTTATCGAGAGGTATTGAGCTTTGAGGTCGACTAGGGGTATGGTCATCTTTTTTCTTCCTCACGCAGTGGGATACATTTTTCATCCTTCAGCTTGTAGCCTTTACCACATCCAGGACATGTGTAACTATCACCATCTTGTCGGAGCCTTATCCCGCACTCGCAAACCCACCCTTGAATGCGTGCTGGATTGCCATATACCATGGCATAGCTGGGAACGTCTTTTGTAACCACCGCTCCAGCGCCGATAAAGGCATATCGGCCGATGGTGTTGCCGCAGACGATAGTGGCATTGGCACCAATGGCGGCGCCTCGCTCGACCAGAGTTGGCTTGAATTCATGCTTCCGTGGTATGTGACTGCGGGGGTTTATAACATTGGTAAAGACACAGGAAGGAGCACAAAAGACGTCGTCTTCAAGTGTTACGCCCTCGAAAACGGAGACATTATTTTCAATTTTCACGTCGTTTCCTATTTTGACGCCTTTGCCGATAAAAACATTCTGCCCGATAACGCAATTATCACCGATGGCTGTGTCAGGCATAATATGGGAGAAGTGCCAGATTCTGGTTCCTTTCCCAATTCGGCATGGCTCCTCCACAATACTGGTTTCATGGACAAAAAAGTCCATGCGGGCATTGTTTAATAAGATAACCTTACCCTTGCTCTCAAGTGACCTCTGACAATACGAGAGCACCCGTAGCACCTGGAGACCCTTGCGCCCATCTACCCTGGGTTGTTTTCGTAACTGGATGCAGTCAATGAAATCCTGGCACTCTATTCGCAAGGGTTCGTCTGATGATATCTTAACAGGTTCCGGCTTTTTCTGACGGGGCACAGGTTTTCTGCCAATCCATTCTATCTCATGACTATAGAGGAGGAGCTTATCTTCGGGGTTGGTGTCATCGAACAGAGCCATCTTTTTATTGCCGACTACCACCAATTTTTGCTCCTTGTAAGGGTGGAGCCAGCTGACAAAAATGTGAGCTCTTATGCCATTATTGAAACCAAGGGCAGTCAGGGTAACATCGGCGATGTCTTGATTAAGATAGTAACCTCCATGAGCTGAGATTTCCTGGGGCATCTCGCCGAGGAGAAGCAGAATAATTGAGATATCGTGTGGGGCGAAGCTCCAGAGTATGTTTTCTTCAGTGCGAAACTTGCCCAGGTTAAGCCGATTGGAATAGATGTACTGGATTCTGCCCAACTCGCCGTTGTCAACAAGCTCTTTGAGCTTGCCCACAGCGGGATGATATTCCAAGAGGTGGCCGACAAGCAGTATCTTTTTGTGTTTTTCGGCCAACGCAACCAGCTCTTCTCCTTGTTCTATCTCTAGAGCCAGCGGCTTTTCTACGAAAACGTCTTTACCAGCAATTATGGCTTCTTTTGCCATGGAGTAATGGAGGACAGCAGGAGCGGCAATAACCACTCCTTTTATTTCGTTATTGTCAAGGACATAGTGAAATTCGGCCTCGGTATTTACATCGGCATAAGATGCCTTGAAGCTCTGTAGCGCTCTGGGGTCGGCATCGCAAATTGTATGGAGAACACCGAGGTCGGCAAAGTTGCGTACCAAATTCTTGCCCCAGTAGCCACATCCGATAACAGCGATATTCCTATTCACCTTGCTTGCTCCACATGGCAGCGGAAAATAACTGTCCCACCTTCATGTAGGGCACCACTTCAAATACCACAGTCAGCATTCTCCTTATTCTCCTAATCTAACAATGTTAGCTTGCTTTAGCCCTCTGGTGACTCCGCGTGTATCAAATACCAGTTTTGCATGGGCAACTACTTCATCTATATTATAACAGCTGTGATCAGTGACTATGACGACACAGTCCATTGAGGCCATGCATTCCCCGCTGAGTTCCACCGATTCCATGTCGCCTGCGGGCACATGAATCTGAGGTACGTAAGGGTCATTGTAGCTTACCTCAGCCCCCTTTTCACAAAGAAGCTGAATTATTTTCAATGCGGGAGATTCCCTGGTATCTTCAACATCTTTCTTGTAAGCTACGCCGAGGACAAGGATTTCAGCTCCATTCAAGCTCTTGCCTCTGGTGTTTAAGGCTGCGAGAATGCGAAAAACGACGTGATAAGGCACATGCTCGTTGATTTCAGCGGCGAGCTCGATGAACCTGGTATGGAAATCAAACTCCCGGGCTTTATTTGCCAGGTAATAGGGGTCGAGTGGGATGCAGTGCCCGCCGATGCCGGGGCCAGGATAAAAGGGCATGTAGCCGAAAGGCTTAGTAGAAGCTGCGTCAATGACTTCCCAGACACTTAAACCCATCTTCTCACAAAGATGGGCAAGCTCATTGACCATGGCGATGTTCACACTGCGGAAAACATTCTCAAATAACTTGGTCATCTCAGCAACTTCAGGACTTGAGACCGGGACAACTCTTTCCACGATTTGGCTATACAAAAGCGTAGCAAGCTTTGTGGATTTGGGGTCTATGCCCCCAACTACCTTCGGTGTGTTCCGGATATTGTAGTTCTTGCTGCTGGGGTCAACCCTTTCTGGAGAGAAGGCAAGATAGAAATCGCGTCCCGCTTTGAGGCCGGAGCGTTCTAGGATTGGTAGCATTACTTCTCGAGTGGTGCCTGGATAGGTTGTGCTCTCCAAAACCACTAATTGCCCTTTCTGTAGGTACCTGGAGACCACTTCGGACTCACTAATGACATAAGAGAGCTCCGGGTCTTTGGTTTTGGTAAGTGGAGTGGGCACGCAAATACAGATGGCGTCAACCTCCTTGATCCTGCTCTGGTCAATAGTGGCTTCTAACAACCCTTCCCTGACCGTTTCTGCAAGGACTTTGCTATCTACATCAGCTATGTGAGACTGTCCCTTATTGACCCAATCTACTCGCTTTTGCTGAACGTCGACCCCGAGCACCTTTAAACCAGCTTTGGCGAATGCCAAAGCCAGGGGCAAGCCGACATAGCCCAGGCCGATAACACAGACACCAGTCTTATCGGTGATTTTTGGCTGACTCTGTCGTGCTTTCCTCATTTTGCTTAACTCCATTACTTATGACTGCTAACCTACTACATTCTTGCATTCTGAGCAGTTTATCAGAAGGACGTTTGGCATTCAAGCCGTCATCGCGATGGGTTAAGTCAACACATAGAAGGGTATTACCTCCTAAGATAGGAGTTTAAAACTTCTATGCATTATTCCGTACTCTTTTAGTTATCCGGTCATAATATTTTTGAAGATAAAATTTAGATACGAGACCACAAATCCCAACCGACCGGTAACGATGGCTGCGCTTTTACTCAGGACTCACCTGAGCCAAGATACTCAAAAACCTTCACAGTTGTTGCTGATGTTGTGGCCCCGGATGAGTAGACGAGCTCATAGCTATCCAACTCTTCGATAGGCACGGGGCT
>Ga0315545_1003217_pt1 | contig 14118 bp, 15 predicted proteins | sample SalMarSW160210MG_FD_203096 | JGI IMG/M metagenome (GOLD analysis project Ga0315545, IMG submission 203096) | Salt marsh sediment microbial communities from the Plum Island Ecosystem LTER, Massachusetts, United States - Salt Marsh Sediment SW1602-10 ... | reverse complement strand
CTCGAAGAGCACGAAGACGTCCAACACGTCTATTCGAACTTCGACATCCCGGACGCGCTCATGGAAAGTGGAGAAGGCGTCTAAATGCTGATCTGCGGCATCGACCCCGGATTGAACGTGACCGGATACGGCTTGCTCGCCGTGACGCAAAAAGGACTCGTGTTGAAGGAGACAGGCTACGTGCGCACGTCGGCGCGGGATCCGCTGCCGCGGCGCCTGGCGGAGATCCACGGGACGCTCAAGCGCGCGTTCACGCGCCACAGGCCGCAGGCCCTCGTTCTTGAAAAGCTCTATGCGCACTACCGCCATCCGCTGACCGCGTCGCTGTTGGGACACGCCCGCGGCGTAATCGCCATGCTGGCCCAGGAGTGCGCTATCCAATATTTTGAATACCCGGCCACGCGGGTAAAAAAGGTCGTCACCGGCAAAGGGCACGCCTCCAAGCGCCAGGTCCAGCGCATGGTCGAGCACATGCTCGGCGTCAAGGCCGAGACGCTGGGCCCGGTGGACATCACCGATGCCATCGCCCTGGCCGTGACCCACGCGCTCCACGAGCAGCAACGCCAAAGGATGTCATGATCGCACGGATCGAAGGAAGACTGGTCGAGAAGAAAGACCACTCCGTCATCCTCGAGAACCACGGTGTTTTTTATGAGGTCTTCGTGCCGGACGTCTCGCTCGGACGGCTCAACGAAGCCCAGACGCCCGACGGCCGGCTGTGTCTCGTGACCTTTCACTACCACCACGTCGAGCCGGCACGCAGCATCCCGATCCTGATAGGATTTTTAAACGACCTGGAAAAGGACTTTTTTGAGGTCTTCATCACCGTCTCCGGCATCGGACCAAAGGCGGCGCTGCGGGCCCTGTCCCTGCCGATCGCGGTCATCGCCAAGGCCATCGACGAAGGGGATATCGGTGTCTTGCGTTCGCTGCCCGGCATCGGGCCGCAGCGCGCCAAGGAGATCGTCGCCAAGCTCCAGGGCCGGATCAGCCGCTTCGGCCTGCTGCCGAGCGCGCCGCGGACCGCGGCGCCTGGGAGCGCCCGGCGGGACCTTGAGGACGAGGCGGTCCGCGTCCTGATGCAGCTTCAATATAAGAGATCGGAGGCCAGGGAGATGGTGACCGGGACCCTGAAGAAGCAACCGGACATCAAGGACCTGCAGGACCTCTTGAACGCCGTTTATCAACACCACGGCGCAAGGAGTTGACGTTTCATGGAAGACGCGATCCAGCGGGAACGTAACAAGTCGGCGATCGAGTCCCTGATCTTCATCGCGAACAAGCCCATCACCCTGGAAGAGATCCACAAGGTCATAGAGGACATGGGTCCCGCCGGGATCAAGGAGGCGATCGATGAGATCCGCCGCGGCTACGAAGAACGGATGAGCGGGGTGCGGATCGTGGAGATCGCCGGCGGCTACATGATGGTCACGACGCCCGAAAACGCGGCCGCCGTCAAGGCCTTCTATAAGATCAAACATGCGGAGCGCCTAAGCGGTCCGTCGCTCGAGACGATGGCCATCGTCGCGTACAAACAGCCGGTCACGCGCGTGGACATCGAGACCATCCGGGGCGTCAACGTGGACGGCGTCCTGAGGAGTCTCGTGGAAAAAAACCTGGTGCGCGTCGTCGGACGCAAGGAGGTCATCGGCCGGCCGTTCGTCTACGGCACGACGCGCTTCTTTCTGGATTACTTCGGGCTCAAGTCGCTCACCGAGTTGCCGAAGATCGAAGAGTTCGCCCAGCAGGACATGCTCATGGACATACAGCTCGCCAGCGGCGACGCCCAGATCACGCCGCTGACGCAGGAGGATGAAGAGACCCTGTCGCGCGAACAACAGGAACCGTTACCGCAGGCCCCATCACAACAAGAACAGGAAACACCGGAGGCGCCCGATGCCCCTCAAGAAGATCCGCCGGCACATTGATGCCATCGATAAAGAAATCCTGAAGCTGCTCAACAAGCGCGCCAACAAGATCCTCGCCATCGGCCGCCTCAAGAAGGCGCGCCGGGCCTCGATCTACGCCCCGGCCAGGGAAAAAGAGATCCTGGCGCGCCTGGCGCGGGAGAACAAGGGTCCCCTGACGCACGAAGGCCTCAAGGCCATCTACCGCGAGATCATGTCCGCGTCGTTCTCGCTGGAAAAACCGCTCGCCATCGCGTATCTGGGGCCGCGGGCGACCTTCACGCACCTGGCCGCGATGAAGCGGTTCGGCGCGTGTGTTACGTATCTGCCGTGCAACAATATCGGCGACGTCTTCCTCGAGGTCGAAAAGGACAACGCGGACTACGGGGTCATCCCGATCGAGAACTCGATCGAGGGCGCGGTCTCCCACACCCTCGACATGCTGGTCGACTCGGACCTCAAGATCTGCGCCCAGATCATGCTCGACATCACGCACAACCTCTTGAGCCGCGGGGCCAAGGACGGGATCCGGCGCATCTACTCCAACCCGCAGGTCTTCGGCCAGTGCCGGCTGTGGATCGAATCGAACCTGCCCAAGGCCGATCTCGTCGAGGTCTCCAGCACCACGCGGGCCGCGCAGATCGCCGCCAAGGAGAAGAACGCGGCCTGCATCGCGTCGCTTCTGGCCGCCAAGGAGTACGGCCTCAAGGTCATCGCGCGGGACATCGAGGACAGCCCACACAACATCACGAGGTTCCTCGTGATCGGCAAGTTCGAGTCCGAGCCGACGGGCGAAGACAAGACCTCGATCATGTTCTCGATCAAGGACCGTGTCGGCGCCCTGCACGAGATGCTGATGCCTTTCAAGAAACACGGCATCAACCTGACCAAGATCGAGTCCCGGCCGTCCAAGCGCCGGGCCTGGGACTACTTCTTCTTCGTGGACCTCCTGGGGCACCGCTCACAGAAAGGCATCCAGAAGGCCCTGGCGGAGCTGGAAGAAAAGTGCAAGTTCCTGAAGGTACTGGGCTCTTACCCCATGACGGAATAAGTAAAGTTCCGGCATGGGGTGGCTAGTCTGCCGGGTGGGGATGTGTCTCCAGGCAGACAATAAGGAAGTTTTTTGGCAAATGTCGGCAAGGATTTGGGGCGCTGGTCGGCCGAATAAGGCCGGCCGTTTGGCACGGCCGCCGAGGCCGAGGCGGTGCGGCCCATCCGCGCGCAGCGGAAGGGGTCCCACGGGGGGATGGGTGGAGCGAGCACGGATGGGGCGACCGCCGAAGGCACGGCGTCAAACCTATGCGTCAAGAGAAGAGTCGGGGGCAAGAACGACCCCGGTTACCGAGAATCACATCGCCTGAGCATAAACATGGTACGCATACGAAAAGACATCGACGCGATCCAGGCCTACGTGCCGGGCAAGCCCATCGAAGAGGTCCGCCGGGAACTGGGCCTGCGGGACATCGTGAAGCTCGCCTCCAACGAAAACGCCGTCGGCCCCAGCCCGAAGGCGCTGACGGCCATCAAGAAGGCCTGCGCCCAGCTTCATCGGTATCCCGAAGGCGGCTGCCCCGTCCTGAAAAAGAAACTGGCGGGCCGGCTCGGCGTCCCTGAGAAGAACCTCCTCTTCGGCAACGGCTCCGACGAACTGATCGACATCATCCTGAAGGCCCTGCGCCAACCCGGTGCCGACATCGTCACGGCCGACGTGACCTTCGTCGAGTACAAGATCGCCGGCCAGATCAACGGTTTTCGCGTCATCGAGGTGCCGCTCTGCGACTTCACCTATGACCTCGCGGCGATGGCCCGGGCCCTCACCGCCAGGACAAAGGCCGTCTTCATCGCCAACCCCAACAACCCGACGGGAACGATGGTCTCCCGGCGTGCCCTCCTGAGATTTCTGGACAGGGTGAGACGCGACGTCCTCGTGGTCTTCGACGAGGCCTATGTCGAATATGTCTCCTCGAAGGCATATCCGGATTCACGCAGGTTTCTCAAGAGAAGGAATGTCGCGGTCCTGCGCACCTTCTCAAAGGCCTATGGCCTCGCCGGATGCCGCATCGGCTATATGATGGCCGACCCCGCCTTTATCGCGGCGGCCGAGCGCGTCCGCCAACCGTTCAACGTCAGCAGCCTCGCGCAGGCGGCCGCCGGCGCGGCCCTGGATGACCGGGGATTTGCCGAAAAAAACAGCCGGCTCATCCGGAGTGAAAAGAAACGCCTGTACCGGGCGCTGAGCAGGCTCGGCGTATGGTACAAGGAGAGTGAGACCAACTTCGTCTTCGTGCGCTTTGCCACCGGGGCGCGCCGCATCTGCCGCGCCCTTCTTGAAAAAGGGGTCATCATCCGCGACATGGCCATGTATGACCTCGACCGCTATGCCCGCATCACCGTCGGCACGCGCCCGGAGAACTCAAAACTGATCAGGGCCCTGAAAGAGACCCTGGAGGAGACCCGATGATCATCGTCTTACGGCCTGACGCGACACAGGCGGACATCGACCATATCCTGGAACGCGCCCAGAAGCTCGGCCTCAAGCCCCACATCTCAAAAGGGACGAAGAGGACAATCGTCGGCCTCATCGGCCCCGAGGACGTCCTGCGGACCGTGCCCCTTGAGGTCTTCCCGGGCGTTGAAAACGTCATCCCCGTCCTGGCGCCTTACAAGCTCGTCTCCCGGGAGTTCCAGAAAGAGTCCTCACAGATCGCGGTCACGGACCGCGTCAAGATCGGCGGTAAAAAGATCATCCTCATCGCCGGCCCCTGCGCCATCGAAAGCGAGGAGAGGCTTTTGGAGATCGCCGAAAAGGTCAGGTCTGCCGGCGCCTGCGTGTTGCGCGGCGGGGCCTTCAAGCCGCGGACCTCGCCGTACGCCTTCCAGGGATTGGGAGAAGAAGGACTCAAGATCCTCAAACGCGTGAGCTTAAAACTCGACATGCCGACCGTCACCGAGGTGATGGACCCGCGGGATGTGGAACGCGTGGCCCGGTGCGCGGACATCCTGCAGATCGGCGCCCGCAACATGCAAAACTTCAACCTCCTTAAAGAGGTGGGTCAGACCAAAAAGCCGGTCCTCTTGAAACGGGGCCTCTCCTCGACCATCAAAGAATGGCTCATGTCCGCGGAGTACGTCGTTGCCGAAGGCAATCCCAACGTGATCCTGTGCGAACGGGGTATCCGGACGTTCGAGACGGCGACGCGCAATACCTTCGATGTCGGCGCCATCCCCGTCGCCAAGCGACTCTCTCACCTGCCCGTCGTGGCCGACCCGAGCCATGCCTCCGGCAAGTGGCAGTACGTGCCGGCCCTGGCCAAGGCCGCGGTGGCGGCCGGCGCCGACGGCCTCATCATCGAGACCCACACCCGGCCCGAAGAGGCCCTGTCCGACGGCGCGCAGTCACTCCTGCCCGAGAGGCTGACCGAACTCATGCAAGAACTACGCAAGATCGCGCAGGCCGTTGGAAGGGAGATCTGACATGAAGGCCTACAACAAGGTGGCGATCCTCGGCGTGGGTCTCCTGGGCGGTTCTGTCGCCCTGGCCCTGAAAAAACGCAAGCTCGCCGAAGAGGTCGTCGGCCACTTCCGCGATCCCAAAAAGATACGCCTGGCCGTCCGGGGAGGCATCATCGACAGGGGGACGACCGACCTCAAAGAGGCCGTGCGCGGAGCGGACATCGTCGTGGTGTCGACCCCGGTCAGCGATATCGAGCACAAGCTGGCCCTGCTCAAAAAACTCGTTGGTCCGCGAACGCTCATCACCGACACGGGCAGCACCAAGCTCTCTATCCTGCGCGCCGCCGGCAGCCTGAACTTCGCAGGCGCCCATCCGCTGGCAGGGTCTGAATACAGCGGGGCAGGGGCGGCGCGGTCCGACCTCTTTCATGGAAGCCTCTGCATCCTGACGCCCAAAAAGAAATCTGCCGCATCAAAAAGGGCTGCGGCCTTCTGGAGCGCCCTGGGCTGCCGCGTCTTCACCATGAAGGCCGCACACCACGACTTTGTCCTGAGTCGCACCAGCCACCTGCCTCACCTGGCCGTCTACGCGCTCATGGCGGTGCTCCCCAAAAGTGCGGCCCCCTTTGCCGCCGGGGGCCTGAAAGACACGACGCGCATCGCCTTGTCGCCCGCGCCCCTGTGGGCCGATATCTTTATTGCCAACCGCCAAGAGATCCTCAAGGCGCTCGTGTCCTACGAGCGCGCCCTGCGTCGCCTCAAAGGCGCGATCCGCAACCGCCGACGGCACAGGCTCCTGTCTCTGTTGACAGCCAGCCAACGCAAACGTCAATCCGTCCGGTGACATGAGCCCCCTCAAACCCATCGTGGCGATAGACGGTCCGGCCGGCTCGGGAAAGAGCACCGTCGCCCAGCGCGTGGCGCAACGGCTCGGCCTCTTTTACATAGACACCGGCGCCATGTACCGGTGCCTGGCGCTCAAGGCCTGGCGCCTGGGCCTCGATCCGAAGGACGCGCCCGCGATGATCCGCATGGCCTGCACGACGACCCTGGCCATGACCTATGACCCCGACACCGGCACCCTGCGCGTCCGGTTGGACGAAGAAGACGTCACCGAGGAGATCCGCCAGCCGCAGGTCACGCAGCACGTCTCCTCCATCGCCAAGATCAAGGAGGTCCGCGAGGCGATGGTGACGATCCAACGCCGGCTCGCCGAAGGCCGCCGGGCGATCCTGGAGGGCCGCGACACGACGACGGTCGTCTTTCCGGACGCCTATAAAAAATTTTATCTGGACGCCACGGCCCGGGAGCGTGTCCACCGGCGCTACCTCGAGATGAAAGAAAAGAACATCCCGGTGGAAGAGGCGGCCGTCAAGCAGGATATCGAACACCGCGACCGCATCGACTCCACGCGCGAACACGCACCCCTGCGCCGGTCGCCCGAAGCGGTCTACATCGACACGACGCACCTGTCGATCGACGAGGTCACCGAAAGGGTCATCGAGGAGATCAAGAAGGCATGAACGATCCGCAGCGCATCCGCAACTTCTCGATCATCGCCCACATCGACCACGGCAAGTCGACCTTGGCCGACCGCTTCCTGCAGTCCACGGGCGCTGTCGACGAACGCCGCTTCCATAATCAGCTGCTCGACGACATGGATATCGAACAGGAGAGAGGCATCACCATCAAGGCCTCGGCGGTAACGCTCGCCTACCGTGCCCGGGACGCCGTCTCCTACACCCTGAACCTCATCGACACGCCCGGCCACGTGGACTTCACCTATGAGGTCGCCAAGTCGCTGGCCGCCTGCGAAGGGGCGCTCCTCTTGATCGACGCGAGCCAGGGCATCGAGGCGCAGACGGTGGCCAACTTTTATCTCGCGCGCGAGCACAACCTCAAGATCATCCCCGTCATCAACAAGATCGACATCGCCGGCATCGACATCGAGCGGGTCAGACACCAGATCAGGGATATCCTGCGCATCGACGATGAAGAGATCCTGCTCGCCTCCGCGAAAGAAGGAACGGGGATCGAGGATATCCTCGAACGCATCATTCAGGTCATCCCGCCGCCTTCCGGGAGCGCCGATCGCCCCCTGGAGGGCCTCATCTTCGACTCCCAGTTCGACACCTACAAGGGAGTGATCCTCTACACGCGCCTCTTCAACGGCTCACTCAAGGTCGGGGACACGCTCACCATGATGCACGCGCAAAAGACCTACACCGTCGAGGACGTCGGGATCTTCAGGCCCGACATCCTCTCGACCAAAAGCCTTGCGTGCGGGGACGTCGGGTATCTGACGGCCAATATCCGCGACCCCAAAGAGGTGATCGTCGGCGACACGATCACGCTCGCCGCCAACCCCGCGTCCACGCCGCTGCCGGGGTACAAGCCCGTCAAGCCGCTGGTCTTCTGCGGCATCTACCCTGTCAACGCCAAGGACTTTCCCGCCCTGAAAGAGGCGATGGAAAAACTCAGCCTCAACGACTCCGCGTTTGTCTTCGAACCGGAGAGCTCCCAGTCGTTCGGCTACGGATTCCGCTGCGGGTTCCTCGGGCTCCTGCACATGGAGATCGTCCAGGAGCGCCTGGAACGCGAATACAACCTCAACCTCGTCTTGACGACCCCCAACGTCGTCTACCGGATCGCCCTGCGCGACGGCAACGTCATCGAGATCGACAACCCGGCCAAGTATCCGGACCCGGTGCGTATCCGGGAGGCCGATGAGCCCTACGTGCGCGTCTTCATGATCGCGCCGACCTGGGCCATCGAGCCGGTCTGCGAGCTGACGAAGAGCCGGCGCGGGACGTTCGTCGCCAGCGATTATCTCGTCGAAGACCGCGTCAAGATCGTCTACCGGATGCCGCTGTCCGAGATCATCGTCGACTTTTACGATAAAATAAAATCGGCGACCAAGGGGTACGGGTCGCTCGACTACGAGTTCGACGGTTACGAACCGACCGAGCTCGTCAAGCTGGACGTCCTGTTGAACGGCAAGGTCTGTGACGCCTTCTCGTGCCTCATCCACAAGGGCAAGGCTCAGACGAAGGGCAGGGCCCTGACGCAGAAGCTCAAAGAGCTCATCCCCCGCCAGCTCTATCTCATCACGGTCCAGGCCGCGGTCGGCGGCAACATCCTCGCCTCGGTGAAGATCCGGCCGGTGGGCAAGAACGTGACGGCCAAGTGTTACGGCGGCGACATCACGCGCAAGCGCAAGCTCTGGGAAAAACAAAAAGAAGGCAAGAAACGCCTCAAGCAGATCGGCAACGTGGAGATCCCGCAGGAAGCCTTCCTGGCGGCATTGAAAATCTGACCCTTCGACTCAAGCCCCGGCGAGGGCCGGGGTCGCTTCAGGATTTCGCCCGAAGGGCAAAAAGGCGAAGCTCAACATGATCAGGATCTGGCGCGACCTCGATCCTAAAAAGAAGGCGTGGCTCAAGGAGATGGGAGAGACCATCGCCTGGGCCCTGATCCTGGCCCTGCTCATCCGTTCGTTCATCATCCAGCCCTTCAAGATCCCGACGGGCTCGATGGAGCCGACCCTGCGGCCGGGCGACCGAATCCTCGTCCTGCGCTACGTCTACGGCCTGAGGGTCCCCTTCACGACCAAGCGCTTTTTCAAGTGGCACAACCCCGAGGTCGGAGATATCATCGTCTTCAATTACCCTGAGGAGCCCAGGCGGGACTTCATCAAGCGGTGCGTGGCCCTGCCGGGCGACTCGGTCGAGATCCGAAACGGCCGGGTGGTCCGCAACGGCGACACCCTGCAGGAAGAACCCTTTCTTCGCCTCTTTTACTACAACAAGGGGCCTTATGGCCAGGAAGAGGGAGAGCTGATGGTCCCCGACGAGCGGTACTTCGCCCTCGGCGACAACAGCGCCTCCTCCAAAGACTCCCGTTACTGGGGATTTCTGGAAGACAAGTATCTTATCGGCAAGGCGGTCCTGATCTACTGGCCGTTGAACCGGATCAGGATCCTCGAATAGAATTAAAAATGAACAATGAAATTCAAAATTGTTCATTGTTAATCCTTAATCGTTAATTGATTTCCTATGACTTTCGCCAATAAGGTCACCCTCTTTCGCATCGTCAGCATCCCTTTTTTCATCGCCGCCCTCGCGTTCTATACGCCCGAGCGGGCCTTCCTGAAATGGGTGGCGCTGGGCATCTTCCTTTTGGCCGTCGTCTCGGATGGCATCGACGGCTACATCGCACGCTCCCACCGCCAGAAGACGCCGGCCGGCGCCATCCTGGATCCGGTGGCGGACAAGGCGCTCCTCATCACGGCGTTTCTTCTCCTCTATCGCGTCTCCAAGGCCCACCTGGCCGTGACCCTGCCTTTGTGGGTCGTCATCCTCGTCGTCAGCCGCGACGTGATGATCCTCATCGGCGGGGCGCTGATCCTCATGGTGAATAAATCACGGCAGATCGCGCCCACATTTTGGGGAAAGGCGACCACCTCCCTTCAGATGGCAACGGTGGCCGGCATCCTCCTCGAGATACCCGCCGTGCGTTTCGTCTGGTGGGCGGCGTGTCTCCTGACGGCCATATCGGGCGCTGACTACGCGCGGCGCGGCATCCATGCGCTCAACGAGACCCAACTGCCGGCAAAGACATGTTAAGCATCTTTCTGGGGCTGATCGTCAGTTATCTTTTGGGAAGCATCCCGACGGCCTTTCTCCTGGGCAGGATCCTCAGGAAGATAGATATCCGCCAACACGGCTCGGGGAACGTCGGCGCCACCAACGCCTTCCGCGTCCTGGGCAAGAAGATCGGCACAACGGTCCTGTTGACCGATATCGTCAAGGGCTTCGCCGCCGTGGGGCTCGCCAAAAACCTCTTCTATGAAACGGTCCCGGAGATCGGCCTTAATACCTACCTGTGCTGCACAGCCCTCACCGTCGTGGCAGGCCACAACTGGACGGTCTTCCTCGGCTTCAAGGGGGGTAAGGGCATGGCCACGAGCCTGGGGGCGCTCCTGGCCTTTGCCGTGTTGATCCAGGGGTTTGCCGGCACCTTATTGTCCATGCTGGCCTTCTGGTGCGTCGTCTTTCTCGTCTCCGGATACGTTTCGCTGGCCTCTGTCGCGTCGGCGATCCTTCTTGCCCCCACGGCGATCTTTTTCCATGTCCCTGACGAGGTCGTCGTCTTTCTCGGCATCTTAAGCATTCTCGCGCTTTTTAGACATAAGTCTAATATTATCAGGTTGATACAGAAAAGTGAAAACCGCTTCAACACCCACCGGTTCTTCAAAAAGACCCCATAGAAAACGCTTTCCGTAAGTCCTTGCAATACCATTGTTTTCGACCACCCGCGTGTTATATTATAGCTGAGCGTGGTGTAAGCATTGAGATAACCACTTAAACGGCGCCGGGTTGCCTCAAAAGACCAGAGTAGAATCTGAAACAATGCTGGGGAACCCGGCCTTATTGTTTATATCTAGGTAAGCGGACGCTATGAACAAGGGCACGACGATGCGCGACATGGTATTCAAAAACCTCACGTCACCAGACAAGAAGAAGAGGATCTTGTGGGCCTCGGAGACCATCACCGAGAACGGCCTCCTGACCAAGATCCATAAGTACCTTATTTATATCGTCAAGGAGGTTGACAAGAAGGACGTCCGGCACAGCCGGCGTCCCGCGATCCACGTCCTGCGGTGCCGCGACACCCAGGAGAAGACGGAAAAGTTTCACATCCGGATGAAGGGAGGGGTCTACTGCATCACGAAGCAGAAGTGTTTCTTCATCAACTTCTGCCACACGCTGAAGATCGACCTCTGCCAGGATCCACACCTCTCGCATCTGTAAATAGGTCGACCCGCCACGGTTGATTGGGGGAACCAAATAAATAGAACGGACACCATTGAATAAATGGTGTCCGTTCTATTTATTGACACTTTCCCGAATAGCTTGGAAACTGATTCCAAGCTAAACGGGAAAGTGTATTGCTTGGCCGCTTTTCCTGCCCTCTCGACACGACCCTGCCAAAGGTGTACAATATTTCGTATGGCGATCACGTGCCCCGTGTGCCACCGGCCCATCCAAGACGAGGATGCGCTCTTATGCCTGTACTGCGGCTCGTCCCTGCGCCGGCCGGCCGGTTTCATGGGGAACCTCAAATACCGGCCGGCTCCCCTGATCCTTGCGGCGATCGTCTTATTGATGATCCTTTCTTTTGTTCTTCTCGTCTTATAATGTTGCGAAGGCTCCTATTCGCCCTTTTTTCCTTCTGCATCATGAACAACGGTCTTCAGCCGGACAAGGCCTTCGGCGCCGCGGATGAGCGGGCTATAGAACGTAAGCGCATGGTCGATACGCAGATCGCGGCCAGGGGCGTGACGGACGGCCGCGTCCTCGATGCCCTGAACCGCGTCCCGCGCCACGCGTTCGTCCCCGACTATCTCAGCCGCGAGGCGTATACCGATAGACCCCTGCCGATCGGCCACGACCAGACCATCTCCCAACCCTACATCGTCGCCTTGATGACGGAGGCGGCCCGGATCCAGCCGCAAGACAAGATCCTGGAAATCGGCACCGGCTCCGGCTATCAGGCCGCGGTCTTGTCTTTGTTGGCGCGCGCGGTCTTCTCCATCGAGATCATCGCACAGCTCGCCGAAGGCGCCGCCGCCCGACTCAAAAAAATGGGCTATGACAACGTCACGGTCAAGTGCGGGGACGGTTACAAGGGCTGGCCCGAAGAGGCCCCCTTTGACGCCATCGTCGTCACGGCCGCGCCGCCGAGCCTACCGAAAGAACTCATCCGCCAGCTCAAACCCGGCGGCCGCCTCGTCGTGCCGGTCGGGACGCTCTTCCAGGATCTCGTGCTCCTCACCAAGGAGACCGACGGCACCACGCACCAGGAGTGCCTCATCCCCGTGCGCTTCGTCCCTATGGTCCGCGAGTCTGATTAAAAACACTTGACTTTTGCCGCTCCTTGTTATAAAAAGTAAGTCACACCGCAAAAGATAGAGGAGGAGGCATGCTCGCCCTGATCTTGATGATGTTCGGTATTCTTTTCCGCATCATTCCCCACGCGCCGAATTTTACGCCGACGGTGGCCATCGCCCTTTTTGGCGCGGCCTTTCTGCCGAACAGGCGCCTGGCCGTCATCATGCCGCTGGCCCTCATCATAATCAGCGACCTCTTCATCGGCCTGCACGATATCGTCATCTTCACGTGGGGGAGCGTGGTCCTGGCGAGCCTCATCGGCCTGGGCCTCTCTAAGGGCCGCAAGACGACCACCGTCCTCTTCGGTTCCCTGGCATCCTCCGTGGTCTTTTATCTCGTGACGAACTTCGGGGTATGGCTGGCCGGCTGGTACCCGCCCACGCCCCAGGGGCTCCTTCAGTGCTACGTCGCGGGGATCCCGTTCTTCAGGAACTTTCTTGCAGGCACGCTGATCTATTCAGCGGCCTTCTTTGTTACGTACGCGCTTGCCGCCAAGGCGGTCCGCCGCACGGCGTTCGCCAAGGCGCTTTTGACAAATTAATCGTATTCTCTGTGGGAAAAGGGAAGTGCCGTGATCCCCGGGTAACAAGGGGAGACTCGGCCGCGGTCCCGCCGCTGTGAACCTGCCCTCGCGTCCAACGCGCGAGGTCCAAACGTCAGGACATGGTGACCACTGTCTGAGCGTCGCATCACGACGCCGGATGGGAAGGTCGTCCGTGACGTGCGGGTGAGCCAGAAAACCTGCCTGCAGTTTAAGACCTGATTTTGGCTTCGAGGAAAGCCGGGGGTGACTTGTCGTTCTGTCGCTACCCCTGACTTCAAGATGAAGTCAGGGGTTTTTTATTGACACACCCTTTCATGAACAGGAGGCAGCCATGTCAAAAAAAACGAAGTTCCGGGCTTTTCTGATCTTAACCGTCGCTCTCGCAACGCCCCTGCCCGCGTCCGGGCACGCGGCGCCGGTAATCCCTATCGAACGTATCGTCGTCACTTCTTCCCGCACGGATGAGGCGGTCCACCGCACACCGCGCTTCACCACCATCCTGGACGCCCAAGACATCGCCGCCACCAATGCGCGCACCATCACGGACCTCCTGCGCACCGTCCCCGGGGTCTCGGTCCGCGACTACACCGGCACCGGAAAATCCGTCAATGTGGACATGGCCGGATTCAGCGAGACCGCGCCCAGCAACGTTCTCGTGCTCATCGACGGCCGGCGCGTCAACGCCATCGACCTGTCCAATACGGACTGGAGCCAGATATCGCTCTCCCAGGTGGAACGCATCGAGATCATGCATGGTGCGGGCTCCGTCCTCTACGGCGACAACGCCGTCGCCGGCGTCATCAACATCATCACAAAAAAGGGCAGGGGGGAGCCCGGCGTGACTCTCGAGACAAAGGGGGGCAGCTTCGATACCTGGGGCCTGACGCTGGAGACCGGCGGACAGATCGGCCCTGCATCCTTCCGCCTGACGGCCGAGACCTTCGATACGGCCGGCTACCGGACGAACTCCGGCCTGGAACGCCAGGACTTCGGGCTGGAGGCCGGTTACGATATCAACGACGCCTGGCATCTCGACGTGACCGCCGGCCACCACCAGGATGAATACGGCCTGCCCGGTGCCCTTAGTGAAGGCAACCTCATCACCCTCGGACGCCGCGCCGCGAAATACCCCAACGACCACGCCGAGACGCTGGACTCATTCTTCGACCTGGGGGTCCGGGCTGACGGTAATGAAAAGGGCGTACTCGAGATCCACGCGTCCGTGCGCCAGCGCAGCGTGGACGCGGTCTATACGTCATCG
>Ga0315545_1003215_pt1 | contig 14119 bp, 20 predicted proteins | sample SalMarSW160210MG_FD_203096 | JGI IMG/M metagenome (GOLD analysis project Ga0315545, IMG submission 203096) | Salt marsh sediment microbial communities from the Plum Island Ecosystem LTER, Massachusetts, United States - Salt Marsh Sediment SW1602-10 ... | reverse complement strand
CAGAGCGACTTGGAACTTGAACTGCGCGCTGTGGCGTTTTCCTTTAGACATAATTGACCTCCCATATGCTCCATAATACTGTAGATCTTCATTTTGCATATGGTCCAGTTTTTGGGGTCAATTACAGGCATAGGCAGTCTCGAGCAATCCATACTCGTGGAGCTTTTGATGAAAGAACTCGCTCTTAGTAACTTGGTCGATTAGCCAGCTTTCGTGCTTGCTCTGTCCGTCACGTGATGATGCCATGCTCACTCACCCTCCCGACTCGACAGGCTTTCTCCAAACCGTGATACTTTTGCGCAGAGCAACTCGTCCATATCTTTTCATCTGTTGGCTACTGTTACCTTTGCGTTGAGGCAACACGTATACCTTCACTGGCTCGAATCCGACTTGTTCGGCCAAGCTCGTGCTGATCAAGTCAACCGGTATGATTTCGCCTGCATAGCGCACGTTATCGTTGACGAATGCAACGTGGGCACCGCCACGACATACCCGACATAATTCTGCAAAGACGAACGTCAACTCGGTAAAGTACTGGTTGACCATTGGCAGAACACCCTCGTTGTTGATTTCACCACGATTGTTTCTGATCCATAATGCGGTGTTGACCTCAGCAAGGGCCTTGTTGTTTTGCGCTATCCCCATTGTATCCCTATACCGGCCATACCGCCCGGTTGATCGATACCAATCTTCTAGCTCGTTCAGCTTTGTTTTATTCTCCACCGTGCAAGAGAGTTGGCGTTGTCGTAAGTCGAATATCTCTTCGCCGACACCCAAGTAGGCCAGCTCGAGGGCGTACGTCCGGGTGTAGTCGTATCTGTTGGCGTAAGGCGGCGATGTGATGACACCGGCGAACTGATTTGCTGTCATCTCCGGCAGCACGTATAGCGTGTTACCCTCAACCAGTTCTTGGTGACTGGAGGGCGGGGGGTCTCTTTGCAACTCCATAACGTCGTAGATGATCTTGCTCAGGGCTTCGCTGAATGCTTCTTTTACGGTGGGCAATTCTCCTTTGTGAATTCCCCTAACCGGCCGCTTGCCCTCCGCAATGCGCTTTTTGTTGCGCTCGATGATTTTCTGCGCCCGCGTATCCCACCGGAGGTATTGACCATCTTTCCTGGTGTAACTGACTTGTTCCAAGATGCTGGTCAGAATCAGTCGGCATATGGTTTTGACATTCTCACTTATATTGAGGGTCTCAATCCAATTTGTATAGGCCATCAAATCACGTTCCGTTTGTTCGGGAAACGCGCTTCTGGTGATCGCTAAGTGTGGAAACTTGTCGTTCGTGGTGGGAGGTGTGGTTGCTTTTACCATCCTGCGGATTTCACGAAGTTCACTCAGGTTGTAGTCAAATGCCCGCGACTTGGCTTCCCAGGCCAAATGGCAGTAGGGCAACAACTCGATTCCAACTGCGCTGATGCCCAACATCTTGGCTACCAACAAAGTGGTACCTGAGCCAGCAAAAGGATCGAGGATTGTATCTCCTGAGCCGATCCCGAATCTGGTGATCAGCATCTCAACCAGATCGGCAGAGAATCCCTCCCGATACTTGATCCAGCTATGCAGAGTCTCCGTTCTATTAGCCTGAAAGCTGACAAGTTGCCGATTGAACTCGTCAGTCTCCTCTAGCAGATGACCGTATCGCTCTTCCAGAGCAATGCGGGCGTCCTCAGGGCATACTCCATTATGCGAGAATGTGGCGCGCTTCAAGTTTGTTTGCCTTTTTGCCACATCGGGGAAAAACGAGAGTTGCTGCATAAGATGGGCGACCTCACATTTCATTCATCCATAGTTGGAAGGTAACTACTCAGCCCTATGCCGCTGAAAACGCCATATGTGGCTGGAAATGCCAAAAACCGGGCAAAGTCGCCATATGTTGGGCGGCTATATGTGGCGAGAAGAAGCCATTTTCCTCGCTTTCTGCCACATATGGCGGTAGCTCAATGGTAGGCTGAGTAGTTACGTTGGAAGCACCATTGCCAGGCGACGCTATCTTAGCACGTTTCCCCGCGCGAAGCAAGCGGGCTCCACGAGCTCGTCTTTTCTCCGTGTGCTCTGTGTCTCCGTGGTGAAAACATCTCCCGCGCCTGTTGGCTTTTGGTCCCATCCGTGTATAATGCGGGGCAATGGTCAAGTTCATCATCTTTGATCTGGACGATACGCTCTACCCGAGCAGCAATGGGTTGATGGATGAGATCGGCCGCCGCATCCAGACGTGGCTGTGCGAGCACCTGAACCTTTCGTGGGAGGACGCGGTCGCCCTGCGCCGCAAATACTACCACCAGTACGGCACCACGTTGGGCGGCCTGGTGGCCGAGCACGAGATCGACGCTCACGACTACCTGGTCTACGTGCACGACATCCCGCTGGAGAAGTACATCGCCCCCAACCCGGCGCTGGGGGCGATGCTGGACACCATCCCCCTGCGGCGCGTGGTCTACACCAACGCTACGGCAGAGTACGCCCGGCGCGTGCTGGGTGTGTTGGGCGTGGCCGAGCATTTCGAGGACATCGTCGGCATTGAGGAGGTGGGGCTGCTCAACAAGCCCTACCAGGAGGCCTACGAGCGGGTGCTGGTGCGGCTGGGGGCCTGGGGGCCGGAGTGCATCATGGTCGAGGACGCGGCGCGCAACCTGCGCCCGGCCAAGGCGCTGGGCATGACCACGGTGCTGGTGAACGCGTTGCCCGACTGGAGTGTGGATTACGTCGTGGCCGACGTGCTGCAGGTGGGGTCTGTGGTGAAGAAAATCATCGAGGACGCAGGTTAGCACAGCCACTTTACGGCGATCAGGCCCGCCTGCTCCAGGGGGTCGATCTCGTGATGGTCTGCGGTGACCAGAGTTGCATCTTCCATCAGGCACAAAGCGATGGCAAAGGCGTCGGCATACGCTACACGGTGCACGGCCTTGATTCTACCCTCAGTCAAGAGTTGGAGTTCGGAGATGCCGACGAAGCGAATGGGAAGCTCGACGATGGCGGCGTACACGCCGTTGGCGAGTTGCTCGCCCATCTGGCGGTAGACGAAGTAATACACCTCGCCGAGATTGACGTAGTGCATCAACAGGGAACATTCGTCGTTTTGGCCCTGGACGAGTAGGTCTTCTACGAGATCGGCGCCTTCTTCGTCGTTCAAGAGGGCGAGCAGGGCACAGGCGTCGAGGACGTAAGTGTTCACTTGCCTGGCTCTTCCAGTTGGAGTTCTTCTCGCTTGGCTACAAGGAAAGCCTGAGTGGACGTGTCCTTATTACCCAGCATGCCGCGTGCGGCCTTGATGGGATCGTCGGACACGGGGACGACGAGCATCCCCCGTCCGGTGTCGATCCAGCGCAACCTGCTCTTTGCTTGGACGCCGTACCGTTGGCGTAGCTCGTGTGGGATGGTCGTCTGTCCCCGTTGGGTTACGATAGTGAGCCGGTCGGGGGTGGTTGCGTATGCGGCTGGCGTCTCTCTTATCTTGGCCATCCTTACCTCCTTGGCGCGCCCGCTCATGGTAGCGTAGCTGGGAATATCCGTCAAATCACAGGCGAGGCTGATACGCGCATTGGAGAGTTTGAGTTCAACCGGCGCGAGTTGGCCGGAGCGATGGGCGATTTCGGCACGCTGCTGCCGTTGACGGCGGGCTACATCGCCGTCTGCGGCCTCGACCCTGCTGGCTTCCTCGTCACGATGGGCGTGGTCAACATCGCCCTGGGCCTGATCTACCGCCTGCCGATGCCGCTGGAGCCGAAGAAGGTCGTCGCGGCGGTGGCCATCGCCGAAAAGTGGACGCCGCCCCTGATCTACACCACCGGTTTTACACTCGGGCTCCTGTAGCTCGTCCTGGCCCTCAGTGGTCTGGTCGAGCGCATCGTCAAGTGGATCCCGTTCGCCATCATGCGGGGGATCCAGTTGGCGCTGGGGATCGTGCTGACGATCGCGGGCGTAAGGATGATGAGCAGTTGGTGGGTGATGGGGCTGGCCGCCGTCGCCATCGCGCTGCTCTTGCGGGAGAACCGGCATCTGCCGGCGGCCATCGCGCTGGTGCTACTGGGTCTGGCCGTCATCGTCGCGCAGGGACAGGCAGGCGAGGTGTTCCAGTTCGGCTTCCGGCTTCCGCCGCTGACGCTGCCGCAGCGCGATCTGATCGTGCCGGGGATGCTGGGTGCCGGCTTGGCCCAGATCCCCCTCACGCTGACCAACGCCACCATCGCCACGGCGGCCCTCATTCGCGACTACTTCCCCGACAAGGCCGTCTCCGAGCGCAAGCTGATGCTCAACCAGGGGGCGATGAACGTGGTCGCGTGCTTCTTCGGCGGGATGCCGATGTGCCACGGGGCGCAGGGGCTGGCCGGGCAGTACTTCTTTGGCGCGCGCACCGGCGGGGCCAGCATCCTTGAAGGGCTGATCGAGGTCGGGCTGGGCCTTTTCCTATCCAATTCGCTGCTGGGGCTGTTCCGCGCCTTCCCGGAGGCGATCTTGGGGGGGGATGATGGTGCTGGTGGCGTGGCAGTTGATGTGGCCAGTGGCGCGGCTGCGCGGCAGGGAACTGGGCTTTGCCCTGTTCACTGGCGTCTTGGCCGCGGTCACCAGCATGGCAATCGGCGCGTTAGCCGGTGTGGCGGGGTGTCACCTGTGGGAGTGGTTGTTCACACATCGATCTCGGGAGGGCGGTGGTTGAAACGCAAACCACGCTACCTTCTCGTCGCTATCGCCTATCTGAGCTTCATCGGGCCGGGTCTGCCGGGCGCTATGTTGGGGGGCGTAGCCGTGGGCGACGGGGTGGGCGTGAGAGTAGGGAACAAGGTCGCTGTTGCAGAAGCAGTAGGGAAGGATGACGGAGTGTGCGCGGGTGTATCCGTCGGATGCGGTGTCGCTGTGGCCGCGATGGCCGCGGCGGGGGTAGGTGTGGGCTTCAGGAGGGAGGTGGTCAGGGCGCAGGCCGTGATGAGCAGCAGGTGCAAGGCGAAGGACAGTATGCTCAAGTGACTCCACGCTCTCTGGCGAGACATGTCGAATCTCCCTTCCGATCTTCACAGGCTCTGCCACACGTCCAGTGCCAGGCCGATGGGCTTTCCAGTCATTCGACTGGCGGCTGGACTGGCACACGTCGCAGCGTGCTCAGCCACACCGTTCCCCGCCAGAAGCGCTGTCCCGCCCACGAGCGCCAGGCAGATCAATGCGCTGCTATCCGCCGATCCTGTGTCGTCGGCCGGGGTGAGGGTGGCTCTGCTGGCCTGGGCTGAACCCGCAAAAATTGCCAATAGAAACGCCAGCGTGACGATCATGCCCATAATCCCCATAAAGTATCGCATTGCAGTGTTCTCCGATCGTGATCCGTCGAGACCCTACCCGCTTGCCGTTATGCGACCTCACCTCAACAGCGGCGAGACGGAAAAGGCAAGATACCACAGCGTGCACAGGCAGCCCGGGACGGCGCTCAGGATCAGAGCGATCAGCGCGCGGCGGTGAGCATCGGGGTCGCACTCACGGCTGCACGCCAGTGTGACGACGCCGACGCCGCAGGCGACCGCCCCCAGTCCCAGCGGCAGCCAGAAGAGCAGCAGGTCGGCCAGGGAGCGGCGGGCAGACGAGACGTCGTCCCAACGGGCCACCGGCCGGGGTAGCGCCGGTTCGTCGGCAGGGACTGTGGCAGCTTGCGGCTGCGACGAGTGCGTCAGCATCAGGCTGATCCCGCCCCACAGGGCCAGGCAGGCGGAGAGCGCTGCCAGCAGGCTGAGGTTACTGCTCAAACGGACGATGTGGGTCGCTCGTGCTGTACTTTCCATCTTGCTTCCCTCCACTTCGCTGTTGTGGTGATCTCTGGATTGTGTTGGCCCGGACGGTGGATTCAGGGCGACGGCGCCACTGCTCCCCCTGGATTGTGCCCCAGACGGCTCACCGGGTCGTCCTGCGTCCGGGCCATTCGGCCTCACGTGCTGAGGCCTGGCGCTGGATCGTGCCTGGGGGCCGGTTCACGCCGGCAGTTGTAGGGTACCACAGGAGGGTTCATGCTGCTGGACGGGCGGGCGGCGCAACCCTGACGCTTGGCCTACGCGCTCCAGACGTATCCGCCACAGACGAGGAGCTGGAAGGCGCGGGCGGTCAGAACAGGGCGCAGGACGGTATCGGAGGGGAGTTCGCCGTTGAGGACGAATGATAGGGCGGGGAGGGCCTGAGCCTCCTTCAGCGGCCACTCGTCGCGGGCAAAAAACCCGATCAGGGCGTGGTTCTCGACACGCAGCAGGCCGAAGAGATCGTGGGGCGCGGGCTTGCCGCGCAGGCGGGTGCGAAAGGCAAGGATGGCCAGATGATCGGGGGTGTCGGGACCGCCCAGGCGCGGCGGCGTGAGGATCACCATCAACGGGGCGGGCCGCTTCTTGCTCGGTTTGAGGCCCAGCGTATCGGCGATCTGCCAGTTGTGGATCAGATAGGTCTGGCGGGGCAGCTCGAGCCGCACCCGCGTGCCCAGCTCCTCCTCCACCTCGCGTTGCAGGCAAGCTGTGACAGTTTCATCTTGCCTGATGCTTCCGCCGATGGAGCCCACGCCGACGGTAGTGGCGCCGTCCTCGCGCTGTTTCCAGTACTTGGGCTTACCGATCTCAAAGTAGTGAGCGGTTTCATCGCACACAACGGTCGAGACGCCGACGAGGGCGACGTTTTTGCCATTCAGCAGAGGATGGCGGCGGAGGATGGGCAGAGCTCGGAAGATGTTCATCAGCCCAGTTCGTCCTCGTGGTAGCCGACCGGACCGTCGCGCCTGACTTGAATATAGTACTCGATCAACCGGCGGGTGGTGTCCGATAGTGGCAGGTCCAACGCGTCTCTGGGTTGCACCCACCGTCCCTCATACAACTCCTCGCCATCGAGCCGGAGCGTGCCTTCCCAGTCCTCCACCAGGAAGTCGAGATAGACCAAGTGGTGTCGCCCGTTCTTGTAGCGCGGCGGGCAGATGCGCTCGTGCACCAGCAGCAGGCGAAACCCGGTCGGCGTCAGGCCAGTCTCCTCCTGTGTCTCGCGCACCAGCGCCTGGGCCGCCGTCTCGCCGTATTCGATGTGGCCACCGGGGACGACGTAACTGCCCTGCCGCTTGGTGAAGCGCGCGACAAAGACCTCGCCCTGGGGATCGACCATCAGTGCGCCAACGACGACTTCGGGAACCCGGGTCCCGCTCATCGATGTTCCTCGATGAACTGATAGGTTTTCTCGGCCACTGCTTCCCACTCGGCATCCACCAGAATGTTGTGGCCGGAGTTGTGCAGCGTGATCAGCTCTTTGTCGGTTGAGCCGACGCGGTCGTAGGCCAGTTGGGCGCTGTGCGGCGCGATACTCCGATCCAGCGTGCTGTGGACGATGAGGGCCGGGACGGTTACACTCGGAAGCAGCCGTCGGGTGACTTTCATCAGCTTGTAGACCTCGTGCGCGCCTCGGGTGGGATTCACGTCGTAGGTGCACAGGCGCGCGGCTGCCTTGGGGTCCACCGAGTCCGACTCGCCGCCCGGCCAGAAGGGGACGAGGTATTTCAAGAGCGGCGTCAGATGGATCAGCCGGTTGCGGACGGCGATGGCGGGCGAGTACAAACCGATGCCTGTCAGCTCGGGGTGGTGCGCACCCAGGTAGATGGCGATGAGCGAGCCCATCGAGAGGCCGCCGACAAAGATCGTCTCGCAGGCAGCGGCCAACCGCGCGAGTGTCTCTTCCGCACAGGTCGTCCAATCCTGCCAACGTACCCGATTCAGGTCAGCTGGCTGCGTCCCGTGGCCGGGCAGCAGCGGCGCAGAGACGGTGAGCCCGCGCTCGTGCAAATAGGTGCCCAGCAGCCGCACGTCGGTGCTAGAGCCCGGGAAGCCGTGGATCAGCAGCGCGCCGACGGGGCCGCCCTCCAGGAAAAACGTCGATGGGTCGGGGGAAGCGTCGCGCGTCACCGGTTTTTCTCCCTCAGATATGGCTCGCAGCGCAGGAGCGCCAGCGCGCTGTGACCGTCTACCATCTCGTCGTTGTGTACCATTTCCATCGCCCGCGCCAGCGGCACCGTGTGCACCTCGATGATCTCACCCGGCTCGCGGTTCGGCTCGCGGTCAAGGCGCACGTTGCGGGCCAGCACGATGTGACAGATCTCATCGATGGTGCTGACGCCAGGGCGGAAGGAGCCGACGTGAAACCAATCGTCGCTAGAACCGCCTATCTCCTCGGCCAACTCCCGTTCTGCCAGTTCGACGGGAGAGCCGGTGAAATCGTGGAAGCCGCCGGCAGGCACTTCCCAGCACCAGTCGTCGATCGTGTAGCGGAACTGGCGGATGAGGATGATCCGGCCGTCGGCAGTCACCGGCACGACCCAGACCGCACCGCTGGCCTGGACGTAGGCGTAGGGGCGCACCTGGCCGTCGGGCCAGCGCACCCGGTCCTGCCGGATGCGGAACATGTGGTAGCTGAAAGGGTACTCGGTCGATATCCACTCCCAGCCGTAGGCCGGGGCGTTACGCTTTTCTTCGGCGTCGTTCATTCGCGCTCCTTCTTGGGCTTTGTGAGCTTGCGCAGGGCTGTGACCTCCCACTCCGTCAGGTGCCGCCACTCGCCCGGTCTCAGATCGCCCAGGCGCACCGGCCCGACGCGGGCGCGGATCAGTTGATGCACAGGATGGCCCAGCATGGCCGCCGTGCGGCGGATCTGGCGCTTGCGGCCCTCGCGCAACACCACCCGCAACCAGGTATTCTTTTTCTCCTGCCGTAGGATGGAGACCTCTGCGCGCGCCGTCTTCGTCCCTTCCAAAAAGACACCGCGCCGCCACTGCTTCAGTGTCTTCTCGTCCGGATGGCCCTCGACGTACACCTGATACTCTTTTTCGTGCTCGTAGCGCGGGTGGGTGAGCCGGTGGGTCAGCTCGCCGTCGTCGGTCAGGAGGAGCAGCCCTTCGCTCTGCAGGTCGAGCCGCCCTATCGGGTAAAGGTGGCCGGGCAGCCCTACCAGATCGCGCGCCGTTCGAATGTGACCTGTGCCGTCGCCCTCATCGGAGAGGACGCCACGAGGCTTGTGCAGAGCGACGTAGGTGTGACCGCGCTTCACCTGCACCGGTTTCCCATCCAGGGTGATACGGTCACGGTCTGGATCGGCCTTCTGGCCGATCTGGGCCGTCTGACCATCCACGGCGACGCGCCCCTCGCGGATCAGCTCCTCGCAGGCGCGGCGGGAACCGAACCCCGCACGGGACAGGATCTTCTGCAAACGTTCTTCCATATTGAAGATATTATAGCGCAAAAGGGGATCGATGACCACCGGCGCTTCCTTCTTGACAAATCTCCAGAAATCGTTTATACTATTTTCAATAGTTACTAGTATTAACTTTGGTTATAAGGAGTAACACTATGAGCCAGTCGCCAGACCGGCGACGGCGTCGTCGTCGGGAAACTATCGAGGAGATCAAGGACACCGCTTGGCACCAAATTGCTGAAAACGGGGCGGGCAGCTTGTCGCTCGGCGCGATTGCCCGGGCGATGGGTATGACGCCGCCTGCGCTTTATCGCTACTTCAAGAATCGCAACGCGCTGGTCATTGCTCTCATCGTTGACGCCTACAATTCGATGGGCGAAGCACTGGAGAAGTCTGTGGAGGGTGTGCCAGAGGATGACTATGCCGGTCGATTCCTGGCGCTGATGCGCGCCTACCGCGGGTGGGCAACGGAGCACCCGGGGGCCTATGCTCTGATGTACGGCACGCCTACCGAGGGCGTCGCCATGTCTGGGGAGCGGGACCGGCAGTTCGAGCAGGCGGTGATGCGCAGTATGGGGGCCATGGTTCAGGTGTTGCGCGCTGCGCACGATGCCAACTGTTTGCTTATCCCTCTCCAGTACGACGCACCATCCCCATCGGTACGACGCGCTCTAACCTGGATGCAGTCGGTCCTGCAGGATAAAGCCGTACCACTGGGCATTCTCGCGCTGGCGCTCACAACGTGGCTCCGCGCAGACGGCCTCGTTTGGCAGGAGCTGCATGGGCACCTGCCGAAAGCCCTGTTCGGCGCTGGCGATCTCTACGAAATGGAAAGCCGCATCCTAGCTGAACGTTTGGGATTAGTCGGCTAGGGAGTGAAACATGGAACCGACACGATCAAAGATGTATCCCCTCATCACCTGTCACGATCAGGTTGCTGAGATGGTAGGGAGGAATAAGGATATATGGTTGTCATCGATCAAGAGAAATGCACCGGATGCGGCTCGTGCGTGAGAATATGTCACGAGGGATGTATATCCCTTTTTGACGGCGTGGCGAGTATCAACTATGGATATTGCAGCACGTGCTCGCAGTGCGTGGCCATCTGCCCGGAGCAGGCGCTTTCGTGGGATAGCGTGCCACCTACAGCCTTTGACGAGACGCGCATGCCTTCTCCAGAGCAGCTCGACGAGCTGTTCAAACAGCGACGGTCCACCCGGACGTTCAAGAAGGACAAGATCGACCGGGTGCTGCTCGAAGAGACCGTCAATTACGGCATCTATGCGCCGACCCACAACTATGGGTTCAGAGCCATCGTGGTGGACGACGATGAGATCATAGAGACGCTCGACCGGATACTGATGCGCTTCGTCTCGATGGTTTACAACGTCGCCTACAGGCCAAAGATCGTGGGCATTCTGGCCAGGCTGGTAGGGCTCTCCGAGGAGTACCTGCTGAACAAGCCCAAGATTGAGAGTTCCCTGGAAAGGGGGTTCGCATTTCACCACCCGGCAGCCATCGTCTTTATCGTCGGCGACAAGTGGATCCCGCTGTCGGTGGATAGCGCCCAATACGCCCTGGCGAATATGACGTCCTACGCGCAGGCCGAGGGGATCGCCAGTTGCCTATGGGGAAACGGACCGATCTTTGTGGACAGGAGCAGAGCCGCCAGGCACCACCTTGGGCTACGAAGGCGCGACCGCATTTTCGGCGCGCTCTTACTAGGGTATCCCGCCGTGAGATTCAGGAACAAGGTGGAGGGCAGGGCAATGGTCATCCAGTGGAATGGTGGATAAAGGAATCGAATGGCGGTGCGGCCAACGGCCTTCCCGGCCACGGAGGAGATGAATACACCTAGTTGGAAACAGCTCGCTGTCGAGGCCAGCCCCGACAAGCCCGTTGACTCACCGGCTGGCCCACATCCGTTTGGAATTGCCGACCCCGCGAACAACCACTCCTACTTCGCGCCCGTGGCCGGCCTGGCTCATCAGCACATGTTTTGGCGGCATTCTCGCATCTGCGCGTAACGCAACACCTTCGCGCTCCAAGCATGTCGACAGCATCCCATTGAGTCCGAGCCGAGTTTCTCGTCCCCCACCATGGTTTAAAGCAGTCCCACCACCCATGGAAATGCCCCCTGTTCTGGGTAACATCCTCTTGTGAGTCAACAAATGCGTCACGACAACAATTACTCGTGAGCCGACGATCGTCGTTCGTAACATTTCTAGTGAGTCAACTCACAAAGTTGCTTAGTGCCCCAAATCGTGCTATACTGAGCGCGCTATATAAGCACACCACTGTAGAGTGGCGGTTTCGCCAGATTTTGGTATACTAGCATCAACCTGAAGGCTCAACCGTGAACGGCGAAGCGGAAGAACGAGCTTGGATCGAAAAGCTGGCTGAGCGTATTGAGGCGATGGGACTTTCATCCATGGCTCTGTTCCTGATCGAGATTGCCCGTCCGTTCGGATTCCTGGGCAGCCAGGTGCTTCTCATGGCTCAGCCATTACTGGCTGGGGTGGCGGATGAAACAGCAGTCGAGCATGCTACAACACTGCTGGATAACCCTGAACTGCTGAACAGACTAAGCATACGCTTGGAAGGAGAAAAGACGGAATGAAGTCTCGCGGCAGAAGCCTGCATTCCAAGATACGTCCATTGTCTGCCTTCCAGAACCTGAAGCACGAGATCGGGCGCGCCGCCGAGAGCGGTGGGACGGTTCACATCGCGATGGGCAACGGCGGCCTGGTCGGAGACGAGGCCATCACTTCATTCGCCGTGTTGGAAGCAGTGGCAGAAATGGCCGACACCGCCGTCCTGTACAACGCTCCTCCCGTCATCACTGTGGGCGATCCCACGTTGCTTCCCTTGGCTCAAGACATCCTGCGAGAGGCATACGAGCGGCACGGCCTCACCAAGCGATACAATACCAATCAGGTGCGGTTTGTCGCCCCCTCGCCGGTGGCATACGCAGCCGGAGCCGCCAACTTGACCGCGACTGGAGAAGTGACAACCACCCTGATGATGGGAGCTTTCGGACCCGAGGTCTCGCTGATCGCTGATGCAAGCGCCCGACGTGACCTGAATCAGCTTGCAGCCGCAGCCGCTCCCAACGCCATCGCCGCACTCTACCCTGCCACCGACCAGTTGGCAATGGGCGAGGAGATGTACGCTGCCGGTGCCCAATTGACGAACAAGATACGCTACACGGTCAGCCTGCAAGTCCAGGACTGGTTCTTACGCCCCCTTCTGGCCATCATCATCGGGATCATAGCTCTGCTGGGGCTTGCGGGTCTCTGGGGGTTCTAGGTAAGGTGACGTAGATGGGGCGCATTGTCAAGCAGTGGATTCCAGCCTTCATCGCCATGATTGTATGCCTGCTGGTACTGTTCGGCGGGCTTCAGCTACGTACCACGTTGATCGAATGGGCTGTCATCATAGCCGCCTTTGCCTTCCTCTTGGGGCTATTGAACGTCGGACTGGTACACTTGAAAGCAATCCGCTCACCCCAAGGGGGGATCTATAGCATCGTCTTCCTGGCGTCTATGATAGTGTCCATTGCCCTCGTCCTTCCCGGTCCAGAAAAAGAGTCTGCTCAATGGGTGTTCAAATACGTGATCGGCCCGGTTGGAGCGTCCCTGGCCGCGCTGATGGTCTTTACCCTGACCTTAGCGGCGAGCCGCATGCTACACGTGCGGCGTGATTGGCGAACCTGGCTCTTCATTCTGACAGCAATCATCGTACTCGTGAGCAGCATTCCACTCTTGGGACTGAACTGGGGGGTGATCTCAGGGTTTCGGGCATTTGTCGTCAACGTCCTCGGAATGGCAGGCATGCGCGGCTTGTTGCTGGGTGTTGTGCTGGGCACAGTGATGACGGCGATACGGACTCTGTGGCCGCGTGGTGAGTCCTGATCGAGTGAGTGATGCGCTACTGTCCAAAGTGCGGTACAGCGAATAGAAGAGGCAGCCGCTTCTGCAATGAATGCGGCGAAACACTGCCCACGCAGACGACGCTGCGCTGTCCGATGTGCGGTGCAATGAACCCTGTAGGCAATGCCTATTGCGACCAGTGCAATGCCCGCATCGTTCCATTGGCAGCCTCGTCTGACGAAGAATCCACACGCGACTCATCTCCGATCAAGGGACTCTCTCTGCCCACCATCCCGCTCGATGAAGAGCCCTCCAGCGAAAGACCCCAGGAAGCCAGCGATGAGGAATCAGAGGACTGGCTGGCGCAACTCCGAGAGTTGACACCGCAGGAAGTCCAGGCTGAAAGCTTGCCCACAGAAGAGAAAGAAGAACCAGGGGATTGGCTGGCGCAACTTCGGAGCCCGACAGGGGAAAAAGCCACCGCATTCGAGTCTGAAGCTGCAGCCGAACCCATGGAGCCAGTCGAGATCCCAGATTGGTTGCGCGATCTGGGGCCAGTGGGCTTGGGAACAATGACCCCCGAGGCTGCACCACCCACTGCCGAAGTTGCACACGAGGTTGCAGAAGCACCCGGAGAAGAGACTGAGTCGTTTGACTGGCTGCGAGAGCTGGCCCCGCCGGAAGAGGCAGCGGCCCCACAGGTCGCGCCGCCCGCTGCCTGGCCGGAACCCAAGGAAACCGTCCCCGGAATAGGCGCCCCCTCGCCAGCCGAGGTGCCCGATTGGCTGCAAGAGCTGGCCCCGCCGGAAGAGGCAGCGGCCCCACAGGTCGCGCCGCCCGCTGCCTGGCCGGAACCTGAGGAAACCATCCCCGGAATGGGCGCCCCCTCCCCCGCCGAGGTGCCCGATTGGCTGCAAGAGCTGGCCCCGCCGGAAGAGGCAGCGGCCCCACAGATCGCGCCGCCCGCTGCCTGGCCGGAACCTGAGGAAACCATCCCCGGAATGGGCGCCCCCTCCCCGGCTGAGGTGCCCGGTTGGTTGCAGGAGTTGGCCCCACCGGAA
>Ga0315545_1003211_pt1 | contig 14134 bp, 13 predicted proteins | sample SalMarSW160210MG_FD_203096 | JGI IMG/M metagenome (GOLD analysis project Ga0315545, IMG submission 203096) | Salt marsh sediment microbial communities from the Plum Island Ecosystem LTER, Massachusetts, United States - Salt Marsh Sediment SW1602-10 ... | reverse complement strand
CAATGTCTTCTGGCTGGCGCACAAGCTTTAGTTCGTCGGCCTCAGCTAGGCTCAGTTCCTGCAGGTCATCAACCAGCCGTGACAGCAGCGACGCCTCTTCGTAAAGGGAACGAATGGTCTTCTTGTCCGGTTTCATCACGCCGTCACGGAGTGCCTCCAGATAACCCTGGATATTGGAGAGGGGGGTTATGAGTTCGTGGGCAACGTCAGCCACCATATTCTGCCGCAGCTTTTCGGCATGCTCCAGGTCACCGACCATGGAGTTAAAGGTCCGAGCCAGTTCTCCAAATTCACCCTTGTCCTTAATCTGCACTCTCTGGGAGAAATCCCCCCGCCCCAGCCGCTCGGCGGCGGAGGTAAGGGCTCTAACCGGAGCCAGAGTCAGTCGTGATAGTAAGAAGGTTAGGGCTACGGCAATAGCCACCGCTATCAATCCCCCCCAGATGAAGAAGCGGCCTATGGCCAGGTAAAGTGATGGTGCTGAAGGCGGCGGCGGAGCCAAGCCGGCTCTGGGCAACATTTCCGGGCTGGTGTAAAGAGTGCCGATGGAGTCCTCTCCCCACAGAAATGATATGACTCTGCCCGGTGCATCAGCCTGATACGGCTCTCCCAGAAGCTCTCCTTGAGAATCGGCAATCACCGTTCCCTGGTTGTCGGTCAGTATAATCCGCTGTCCGTGGATGTTTCCCCATTGCTCGACAAAGGGCTGGATGCCCTCCCAGTCACCCTGCTGGTAGTAATACTTGGACAGTTCAAATTCTATTCTGCCGACCCGTATATCCTCGGCGCGTTCCTCAAACTGGCCGATTTCATTGCGGACTGTCTGATAAATAAAGAAGGAAGTAACGCCGATTGTTACCACTACCACCAGGGTGAAAGCCAGCAGGAGACGGAACTGCAAACTATGTATCACTTGCCGCCTCCGCGAGCTTGTAGCCGGCGCCGTAGACTGTCTTGATATATCTGGGGTGGCCGGGGTCTGGCTCGAGCTTTCGCCGCAGGTTAAGGACGTGAACATCAATAGTGCGGTCAAAGCCCTCAAAATCGTGGCCGAGGGCATTTTCGATGAGCTGCGCCCGGCTGAAGACCCGGCCTGGTTCCTTGATTAAAGCCGCCAGTAGCTTGAACTCTACGGTGGTGAGATTCAGGGGCTTTCCCGCCAGAAATGCCTCGTGTTTGAGGAAGTTAGCGGTAAGCTCGCCGTGCTTAATCTCGGCCGGGCCGCGCTCTCCAGGCAGGCGCCTGAGTACAGCTCGCACTCTGGCTGCCAGCTCCCTGGGGCTGAAGGGCTTGGTTACGTAGTCGTCAGCCCCCAGGTCCAGGCCCACCAGCTTGTCTTGGTCGGTAGTTTTGGCGGTAAGCATAATAACCGGCACATCGGATTCAGTTCTGAGGGTGCGGCATATCTCGAGACCATCGATGCCGGGGAGCATCAGGTCAAGGACAATAAGGTCGGGGTGTCCCTCTCTAGCCAGGCGCAGGGCTTCGATGCCGTCGTAAGCGGTAAGAACGCGGTAGCCATCCCGTTTCAGGTAGAGCTTGACCAGTTCCACCGTCTTGGTGTCATCGTCAACTACCAGAACCCTTTTACCTGCCATCCCTTATTTCCTTAATAATTCGTCCCAGCTATCTATGTTATAACACAAATATGAAGAAATTGTTAATATAAAAAGAGAGGGGAAGCAATCCCCTCTCCTAAGCGCGATTGGCCAGGTTATGTGGTATAAAGCCTTTTTGGCTATTCTGGCGGTTCAAATTCTGGGGGTGGTCCAAAACCGCCACCAAATCCACCACAGGGGCCGCCGAAGCCACGAGGCATGCCATGACCGCCCAGCCTAGGGGCAATTGGGACGTCTGGCCTGGAATCCCACCAATCTTGAAGCTCCTGGGCTTGTGTCTCGTCTATCACACCGTTTTCTACCATCTTGGCCAGACGGGCTTCCATGGCGGCGGCGTACAACTCGCTCTGGGTCTGGGCAATAGCTTCTTTCAGTGCTTCTGGGTCAATATCGTCGCCGGTATTAACTTTGTAGATTTCACAGACTCTTTCCAGCAGAGCCGCATGTTGAGCCTCAGGTTGAGTTCCATCCTTATCCCCATTGTCTTGGGCAAGGACTATCCCGCCTACGCTCCCGGCCACTAATAAAGCAGCCAACACTGTTATAATAATAAACTTTTTGCTTCGCCACATATGTTTTACCTCCTGCCCATTTATATTTCTAGTGAAAATTGTAGCAACCAAATGCTAAAATCCGGTTAAGAATTGGGGTAATCGGGCCCTGTTTTAAGGAGAAAAACCGGAGGCAGGTATGTGGCGGTCACGTTTGCTTGAATTGTACAAAGGCAAATAAAATCTACAAAAAGCGTTTTTTAGCCGACCGCGCTCTTTAGCTTCTTGCGCCGCTTTACCCAGCCCAGCACCTCCAGCAGGTCGCCTACCGCTTTGTCCTCCTGCATTTCGTGGCGGAGGGGCAGCTCCGGGTCTATACCGTAGCGGGTACGCCGGCCCTCTCTGGTCTTATCGACGTAGCCGTCAGCCTCAAGGTCGTTGATGATATTACGCGTCGCCTTCTCGGTGATACCTATCGTGGCGGCAACCTCCCGGGCGGTGATTCGCGGCTGCTGGGCAATCAGGCAGAGCACCAGGGCGTGGTTGGTGATGAATTTCCATTCTCCCATTCCAGTACCTCCTGTCGGCACTTGGTTAAAAATTTGCCAAAAATACTAAAAGACTATTGACAATTTTCCTATAATGTGTATAATTTATTTAGGAAATATAATTCCTATATATTATAACAGGAAATGAAGGTTAGGACAAGTACCTCTGGTTATTGGAGGGGGAGAGAAACAAGAAATGTAACCTAACAAGCCAGTCCAATATACCAAAATATAAAACTAGAGGAGACCAGAAAAAGGTGAAAGTACCTTCAATAATGGAAAACCAATCCGCCCGGGGGGCGGAAAAATACTTTATAGGGACTACTGTCGAGGCCGAAGAGGAACCTCCCGGCGAAACTACCCTATTGACTATTGAGGAAGAGCCTCCAAGTACCAGCGCCCAGAGACGGTTCTTTGGGCACATCCCCGACAGCCTCTGGAACGACTGGAAGTGGCATTTTCGCCATCGCATTACCACCGTCGAACAGCTAGCCAGATATATACCCCTGACCGCTGAAGAGCAGGCCAAGCTCAAGCTGGTAACCATCAAGTACCCGCTGGCGGTAACCCCCTATTACCTCTCCCTGATTGACCCCGCCGACCCCCAAGACCCCATCAGGCGGCAGGCGGTGCCTGCCTTTGACGAGATAACCCTGGCCGGCATCGGCTCAGAAGACCCTCTTGAGGAGAGGCGGGACTCGGTTGTCCCCGGTCTGGTGCACCGCTACCCCGACCGCGCCTTAATGGTGCTGACCGATATCTGCCCTATACTCTGCCGCCACTGCACCCGCAAGCGGGAGTGGCGACATGGGGGATGGGTGCGCACCCTGGCTCAGGTTGAAACCATGCTGGACTATATATGCAATCATAAGGCCATCAGGGATGTGGTCATCTCCGGCGGTGACCCCTTAACGATGTCTACTCACCACCTGGAGAACGTTATCTCCCGACTGAGGCAGATAGAGCACGTTGAAATTATCCGTATCGGCAGCCGCTTCCCGGTGGTGCTGCCCCAGCGTATCGATGATGAGCTGTGCGCCATGCTGTCTAAATACGGCCCAATCTGGCTCAACACCCACTTTAACCACTACCGCGAGCTCACCCCGGAGTCAGCCGCCGCCTGCGATAGGCTGGTGCGAAGCGGCGTCCCGGTGAACAACCAGAGCGTTCTGCTGCGTGGCATCAATGATACCGTGGAGATACAGACCAGGCTGTGCCAGGGCCTGCTCAAGATTAAGGTGCGCCCCTACTACCTCTTCCAGTGCGACGAGGTGGAGGGTACGGAGCACCTGCGCACGCCGCTGGAGACAGGCTTGAAGATAATTGAGGGCATGCGCGGCTATACCTCAGGGTTGGCCGTGCCCACCTTCGTTATTGACCTCCCCCAGGGTGGGGGCAAGGTGCCGGTACAGCCCAACTATGTTCTGGCCCAGACCGGCGATGAGCTTATGGTGAGGAACTACCGCGGCCATATCTACCACTGCCATAATCCGAGGGTAAAGGCCAAGGCCAAGCCGGTGCCGGTTTCGCTTAAGGTCGCTGTCCCGGTTAAAAAGGAAGGAGCTAGGGATGCGGATAGGGTTATCGTACGATCTTAAGATAGCCGTGTCCCTGGATGAAGCTAGCCCCGAAGACGCTTTAGAGGAGTATGACTCCCGGGAGACGGTGGAGATTATCGCCGCCGCCCTTACTGCTGCCGGACACTCAGTGGTGATGTTGGGTGGAGGCGGTGAGTTTCTGGATAATATCCGGCGGGAGCCGGTCGATATCGTTTTTAATATCGCCGAGGGACGGGGTAACTCCCGCAGCCGTGAGTCCCAGGTGCCCGGCGTCCTGGAGATGCTGGGCATTCCCTATACCGGCTCGGACTCCCACTGCCTGACGGTCTGCCTGGATAAGCCGCTGGCCAAGAAGCTGGTGGCCGCCGAGGGGGTGGTTACCCCGCAGTGGCAGCTGATAACCGATGAGGACTCAAGCCGGATAGCCTGGGAGCAATTCCCCTTCCCGGCCATCGTCAAGCCGGCCTACGAAGGCTCGAGCAAGGGCATCCGGTTCACTTCGGTGGTGGATAATGTGAGTCAGGCGCGGGCGGAAATAAGCCGCCTTTTAGGCGCTTACCAGCAGCCGGTGATGGTGGAAGAGTTTATTACCGGTGACGAGGTCACCGTGGGTATTATCGGCAATGCCCCACCCCGGCTGGTGGGTATAATGCGCATCGTGCCCAGAAAAAGGGAGGGTCATTTTGTCTACTCCCTGGAGGTAAAGCGCGATTACCTCAACCTGGTTGACTACGAATGCCCCCCCAAGCTGGCCGATGAGATTAGAGAAAGAATTGCCCTGGCCAGCCTCAAGGTATTCAAGGTTCTGGGCTGCCGTGACTTCGCCCGCCTCGACTTCAGGGTCAGCCCCGATGGGGTGCCCTATTTTCTGGAGATAAACCCCCTGCCTGGGCTGGGCAGCTACAGTGACCTGGTCATAATGGCCCAGAAACTGGGCTGGACGCACCAGGGGCTGATACAGACTGTCCTTGAGGCCGCGCTTAAAAGGTACTCGCCGTGCGTCGCCGTGTAGCCGTCGTCTACAATCAGCCCTTAAAAAGCCGCTATGATGAGCGGGGTGAGCAAGCCGCTGTTACCAGTGTCCTCGAGGCCGTGGAAGTGGTGCATGACGCCCTCCTTAAGCTGGGCTACGGGGTGGTCAAGGTGCCGCTGGCACCGCCGCTCCACCGCGCTAGGCAGAGGCTCGCCGCCCTGGAAGCCGATATAGTCTTCAATCTATTTGAGGGCTTTGCCGGCCACCCGGAGACGGAAGCTGAGATAGCCGAAATTTTGTCGGCGCTGGGCATGCCTTTTACCGGCTGTCCCGCCGGGGCGCTCAAACTGGCCCTGGACAAGGCCAAGACCAAGACGGTTTTAAAGAGCGCCGGCATCAACACCCCCGATTTTCAGTTGCTCAGACCTGAAACGCTCTCTATCTTCCGGCTGAGCTACCCCTGCATTGTCAAACCCCACCGCGAGGACGCCAGCCACGGGCTTTCTTCAGAGAACGTGGTCTATGATTTAGCTTCGCTGGAGAAGCAGGTGACGGCGGTCAGCCGCTACTACGGCGGGCAGGCTTTAGTGGAGCATTTTATCGAGGGCCGCGAATTCAATGTTACCGTGCTCGGCGATACCGTCCTGCCCGTTTCGGAGATAGATTATTCGCTACCGCCGGGGGTGCCCAGAATTCTCACCTTTGCCGCCAAGTGGCAGCCCGATAGCCTCTATTTTCAGGGCACAAAAGTAATTTGCCCGGCTGAAATCGAAGCTGGAGAGAGAGAGAATATAGCTCAAACCGCCCTTAAAGTCTTTGGTTTGCTCGGCTGCCGCGGCTATGCTAGAGTAGATATGCGGCGGGATGAGGCGGGAAAGCTCAATGTTATTGAGGTCAACCCCAACCCCGATATTACCCCCGGCTCGGGTTTAGTGCGCCAGGCTGAGGCCGCCGGCATGAATTACCCCCAGTTTATTGATAAGATTGTAAAATTAGCCCTGGAGAGGAAAGAAGATGACGGTCAGGATATGCCCCATGGTAAAAGGGGACAAGCCGGCCCTGATGGCCCTGCTGCGCGGAACGCCAGAGTTCAAACTGGCTGAGGTAGTGGTGGCCGAGGAGGTCATTGATAGCTGCCTGGCTGATCCCGCTGGCTCCGGCTATAACACCCTGGTCGCCGAGGCTGATTCAGTCATTACCGGCTATATCTGCTACGGGCCCACCCCGCTGACGGAAGGCACCTGGGATGTGTACTGGATGGCGGTGGCGGCGGAAAAGCAGGGCAAAGGCACCGGCGGCGCTCTGCTGGCCTACGCCGAGGACAAAATCGAAGAGGCTAAAGGTCGGCTGATAATTATTGAAACATCTTCCCAGGCGGGTTACGAAAAGACCAGGCGCTTTTATTTAAATCACGGCTATGAAGCTATAGCCCGCCTCTCCGATTTCTACGCCCCCGGCGACGATAAACTTATATTACAAAAACGGCTTAAGATACTAGAAGGGTAACCTTAATGAACAACCTCTTACAATACTTTGTCTATACCTTCGTCCCCCTGTTTATCGTTGTTGACGCCCTGGGCACTCTGCCCTTCGTTCTTTCCCTGAGTGAGGACATGATTAAACCCCAGCGCCGCCGCATGATTCATGTGGCAGTAATGACCGCCACCGTGGTTGGCCTGTTCTTCCTTTTCTTAGGCCAGTTCGTTCTGAAGCTGATGGGGATTTCGGTAGGCTCCTTCGCCATTGCCGGGGGGATAATCCTGCTGGCTTTTGCCATCAAGTACATGACCACCGGTCATATGGTGACCGCCGTCAAAGAGGAGCTGGTGGCGGTGGTGCCCATCGGTACCCCGCTGACGGCCGGCCCGGCTACGATAACCACCCTGTTGCTCCTGGCGACGCAGTTCCCCCTTTATATGGTGCTTATCTCCTTCGTCCTGAACATGGTTATCACCTGGGTTATCTTTCTGGGGGGAGAGCAGGTGGCCCGTTTTCTGGGGCAGGGTGGCTTAAGGGCGATTTCCCGGGTATTCAGCCTGCTGCTGGCGGCTATTGCCGTGAGCATGGTTATACACGGGCTGGAGCTGGTTGGTATAATTAAGGGTGTGACCGGCTAAAAGCCGGCGGGGAGATTTAAGCTATGTTTCGCATCCGGCGTGTTCACGACGATATAACCCCGGCCAACAAGGAGGCCATCGCCCAGGTCCAGGAGATTCTGCGCACCCAGTTTCCCCTCCTCTCCCGGCGGGACATCGCCAAGCTGCCCGAGCAACTGCGCAACCCCTTAAAATACCGTTTCCGCTCTATTCTCTTTGTCGCTGAGGGGTCAAAAGGGCGCATTATCGGCTTCGCCCTTCTCTACCACGAGCCGATTCTCAAGTTCTGCTACCTGGACTATATTTCCGCTGCCGAACGGAGGACTGGCGGCGGCATCGGCGGTGCCCTCTACGAAAGGGTGCGGGAGGAAGCGCTCGACTTAAGTTCGGTGGGTCTTTTCTTTGAGTGCCTCCCCGACGACCCTGGCTTGAGTAAAGACCCGCTCATCCGAAAGCAGAATGCGGCCCGCCTGCGCTTCTATGAAAGATACGGCGCCCGCCCCATCAGTAATACTAAGTATGAGATGCCACTCAAACCAGGCGATGATAATCCCCCCTATCTAGTCTACGACGGCCTGGGGCAGGACGGTGGCCTCCCACTCGACAGTGCCCTGGATATTGTGCGGGCGATTCTGGAGCGCAAGTACAAGGGGGTATGTCCTCCCAGCTATGTTGAGATGGTGGTTGAGTCATTTCAGGACGACCCGGTGCGCATCAGGGAGCCGAGGTATATTAAGAAGGCACCCCTCCCGCCCCGCCGGGTCGTACCGGTGGACAAGCAAATTGTCCTCGTCATCAATGACCGCCACCTGATTCACCATATAGAAGAGCTGGGCTACGTTGAATCGCCGGTAAGGATAGACACCATTCTCAAGGAGCTGGGTAAGACGGGGTTGTTTAATAAAATCGCCCCCCGCCACTTCTCCGAGCGCTATATCAAGACGGTGCATGACGGCCAGTTCGTCGACTACTTCAAGAAGGTCTGCGCTGGACTGGCCCCGGGGCAGTCCATCTACCCCTACGTCTTTCCCATCCGCAATATTGCCCGTCCCCCCAAAGAGCTCCCCGTCCGGGCTGGCTACTACTGTATCGACACCTTTACCCCGATAAACGGCAACGCCTTTTTGGCCGCCAAGCGGGCGGTGGACTGCGCCCTGACCGCCGCCTGGCAAATCCTGGAGGGCTACCGGTTGGCCTATGCCCTGGTGCGCCCGCCCGGCCACCACGCTGAGCGCCGTTCCTTCGGCGGCTTCTGCTATTTCAACTCGGGCGCTGTCGCCGCCCAAAGTTTAAGCGCCTACGGCAAGGTGGCCATCCTGGATATTGACTATCACCACGGCAACGGCGCGCAGAACATATTCTACCAGCGCCCCGATGTCCTTACCGTCTCCATTCACGGTCATCCCAGCTTCGCCTACCCCTACTTTAGCGGCTTTGCCGACGAGAAGGGGGCCGGCGCCGGCAAGGGCTATAATATCAACATCCCCCTCCCCGAAAATGTTGACGGCAAAAAGTACTGCCAGGTTCTCGGCGAGGCGGTGAGGCGAATCGCCAGGTTCCGCCCGCAGTTCCTCATCGTGGCTCTGGGCCTGGACACCGCCAGGGAAGACCCTACCGGCAGCTGGGGCCTTGAGGCTGACGACTTTGAGGTGGTGGGCAGGATGACCGGTTCATTGCGCCTGCCGACGCTGGTCGTCCAGGAGGGCGGCTATGATACCAGGGTGCTGGGCATCAATGCCCGCCGCTTTTTCACCGGCCTCTGGGCAGGCTATTACTCGGCGTAGAAACTCTTGTCTTTCTTATCTTATAGAGTAAGAATTCTGGAAATGATACTCGAAAGCTTAACTAAATTATTCCCGCTTTTTTCAGTTCGGTCAGCTTTGCCGAGTCAAATTTCAGATACTCTGAATAGATTTGTTTGTTGTCATGGCCTACCGGGCGGCACATCCATTTTGTTCTTATGGGCGTTTCTGACATTTTGTGCTGCGCCTGAGCGACAATAAGCTCTCCATAAACGGGGTCTTTGACCGGCGTAAAAATCCCCCTGTCCAACCAGTTGGCGTCTTTCATGGTTTCTTCGGGAGAACAGACTGGCGCCACCACCGGAGTGATGGGGGCCAGGCGGCCCTTCTGGGCATATTCTATAGACATGTTTACCAGTTCCTCGTTGGTGTATTTGCGTGTTTCGGCAAAGACCAGCGGCGCCCATTTCAGTTGCTGCTCCTTTTCCGTAAAGACTGTCAGGTTCTTCCAATCGGCGGCTCCCCACTCATCCCATTTCCCCACCATGTCGGCAAATGCCTGCCACATCTCTAGCCTTAAGCCGCCTAGAAAAACGGCGCCATCCTTGGTTGGCGCGAAGCAGTAGAGCCAGGCGGCGGTATCCAGGCTGCCGAAGCGCTCGGCAACGACACCGGCTCCCTCATACCACAATGCAGCGTAGTCGTCGAAGCGGGCATAGGACTCAGCCGTAGCCACATCCAGCGCCTGTCCTTCTCCAGTCATCCACCGCCAGTGCAGGGCGGCCAGAATGCCAACCGCCATAAACGTCGCCGGCTGGGCCCAGCCTATCCAGGGGCCGGCCTTGGTGGGGATTGCCCAGGGACATTCATCATAGCCCTTGCCCTCGGGCATAACCTCTCCTGTGCCCGACTGTATCCCTGACCTGGCCTGAGCTATATTATCGTAGTCTGGCATTCGGCTCTGACTCATGGGGCCGAACTGACCGTAAGCCGTTATAGAGGCAAATATCAGCTTTGGATTAATCTCTTTCAATTGCTCGTAGCTGATACCCCACCCGTCCATGACGCCGGGCTTGTAGGTCTCTATGAGCACATCAGCCTGCTTTACCAGGCTTTTAAGTATTTCTCTCCCATCCGGTTTTTGCAGGTTGAGGGTGATATGAAACTTGTTTCTGCCCTCGGTAAGGTAGTTGAGGCTTTCACCCTTATAGAGTATGCCGTAAGGGGTGCAGCTTCTGATGAAATCACCCTCGGGTGGTTCTATTCTCAGAACTTTAGCGCCGAATTCAGATAGCATTGAGGAGCAATAGCACCCGGCGAAGTTCTTATAGCTCAAGTCGAGCACCATTATATCATCCAGGGCTTCGGGTTTGGTGTGGGCAATACGGGGGTCATCCCTTTCCCTTATCCAGTCTGGCCAGTGTTGCTCCATCTTTCCTGTCTTATTCCTCGCGCAGTCCTGTCTTACCATCCCAGTCAGTCGGCGGCCGGCGTCCCGGCACATCAGCCCACTTGCCCAGGGCGCCACAATCGTACAGCTTCTTAATCTCTGCCTCGCTCTTGCCCAGGGTATGCTTTAGTATATATTCGTTATCGAAACCTACCGCCCGGCACCCCCACTTGACCTTTGGCGGCGTCCTGGACATCATCACCGGGAATTCATAACTGTGGTATTGACCGAGGAGAGGGTCATCGACATCGGTGATGAAGCCCCGCTCCTGATAATTCCTATCTTCCGCCACATCCTTGGCGGTATACACGCGAGACGCGGCGAAGCCGTGTTTTTCCGCTAACTCTTCAATCTCTTCGGCGGTTCTGGCTCTGGCCCAAGCGGCGATGATTTTTAGAATTTCAGTGGCATTATCTTCCTTAAGCCGGGTAAGGTGGTCTTTAAATCTGGGGTCGCTGGCCAGTTCCGGCTTGCCTATAGCCGTGCACAGACCTCCGAATTCTTCTGGGGCGGGGGCGGCTATAGCCACAAAAGCACCATCGGCGCAGTAGAACGTGTCAGCGGGGCATAGATACGTCCCTGTTACCGGCTGGCATGGCTGTTTTGCCCGTAATCTGCTGGTATGGCCAGACCCAGGACATAGCCCGCATGATGTTTTCGCTCTGTGACAGCTCTATATACTGTCCCTTGCCCGTCTTCTCCCGATGGTGGAGGGCAGCCAGTACCGCCATTTCGCCCATCAGTCCGCCGTAGTCGTCGCAGGGGTATATGCGGCTCTTCAGCGGCGGCTGGCCAGGGAAGCTGGACATCCATGCATATCCGGAAAATCCCTGGGAGGCGCCATCGTTGGAAGGCCTGTTTTCGGCGGCGTATTTTCCCCACTGGCCGAAGCCGTTCTTGGCGATATAAATAATGCCGGGGTTAACCTCCTTGATTTGTCGATAGCCAACATTCCAGCCTTCCATCACCCCCGGCCGGAGGTTTTCTTCAATAATGTCAGACTTGGCGGCGAGTTCCAGGAACACCTTCTTTGCTTCGGGTTTATGCAGGTCCAGTCCCATCCAGTATTTGTTGGGGTTGTTATGGGTAAATACCGGCCCGTACCCCTTGAATAAATAGCCGAAGGGAGTCATGTCACGGCAGGTATCTCCCATGGGCGGGATTTCGCACTTGATGACTTCGGCGCCCATCATTGCCAGAAAGCCTGGCCCCGAAGGACCCAGAATGAGAGTGCATACCTCAAGTGCCCTGATACCTTTTAACGGTGCTGGTCTGGAGTGTTTCTTTTCTTTATAGTTCTGCCAGGTCTGTTCTGCCATAACAATGGGCTACTTTCCTTTCTCTGAAGTTATACCTCATGGGTGTCCCTCGTACAGACAGTTTTCGCCGGATGTAGGATTGCAGACGAACAGGAACGACTTGTTAGAGCAGGATACCTGATAATGAAGTTGGGATTATTGGGTTCACCCTATAAGGCTAATGGACCTTTTTCTCGTATCCTTTCCAATATCTATCTCTTATTTCGGCTTTCATTATTTTGCCGCTGCCAGTCATAGGCAAGCTATCCCAAAACTCTACCGATTTCGGTTTCTTGTAGCTTGCCAGATGCTCCTTGCAAAAATTGATTATTTCGTCTTCAGTAGCTGTCATCCCCTTCCGCAAAACTATCACTGCCTTTACCGATTCGCCCCACTTTTCATCAGGTACTCCCACCACCGCCGCCTCCTGTACGGCCGGGTGAGAATAGAGTACCTCCTCCACTTCTCGAGAATAAATGTTCTCTCCGCCACTAATTATCATATCCTTTTTTCTATCCACGATGTAGATATAACCGTCCTCATCCATCCTGCCCAAATCACCGGTATGCAGCCAGCCACCTTTCATTATTTCCGCCGTTTCCTTCGGTAACTTCCAGTACTCTTTCATCATCCGATCGCTTCTGGCTACTATCTCACCGACTTCACCTGCAGGGACATCGTGGCCCTGCTTATCGATAATTCTGACCTCACCGGCTCTGGGTGGCTTGCCTACAGACTCCAACCTTTTGGTTTCCTTCGCTGACCCTTCTATATTATGGTCTTCTTTGTTAAGTATGGTTAGATTGAGAGTTTCAGTCTGCCCCAGTAATTGGACAAAGATTTTGCCAAAATGCTTAACACCCTCCTTTAGCGCCTCAAAGGGCATAGGTGCCCCGGTGTACACTATAGTGTGCAAACTGCTGAGGTCATATTTATCTAAGTCCGGGCGTTCCAACAGCCGGATGATCATGGCGGGCACTAAGCAAATATAGGTTACTTTTTCTCTCTCGATAGTTTCCAGAATGGGGACCTCTTCAAATTTCTTATGAATCACTACCGTGGCACCAGAGGCAAAAGCGGGAAACAGGTAGACCGCAGAGCCGGCAACATGAAAAAAGGGCATCACACACAAGGCAATATCATCAGGGGTAAAGTTTTGACCGACCGCGGCAGCTTCCGCCAGGAGGCTCTTATGAGTATGGAGAGCTCCCTTGGGTCGTCCTGTGGTACCGCTGGTATAAAAAAGGACACATGGGTCGTCCGCTTCTACATTGTCCGCCGGCTCATCGGGGGGGGAGCTGCTGATTAGCTGCTCATAGCTCGCCATATTCTCCACAGCCGCATCGAGGCAGATAAAATTCTTGACTCCGACGAGTTCGTGGCGAATAGGAAGAATAGTGTCTACAAATTCCTTTTCTAATATTAAGGTGTTGGCTTCAGAATTATTTATCAAGTAGACTAGTTCCCTGGCCACTGATCTATAGTTAAGTGGCACACAAATCATGCCTGCTTTGGCAACGTTAAACACCTCAAAATATTGAGAGCAGTTATAAGCTAGTAAACCTACCCGGTCCCCTTTCCTGACCCCCATGCTGGCTAGGGCATTTACGAGGCTGTTTACCCTTTGATTAACCTCCTTAAAGGTGTAGCGCTTGTTTCCAAAAATAAAAGCCGTCTTGTCTGGGTATGTCTTGGCGTTTCTGTTGAGGAGGTCTTTCAATGTTTGCATTTTGGTGAGTTTCCTTTCTTTGTAGTTCTGCCGAGTAGCTTCTGCCAGGGCAATCAGCTGGCATCCTTTCAGTCTTTTTACCTTAAGAGGTAATACAGCGACTCAATATTATAGCAGATTTACTTGCCGACGGGAATTTGTTTTACCGCATTCTGGATGATAAAGAGGATGCCAAAAGCGGCTAACATGGAGTTACCCTCGAAGGCAGCCTGTGATGGTGACGAGATTCTCAGTGAGTTGAAGTAGGTCCTATGGAGTATAAAACCGATTATGAATATAATAGGACCGACAATGGTCAGGGCCAGTAGCGGGTTGATACCCAAAATAGCGAACAGCGTCCAGGTGATGAAAGCCCCCAGCATAAAAAACTCGCCGTGAGATATGTTCAGCACCCGGGCAACGCCATACTGCAGGCTCAAGCCCATAGAAATTAGGGCGTAGATGCCGTCCATAAGTAAACCCGCAATAGATATGTCCAGGATGGTGACTAACATAAAAATAGTTACCGGCTTGGGTAAGCATAGGCTGTCTAGGAAGGTAAAAAATACTGCTTGAGGTTATCTCCCTAGTAGTTAAACCTTCCTAAGACAGCCTGCTTATTGTTTAACGCTGCTGATAAAAAACAATGT
>Ga0315545_1003207_pt1 | contig 14142 bp, 8 predicted proteins | sample SalMarSW160210MG_FD_203096 | JGI IMG/M metagenome (GOLD analysis project Ga0315545, IMG submission 203096) | Salt marsh sediment microbial communities from the Plum Island Ecosystem LTER, Massachusetts, United States - Salt Marsh Sediment SW1602-10 ... | reverse complement strand
GGCAACCAAGTAATTGGGAAGACTAACTTAAATGGATTATTAACTGAGGAGCCGTATGATGGGAGACTATCACGTACGGTTCTGTGAGAGGTTTAGGGGTGAAACTCCCCTTTACCTACTCGGCGGAAAAAAGAAAACGACACAGTTAAATTGACTATGAAATTGATTATTAAACTTGATATTGATATTGAAATTGACAGACTATTATCCCGACACTCATATCCGACCCGAATATGTTTTAATTTTTTTCTCCCAACGCACAAAAATTTTGAAATTCTACAGCCAACTCACAAATGGCACATTTGGTTTTGCCCGATTCATAAATCAACCCATCGCAAAACCAAAAGAGCCATTTTTACCAACTTCATGACTGAAAGTTACCTTTTAAATCTCATTAGTCAGGTTTTTCCTGATAATTCTCATACAAAATATAAATTCATTGCAAATTAATTTGTAATTATCAATTGCTATTAGTATCATTGTTGTCAGGTTTAACCTGACTTATTTACTATGATAAATAAATATATTTCTACACAATCTAATGCGTTACTGTCTTTTTTTAATAGCCAGGATAAAAACTGTTTTAGATATGCAGAAGCTTTTGAGGCATTGCCCAATTCGAAAGAAAGTGCTGTAAGGGAATTGCTCAGTGACATGACTAAAAGAGGTCTGTTAATGAGACTTAAAGAAGGAATTTATTACATTATACCATATGAACAAGACTCTGAATCTTTCATGCCTGAATGGCATTTGATTACAGAGTATTTGGTTAATGATGCAGAGCATTATATTGGTTACTATTCTGCTTTACAGATACATAATCTTATTACCCAGCCTTCATTAAAAGAGCAGATTGTTGTATCTAAACAGCTTCGTCCCTCAAAAATTAAAATTAAGAATGTTCCATTTCAATTTATTTATCACAATGCAAATCACTTTTTTGGGGCAAAGAAAACATGGATAGACCACTTTCATAAAGTACTGTGCTCCGACCTGGAAAAAACTATTATAGATTGCTTATTTAAACCTGATTATGCCGGTGGAATTGTAGAGATTGCAAGAGCAATTTATATTTCAAAAAATCAAATTAAGTTTGACAACTTACTGGATTATGCAATAAAATTCAAATCACAAGCAGTAATCAAACGACTTGGATTTCTATTAGAGTTATTAGAAATAGAAAACGATATCATTTCTAAGTTGCAAAAAGAGAAATCTGCTTCATTTGTGCTTTTGGACACTGAACTACCAAAGTCAGGGAAAATGATAAGCAGATGGAGTTTACAACAGAATCTTGAAACAGAAACTATTAAATCGGCGATTTATACATGATAAAACCAGCAGAAATACAACAGAAAGCCCGTGAAGCCGGAGTGCGTGACCAACAGATTGAAAAAGACTATGTGCTTTCATGGTTATTACGAGGGATTGCTCAACACGAACATTTTTCTAAAATCATCGCATTTAAAGGGGGAACAGTACTTAAGAAGGCTTATTTTAATGATTATCGTTTTTCAGAAGACCTTGACTTTACTTTAATCGACAATACTATCACTAATGAACAAATTGTTGAATGGTTCAATGAAACTTTTGAATATATTAAGGAAGAAGCAAATATACCTCTTGAAATAATTGACAACAATGAACACGAGGATGGTGGTATTAATTTTTACATTGCGTATGTGGGACCTTTAGGTGGCCAGGGCAGTAATAAAAAAATTAAAGTTGATATTTCAAGAATTGAAATTCTTCAATTTCAAACATTGAATAAACCAGTTCATATAGAATACTCTGATTTAGAAGAGCATCAACTGTTGTGCTATTCCTTAGAAGAAGTTTTAATTGAAAAAATGCGTTCAGTTATGCAGCGGATGCAAGCAAGGGACTTTTACGATTTATGGTATTTATTGGAAATAAATGACATGGATGTTGATTTTTATCTGGACGAGTTTAAAAACAAATGTGCAAATAAAGGTTTGAACCATGCTGATTTTCATAAAAAACTTGAAGAGCGATTACCGCAATATAAAGGACGTTGGAGTAGTTCACTGAGCGAACAAATAAAGGATTTACCTAATTATGAACAAGTGGAAAGAGAAACATTGCGCCATTTAAAAAAACTAAAACTTTAGTTAGTGAAAAACAATAAAAACAATTATTAAACTTAACAATAAAACTTTATAGCAACATAATGTTTAGAATTATTTGGGATAAAGATATTAATGGAGTTTTACTTACAACCAATGGTAATGGTGAAGCATTAAATGTTTCGCCACGGCCTGTTTTTCATGAAGAATTAAACTTACTTGGATTTCAAAAATATTGGAATTATCCTGAATCAAATGAACCCTTATTATGGGCTTTGGACAGAAGATATTTTTATAAAGGCGAGATGGTTGCTGAAGTGAAAGGTGGAAACATTTTTGATGATCCAGACATTATAATAGCGGATGCTGGCCAGGGCTTAATACTTAAACCAATTAATGTTCAGAAGGTAATTGTAAAGAACGAAAAATTTCTGTTTCTTCTTGAACAGGAAGCCGTTGAATTTATTGAACAAACATACCGTACATATAGCTTAAAAAAAATAAGGAGCAAAGCTAAGGCTAACGAAGAAGTTGATTGGGTATTGCTTGCCGAGATACATGAAAAAAGCACTAAGGTAAAACAAGCGGTTGTGAAACAAGACTGCGATAGTTTTGACATTATGCCGCTTGATTTAGCCAAAGAAAACAATAAAACAGTTTACCTGAACACAAAGATTGACCAGTTTATTGCTTCTTTTAGTGGAGGAAAAGACTCACAAGTAACACTTGACCTTGTCAGTCGTGTAATACCCCCCGATAATTTTATGGTAATATATGCTGACACTGGGATGGAAATTCCACCATCACTCGATATTTGGGAGAAAACAGAGAAATATTATACTGCACTTTATCCTCAGTTAAAGTTTCATTTATCTCAAAACCCGCAAAATGACACGGTTGAACTTTGGGAAAAGTTTGGGTTGCCCAGCCGAATTCATAGGTGGTGTTGTACTGTGGCAAAGACAGCTCCTCTCTATCACGATCTAAAACACTTTAATGGTAATGGGAAACAGCCCAATGTATTGGTTTTTGAGGGTGTGCGTTCTGAAGAAAGTCCTGCAAGGGCAAAATATGACAGAAAAATTGGTAAGAATGTTAAGCATGCTGGCGTAATAAATGCAAGTCCAATTTATTTTTGGAATACCACGGAGGTTTTTCTTTACCTCTTCAAAAGGAAACTACCAATTAATTATGGCTATAGGTTTGGGCTAAATAGAGTAGGATGTTCTATTTGTCCTTTTTCATCAGAGTGGTCTGAGTATATTGTAAATAAAAAGTACCCAGATAAAATTGACCCTTTTCTAAAATCAATTCGAAAACAAAGCGTTGCATCTGGAATTAGAGATGTTGATGATTATATAAAAACGGGAAAATGGAAGACAAGGGCTGGTGGACAGTCTCTGGAAAATCAAAACTCGAGAGTTGATATTTCAGAAAAAGGTGGGAACCTTAAAGCATTAATTACTAATCCTAATGAGGACATTCTTGAATGGATAAAAATTCTTGGCCCAATTTCTTATCAGAATAATGAGGTGAACTACTCTGGAGAGATAAAATTTGAGGAGGTTGTGTGTAAATTTTCCATAGAAATTGATGATAATGGAAAATCAATAAAAGCCGTATTTTCAAATCTTTATAACTATCCAAGCATCTTAGGCAAAGTTAAAAGAGTATTATATAAAACAACTTATTGCAGCCATTGCTTGGCATGTGAAATTGAATGTCCAACAGGTGCTTTAGTTGTACAACCAAAAGTAATTGTCAATTCAAGTAAATGTATTCATTGTTGGAAGTGCATTGATTTTATTGATAAGGGTTGTATGATGGCTAAATCATTAAATATAACAGAAGGAGGAAGCAAAATGACAAATAAACAAGGAAGCTTAAACAGATATGAAGGTTTTGGCATAAAGGAAAATTGGATTGACCAATTTTTCCAAAATATCAACAACTATTTTGAAATCGACAATAATTTAGGAGGCAATCCCCAAATTAGAGCTTTTACCAATTGGCTAAAGGATTCAGAGATAATTGGAAATAACACCACTGATATTACTGACATCGGAATATTTCTTAAAAAAATATATCTTGACAATCCTTTAAAGGCATGGGAAATCCTATGGATTAATTTTAGCTATAATTCATTAATAATAAAATGGTATGTTGAAAATGTTCCATTTAATTCGGATTATTCAAAAGATGATTTAGAGGAGTTATTACGAATAAATTATCAAGAATTGCAGCCGCGAACAAGAAATAATGCTTTAAGTTCTATCCTTTATTTATTTAAATACAGCAATTTGCAAAAAATAAAAGTTGGCACAAATGAAAAGAAAGGATCAATTACATATATTGCCAAAATGCCTTATGATGATGTCAACCCAATAACAGTCGCATATTCACTTTATCGATATGCCATTCATAAAAAAAGATACAATTTAACGGTAGCTGAATTTTACGCACCGGAGCAAAAACAGGGTATTTATAAAGAATTTGGATTGCCAAAAGAACGTTTTCAAAATATTTTGAGAACACTTCAGGAAAATAAACATGGAATTGTAAAGGTTGATTTGGTAATGGGTCTCGACAACATTTCCCTACGAGAAGATTTGACCTACACAGAAGTGCTTAAACTTTTACTTGATAAATAGTTGCATCATGAAATATTCAGAAATCATTGGTTTGCAGGAGTATTTTCACCCTGTTTTTAATATTGAAAATGAAACAGTTAATTATTGGAAACAATTTATTCCTAATGACCAGTTCTATGAAGTTTTAAGAAAAACACTTTGGGCTATTGATACAAGCGAACCGAGTCTGCGAAAATCTATATGGATTCAGGGAACGTTTGGCACAGGTAAAAGTCATGCTGCGTCTGTTATTAAACATCTACTTTTTGATGATTACAGCGAGGTTGAAGATTATATAAATGAGAGAATTGATGATGCCAGCTTAAAATCAAAACTAATAAACTATCGTGGTAAAAATAAACTTTTGCCCATAGTTTTAAAAGGATTAGGCAGTATTTCAAATAGCAGAACTTTTGCGTTACAAATTGAAAAAGCTGTTAAAACTTCTTTCGGATTCAAAGACTTAGGCATTGTTGCAACCAGTGATTTTGATAGATTGATTGAAAAAGTTAATAGTCCGCTAATTGATTGGGATTCACTCATAAAAAAATATAATGAACTCAGCATCTATGTTACAAACATAGCTGACATTTTAAAAAAACTGAATGCTTATGATATAGACTTTTTTCACGTTATTGATAATACTTTAAACAAAGAAGGATTGCATTTTTCTCATGCAGAAATTACCAAATGGCTTGTGGAAATTAATAAAGAAGTTATTGCTCAAAAGAAAGCTGATGGCATTATATTTTTTTGGGATGAGTTTACATCAGTTATGGATTCAATTAACTCCGGCATTATTGATCAAATACAGAATATTGCGGAATTAAGTGAAAAGAACAATATCTTTTTGTATTTAATCAGCCATAGAACTCCCCACCAACATTCAATACCCAGGGAAGATTTAACTCGTATGAATGATAGGTTTCATATAATACAATATCGCATGGAGCCTATTACTACCTATCACATTATTGCTGCATCCATAAAAAAAATTGATGTTGAAAAATGGCGTAAACTGCAAGGTGAAATTTTTGATGGATCTTCTCAATGGGAGGATTTAATTAATAACCTTACTAATAATCAAGGCGCATCTACAAAATCAAAAATTAAAGACCTTTTCCCAATTCATCCATATTCTGCCTTTTTATCCACATTTATAGCCCGGAATTTGGGCTCAGCCAATAGAAGCATATTTGGGTTTTTGTACGATAAAGAATTTGGGTTTTTAAATTATCTGGATAAGAAATTAAACATCGAACGCTTACTTACAGCAGATTATCTATGGAATTTCTTTGTTAATGCTTTTGAAAACGATCAGGAAGCAAGGTTTAATCAAGTGCTGGATAAGTACCGACTGAATATTATAAGAGTTCAGGAAAGGGGTGAGAATTGCACTAAAGTTTTTAAAGGGATTTTGCTATTGAATGTATTATTCAAAGTCATTCAAGTTACGGGAGAAGAGGGAAGCCCTGTTACCCCTTCAACCGAAAATATTACATCACTTTTTATTGGTTCTAGTTTTGAGAATGAAATACCTGAAATATTATCTTTCATTGATGAAAAAGGAATAGTAACAAAGACACCCGGAGGTGATTTTTTGATTGAGTTTTCTTCTTTACCAGCAAGAGAAATTGAGCAGGCAAAGGAAAGCGTAAAAAATCAGTTTAAAGATATTATTTCAGTATTAAAATATGCTCAGGTTGATAAGGATATTGAGAAGAGTATTTTTAAGGATAACATTTATAGAGAGTCTGAAATTGCCCTGTTTTCAACAAATATTGAAAATGAACATATTTTACGAAATCGTCTAAACAAGGCTTTTAACAAGCCATACAGTTTAAAATGTGCCGTTTTCTTGTCAAATGGAGATTATGACCATTTAACAGCGACACCTAAAATAAAAGATTTAGCTATAGATGATGATTTTCAGAACGTGATATTTGTAATTGTTGAAGAACCTTTCTCTGAAAGGAATTACGAAAAATTTATTGATTACATTGCAAGGAAACAAGTTAGTGATAATCATAGCTATGATGAGCAGTCTGCAAATTATGAGAACTATACAAAAGACCAGGTCAAAGAATGGTTTGCACGCATTAAAACAAGATACATGCAGATGGTTTTCAGGGACAAAGATGAAAAGCATCTTACTAATCAAATTGGAAGTGCAATAAATCGGTCTTTAAGCCCAATTGTTTTTTCAAAAGGCATTGATTATATATCTGACTTATACAGGAATGCAAACGTTTGGAAATTTCAAGCTGCAATTAAAGCAGCAGAAATTTTCATTTTTGCTGATAACAGAAATGAATTGGAAGAAAAAACATCTGGTGGACCTAATGTCTATCTTAAATATGTAGTTAAAGACAAGGAAGGTGAATACATTGTTTCTGATACTTTAGCGTTAAAAGCCGATAGTGACCCTAATCACAGTTTAAACGTTATTCAAAATGAGATTGATTTAAGATTAACAAAACTGAAACAGAGATCACTTTTTAATATTGGCGATGAGTTACGGTTTTTAACGGAAGTTCCCTATGGGATATATACCAATATGCCGAATATGGCGCTAATGGGTTTTGCTATGAGAAAGTATATTGGTGAACTCTATGTTGCTGATTTAGGGCAACCAATAGAAAAGGATGAAATGAGGGATTTGATTGGTTACATGTTTACCTATTGGCAAGATAATAAAAACCAAAGTAAGTTAAATGTCAGGTTTGGTTCAAAAGAAGAAAGAGAGTTAAAAAAGCTTCTTTTTGAATTATTTGATTTAAAGGATTTTAACAGTATAACAGATACGCGTTGGGCAATTGTAAATTACGTTAAATCTACAGCAAAATTTCCGATTTGGTCACTAAAATATCATTCAGAGGATAAGAATCTTTCTATTGTCGTTGATGAATTATTAAAACTTATTCATAATTCTACAAATAAAATTAACATCAAGTTGATTTCTGGTGTTTTAGAGATAATAAAGGAGTTTCACTACGAGTTAAAATTGGCTCTGAAACCTGAAAATTTCCGTAATGGATTTTTAAAGTTTCTACAAAGCATCGATGGTATAATTAACATTTCCGATGCTAATTTTGAAGAAATTACAAGTTACTTAATAGCTTATATGAATGAAGAGGTGGGTTATTGGAAAGAAGATGATGTAAAACTGAAAGTTTATCAATGGCACACACATAAGAATCAACCTACACCAGCACCTAATCCGCCAAGTAATCCAGATTCTCCCAAAAATCCTGATATACCAATACCCATTTCAACACCAGAAAGAGAGAAAATTATCAATAAAGTTCGAAATTTTAATCGTGGTGAACAAGAACTAAAAAAGAGAATTGTACAATTTCTGGAAGAAAATCCTCAATTGATGAGTTTGATTGAGAAGTACTTCAGCTAATAGCATCAATGAAATTAGTAAACAAAATAAAAGAGTTTGAAGATATCGAAGGATTACTTTCAGAAATTAAATCCGACAAGAATACCCGTGATATTTTATCAAGACGTTTTCCTGTTAGATTGATTTTTTTACAAAGATTCGAAACATTTAGACTACTGATTGAGAAATTGTCGTTAATAAGTATAGAGAATTATCATCTTGAAAAGGATTTACCTCATCCAGACGGATGGATTACAAAGGACACTTTAATCAATATAGTCAAAAACATAACTAAAGATACAGCAATTGTACCATTTTCGGAAATAGTAAGATTCTATTCAGAACAGGATTTCAAAAACTTTTTTAATCAATTACTTTTGATTGAGAATACTAATTTATCAAACCGTATTTATCTTCCATTAATTGGTATTGAAGAAAGATTTGAAAAAGAATTTTTTCAAGATTTTACAAGAAAAGATGAATCTGCCCCTTTTTGGAAAATTGCTAAAGAAACTCCAAATTCAATAAATGTTCTCTTATCGAAGAATGACAACATTGGGAAAATTGCAAATTACGAAGTAATTTCAAATACCGAAGAATGGTTGAAGTTTTGGAAGAAGAAGAAAAGCCCCTGTGATGTTATTTGTTATGCAAAACCATTAAATCTTTTCTACAAAAATACTTTACCTGACTTAATATTTACAATAGAGCAATTTAACAATCCAAAAAATCTTATTGAAAAAGTCTATAGTAAAGTAATACCAATCTCTTTTGTTGATTCTGAAATCAAATATTGGGAAATATTATCCAGCCTAATAAGTAATGATTATTCAACATTTAATGATTTGGTAAAGAAATATTTCAAAGTTACAACCCTGCCAATTAATACTTTACTCGATAATTGGTTAAAAACAGATGATTTATTTAAAAAATGGCTTTTGCAGCACTATGTGTTATCTCAGAGCTGTTTAGAAAAAAAATATATCTATAAAGTTTTTGAGTCAATCCAAGATTATTCTGACACACCCTACTGAAAAGTTTATATCAAAAGATATTTACCATCGAAAACAAAGATGAATTCGTAAATGATCGTTTTGAGCTAATTAAGCAATTCGCAAATTTCAAACCTTTAAATTTGTGTGATGAAGTAATTAGTGAATTAAATGAAAAAATTAGGTTATTATCTGACCATAGACAGGCACTATTGCTAACAACTGGGTTGTTCCAATTTGAGAAAGCATATATTTTTGAATTGTTTGTAAAAGATAAAATATCAGACTTTGATTTATTATCACTAAGATTTCCTGAAATTTTATACTACAATGCAGATTGTACATTTGAAAACCTCAATATTGGGAATGAATGGATTATAGAATATTTAAGGAAGTATAAGAAATCAAAATTGTCTGACAGTATTACTGACACTTTAAATGAAATGTTGTCAAAATTTAATAAAGATGAAAAATCATTTTATGACTGGTATCATGGTTTCGAATCAATTCATAGCCTTTTTCATGCTAATAGAGTCGATAAAGTTTTTTGGATAGATGCTTTAGGAATTGAATGGGTGTCATTTATTGAAAACTATCTTTCTCAAACAAAGAAAGAAATGAAAGTTGTGAAAAAGCTTGTCGGAGTTACTAATCTTCCATCAAGTACTGATCAAAATCGTTTTTCAGATTCTAAATACATACAAGATTTTGATACTTTCATTCATAACAATCCTTATTCTTATCCAGATTCAATTATTAAAGAAATGCATGAGATCAAGTGTATCATAGATTCTTATCTTATTCTTGATTCAGAGCAAACAATTGCTCTTGTGTCTGATCATGGATTAACCGCACTATCAAGGCTTGTGGATTCAAAGAAATATGGGAAGGAAGATAGCCATGAAGGAAGATATATTGAGGTAGAAGGTAAAGACCATACACAAGATTCTGATTACCTTATTCATAAATCTGAAATAGATCACAATAATTATTTAATAGCACTAAAGCATAATTCCTTGGGGAAGAAGCCCATCAGGGAAGTTCATGGTGGATGTACCCCTGAAGAGGTATTGGTTCCCTTAATTATTATTTCTAATAAAAAAGACATTCCTGTAATTGAATATTCAATTACAATTGAAAAAACAGAAATATCTAAAAAAGAACCAGTTATTTCAATAAATATAGCGCCTAAACCATTTTCGGCAGATTTTGAAATTAAGGGGAAAGCTAAGAAGTTGAATTTTAATAATTCAAACAATAAGTGGGAAGCTAACATTGACAAATCTCTATCTGGCAAAGTTTTAATAAAGGTTAGGGTGGAAAAAACTGAGAATTCATTTACAATTAATATTATCTCAGGAATAATTGAGGAGGACTTATTTTGAGCACATTTGACGAAAAAATAAAACAAGCTTTTCCTGATGAATCAGTAATTAAGATTCCTCAGAATTATAGCGTTTTTGCGGGTAAAAACCTGCCATCATTTATTAAGGATTTCTTAATAAAGCGTTATACTGATAGTTACGGCAATTTAGACCGAAATGGCGTCTTAAAATTTTTAGAAGACCATATTCCAAGTAAGGATAATGATCTTAAGAACCGTTTGCGCACTCATCGGGAAGAAGTAACTGTTTTGACAAGATTCATTGTTGAAACTGATTTAAAGAATGACAAATTACTTTTTTCTATTCCTGATTTAAGCATTAAATCAAGTGAAGGTAGAATACCCGACCATGTAGCTAAAAAGAACAAAGAATTAAAAGATGGCGAACTTTGGGGTGTTGTAACTCTAATCTATCAACCACCTGAAGGCAAAGAAAAAGGTTACGTTGAACTTGTTAATTACAAGGCATTTAAGCCATATAAAGTTGATTTAGATTATTTTAGGTCAGCTCGAAAAGACTTTAATATTACGGAATGGATTGATTTACTGATTCGTTCGATGGAATACAATCCTAATGGTTTTGAATCCATATCACAGAAATTGATGTTTCTGAGTAGAATCCTGATTTTTCTAGAGCCTCGATTGAACTTGATAGAATTAGCACCCAAAGGTACAGGCAAATCTTACATTTTTGGGAATCTCAGTAAATATGGCTGGATGATTAGTGGTGGAAAAGTTACTCGAGCCAAATTGTTCTACGATATGACAAGAAAGTCAATGGGTGCGATTACTTTGTATGATTTTGTTACGATGGATGAAATTCAGACTATTACTTTTTCTGATTCGGCTGAAATACAAGCGGCTCTGAAAAGTTACCTTGAATTTGGGTATACTACAGTTGCCAATGTTAAACTAATATCTCAAGCAGGTTTAATTATAATGGGTAATATTTCTCTGTCAAGAGATAAAAAACCTATCAAATTAAAATATTTCTCTGAGTTACCTGAAACATTTAAAGAATCAGCTCTTCTTGATCGCTTTCATGGTTTTATCGAAGGTTGGAAACTTCCTCGAATTAATGAGGATTTAAAAATTAATGGTTGGACACTTAATGTAGAGTATTTTTCAGAAATTTTACATGAACTTCGTGATAAACCTATTTATTCTGCAATTGTAAGTGATTTATTGGAAGTCCCAGCAAAGGCTGACACAAGAGATACAACAGCAGTTAAAAGAATTACCACTGCATACTTAAAATTACTTTTTCCGCATGTAAACAATGCATCAGAAATTGATAAAGAAGATTTCAAGAATTATTGTCTTATACCAGCAATAGAAAAACGTCAGATAATACGTAAGCAAATCCATTTAATAGATGAGGAATTTTCAGAAGAAATGCCAGATATTAAATTGATTTAGCCAGCGCATTTGCAAGCACATTGCCAAAAGCCCCGCAAGCCAACGCTTTAACCAAAGCTTTGTCAAAGAGCTTGCAAAGCCAACCCAAGAGAATAATTTCAAAATTTTTCTCCCACGCTAAAAAGAAAAAACTAAACCACACCAATACATAGGCTAACCTGACAAAAACGGATTAGAAATATAAAACGACTGACATAACATACATATTAATAAGTAAATACAAAAACCGCCAGTGCATAACAGCCGGTCATAAATAATTTGGCGCTCAGTGGTTTGCGTGGTTCAGTTCTTTTAATTATGTTTACTATAATTTGATAATGATATAGCTTTGAAAGCCAAACTATTCATACCGGCAAAACGTTGTGCAACATATTAAGAGCGAGCCACATGAAACAAATTAGCATATTATTTGGATTGATACTTTTTATAGCCGGCTGTGCGCAGACTGATTATGATTACAAACTTGAGAATGACATTCTGAATTGTTTTTATCAGCATCATGAAGACAATGGTATAAAAATCAAAAATACTATTGACAGATTGGAAGATATTTACGTACAACATGATATTTTAAAAGGTAAATCTGGTGAAGATTATATTGCGACAATAAAAAGTATTCAGGACAATAACGATCTGAATTTAAACGATACATCATTATTCGGTGATTTGAATTCACTAGGTTATATTCCTTCCAGTCTTTTCTGCATGGATAGTTCATTAATGTTAGATACTACTTCATTCTATAATTCAAAATATAAATATGTAATTGGGATTTTTGATACAATTGCAGTTAAAGGAGACGTGTCACCATCACTAATTGCTGGAGAAATATTAGAGGTGTTTACAGCGAGAGATTTTGAAAATGACTTTTACAAGACAATTTGCTTAATTATGTTTACATCATTGGTAAAAACAAATCAATATTATGCACATGAAAAAGGTATTCCAGATAAATTGAGAGTTTTGCCAAAAGAGAAAAGAAACCCAGTCGATCCTAAAAATATTTTTGTCATTCTTATAAATAATGAAAACAAAATTTTAGCTGAAGGAGAATTAGTTGATGTATCGAATATAAAACCAATGGTTAAAAGGTTTTTATTAGAAACCTCTGATAAAATAGAGATTGATTTACCTTTAATTGGTAAGCAAATGACTTCAAAAGGAATGATTTCATTGCAAAATGACAGAGGGACTTCTTACAAGGTTTATATATCAGTTCAAAACGAGTTGATTTCAGCATACCAAGAAATTCGTAATGAATATTCACAGAAATTCTTTGATGCAACTTTTGACAATTTGGATGATGATAAAAAACAGATAATTAAAGATTTAGTTCCACAGAGAATTTCAGAAGCAGAACCGAAGATTTAATAAATACGTTGCACAACAGCCAATATAAAACATAGCTAGGACAACGGTTTGCGAAGCTTTGGTACATTTACTTAAAGTATTTTGTATCTTGACACGAAAACGCATTGAATGCCGCTACGTATACTCTGGTAAATCCAAATTTCTAAGCCACTTTTTTTTCAATTTCTCTTGGGTCTACACAAATATGATTTGGATCATACGGTATCCGTGATTCAATTATGCTGTACACAATCCTTAAAAGCTTATTTGAGACGTTGTTCATGATCAGGTAATAGGGCTTTCCCTCCAACTTCTTTCTCTCAAAATAGAGCTTAAATTCCATATTACTCAAAACGGCAGCTTTCCCACATAAGTGCAATAATGACCTTAAAGCTTTATCACTCATTTTGCTGACCCTGCTTTTTTTAATCATTTTCCCCGTTGAATTGGGAAATGGGCAAACTCCAGCAAAAGAGGCAGCTTTTTTAGCCGTATCAATCCTTTTAAAGTTTTCAGTCTATACGATAAGTTCACTGGAGGTAACAGGGCCAATTCCTTTTATACTGTTTAACAGAAGGTAATTCTCGTAAATATCCCGGTCCAATTTTATCACGCTCAATATTTCAGCTTCAATTTCTTCAATACATTGGTTTAGGTGATCAATCTGTTTGTTAGCGATCCGGTTAGCCATAATCGAATTAAAAGATCTTTGCTTTTTGCATTCAATATGGCAGTTCAACATTTTTCTTTCCTTCACCAGTTGGGTGTTAATGATATCTAAAAGTGTACCAGGAATAATATCTAAAAGTGTACCACTTCAAAGTTAAGAAAATTATGTTTTTATAGTTTTTCTTTCAGTAATATTTGAACTGTTCTTTAAATTCTTAATACG
>Ga0315545_1003206_pt1 | contig 14144 bp, 8 predicted proteins | sample SalMarSW160210MG_FD_203096 | JGI IMG/M metagenome (GOLD analysis project Ga0315545, IMG submission 203096) | Salt marsh sediment microbial communities from the Plum Island Ecosystem LTER, Massachusetts, United States - Salt Marsh Sediment SW1602-10 ... | reverse complement strand
CAGAGCGACTTGGAACTTGAACTGCGCGCTGTGGCGTTTTCCTTTAGACATAATTGACCTCCCATATGCTCCATAATACTGTAGATCTTCATTTTGCATATGGTCCAGTTTTTGGGGTCAATTACATACAACCATGCCCCGATGGCTCCATGCGCATAATGGTTAAACGAGTTCATCCGGGGATTTTGAAACCCTTTGTCGTGCGTCCAGCCATCCCAGCGTTCCCAAATGGTGGTAGCGCCCTGGGTAACGGGATATAACCAGGAGGGCCACGTTTCCTGCAAAAGTAGTTTGTAGGCTATATCAACTCGTCCGCCTGCGGTAAGAACGTGAGGCAGGTAGGGCGTACCCACAAAGCCGGTAGTGAGATGCATATCGTGTTCCTCAATATTGCGGACCAGCTCTTGTACTGCGATGGGGCGCAATTCATCCGGCAGCAGATCAAAATGAAGGGCCAATACGTACCCTGTTTGAGTTTGACCGGTTATCAGACCAGCTGAGGTCACATAACGTTCATTGAAAAGACACCGAATCTCTTGGAATCTCTGGTTGTAGGCGTCAGCCTCTCGGTTTTTGCCCAGAGCAGCGGCAATCTGCGACATCAAACGTATGCTGTAAGCGGCAAAAGCTACAGCAATCAGGTCTTTAGGAGTGGCGCCGACACGTTGGTCGGGCGGGACATCCGTGGCCAGCCAGTCGCCATAACCACCCGGCATGGACTCGCCACCATTGATTGGAAATTCTGCCTTTGACAGTTTGTTGCTCAGATACTCAATAAAGCGAGCCATAGCCTGATAGTGAGTTTCCAGCAGGCGTTTGTCGCCATAGCAGAGATAAATGGTCCACGGACAAATAACAAAGGCATCTTCCCAGGCCGGACCGCCAGGGGCTTCCGTGCTATTGATTTTAAACAGATCGGGATTGGGCGCAAATGGGGGAATTGCTCCCGACGAGTATTGAGAGTCGGCCAAGTCTTGCTGCCATTTGGTAAAAAAAGCGGCTACGTTCATATTAAAGGTTGCCGTTCGGATGAAAACTTGCGCATCACCGGTCCAGCCTAAACGTTCATCGCGCTGCGGGCAATCGGTGGGGATATCTACAAGATTGCCTTTTTGACCCCAGGTGATGTTGTGCTGCAACTGGTTCACCAGGGCGTTGGAACATTCAAAGTCACCGGTCAGAGGCATGTCAGAGTGCAGCACAATGCCAGTTAGTGTATCACGTGTAGGTCTATAGGGCAGGCCACTAATTTCCACGTAACGGAAACCGTGGAAGGTAAAGTGTGGCTCGTAGACCTCTTCTCCATTGCCCCGCAAGGTGTAGTGATCGGTTTGACGCGCTCCCCGCAAGTTTTCCGTATAAAGACGGCCGTCGGCGTCAAGCGTTTCGCCGTGGCGGAGGGTAACGGTAGCGCCGGCAGGCCCGTTAACTTTCAGTCGCACCCGACCTACCATATTCTGACCAAAATCAAAGATCCACTGCGTACTGCTCCTTGCGGGGATTTCGATGGGGTCAGCCACCGGCTGGAGCTCTTGGATGCGGCGAACTGCCGGGCCGTTGTGGGCCACTAGAGCAATATCGGGCTTATCAAAAATCTCTACCGGCTGCCATCGGGCATCGGTAAACCCCGGCTTGTGCCAATCTGGGAATTCCAGGCGGGCGTCGTAGCTCTCGCCCATAAACAAGTCTGATTCCAGAATGGGGCCAAAGGCGGTCTTCCAGGTGTTGTCCGTTGGGATGATTGTGGTTGTCCCATCGGCCAGCGTACAATGAAGTTGAGCCAGCAGCCGAGGGCGATCTCCGTAGAGCTGCCGCCCATACCAGGCCACGTGACCGCAATACCAGCCGTCTCCTAAAATCACGCCGATGGCATTCTGTCCGTTAGTGATCAGGGAGGTTACATCGTACACCTGATAACGGACGCGATGCTGATAATCGGTCCAACCAGGGGTGAGTACATCTTGTCCGACACTCTGCCCGTTGAGATAGGCCACATATAGCCCCAAGGCGGTGATATACAGGCGGGCTGAGATGACCGTTTGTTCCAGAACAAATTCCCGCCGCAAAAATGGACAGGGGATCGTGGTGTATTTGCCCCCCACCAGCAACGCGCCAATCCACTGGCCCTGCCAGTCGTCGCGGTTCAAAAGCCCCATTTCCCACCAGGCGAGATCGCTGTAGATGGTGGGCTGATCGTGTTCGTCCCACACGCGCACTTTCCACCACACCCGTTGGCCGGAGGCAAGTGGTTCCCCGGCATAGGGGACATGGATGGACTGGTCAGATTTCGTTTTGCCGCTGTTCCATAGGATGGATTGTTCATTGCGCGCGGCTTGCTTGCCGGCGGCGGCGATAATTTGATAGGCGGTTTGTCGAGCGCCGCGCCGGTCAGATTGCAATTGCCAGCTTAACCGGGGCGGTACGATGTCCAGGCCCAAGGGGTTGGCTTGATATTCACACCGTAAATTAGCGACGGTCACCATAGTTGTCTCTTATTCGTGGGATTCCTGAATTTGCAACGTTTAACCGCGTCTTGCGGTTGCATGTTTGAAGGGCAGCGGGTCAATGGCCTCGGTTTGATCTGGCATAGGGAGGTAATCAGGGATTTCCAGTCCCCGGATGAGTTCGTCGATCCGGACCGGGCGTTTTTGCTCAAGGGCACAATTGCCGGCAATACCGGTCAAAATTGACCACGCGCCGGCGCGATAATCTGCCGCGCGTTTGTATTTGTCAACGCCTGTCGGCATAAATAGGTCTTGCAGCATAATCGGGTCGGCGCCGCCGTGGCCGCCCTCGCTCTCGTCAACCTTGACCTCATAACCGGGCTGGGAGTGGGGGATCACTTTGATGGTGGTCTCATCGGCAACGGCCTCGCCGGGGACCGAGCCGTCGCCGCTAAAGTAAACCGTTTCCTGCATCTTGTGTTCCAGGCGGCCCTTACTGCCGTTAAAGGCAATCACGTAACCTTCCCAGGGCATAAAGGCGTGCAGGGAATAGCTCAACGAGGCCCCGTTGCGGTAATTGACCACCAGGTTCAGCGTATCCTCAATGTCTATTTCGTCGCTAAAAACGCAGCGGTCGCGGAAGTAGCCGTCATATTTTTCGTTATCGAGATACTGGGTCTTGAGCCGGGGATAGGCGCGTAAATCCAGATGGAATGGACATCGACTGGCTTCGGGGCAGTCCAGACATCGTTCAGCGCGATTGGCGAACCCGTATCGCTCGGCCGTTTCCGGGCGATAAAAGTTGCGCGCGCCGGTGGCATACACCCTTTCCGGCACGGTTGACAGCCACCAGTTAATCAGGTCAAAGTGATGGGTGGCTTTGTGGACCAGCAGGCCGCCGGAGTTGCATTTGTTGCGGTGCCAGCGGCGGAAATAATCGGCCCCGTGATGGGTGTCCAGCAACCAGTGAAAATCTGCCGAGATCACATTACCGATCACGCCTGACATCAGCAGGTCTTTAACTTGTGTACGGGGTGGGGCGTAACGGTAATTAAAGGTCACCCTACATTGGCGCCCGGTTTTCTCTTGGGCATCCAGAATGCGCTGGCATTTCTGTTCGTCGGTGGTCATCGGCTTTTCGGCGATCACATCGCAGCCCAGTTCCATGGCCCGGCAAATGTAGTCGTCGTGGGTGGCGTCTGGGGTGGTGACAATCACGATATCGGGTCTGGTTTCGGCAATCATCCGCTCAAACGCTGTCTCCCGATAGGTCTTGACGATTACGCCGCGTTCCTGAACCAATTTGGCGTGTAAGCGCAGCCGTCCCTCGTTCTTATCACACAGGGCCACCAGTTCGGCGGTGTCAGTAAATCGATCTGCCATGGCTTCCAGGTACATGCGGGAACGATCTCCCACCCCTACTTGAACGTATCGTTTTCTAGTCATTGTTTCCTTTCTAGTGCTAGAATGAGAGTTTGGCTGTACAACCGAACGCCCTGGCGAGTTCCGCCGGAGCGCTCGGCAGAGCGGAGCCGCCGAGCGCGAAACTCACCCGCCTGCGGGTTTGCAGCGAATTCTACTCCTCGGAATAGCCCGCAATAGCACGTCCACCTTCGAATGCATCGCGCGATTGGCAGGTTGGGTGCAGCGGATACGTAAGCATACCTCTGCTTGAGTGCCTTGAGTGATGAAGGGTGCAGTAGGTTGTCGATGCGTTGGAAGTGATCACTGCGGGCATCGGCGCGTCTAACGACAAAAGTATTGTACTCGAATGTGGCGGCTTGACAAACCCCATCGGCGCGTGATGGCGCACCCCCGGAGTACATGCCGGAGCCTCGCTGGGTGCTCCCCAGGCTGGCAGGGTGAGGAAAGCGAACTCGCCGAAGGCATGTAGACCAGATTGTCATAGAAGGCAAGATGTTGTACAGTTATGGTATGTGTGCCCCGGGATCGAGTCAACGTGCAGTCTACGATCCCGAACATCATTCTGCCGTGATGTCGTAGGGCAAACCGCTGCCCTCTGCGCGCTTTACGAGTGATTTCCTCTTGTCCTCGTTCTGTCAGGCGGCAAAGTACACAACAAGGAGTCACAAAGCGAGATGAAACTTTCCAAGCTGTTCAAGTTCCTCAAACTGTATTGGGTCTCCGCCGTCCTGGCGCCGCTGCTGATGGTTCTCGAGGTAGCGATGGACCTGATGCAACCCAGGATGATCGAGCGCATCGTTGACGAAGGAATCGCTCAGCTCGACATGGCCGTGGTCACCCGAACGGGGCTGCTGATGATCGGCTTGGCGTCGATCGGCGTGGTGGGCGGCGTGGGCTGTGCCGTGTTCTCAATACTGGCCTCACAGGGATTCGGCACCGACCTGCGCAACGCTCTCTTCCGTAAGGTGCAGTCGCTTTCCTTCGGCAACCTGGACAGGTTGGAAACGGGGCAGTTCATCACACGACTGACCAACGATGTGACCCAGGTACAAGAGGCGGTCTCGATGATGCTGCGCATGATGGTCCGCGCACCCCTGATGCTTGTCGGCAGTGTGCTCCTGGCGATCTTGACCAGTCCGCGCCTAGCCTTCCTGCTGGCCGTGCTGGGGCCTGTAGCGCTGACCGTGCTGGTCTGGGCGATCAACAGGGGTTACCCGCTCTATAGCGAGGTGCAACGCCGGCTCGACAGGATAAACACGGTGATGCAGGAGAATCTGGCGGGCGTGCGTGTCGTCAAAGCGTTCGTTCGTGCCGCGCACGAGATCCGGCGGTTTGGGATCGCCAACGATAGCCTGATGACGCAAACCGTCTACGCAGCGCGCACAGTGGCTGTAACGGGGCCGGCGACGACGCTGGCGCTCAACCTCGGTGTGGTGGGTGCCATCTGGTTCGGCGGCCTCCAGGTGACCGGTGGCGGGATGAAGATGGGGGAACTCATCGCCTTCGTCAATTACCTGATGCGCACGCTGATGTCGCTGACATTCGTCAGCATGCTCATTATGCGCGCCGCGCGCGCCGAAGCGTCGGCGGAACGCATCCGGGAAGTGCTGAACAGCGAACCCGACGTCCGGGACAAATCCGACGCCCTGAGAACGTTTGCGCCACGGGGCCGGGTGGCGTTCGAAAACGTGACCTTTGGCTATGGCGGAGATCGACGCGATCTGGTGCTCGGCGGTGGCTCTCCACCACGCGGGATCAGCTTTGTGGCCGAGCCGGGGCAGACCGTCGCTATCCTCGGTGCGACGGGTTCGGGCAAATCCAGCCTGATTCACTTGATCCCCCGTTTCTACGATGTGACCAGCGGACGAGTCACCATGGACGGCGTGGATGTGCGCGACGTGTGCGAGGCCGCGCTGCGGCGCAACATCGGCATCGCACTACAGGAATCGGTGCTCTTCACCGGCACGATCCGCGACAATATCCGCTACGGGCGGCCAGATGCCAGTGACGAGGAGGTAATCGCCGCCGCCAGAGCGGCGCAGGCTCACGAGTTCATTGTTCAGTTCCCAGATGGCTACGACACCATACTGGGCCAGCGCGGAGTAAACCTCTCGGGCGGGCAGAAACAGCGCATCGCGATCTCCCGCGCACTTCTCGTGCAACCTGCCGTCCTCATTCTTGATGATAGCACCAGCTCGGTTGATGTCGAGACCGAGACCAAGATCCAGGACGCACTGGAGGATTCGATGCGGGAGCGCACAAGTCTCGTGATCGCCCAGCGCATCAGCACGGTGCTGAAAGCCGACAAGATCCTGGTGCTCGACGATGGACGGATCGCCGCCGAAGGCACGCACAGCGAGCTACTGGCCTCAAGCCCGATCTATCGCGAAATCTACGAATCCCAATTGGGTGATGGAGCAACACCCCATGGCGGAGACTAGATCGCGTCAGGCTCAGAACCTATCTGCTCCACCCCCGATCATAGGGCGCGGTGGGCCGCCGTGGCGCCACCTGATGAGCGAGAAGGAGCGCGCCAGGAACACACGCGGCACTTTGCTGCGCATCTGGGGATACCTGAAGCACCGCACATGGGCGTTGGCTGGGACCGCCCTGCTGGTGGCCGCGAGCTCGGGTCTCGATCTGCTGGGGCCATATCTGATGGGCAAAGCGATTGACGAGCATATCCTCAAAGGCGACCTGCCGGGCCTGGCGCGCACGGCGCTGCTGATGGCCACTGTTGCCCTGGGCAGCTCGCTGACCGGTTGGCTGCAGATGTACGTGATGACCGGAGCCTCACAACATGCCGTGCGCGACATCCGCAACGATCTCTTTGCCAGGCTGCAGACGCTCTCGTTGCGCTTCTTCGATCAACACACGCACGGCGAGTTGATGAGCCGGTTGGCCAACGATGTGGAAAACATCAGCAACGTGCTCACCGAAAGCGTCACACAACTGCTTTCCAGCCTCCTGAGCGTGGTCGGCGTGGCGACGATGATGTTTGTGATCAACGAGCGCCTGGCTCTGGTCAGCCTGGTGACGATCCCGATGATGATGTTCTTGAGTCAGTGGATCGGCAAGCGCACACGCCGGGGGTTCCGCGAGCAGCAAGAGGCGCTGGGCGAGCTAAACGGCATCGTCGAGGAGGCGATCACCGGGCAGCGCGTCATCAAGGCGTATGTGCGCGAGCAGACGACCCTCGAGCAGTTCGAAACTGCCAACCGCGAGCTGCGACGGGCGTCCACCTACGCCCAGATCTTTGCCGGGACGATGGGGCCGCTGACCAACTTTGTCAACAACGTCGGCTTTGCCATTGTCGCCGGGGCGGGAGGCTGGATGGCCGTGCAGGGTCTGGCGACGGTGGGCACCATTGCCAGCTTTGTCAACTACGCACGGCAGTTCGCGCGCCCGCTGAACCAGATCGCCAACCTGTACAGCTCGATCCAGTCGGCCATCGCCGGGGCCGAGCGTGTGTTCGAGATCATCGACCAGACGCCGGAACTTGAGGACGCGCCGGACGCGCAGCCGTTGACGCGGGTCCAGGGAGAGGTGGTTTTCGATGACGTGTGCTTCGGCTACGAAGAGGGCGTGCCCGTGCTCAAGCGCGTCAGCCTGCGTGCCCAACCGGGACAGACCGTCGCGCTGGTCGGCCCGACGGGGGCAGGCAAGACGACCATTGTCAATCTGCTGACGCGCTTCTACGACATCGACAGCGGATCGATTCACGTAGACGGCATGGACATCCGCCGGATCAAGATGGATGACCTGCGCCGCACGTTGGGCATTGTGCTACAGGATACGTACCTTTTCTCCGACACGGTGATGGAGAACATCCGCTACGGGCGACTCGACGCCGCCGACGGAGAGGTGATCGCCGCCGCCAAGCTAGCCAACGCCGACCAGTTCATCCACCGTCTGCCGGAGGGATATCAGACGCTGCTATCGGAGCGGGGGAGCAACATCAGCCAGGGACAGCGACAGTTGCTGGCCATTGCCCGGGCGGTCCTGGCCAACCCTGGCATCCTGATCCTGGATGAGGCGACGAGCAGCGTCGACACGCGCACGGAGAAGCACATCCAGGAGGCCATGCTGCGTCTTATGAGAGGCCGGACCAGTTTCGTCATCGCCCACCGCCTGAGCACGATCCGCGAGGCGGACGAGATCTTGGTGATCAACGACGGCGAGATCATCGAGAGGGGCACACACGAGACGCTGCTGGCGCTTCGAGGTTTCTATCACCACCTGTATATGAGCCAGTTCAAGGGACAGCATCGCTCGATGCTTGAACCGACCAATTGACACAGGTTGGTGATTCTTCAGGGCTTCCTGACTGTGCCCCTCAGCCGTTACGCTGCGACCAACGTCGGCGGGTCGTCGTGCGATCCCCTCGATGCGGGGTGGGAGGGCGGTGAACCTGGCAGAACTCCTGCCCGTCGTCCAGGCGCAGGTCGTGGAGCGCCGTATCCCCATTCCCGGCTGGCGCACAGGGGAGGCGGAGCGGCTGACCGACCGGGCCGCCGAGGGTTAGGCGCAGGGGCTTCGACTGGGCTCAGCCGAAGTCCTCAGCCGAGCAGTGCTGTTCCGCGTGTTCAACGCGCGCTACACGGCCAGGGCGTACACGCTGGTGGTGAGCAACGTGCGACCGGAGGAGGTGCCGGAGCCGAGGCTGCGCTCGCGCTTCCCCGACATCGCGGTGTGCCAGGTGGTGCCGAATGGGGGGGGAGGACTATAGGCGGTGCAGGGAGAGAATCAGGGCAAATCGATGAATACTGAGGCGGATAGGCAGCCGTGTAATCTGGTTCACATCGAGAACAAGATTGTGGCCTTGGATCCTCGTCCAATAGATCTGCAATCGGAAAGTCAAGGATGGGGACTATGCTACACCGTCAGCACTTGTTCTAGAAACGAGCCAAACACACTGCGCGGGAATCTACACCAAGACGTCCGCTATCCACAATAAGCGAATGCTCTCGCTTATTGGAAGAACTGACTCCAAGCGTTGGGCATATTCGACAATCTCCTGCAACCCAAGTTGGAAGACCCCATCCCCCTCGCCTGGTTTGACTACGTCGTGTATCTCAATCAAGGCTCCGATTGCCTCACAAAGCTTCACCCTCTTTTGCTGTTCATCTTCCGACAAGGCATTGAATCGGTTGAGGAGTTCGCTGCCTGTATCAAAGAATGCCTGGAGTGCCGCGCTTAGCGGCTTTGAGAGTTCATCACCCATGTATGCCTGCAACCTATCCCCCCCGGGTTCTGTGAGATCTGGCATAGCCTGGAATTCGCTGATCTGTGAAGTGAGCTGGCGCAATGTGGCGACGGACTGTGAGAATTGATTGGCCAACGCAATTTCCTCTATGTCCCACGTCTCTATCGCCAGATCTTCACCGGCTTCATCGGGCAATGGCTGAGGGAAATAGGCCCAAGGTTTTGCCTGCAGGTTTTCCTCCTGCAAGACAGTAAGTGTGTGAAAAGGCCAGACCAACGCATCAAGCATCCGTCCCCGGACCAGCGGCACGATAACGATGTACTCGCAGGTGCCTTGGATTAGATAGTAAGTGAGTTCCTCCAAGCCCACGGGCCCTATGGCACTACGTAATGCGGTCGGAAACTCCTCAAGCAACTTCGTGTATAGTTCCGTGGGGTCAGTGAGGTCAAAGCTGATCCACACTGCCGGGTGCCCCTGCCAGGGATGGTCAAGATCCAACCGTGCCGCCTCGAAAGTGGGTGTCTGGATAGCCACCAGCACCTGCTGGATCTGCGAATCCAAATGGCGTTGTGCTGCCACCATCCAATTCGATACTTGCTGCAAACGGCTGGCTGCGGATTTCCAGGGTTCATGAGCGTAAAAGTACCACAGCGTCCAGGTCGTGGATAGCACCTCTCGCTCGCGCTGTTCCAGCGTGCAAATGTTGTCTGCATTGAGATGCTGGCCGAACAAGGCAGTGAACTGCTGTTGATAGGCTGCCAGCGCAGCTTTTGCCTGGAACAGATTATAGATTGACAGGTGTGGATTGGCAGTCACTTGTTTCTCTTCCAAAGTATTCAGGATGCCCTTTCTCCGGGGATCACCAGGGCGCAGCTTCCCAGCGTAGAAATTGGTTACCCAGACTGCCGGGGCCTGATTGAAAAAGCCTTGCAGCGAAGAAAAGTACTCCCGTCGCGCTTCGAGGTATGCTCTGTACTTCTGAAGCGCAAGGGCATTTGGAACATGCCCCCGTTGAGCAAGCTCTTGCAAAACTGAAGCCGAGCTACTTTCGCTCGCAAAGCCCCACCGATCAACCGCTGATTTCGGCAAATCGGGCATGCCGCCCAGAACATCTGAGCCGTGTAGCCATTCCTGAAAGTCGATGCGCTCTAAAACGTTGATGGGCTTGTCACGCTGATAGTATCTCATCAATCCGCGATTGAGGCTTGATAAGCAATCGACGACTAATTCACGGGCTTTGATCATGCTATCAAGGTACCGCTCCCATGTATCGGGTCGGTAACAACTATGAGCCAAGCCGCTTGCGAGACCATTCAACCATGTGCCCCACTCAGGCAACAGGAGGTCCGAGGGAATCCCCTCTTTGTAGGTGCTATCACCTTGAGGCAGTTCTATTCCTGCCGGCTTGAAACCATATCCTTGAGCACCGTACCGCTCATAACCAGGGAACAGCCTGCGCACCAAGCCAATTCTGTCTATCGTCTCAGCATGCAGTGGGTCAGAATCACTTGATGCCTTCCCAGAAGGGACGAAGTGTATCTTGAGGGTAGTACCGATCTTCTCTAGTGCAAGAACCTCGTATTCGTCCGCCAGCCTGCTATGCAGAAGTGCGATGTGCGTATCTAGCCACCGGGAATGTCGCGCCGGGTCGCATAAATGAAGCGCCAGTGATAGGTCCGCAATCGTGGTGAGCGGAAGATGCTCTATCGTCGCGCTCAATGTCTCGTCAGAAATCCAATCGGTCATCTGCTTCTGAGGCGCCAATCGCGCTGCCCAGTACCAGACCTCGGCCACGTCTCCCCAGGCATCAGGTTCAGAAGGCACAGTCGGTCTATCTACTAAACGCTGAAGCCAATCCGTCGCCCGAGAGAAAACTGCATCCTTGGGTGTCTGACTCCGGCGTATCGCTCTGATACGCTCCTGTCGTTCCGGCGGAATCATATCACCTAACGTTGTCCACCACTCGTCCAATGATGGCCCTTCACCTGGAGACAAGAAGTTGAGGTCAACGGCGAACCACCATGCCGGCCCCAGCGCTTCGTGTGCTTCCTCCATCACTAGACGGTTGGCATCCACGTAGTCTTTTGCACCAGCCCATAGCAGACAGCGTAGAATGCCGGCAACGCCTGACCAAGTCTTGGGTTTGTGTGCCACCACTCGATCAAGAAGCTGTGTATAGTCTGCAGGGCGAGCTACCAGAGCGTGAAGGATGAACGTCTCCAGGTCTTCCTCCGGCATCAATGGCAGCACCTGAGTCGCGACATCCAGCCACGGGTTGATGTCTGGCTTGACCAGTAGATCACTGAGGATTTCCGACCGAATGGGGTGCAGCCCCTCTAGGTAATGCCCATCCGCACTGCGCCGCAGTAGGTATTCTCGCTCGAATTGTGCCAGCGTGCGATCCGGTGCAGGCAGGCTCAATGTTTGGATGAGGTCATGGGTGCGCAGCTGTGCGCCATAGGCCGAGGCGACGGATACCATACATAGCAGCCGGAGTTCGTCCGCAGATGCGCCCATCCGCACTTCTTCTTCGATGCGTTGAACCTGCCCTTGCAGACGCTGTCGCAGAGTTTGAGTCTGCGTTAGCAAGTAAACAAACTCCATCAATGGCCCTTCGCCGCCGAAGGCTTCCCAGGCAGCGTCGAAGTCTAGGAAGTCCCGGCCTTCGCCAGTCTCACGTGCGCGTTCATAGATACGATGGGCCTCTTCCTGGTCAAACTCTAGCTCTATGTCGGTGAAATCAAATCCGGCGTCAGAAATGCTGGCACGCCTGTAGTCCTCCTCACGTATCGTCACCAGCACATCGAGGTAGGGTTGACGTATCAGTTGTTTGACCAGTTCCGGCCATTCGCTATCTCTGGGATGCACATCAACATAGACCGCGATGGGTACCTGCACAGCATCAGCGAACCCGGAGAGCGCCTGGGCGATGCTAAGCGCATGTTCCACGTCTTGCACGCGCCTGACCGCAAAACGCCACTTCTCGGGGTACGCATCGTGTAGATAGCGGTACGCTAACGTGCTCTTACCTTGTCCCGATGCTGCGTGGACGATCACTACCCTGTGCTCTTGAAACGCCCGGGCAATCTCTGTCACTTTGTGGTCGCGGCGAAAGTCCAGCCCGGAGAGGATGTGCTCGTATCGAGCCTGCACGCCGGCATAGAACTCGGCGCGGAGGCGCGGGAGTTGATCATCGGCAATCGAGTGAGCTTCAAGCGGCGCTATCGTGGTGTACCATTGTTGGTGATAATGGTAGCGTTCGGCGAGAAAGCGACCCACTTGGTTGATCTTCTCCACAAGCGCCGCGCACTCGACCGTCTGTCGCCGTTCCGCAAGTTGATCGTACCACGTGACAAACAGATCAAATGCATTGAGGGGATCAATTCCAGCAGCGAGATTCTGGATTTGCGAGAGGACGGCCTCCTGTTCACTTGACTCATCCAGCGACACAATCTGAATGTGTTCGAAGCATTTCTCGACATCCGCTTGGCTGAAGCCCTTTTCCGCCAATTTGGCAACGATGCGTTGTCGGTGCTCTACACTGCCTTCCCAGGCCTGACGTAGTTCGGGACCCAGCGCGCCGAAGTTCGCAATCTTGATAGCCGGCGGGTTTGCCGCTTGCAGCAGGCTGACTGCACGATGGAAAAAGGACCCCGCCTTTTCAGGCTCAAGGTCCGATAACGCCAGATTGGAATAAGACTTCACCTGTATCACTTCCACACACTGCCCCGCCTGATCCCGGATGTCCAAATCCTCCGCTCCTTCGGGACAAAACACCTGGGTTCCTTCCACTCCAGGCGCGAAAATACGTTTGAGAGTGTAGAGTGCTTGAAGCCTGTAGCCTCGTAAGGCTGCTGGTGCACCAGGTTGTGTCATCCAGGATCCCCCCGACGGTTCACTGCAATAACCCTCCGGCGTTCACTCCCCGCACTCGGATTCGAGCAGACCGCGTTGCGTCAACCCTGATACGCTCCTGGAGAACCCAGAGTGTAGGCTGATAGGCCTGCCAGTGGAATCCGAAACGAGATCCAACCGGTCCAGCGACGGGCGCCGGATTCGGTTGGCTGTGACGAATCTGCCATCATTCGCCTCAACCTAAACTGTGGTATGCCTGTATCGCGGCTTTCAGGAGACCCCGTAGTTGAGATATGCGCTTACCCAGTTCTTCGAGAGAGTCCAGGTCACCCTGTGCGTATATCATTGGTATCACCAAAGCCCACCCTGGCACATCTGATTTCTCGGTCACCTGGGCTACAAAGCGGTTCACGATCCCTGTCGTGTGGACCCAATCTTGAGAGAGCTTGCCCCACAGAGCGACAAAGCGATCCTCTAGTCCCAACAGTCCGCCCAGCTCTATCATCCATTTGGAAATGCTCACCTCCTTTCCCTGCTGTTTCTCTTTCTCCAGGTATTCGAGCCTCTCCTGAAAGAAAGTCTGCTCAGGATACTTCAGATCCGCGAGGTAGCATTTCACCAGCGATTCGAGCACCACTCTGAGCTCCATGAAACACACAGGGAGGTTGCCAGTCAGCACGTCTGAGTAGATCGCGTAACTGAATGGCTGGAGAATGTGATAGAGGAAGAAGCTCATTGCGCGCTTGACGTAGTCCTCTTTACACTCTGCTCTCTTGACGTCGAGCCCAACGTAGTCTATAGCGTCGTTCGCGAGTCCCACTATCTCCCTGTAGGCGTCCTCTGCCTTGTCGTGGAGAAACCTGTTATTCTCTCTCACCACCTTGAAGGTGTCACCCAGGTACTCATCCGCTGCTGTCGGGTCTTGCCCTATGACTTCCGACATCTGCCAACCTCCATTACCGCGCCAGCACCTCATTCACAAGCGATGCCAGGTGACCGCACTTGTACGGATCGTCACGGTTCATTCGAATGATACGGCGTTCCCCTTTCGGTCCGGGTGAAGGGTCCGCGGTTGAGGAGCGACACGGCCTAGCAGCCTGTCGGAGAGAGGACTTCTCTCCGAACACAATTGGCGGTAAAATTGCGGTCATTGAACACGTCTAAAACTCTTGGCAAGGGGTGACGTTTATGGCCCGCAAATTCAAAACGGTTGA
>Ga0315545_1003205_pt1 | contig 14146 bp, 16 predicted proteins | sample SalMarSW160210MG_FD_203096 | JGI IMG/M metagenome (GOLD analysis project Ga0315545, IMG submission 203096) | Salt marsh sediment microbial communities from the Plum Island Ecosystem LTER, Massachusetts, United States - Salt Marsh Sediment SW1602-10 ... | reverse complement strand
AGACTAGTCACACCTACATGGAAGATGGTGACTACGTTGCCACTCTCACCGTCGCTGACAATGAGGGGGCGACGGGTCAAGCGCACCATGCCATCAGCGTGCAGGAGAATAGCGGCGGATGCCCTGGGGGTTCCTGCGGAGACTATGGCGACCTGCCGCTTGCTGTAATCACTGGACTGCCTTCCTGTCAAGGCGGGAGAGTCGGTGTCCCAATCGAGCTTGATGGGAGCTTCTCTCGTGCCGCTGAAGGAACGATCATCCGCCATGCTTGGGATTTCGGGGATGGCAAGAGCACTATTGGCATACGGGTGAGCCACACCTATCAGCAGACCGGCCGGTTCATCGTCACCCTTACTGTCACCGACGATGACGGGCGACGGACATCAGCGTGGGGCTACGTGTCCATTATTAAGTGAAGGAGCGGTCAGCGGGCAGGTTATAGCAATCAGCTGTCAGCCATCAGCGCTCAGCTATCAGCAAATAGTCTCGGTAGATGGAATTTTCCTGAGTGCTGACGGCTGAACGCTTGTTTCTTCCTGAGTGCTGATCGCTGAAAGCTAAATGCCAAGTGTCGGACACAGGTTCCGCCGCTACAACAATCTTATTATGAGGAAGCCAGGAAGCCATGAGAAGGCAATAAGCCAGGAACGATACACCAGAAAGCCAAATCATTTCCTGAATTCCTGGTTTCCTAAGAGATAAGAATGTTGTGTCGGACTTCATGTGCTTGGGGGGTGTAATAACCGGTTTGGGACTTATTACACCCCCCGGGGTGAGGTGTAGTAAACAGCTCGTTATGTACTACACCCCCCAGGTTCTCATTCTCGGCGGACACAGGTTCCGCCGCTACGGCAAACTTATTATGAGGAAGCCAGGAAGCCATGAGAAGGCAACAAGCCAGGAATGATATGCCAGAAATCCAAATCATTTCCTGGATTCCTGGTTTCCTAAGGGGTAAAAGGTTTCTTTCGGCGGACACAGGCTCCGCCGCTACGGCAAACTTATTATGAGGAAGCCATGAAGCCATGAGAAGGCAACAAGCCAGGAACGATACACCAGAAAGTCAAATCATTTCCTGGATTCCTGGCTTCCTAAGAGTTAAGAATGTTGTGTCGGACTTTATGTCCGACGTTTGTTCTTATTTCGTCGTGCAATAACAGGCCTGGTGACGTAGAATTTGTTTAGGTAACGACGAGAGGGTGAGTTTAAAAATGAAGGTCCGATTGGCTCTTTTACTATTGGGCGGTGTTGTCGTCTTGACCGGCTGCCTGTTTCAGAACATTCCTCGTGCCGATTTCACCCCCACCCCGTCGAGTGGCTACCCACCGCTTTTTGTGCACTTCGATGCGAGTGCCTCGCGGAGCCCCAACGGGCCCATCGTATCATACGATTGGGACTTTGACGATGGAGAAGAAGCTACCGGGGTGACGGTCGACCACACGTTTACGGAGAAGGGGATATACAGTGTCACCCTCACCGTGACCGATTCCGAAGGCGAAGTGGGAACACTCTGGCGCAATGTCCAGGCTCTGAGCCTTCCCCCTGTGGCTGACTTTGATCACTGGCCCTACCTACCTACAAAGCAGATCCCGGTGGAGTTTGATGCGAGTGAATCCTACGATCCCGACGGAGAGATCATGGAGTGGATCTGGTCATTCGGCGACGGCACCTCGGGCTGGGGAGAGTTCACCGAGCACCTCTTTCCCACGGCAGGGATCACCTATTCCGTTACCCTGACCGTGATCGACGATGACAATGTGAGTAACTCCATAACGAAACCCGTGCGGATCGTCGGCTGCGAGGACTGCGGCAGCTAACCCGCTTCCGCGTCTTATGTTTTTCTCGTCGGGGACAAGCCTTGTCCCGTGCAATACTATTTCATGGGACCCGACGCTACGAATGAAATTCTTGTTTTTCCCGTAGCGTCGGACTTTATGTGCTTGGGGGGTGTAATAACCGGTTTGGGACTTATTACACCCCCCGGGTGGGGTGTAGTAAACAGCTCGTCATGTATTATACCCCCCAGGTTGTTCCGCCCCATTGTTGTCAACCAGCGCTTTCTGTTAACATAAAATTGCAATGAATAGTAATCTTGAACAGCGGCGTGCGCAGCATCGTCAGGCCCTCAAGCAAGGGTTAGAGCAGGCCGTAGCACGGCTGTCCCGCCTCCCCGAGGTTGAGCGAGTAATCCTCTTTGGCTCCTATCGGCGGGGAAGGAGGGATCTGTTCACCGATCTTGACCTGTTAGTCGTGATCGACTCTCCGGACAACCCGGTAACACGCACCGCTCGTCTCTACCGCCACCTTGGAGGCGCGATCAAGGTTGATTTTGATCTTGTGACCTACAGTCCCCAAGAATTTAAAGAGAACCAGAAGAGCAGTTTTCTAAAGCGCGTCCTTGGGGAGGGGGAGGTTATCTATGAGAGATCTAAATGAGGGACGAAGGTGGCTTGAACAAGCCACAGAGGACCTGAAGTGGGCGCGCTTACTCCTCAAAGAAGGCGGCTATCACCTTGTTTGCTTTCTGGCTCAGCAGGTAGCAGAAAAAGCGCTCAAGGCTCTCCTGTACGCTCAGGGGGAGGAGATAGTGTTGGGTCATTCGGTAGAAAGGCTCGGTGTGCAAGTATCTCTACACGTTCCGGAAATAAAGGAAGAAAGTGCGCGATGGGCCGTCCTAGACGGCTACTATGTTACGACCCGCTATCCGAACAGCCTGCCAGGGAGCATCCCCGCCCATGTGTATCAAAAAGATGCGGCACAAGATGCTCTCCAGCTGGCAGAAGAGGTCGTCGCTTTCGTCGAAAAGCGCCTTGTCTAGCTTTCAGCCATCAGCGGTCAGCCAAGAGCCAAGCTCCTGAAAGCTGATTGCTGAGAGCTTGTGGGTGGAGAAGGCTGATAGCTGAATGCTAGTCCCTGACTGCCGAAAGCTACATGCTGATCACTTAAATGTGTCCGACGTTCTTTTCGTCGAGAATAAACCCCGACGCTACGTAAAAAACCGTTGGAGACAAATGCAGATAATCCCTGTAGCGTCGTTTCCGAGCGCTGCACAGCTGCTCTTCTGTTTCTCCGGTAGTTGATCCCCGTTCGCCTCGCTAGCTATTCTCTAGGCGAGAGTATCTCAAATTCAGCGGAGAGAATGTGCGTATTTCCTAGACCGTACTCACTTCGCATGTAGGCGTAATCGATGATTAGGCCTTCCCAAGGTGCTATCCCCAGCCCAGCGCTCAACCGCCTCGTCCCGTCACGCCAAATGATAACGCCTCCCCGCACCGCAAGCTGACCCACCGGTGAAACCTCTATCCCCAGATGTGCTCGGTCCAGATAGGAATAGCGCGGCGCCTCCGAATGCACTGGCGAAAGGGAGAAGTCAATATCCCCGGCCAGGAGGAGCTTGCCGTCGAGGAGGAGGGTCATTATGCCGGCCTTGGCAATCCAGGGGACATAGTTGTCCGGGTTGTGGGTCGTCCCCTGCCAGTGTACCGTCGTCTCTAAGGTGTCTGTAGAGACAATCCCGACCGAGATCGGAATATCATCCAACATTCCCTTTAAAAGAAGCCCCACGTCGAACCCCAATCCACTTCCGACACCATCGAGCAGGCTATGCCGATAGTATTTCAGGTTTGCCCCAATCGCGATGGTCCAGTCACCCTCTCCCTGAAAGGGCCAGGAGACAGAAACAAGGAATAGGGATTGGTCATCGTCGAATGTTCCCCCATCGTCTCCCGTGAATGGGATGCCAGAGATATGCGCATTTACCCAGGTAATCCCCAGGCCCAAAGCGGAAAAACTCCCTGTCTGGACAGGCTTCGCTGAGAGACTCAAATCCTGAAACTTTATGTCCGGATCGCTAAACCTTCCCCCAACAACGTACATACCACCCACGTGATAACCGGTTAGATAGCCGATGCCGGCCGGATTCCAAAACCCGGCTGAGGCATCATCCGCTATCGCACAGAAAGCTCCTCCCAACGAAAGAGCGCGAGCGCCGATCCCATCTCGGGCAAAGCTCCCCTCACCCGTTCCATCCCCAAGCACGCTCAAGCTTAGACCAACCAACAAGACACCCACCAAGCAAATACTTCTCTTCCACATAAGATAAGCTCCTCCTGAGAAAGCGATGTGGTAATTCTACCCGTTCTCGTTGATAATGCCAGAATGATCCACAGTCTGTTCACGAAAAAAGCCCTTGAGCGTCACCCTTAGAGAGCACAGTGCGCGCCTGCCTCGCGGGTTTGCGGCAAGCTCACAGGATAACGCTTCTCGACAGCCCTTCAATATGCTATAATGTGGCAATCAAAAAGGAGGAGTCAACATGCGAGTGAGGCGATGGATGGCGTTTGGTGGGTTGCTCTTAGTAGCTGTGATGCTGACGGGGTGTGCTGTCTTCGATCCAGCGCCAACGGCGGACTTCACTTGGACTCCATCAGATCCACTGGCAAGGACAGAGGTCCAGTTTACGGACCGGTCAGCGGACAGTGGCGGATTGTTTGGGGGAGGCGGGATCGTGTCTTGGGATTGGAATTTCGACGATAATGATGATTCTCAAGCCCAGAACCCCAAACACGTTTATCAAAGCGCTGGCGCCTACGATGTCGAATTTACGGTCATCGACTCAAGCGGAAACTCCGCCACCAGTAAGCAAACAGTCAACGTAAGCCCAAGTCTCGACGGGCGGTGGGCGGGAACACTCTGGGATGCAGTGCAAAACGCGTGGCAGCTCGAACTCGACCTCCGTCAAACGACCACCGGTGGGGGCATAACCGGTACTGCGTGGGTAAACGCGCGCTCTTGTAATATCTTGAGCGCCTCGTACATTCCTGCATCGGGAGAGGTGCGAATCATGTTCGCCTATTGGGGTACCGGAAACATCTGGCTTCTAGTCGGTAATTATGATGCCTCCCTGGGTTACATCTCAGGGTACTGGGAGAACATCACTCTTACCCCGGGTGTGCGGATCGGCGATTGGGAAGTACGCCTGCAGTGATTCCGATCTGGTGTTGCCGCGAGCCAGTTGGGATTCCACACCGGCAAGCCCGCTAGCGTACTACCGTTACTGCAGTATGGCCAACTTCTGCAGTGGCATAGTAACCCACTCGCCGCCGATCTTCACCTGCACCTGCGCCCGGTAGAGGTAGACCCCGTTTGCCAGGGACTGTCCCAGTGCGTCCTGAGCATGCCAGGTGAGGACTGCGACCTCGGACTCGCCTTGCCACACGAGCCTCCCAGCAAGGTCATAGACTTCGATCCAAAGGCCGCGGACACTGCAGGGACATATCCCGAGTACACGGAAGGTCGTTGCGTGCCCGTCTGTCACCGGGTTTGGCTCGTTTACTACCCTTACGGCAGCGAGCCCGAGGGATGGTGGCTGGGGCATCGGTGGATTCCCCAGCAGCACAGTCTCCATTGCCATAGCCGCAGGGAGTGGGGACCCTCCTACTGGTCCGGCAGTCTCTGAGAAACCGAGCGTCAAGCCATCCACGTAGGTGTAGATCCAGTAGCCCGTCCATGGGTCCAGCGTCGCTCCGGTGAGCACCGTGGGCTTGATCCACGCCGCACTTGCGCTGTCCCAGTCCCAGATCGTGCCAAAGATCCACCCAGCAGCGACCGCCTGTGCCAGGGACTTGGTCTCAGGCCCACGGGTGACGGAGATCGAGCCACCGTTGGTCACGTTACCCCACGCAACCTCGTACGGTACACCGATCATCTGCCAGCCGGCTGCACCGAGCACGAGGCTCTGAGCGCCGGTCAGGGTGGTACCGTTCACGCAGACCTCTATCTCCTCTGGCAGCCACAGCCAGTAACCACCTAGCGCGCCGACCTGCGTCAGCAGCCCGTTTCCTACCGTCTTCCAGCTACCTGTCTCGGGATCCCACCGGTACAGGTAGAGTATGCCCGTGACCTCGTCGAACACCGCTTGCGGAGCGCGATCCTCCGGGTCCAGTGGCAGCGAGATCAGATTCCAGTCTGGGTGCAGTGAAGTGCAGAGATCGCTTCCAGCATTCAGTGGCAGGTGGAGGCGGCCATGGCCGTAAAGGTTGTCTTTCCCCACAGGGCCCATGTCCACTGCGTTTTCCTCCAACCATCCCCGTATGTCGGCGGCTGACCAACTCGGATGCGCCGACCATACCAGGGCGGCCGCGCCAGCGACGTGCGGCGAGGAAGCAGAGGTTCCCCAAAACCCACCTCCTCCAAAGACTGATCCATAGGAGGACCCTGACACTCCATCCGGACCACAGATGTCGGGCTTGGTGATAGAGGTGGCGTGTTGACTACTGTTGGTGGGGCCTTGTGAGCTGAACGCTTCTTGAGGACCGGTTTCCCAATCTCGCTGGTCGATTGCGCCAACGCTAAAGACAAATGAGGCGTTTGCCGGAGCGGCGATGGAGCTTTCAGCGACCGTGTACTCCAAAGGAAGACCATAAGGGATACAGAAGAGCTCCATCCTGGGATGTGCCGGTGCGTCGTAATCCGCGATCTTGATGCCGTAGTAGGTGCCCGCAGCAACGGGGGCGGTGTAATAAATGCTCTCCACAGGCTCCTGGGCACCCGTCTGCCAATTCTCCGAGGAAGCGACGGTATTCCCCCACTCGTCTACGAGGTAGAGGTCGTAGTCCTGGTCACTCCATGGCCAAGCGTCCCAGGTGAGCCATAGAATGATAGACTGCCCGCCACCGAGGTAGAAGTCATTCACCTCATCCCAGGGAGTGTAGTCCAGCCATCCGTTGGCATTGGCATCCTGCCAGTCGCCTTCCCAGTGCCCTCCATCGGCGCAGTTTCCCGCTGCGTTCACCCAGAGGATCCCGCTTTGCACCGCGCTTGACACGATCTCCGCAATGGTGCCTGTACCGTCGTAGAAGTTGGTGTTGAACCACCCTAGCGAGCAGGTGATCACGTTTGCCCCGTAAGCGATGGCATCATCCACCGCGTTTGACAGTTGCACCTCGTTTGCGATCTTCATCAGTAGAAGCTCCGCTCCCGGAGCCATATCGTGCACGATCTCCGCGCAGGCGGTACCGTGTACTCCTCCTGTCTCTAGTCCCTCACCAGTGTAATCACGGCTGAAGATCACGCGGTCGACCTCACCCGTTGCGAGCGCCGCAGTAAGACCGCCGAACTCGACGTCGATCACCGCCACTCGCCCCCCTTGGCCTTCGTAGCCTTCCACATGCCAGGTCGCTGCCCCGCTCACCTGCACCCCTTCGGAGACGACAAAGGGAACCGGCCGATACGGCCGCCGCACAAAGCTCACTTCCGGAAGTCCGGCAAGCTCCACCAGGCCCACAGGGGGGACCTTGACCTCCAGTAGGTTACAAGCATCGGCCCATGCAAGGATCTCACCACCCAGACTCGTTATCGCATCGACAGAAAGAGGGCCTCTTGTCTCCACCACCACGCGAACTTTACCCTCTTTCCAAACTATCCCCAGTTCTGAAGCTAGCTCTTCAGCCCGAGGGGGGGTGTCCGAAGCGCGCTCTGCCAGCTGCTGCAACGCCGTCTCCAGGGCGAGCACTGCCTGCTCAGATGGGAACGGTTTTCCCAACTCGCTTAAGCCCTGCACCCCTGCGGCTACCACGACAATGAGCATCAGTACCCAGATGAAACCCCTTTGCATGAACCATCACCTCATGAATAACTCCAGCAGAGAAGTTACACCAAAGAAGATCCAGTCTGCAAAGGGTTAGCGCTAAATGGTGAATAGTGGGTAGTGGATGGTCCAGGGTCCAGGGTCTAGAGTCCAGGGTCCAGAGCCGGTGATAAATTGTGAATTACAAATGAGGGAGAGTGGGTGTATGCTGACAGCTGATGGCTGCTTTTATCGCTTTAGCTGATAGCTGACCGCTGATGGCTGATCGCTGGTGGGGGGAGAAGCTAATACGTTTCTCTCTCTTCCCGTGTCCCTGTGTCTTCCCCTCCCCTTCTCCGTGTTCTCTCCGTCCTCTGCGGCGAGGCGTATGAAAAAAGGGCTCTTTGTCGTTTCGAGTGGGTAGCGGCTTCTAACTTCGGTTATTTGGTCTGTTAGCCAGGCGGGAAACCGTGTTTCCTTTCTCTCGCCAAGACGCTAAGATCGCGAAGAAGAGCTAGTTCTCATTCCTATTGCCTATAGTTCTTTCCCTTCTTCTGCTGTTTTTTTGCGTCTCTGCGGCTCTGCGAGAGGCCAAGCCTTTTCCCACACCAAGACGCCAAGATCGCCAAGGAGCCGTCAGCTAAAAGAAAAGCGGCTTCTGCTTGATGCTGAAAGCTGAGGGCTGAACGCCGCACCTTGACGTATCGGCTTGCTATCCGTACAATAGAAATTACAAACGTAATACAAAGAGTGTTCCTATGAAGACGATAACTGTGAAACTAGAAGACGAACTCGCAAACGCTGTAGAACGCGTACAGAAAGATGCGGGATTTCGCACCAAGAGCGAGATGATTCGCGAAGGGCTGAGAGTGTTAATCGCACGGGAACGCCACCGGAAACTAGCAGAGAACCTCACGCGCTATCTGAGAGATCGCGAAGCCCTCGACGAAGCAGCCCAGGAGGTTGAAGAGCGAATACCGTCCACCGAAGAGGCGCTGAAACGGTCGGAGCCATGATCCAGCGCGGTGCGGTGTTTAACGTCAACTTTAGTCCAAGGCGTGGCCACGAAGGAGTAAGGCCGGCGATTGTCATACAAGCCGACCTTTACTGCCCTCTCTCAACCCTTCTCGTTATTCCCACTTCAACACACGCCCGCAAGGAGATTGACTTTCATGTCTCGGTGACCGTTCAAGGGATTCGCACCTATGCGTTGATCGAGCAGCTTACCGCGGTAGACAAAGCAAGATGTATAAAGAGTGAAAACTATCTGGGGAGGATCTCGCCGGAAGAGATGGAGAAGATTGACCGTATACTCAAGGTTTTCGTTGGCCTCGACCCAGAGCTCGCCCTTCTCTAGCTGAGAGCGATCAGTAATCAGCGATCAGCCAGCAGCTTTCAGCTTGAAGCACTCTCCGGCCTTTCCTGACAACTGATGGCTGAAAGCTAGCAAAGTTCCCCGTCCACCGAGCGGGACGTTCTTCGCGGTTCTGGTAAACTTGTGAGGCAGTGTATAATTGGAGGAATGGAGGTGTGTACGATGACGAAACTCCTCAAAGAAGCGTTTGTCGAGGCTTCCAAGCTCCCCGAGAGTGAGCAGAATGTGTTTGCGAGATGGTTGCTGGAGGAGCTAGTGTCCGAGCAACGTTGGGGAAAAGCCTTTGCCGAGTCTCACAAAGCGCTTGCGCATTTGGCCGATGAAGCGCTTGCCGAGCAGCGCGACGGCCGCACTCAAGTGCTTGAACCGGATAAACTGTGACACAAGTGAATGGAGAAAGCTGATGGCTGCTACACAGTGATGAGTTAAGAGTGATGAGTGACGGGAGAACGGGATTAGGGATCAGGGATTAAGGGGAAAAGGCATTGCGAATTGTGGATAGTAAATGGTGAAACGTGAATGGTGAATGGTTCAGAGTTCACAGTCCAGAGCCGGTGATAAATTGTGAATTGCGAATGATGGAGAGTGGGTGTATGCTGACAGCTGATGGCTGATAGCTTATTTCTCCCTGAAAGCTAAGCGCTGACCGCTAATTGCTAGTTTGTCACCGTCACGTTCCGTACAGTGGAATCGGACAGCCCCTGGTCGTCGTACACCGTCAGCCTGACGACGTACGTGTGGCTTTGGGAGTAAAGCTTGTAGATGTGTCTTACCTCAATGTCGCTCGTCTTCACGGCGAACTCACCGTCACCGAAGTTCCAAGCGTAGTACTCTATTGCATGTCCGGCATCCGCGTAGGAGCCGCGTGGATCGAATGTCACCTCGAACAGCGAAGGCATATTGGGAAGGCTGTCGGATTCGTAGAGCAGGATCGGATCGTCCGTCGTGACCGCGGCGACCGGTTTCTCGTCGCCCGTCTGCGCGTCCGGCACGATGACGATGATCTCGACCTGCGCCGTGCCCATGTTCCCTAGGCTGTTCCACACGAACAGCGTCACCGTGTATTCCCTCGTCGCTTCCGGCTGGAACGTGTGGGTGAGGAGAGCCGACCCGAACGCTGTCTCGCCGTCGCCGAAGTCCCAGTTGTACGTAGTGATACTTCCTGCGCCGGCCGTCGACTCGGTCGCATCAAAGGTCACCACAAGCGGCGTCGTGCCGATGACACGGTCCACGGTCAGCTGGGCCACCGGAGCCGGAGCGTCTCCGTCTCCGCCACCGCCACCGCCACCGCCTGTCCCGGGGGGGCGTACTTCGATGCTCTGGGTTGCCTGCGACCGTGCTCCATTGTCGTCGACCACGGTCAGGGTGACGGTGAAGACCGTCGTCTCGGTTTGGGAGACGAACGTGTGATGTACGACCTCATCGGAGTCGGTGTTGCCGTCCCCGAAGTCCCATTGAAAGCTCACGATCGTGCCGTCCGGGTCGCTAGAGTTCGAGGCATCGAGCGTTACTTGAAGCGGCGACTCGCCGGACAGGACGCTCGCCGCGATCCGGGCGATCGGAGACTGATTGAAGAACAAGCACCCGTGGAGGAGAAGGAGTGACAAGATGCACATCGCACCGGCGATCCACCTTCCCGGTCTAATGTTTCGCTTCATCGTCTCTCCTACCTATCCTCTTGGCAAAGGCGTTCCTCTAAAGGGAAACGCCCGCGGGACCAACCGATACCCGTGGCCTAAAGCTCGTTAGCCGCCTCTTCGCCCGCCTTCAAGTAGACCTTGCGCGAGAACGACGCGTCGGCCCCGAGGAAGTCGACCACACGGATCGTGATCGTCTTTGTCGCGGTTCCCCCGCCGAACGTGTAAGTGTGCATCATTATGGCGTCAACCGTGTAGTTTGTCGTCTCAACCGCGTAGTCGAACTGCTCCTCGGGGGTGCCGTCACCCCAGTCGACGTACAGGTACCGAATACCCCAGGCTTGATTGGTGAACCACGCCGGGGGGGCTCCGACCCAGTCCTGGCCCTCGGGGTCATACGAGTAGTTGTGCGTGTTCACGTTGTAGCCGGCTGGCGTCGTCGGTGTGGCCGACGAGGTCGCGCTCGTCGTCGCCGTCATCAGCGTCCCCTGGGGCTGCGTGCCATCCAGCGCGAACCACGCAGCGTTAGCCTGCGTGTTGAAGTCCTGCGAGCGGATGACCACCGTCACGTTTTGCGGGAAGGCTCCTAGGCTGTCGAGATCCCCGTACCAGACATCCTCGTCTTCCCAATTTCCGGTGAAATTGTGAACCGCGCCAGGATCGCCGATGTCGCCGCCTGGGGGGTTGGCGATCTCGAACCCCGCCACGGGCTGGTGGTTGTAGACCTTAACCGTCTTCGTGATCGAGTCGTCTGCGCTCTCGTTGTCGAGAACCAGCAGCATTACGGAGAACACCTCGCTCGGATCATCCGTCGTATAGACATGCGTCTTCTGGGCGGCGTTGATGTCCGACGTTGCGTCCCCGTCACCGAAGGACCAAACGAACAGGGCCAACGTCTTGCCTTCAGCCGCCTTGGAGGCGGACGGATCGAAGTTCACTTGAAGCGGGGCCACGCCGATGCTCTCATCGATGTTGAATCGCGCGCTCGGACTCCCTGCAGCGGGCGTTCCGCCTCCGGGCCCGGTGATGCTGATATTCTTAGTGGCCGTGCCTTCCTTGTTGTCCGGCCCCTTCACCGTGAGTGTGGCAGTATAGGTCTTGGCGGAGGAGGAGATGTACATGTGCGTCACGATCTTCCCAAATCCCGTGTGTCCGTCACCAAAATCCCAGGAATAGGTAAGAGGCTCTTTATCGTAGGACGAGGCAGAGGCATCGAACCGCACAACAAGCGGGGATGAGCCGGAACTCGGGGAGGCGGTAAAGCTCGCCGTTGGGCCGGGCGGCTCAGCGGGCAGAACGGTGATCGTTTTGCTGGCCGTATCTGTTGCTCCATCGTCGTCTGTCACTCGCAGGACTACGGTGAACGTTCCCGCCGTCGTGTAGGTATGGGAGACCGACTCCCCGCTTCCACTCGAGCCGTCGCCGAAGTCCCACTCCCATTTCGCGATGAATCCATCCTCATCGGAAGACAGAATAGCACTGGAATTCACCGTCAGCGGTGCCGTACCGGATAGCGCACTGGTTGTAAAAGACGCCACGGGTACAGCGTTGATCAACCACCAACACCCTGTCATCGCAACAAGCAGCGAAACGAGCATGCCTAAACCGATGAATGCCCGAATCATCCGCGCTTTATACCGCACGTCTTTCACCTTGGGCCTCCTTCATCATTCACTTAAAGTTGGACCAATACCCCTAACATAGTAGCCCCTAAAGAAAAAGTCAACCGATCCCCGATACGCTCAACCACCCCGCCTGTCCGAAAATAGGAGGACAAAAGGGTATGTGGGGATTAGAAGGCAGTGATGCGTAACGGGAGAACGGGATTAGGGATCAGGGATTAAGGGGAAAAGGCATTGCGAATTGCGGATGGCGAATTGCGGATAGTAAATGGTGAAACGTGAATGGTGAATGGAAAAGCTGAACACTGATCGCTGAATGCTGATAGCTAGTCGCTGATTGCTGAAAGCTGACGGCTGATAGCTGAAATGCTGATCGCTGAATGCTAATAGCTAGTGCTAATCAAAACACCTTTTCTAAATCGATGGAAAGCCCAGCAAGAAGGGGGGATTTAAGAGGTGCCTTTTCTTTGCAGGCGTAACGAGCGACCCGGGAAAATCCCTGTTCTTCGAGCTCTAACACCTCAACCGTCTTTGTGGCAGGATCGACCAGCCAGTACTCCTTAACGCCATGGCGGGCATAGAGGGCTCTCTTATAGGTTCGGTCGCGCTTTGCTGTTGCCTCAGAGAGGATCTCGATAACCAAATCAGGAGCGCCGCGGATCCCTTCCTCGGCGATAATATCGGCCTGTTCCTTTCCAATGAACAGGATATCCGGCTGGAGGACGGTATCGTCGCTAAGGATGACGTCAAGAGGAGCGAAGAGCACCATTCCCAGGTCGTTCTCGCTAACAAACTTTCGCAGAAGGTCTACAAGGTTACCTAAGATAAGCTGGTGTTTGAAACTCGGTGATGGAACCATGACTAACTCCCCCTCAAAAAGCTCGTAGCGCTCCCGCTCCGATTCTGGTGCATTCCGATAGTCTTCGTAGGTAAGCTTGATTCTAGTAGCCGGCTTTCCCATTGCGCCCACCTCCATCGAGTATTCTAGAACGTCCATGGTTCAAAGTCCAACGTCCATGGTGAGTGGGAGGTGGTGGGTAGTGGGTGGAGAAGGCTGATAGCTGACAACTGATGGCTTCTTCTTCACTGGCTACTGATAGCTGACAGGCTGATTGCCGATCGCTGAGCGCTTTCTTCCCTGAAAGCTGACGGCTGCTTTTATCGCTTTAGCTGAATGCTGACGGCTGATTGCTGATTACTAAATGCTGATCGCTTCTTTTCCTGAGTGCTGACCGCTGATGGCTCCAAGGAAAACAGCACGGGGTCTTAGCAGCGGGGATGATATTAAGTGTCAAGTGCAGGCATGACCTCCAAGCGCGGTGAACTTACCCCCGATACGCCTCACGCCGAGGCTTGCAGGAATAGAGCACCACATTCTTTTCGAGGACATCGTAGCGAATCCGGTAATCCCCCGAGGCAATTCTCCACTGCCCTTCCCCCTTCTTCATTCCCTTGAGCTTCTTGATGTTGTGCCGACCGCTCCGGGCGTAGGGATCTTCACGGAGAACTTCTACCATGGCCTCAACATGGGAGATCGCTCCGGGTGTCCGTCTGGCCAGACTCTTGTAGTCGCGGTCGAAGTGAGTGGTGCTGAGGATGCGGTAGGGCATGGGCAGGCTGTCACTTCGGCTGCTTGGTCGTCGTGCGCACCTCGGCTAAGACTTTCTCCACGGAACGGGTCTTGCCCGCCTGATACTCCCGGTAGCCCTGCCGAATCTGTGCCTTCAAAGACTCATCGTGCAGATCCAGGTAGTCCTCCAGCTCGTCGGCGTCGAGGATACCGAGCACCGGGAGCCCATCCCGCTCTACGATAATGTATTCCTTGCCTACTTTCACCCGGCGGATCAGCTCACCGAAGTGGGTCTTGGCCTCGGTCGCGGAGACGCGGGTCACTTTGGGAGCTCGTGTGGCCATTTCCCCTCCTCAATGGTCAACGTTGGTCAAT
>Ga0315545_1003204_pt1 | contig 14148 bp, 11 predicted proteins | sample SalMarSW160210MG_FD_203096 | JGI IMG/M metagenome (GOLD analysis project Ga0315545, IMG submission 203096) | Salt marsh sediment microbial communities from the Plum Island Ecosystem LTER, Massachusetts, United States - Salt Marsh Sediment SW1602-10 ... | reverse complement strand
GAGGAACGCTCTACTATTACTGAGACACCGACAGAACCCTCTATTGTTCCTCCTCCCCCTGTTAGCTATGAGCCAAAGATGTGGCAATCTCACCGTGAGCCGATTCTCACTCCCAGCGGTTGGCAACTTCCTCCTATTGATATCTTGGATAAACCGGCTGAGGTGAAATTGGACAAGGAGGATATTGATCAACGAGCTCGACTGATTGAGGAAGCTCTAGCTAGCTATGGGGTAGAAACTAAAATTGTACAGATAAACATGGGTCCTACTGTAACTCAGTTTGGCGTTGAGCCTGGCTGGGACAGGAAATATAGGGAAGTAAGGGAGAAGGGTCAATCGCGGGTGGAAGAAGTATCAAGAACAAGGATCAGGGTAGACCGCATTACTTCTTTGGCCAACGATTTAGCTTTAGCCTTAGCTGCTCCCAGCATTAGAATTGAGGCCCCTGTACCAGGGAAATCGGTAGTTGGCATTGAAGTTCCTAACACTGTGTTTGGATCAGTTTCTCTTCGCAGTGCTATAGAGACTGCTGCTTTTCAGAAGGTCAAAGTCAGGTCGAAGCTAGCTATTGGTTTAGGTAAAGGTGCTGGTGGTGAGGCGGTGGCAGCGGATCTGACCAAGATGCCACATTTACTCATTGCTGGAGCTACTGGCAGTGGCAAGACCGTCTGCCTCAATTCTGTTATTTGTTGCTTACTTGTACATAATAGCCCTGATGATGTTCGATTCATCATGGTTGACCCCAAAAGAGTGGAGCTAGTGACTTTTAACGGAATGCCTCATTTGCTTGCTCCTGTGGTTGTGGATAGTGATAAAGCGATAAAGGCGCTAAGATGGCTTAATCAGGAAATGGACAACCGCTATCGTGAATTTGCCCAAGTTGGAGTGCGCAATATTGAGGGTTATAACAAAGACCGCTCACTTGGGGATGGGTTGCCATATTTGGTGCTGATCATTGACGAGCTGGCTGATTTAATGATGGCAGCATTTGATGAAGTGGAGCATACACTTTGTCGCCTAGCTCAATTGGCTCGGGCTACTGGCATTCATCTTATTGTAGCTACGCAACGTCCTTCAGTAGATGTGGTTACCGGGCTTATTAAAGCTAATTTCCCTACCCGTATCAGCTTCGCTGTCACCTCCCAAGTGGATTCCAGGACTATCCTTGACGCAGTAGGTGCGGAGAAATTGCTGGGTAGGGGGGATATGCTTTATATGCCTACTGAAGCTAGCAAGCCTAAGCGCCTTCAAGGAAGCTTCGTTTCTGATACTGAAATAGAGAGGTTAGTATATTTCTGGGGGAATCAGAGGCAAATGACAGACTCTATCAATTTTGATGAGCTAGCTGAGCTTGCCTCCTTAAGTCAAAGAATGGCTATCCCTGATTCTCTTCTAGAAGAGGCAAGACGCTTAGCACAAGAACATGAACATATCTCTACTTCTTTCTTACAACGTCGCCTTCGTATTGGCTATCCCAGGGCCGCTCGCCTTATGGAGACTCTAAAGCAAGAAGGTTTAGCGGGAACGACTCAACCCGGGGAGGGAAGTTAAACCTTCAAATAATGTCATTCTGAGTGAAGCGAGTAATCAACAGAGCGAAGGATCTCTGGCCTTTACTCTCGGGGCACCAAAATAATCTCTTCCTTCTCTTTAAGGGAAGGGGTTAGAGTGAGGGTCACCTCCAATCTAGATAACACCTTCCTGTTTAAGCTGTTGAAGTTCCTCCAAATTGAGGTTCAAAAGTTTGCAATATATTTCCCCGTTGTGTTCGCCTATAAAAAGAGCTTCGTTTTTCTATTTTGCCAGGGCTCTTGGAGAGCTTTCTGACAACACCGCTGAGAGGCACAGGCCCAACGCCAGGAAAGGCGACATCCTCGATTGCCTTCCGGGCTCTCACTTGAGGGTCATCAACTACTGCTGAGATGTCATTCACCGGTCCACAGGGCACATGCGCTTTCTCGAGAAGGTCGAGCACGTCCTTGACGGTGTGTTGAGATACCCATTCACTAACTATAGGGTCAAGAACATCTCTGTTTTGCCACCGAGCTATATCATCTTTGAATCTGGAATCTTGGGCTAAATCCTCTTGGTTGATAGCCTTAAGCAATCTCTGCCAGATTGGATTGCTTAAGGTATATATCAGAAGCCATCCATCTCTAGTTTTGTGAGTATTGTTATAATTATAAAAACTAGTATTTTCAATTTGTGGGCGTATAGAGTTTAGCAATTTATACTCGGCAGCAACTCCCCATGCCCGCAACATAAAGAGATAGCAGCATCAAGCAATGCGATGTTGAGCATCGGGCCCTTTCCTGTTTTCTCTCGATAATACAGAGCGAACATGGCGCCCAGGGCTCCGTAAATGCCTGAGCTAAAGTCAACATAGGGAACCGCGGCTCTCGTTGGAGGATTCCCAGGGGAAACCCAGTATAACTCATTCCCCCTGACATCTATATCAACTCGTTTCAACAATTCTTTTAATATTTCTCTTCCTTTTTTACTTTGGGTATTTAAAGTAACATCCTTTTTGTTGCGAGCCAGGGTGATTCCACATACGAGGCTTTCCCCGTTTGGGGCAAAAGGGCCTAATTTCCTATCTGTCTCACCTCCAGGCCTTTCTACCCTAATAACCTCAGCTCTCATATCTGCTAAGAGTGCTCCACAGTAAGCTCCGGCAACATAGCGAGAAAAATCGAGAACCCTTATTCCTTCTAGAGTTTTCTGCACTTCTGATGCCCCTTAGGCGCCAAACTTGTCTAGTTTCAAAGCATTAGCCATAGCTAGAGGCATTATCTCTGTGGCAGGAAAGCGACCCATGCCGCTAATAAGGCAAGCCTGCTCTGAAAATTCAGTGACATCATCAGGACGACACCATTTGGAGCGCAGCATAAAGGGGACTGGATGCCAACTATGCATAGCCAGGGATGCCGGAGTAGAATGGTCCCCAGTGATAACTAGGACGTCTGGGGCTAAACTGAGCAGACTGGGGAGTGCATTATCAAGTTCCTCAATGGCCTGGACCTTAGCCTCGAAATTGCCATCCTCTCCTCTGGAATCGGTACTCTTGAAGTGAATGAAAAAGAAATCGTAGTCAACATAATAGTGGCGGAGGCTTTGTATCTGTTGGATTATGTTATTACCTGCTGGCAGTATCACCATTCCTACCAGCCTAGCTAAACCCCGATACATAGGATATACAGCTATGGCTGCTGGTTTCAGCTTATAGATATCAGGCATAGGTGGGATGTCAGGGAGGTGGGAAAAGCCACGCAGAAGCACCATATTGGCAACGCTTTCATCCTTTAGTTGCCTCCTTGCTCGTGACACAAATTCATTGGCGATTTCTGTGGTTCTCTGAGCCCCTGGGGATAAAGCCTCTATCTTTTTGGCAGCCAGTCCCACTTGTTGTGGGTCAGAATCTGCTAGCTCAGGTGATAAGCCTTTGCCTCGAAGGGTGAGAACAAATCTGTGTTCTTTTACCGGCGTCACAGAGACCTCAGCTCCATCGATGTCTATTCTATTTAACATCCGGCATAACTCAGTGCTCTTCTCTGTGGAAATTCGCCCTGCCCTTCTATCAGTGATGATTCCCTTGCTGTCAATTGTGCAGAAGTTGCCCCGGGCGGCGATATCTTCTGGTTTTAGCTCCAGACCTATTCCTGATGCTTCAATGATACCTCGTCCGACATTATATCTAACAGGGTCATAACCGAAAACTGCCAGATGCCCTGGCGCACTTCCAGGTGTAATTCCTGGGCTCACGGGGTCAGCTAAGCCGCAAAGTGACTCTCTGGCTATCTGGTCTAAATTTGGTTTCTTAGCTGATTCCAGCTCCGTTTTGCCAGTTTCTGTGTGCGGCAGGCCACCTACCCCATCTATCATCAAAAGCACTATTTTAGAGGGCGAGGTGCGGGAGAGTTTCTTCATGTATTCAAATCCGACCATGGTATTTACTATTTTAGCTGAAGGCGTCGCTATGCTCAAGTTTGCCATTTGCTTGCCATGTAATTCCTTTTCAAGTAGCATAAGCAGATAGTTGAGAGGCTGTAATAACAATGTCAGAGCACGGGGAGGTTATCTTAGGGGTTGATCTCGGCGGCACCAAGATTGCTGTTGCTCTTGCCACTGCTCAAGGGGAAATCCTCTCTCGCAGATACAGCCTAACTCCGACTCCAACTAACCCTGATGTCATAATAGATACTATATTCATGACCATTGAAAAAACTATTTCTGCTGGCAAATTGAAGTCTCAGCTTTTGGGTATAGGGATAGCTGCTGCCGGCATTATAGACAGTGATGCCGGCAAGGTCATCTTCTCTCCTAATCTTCCTGGCTGGCATGATGTGCCCCTGAGAGACACCGTCCAACATAAGTTTGGTATCTCCACTTACCTAGGTAATGATGCCACTCTGGCTGCCCTGGGGGAGTGGTGCTTTGGAGTAAGAAAGAAGGTGGCTAATCTCATTTATATCACCGTGAGTACCGGCATTGGCGGAGGTATCATTGCTGATGGCAAGTTGTACACCGGCTCCCGTGGCGTTGCTGGCGAAATCGGGCATATGACTATTGATGTAAATGGACCCAGGTGCAACTGTGGCAATATTGGCTGCTGGGAAGCTCTAGCCTCGGGCACTGCTTTAGCCAGAGAGGCGGTAAAGCAGATTACCCAAGGTGTCCCAACATCCATCATTGAACTTGTGGATGGGGATATGAGCAAGATTGATGCCAAGGTCGTTTTCCTTGCAGCCAAACAAGGAGATGAACTGGCTAAGGAGCTTATCTCTCAGCTAGCCTATTACTTTGGTGTAGGCTTGGCTAATTTAGTTAACATTTTTAATCCAGAGTTAATTTTAGTTGGCGGGGGCGTGGCCAAGATGGGTGATTTGCTGCTTCAACCAGCGATAAAGGTAGTTAAGAAAAGGGCGTTTAGAACATCAGCTGATGCAGTTGAAATCAAGCCAGCTCTGCTGGGTGATGACTCTAGCGTGCTGGGAGCAGTAGCCTTTGTCCTTGAGCAAAATATCGCAATTCAATTATAGGAGGTGACAGATTATGTCTATCATGCTTGGCAACTTAGGTCTCATTGCAGGAATAATCAGCCTTATCTTCGGCATCATAGTACTTATTTTCCCCAAGATCCTCAATTATTTGGTGGGCATCTATCTAATCATATTGGGGGTGGTAGCACTTATTACCTATTTTGCTTAACTCGAAAATGTAGAGGGCGTTTAACAATCCTCCTGTCATTCTGAGCCGTAGGCGAAGAATCTCTGAGATTCTTTATCTCCTCCCCTTTATCTCGCCCACGGCTTCGGCTCACTCAAAATAGCGACGAGGGAAGACCCTTCGCTACTGCTCAGGGTGACAGGCAAACGCTCCAAAAGTATAGAGACTGTTTCTATATGGTTTCAAAGTGGGCGGTAGAGGACTTGAACCTCTGACCTCCCGTGTGTAAGGCGGACATTGCCACCGCTGGAGATTTCATAGCTCGTTCGCCTCCTTATCAACTGTAAGCTCACTTAGACAAGTGATGTCATTCCCTAGCTAAAGACGCTCTAGGCGGACACGCCTTTGACAGGACTGCTATCTTGCTTTTACAATAAGCTCCAGAATGAGTTTGTCAGGGCAACTCTATAAGTTGCAGCAGATTGATCTAGAACTCCAAAGAGAGCAACAGGCGCTAAACGAGATTGAAAATCAATTAAACGACAATAGAGCTTTGATTACAGCTGAATCTAAGCTCACCTTACAAAAACAAGAACTAGGGGTTGTAAAGAAAGAACAAAAGAGCATCGAATGGGAGCTAGAAACCCTCCAGGAGAAGGTCAACCATGTCAACAATGAACTCTACAGCGGCGCAACTAAAAATCCTAAAGAGCTAGTTAACCTCGAGCATGAGGCTAGGAGCCTTAAGAGCAAGATTGGGGGCAAAGAAAATGAGCTATTGGAACTAATGGGCCAAGTAGAGGAGTTGGAAGCTAAAGTGAAAACTAGTACTGAAGAGCTTCAGTTATCGAAACAGGAATGGCAACAGGGGCAAGAAACGCTCAACCGAGAGAAAACTGGAGTTGAAGGTAGGCTTGTTAAGCTTAGTGAAAGCCGCCAAGCATTAACGCAACAAATTAACTCCGATGTTCTGGGACTTTACGAGCAAATCAAACTGACAAGAGGACAAGCCGTAGCTAAGGTGGAACAAGGCAGATGTCAAGGATGCCATATCATTCTACCCACAAGCCAATGGCAAAGGGTTAAAGCTGATGAATTGGTTCAATGCAATAGCTGCAACAGGATATTATATTTAGAATAGCCCCAAAATGATGACTTTTGGTTAACACCTTGAGCGCTAGTGAAGACTCTGTAGGTTTTTTGCTTCTCAGAGCCTGCGAAGAAGTTTGACCTAAATTCTTGGTCTTTGCTAGAATTCAAGCTGCGGGGGATATAGCTCAGTTGGGAGAGCGCTGCGTTCGCATCGCAGAGGTTGGGGGTTCGAATCCCCCTATCTCCACCAAGGGTCTCAATAGGTAGTACTTTTGAACTCGCTTTCAACCTGACTACTTAATCCTGTAATCTTGCTGATGATAATTGTAGCAATAAAGCACACAGCATATAAGCGAAAACAGGAATATGTTGTGAATGGGTCACAATCCTTCTAGCTGATGTTGATACTGCACATTACGATGAATTGTGTTCCAAATAGTTGCATAAACAAGGGCCGTAGCCGCCGGGAACAAAGCATTTTGCGAGGTTAACGTATAGGGGACAGGAAAGAATGAGCTGGCTTCTGAGAGACCCCTTGTGTGCCACGGTAACTGGGAGCTGACTATAATGTAATAAGCTCCCCCCGTCTTTCTTAAGGCTTCCGGTTGCGGCCTTTCAAGAAAAGCCATTTCTTGGTAGAATCATTTGTTGTACAAATGGGTTACTTCCTAGGCGTAGACATCGGCTCTGTCAATGTCAAGCTGTCGCTTATTGACGAAAGTGGAAAGATTGTTCAGCTTGATACTGAAAAAATAAGCACGGGCCCCAGAGCTGCGGTCTCTGCACTTGTCACTAGGTTGGGCCAAGTGTTCAATCTTGACCAGATTGTCGCCGCTGGCGTATCAGGTTCTGGCAAGGGCGTGATTCCCAAAGAGCTCGAATGGGCAGAGTACAGCAGCCCGCTGTCAATTGCTTCTGGACTGCTTCATTTCTATCCCGATGCCAAAACTATCGTACAAATTGGGGGGCAGACCACCCTTGTCATAGGGCTGGAAGACGGCTTGAGAAAGCCGTGGAAAGTGGCATCCAACTCTCTTTGTGCTGCCGGAACTGGAAGGTTTCTCGAGCAACAGGCATACAGGCTTAACATAGGCATAAAGGACTTCGCCAGTCTGGCACTGCAATGTGAGGGCAGCCCTCCTAGGATAGCTGCCAGATGCAGCGTCTTTGCCAAAACCGACATCATCCATCTGCAGCAGAAAGGAGCCTCGGTTGATGCGATGCTTTATGCGCTTTGCGAAAGCGTTGCCCGGATGGTTGCCTCTATTAAGAAGGGGGCTTTTGAGGAGCCGGTGTACTTTGTTGGTGGCGTTGCTGCCAATGCTGCTGTAGCAAAGGCTCTTAATGACGTGATCTCAGCAAGGAACAAGCATCAGGTACAGGTAGTTGTTCCTGAGAACCACCTTCATATCGAGTCCTTGGGGTCGGCTTTACTTTCAAGAGGAAAGACTTCACAGGGCGTTGTGCTATCTGAAACAGATGACCGTCAGCACCATTTGGAAATGCCCAGGCTCGACGTAGTTGCCACCCAGAATAGCAAGCCAGTCCGGAGTATAGAGAAAGAATGCACGGGCTACCTCGGGGTCGATATCGGCTCTACCAGCACCAAGGCGGTGATAGTTGATGAATCTGGCAGGATAGTCATAGGAAAACACTACCTGATGACCGCTGGAAGGCCTGTTGAAGCGATCAATGAAGTTTTCAGGAACCTGCTCGAGGATGGTGCGGACAAGGTCAAGATAGCCGGCGTAGGTATCACAGGTTCCGGCAGGTACTTGGTCGGCAGCTTCATCGGAGCGGACCTGATTAAGAACGAGATCACTGCACAGACAAGAGCTGGCGTAGAGCTGGACCCTGAAGCCGACATTATTGAAATCGGTGGCCAGGACTCCAAGCTTGTCATCAAGAGAAATGGTGTTGTCGTTGACTATCAGATGAACAAAGCATGCGCTGCTGGAACGGGAAGCTTCATTGATGAGCTGGCTGAAATGCTCGGTGTTAAAGTAACCAATGGTGAATTCGCCAGGATGGCATTCGAAGCACCCTATACTGTCGATCTGGGAACAAGATGTGCTGCTTTTATGGGTCAGGCGGTTGCCTCAGCTCAGCAGCAGGGCGTGCCCCTGGGGGTAATTACAGGTAGTCTTGCCAACTCCATAGCGAAGAACTATCTCTCCAAAGTGGTAGGTAACAAAAAACTGGGCGACAAGGTTATCCTCACTGGGGCCGTATTCTACAACGAGGCTATTATCTCCGCCTTTCATAAACAGCTTGAGGGAAAGACGCTAACTGTGCCGGAGCACAAAGAAATCAGCGGCGCAATAGGAGCAGCGCTTCTGGCAAAAGATGAAATGGCAGGAGGGGAATCGAAGTTCAAAGGCTTCCAGAAAGTTGTTGACAGTGAGTGCACTCTTACTACATTCACCTGCAAAGGATGCGACAATAACTGCACTATCACCCGGATGCAGACAGGCAATGAGCCATCTACCTTTTATGGCAGCAGATGTGACCGCTACGATAGCGTTGCCAGCCATGCAAAGAAAGAGACTTTCTTCGATAAGCGGGAACAGTTGCTCTTCCGGGAGTACAGGGAAGGTTCTGGTACCGGGCCCTCTGTAGGCGTTCCCAGGGCGCTGCTGGTATATGATTATGCCCCGCTACTTATCGGTTTTCTTAACGCACTTGATGTCAGGTGCGTCCTCTCCGGCCAGACCAACAAGGAAATCATGGAGAGGGCAATCGAGTTAAGTTACACTGACAGTTGTTTCCCTCTGAAGCTTCTCCATGGGCATGCAGCAAAGCTCAGTGATGTTGATTATATTATCTACCCCTGCGCTATCCGGCTGGGTGAAAAAGACGGGGATGAGAACCAGAAATACTCCTGCCCCCTTGTCCAGGCATCCCCGTTCATAATACGCAACGCGCTTGGCCTCAGAGAACGGCTATTGATACCCATACTTGATTTCAGTCGGGGCAACGCTGAGGTGACAAAGAACCTTACAGATGTCACCGTGAAGATGGGGTTCAGCAGAAGCAAAGGCAAGGAGGCCGCCCTCGCTGGCATTGAATCTCAACATAGATTCGAGGCAGACGAGGCGGCGCTTGGCAGGGAGCTATTGGAAGAACTGCACCAGAGTGGTCAGTTGGGCGTGGTTCTATTCGCCAGGTCGTATATGGCGCAGGACTCGGGAGCGAACCTAGGCATAGCGGAAAAACTCGCTCAGCTTGGCGTGGTGCCTGTGCCGCTCGACTTCTTGCCCCTTGCGTCGGTTAATCCCAAAGAATACTCAGACCGCCCATATTGGTTCTATGAGAGCAAATATATAGCTGGCGCTGCTATAACAGAGGCAGACCCACAGCTATATGGATTGGCACTGACGAACTTCGGATGTGGACCGAACTCATTCATACTCCGAGTTGTGGAAGATATTATGGGAGGCAAGCCTCTGGGGCAGTTGGAAATCGACGAGCATGCAGCCGAGGCTGGCATTGTTACCCGTCTCGAAGCCTTCGTTGATACCATCAAAGGATTCGCACGTTCCGCCAAGCAGCATGAAGGTCAACATAAAGATATCTACAGGGGAACAAGTGCACTCATCAATACAAAGAAGACTTTTCTCATACCCAGGATGTCACCCCACGTTGAGCTTCTGAGTCCACTGATGGAGGCCTGTGGGATTAGAGCAATTGTGCTTCCTGAGCCGAATAGGCGCAATCTCCTCTACGCCGACCGGGTAACATCGGGCGTAGAATGTTTGCCCTACCGTGTAACGCTGGGCGACTTCTTGAGATTCTATTATGATAACGGCGGTGACCTGAAGAACATCGAGGCGTTTATGGCCGGAGCATATGGTCCATGCCGCCTTGGAAAGTATGCTATAGAGCAAAGCAGGATACTTAAAGATCTTGGCGTTGACCTTCCGATACGAAGCAGTGTATCAAACAATGCCTATCGTGACGTAAATCTTGGTCCTGGTTTTGGGCGCGTTGCCTGGAGGGCCTGCCTAGCCGTGGACTATCTGCAAAGATTACTGTGGCGTACCCACCCTTATGAAAAGCGGCATGGGTCGGCAGACATACTGTTCGAGGAATATATGGAAATGATTGCAAACCGCCTTCGCAAGAAGGAGACTTTCGATGATATCCTATGGCAGGCCACTTCTGAGTTCAAGTCTCTCATCAATCCCGACTTGCCCAGGAAGCCGCTGGTGGGCATTAACGGCGAGATTTTCTTGCGCTCCAACAGATTTGCCAACAATGACCTGGCAAGAGTGTGCGAAAATGCCGGTCTTGAAGTCGTTGTCTCTCCAGTGGGGGAGTGGATGAAATACATTTCATATAGACATGTTGAGGATGCTATCAAGGATCGAAAATTCATAAAGATGTTGATCAGCTACATAATAAAGCGTGTGCAGGAGCATGACGAGCACTCGGTAGCCAACTATTTCAGGGAACTGCTTGATGAGAGAGAGCCTTCGACAGGAGAGTTACTGTCACAGACATGCCGATGGCTTTCCCCGAAATGTGGTAGTGAGGCAGTTCTCAGTATAGGTAGCGGAATCGACTGGATGGAGAATCCCAGGTTTGCCGGTGTGATATCGGTGATGCCCCACGGCTGTATGCCCGGTGGAATTGTGGCTGCAATGTCGGAAGGGTTCAGCACACTGTATCAGAAGCCCTGGATAAATGTCACCTACGATGGGTTTATGGAGACTAACAACCTCGCAAGGATCAATAATTTTGCTGAGATCCTCAGATTCTGCAGCAAGGCAGAGAGGGAAGAGCGCTTGGGGTGACCACAAGGGAACTATATCAAAGCATTTTCAACAAGGAGCAAAATGTTAAGAGTAGCTCATTGCGAGCTTCCCGCTGCCAATCCAGACCGCAGCCATAAAACTCTATTGTGAGGTTTTCGGATGGAAGATAAAAAAATGCGCCGGGCCGGTAGACTATTGACTTATCACTACGGGGAGTGATGACCAGTCCGCTGTCAAGGACGCGTTAGGAAAGCGTGAGGAGTCAATGGGAGCTGCCAATGCTATAGATGCTTCATCTCTAGATGATTTCACAAATAAGATTATTGCCAATGGAGGGGAGGTAGTTTTGGCAAAGGAGCCGGTTCCTGGTGTTTGCTATGTAGCTTGTTGGCAAGACACCGAAGGAAATACCTTCGCTAACAAACTTTTGTATAGTCCTAGGAATGTCAATTCGTCTCCAGATAAAGTGAATGATTATATATCTTTCACCGATGGTAGAATTAATTAAGTGGCTTTCAAACGAATGGTGCAGAATAGCTCGAACGAAAGAGTGGGGTGGAGTATAGGAAAGGGCTCATCACCTGAGTAAAAGACCAGATTATGTAGCGGAGATCGCTAGCTTGGTTCCTTCATTGGTTCCCGCCTGGCCACCTATTTCTCCTTGACTTGCGAGTTGACCAACGCTTGGGGCCACATCCTTTCATAACGCCGCATAGGGTATCCTTTATTCGCCAACGGGGAACCCAGTGGCTGGATGCAATTTAACACCCTTCGGGGCCTCCATGAGCTCTAGGGCGATTCCGTCTGGTCCCTTTAGATAGCAGATGCCCCAGCCCTTGAGAGCACCAGCCTCGGGCCATAGGGGCGGATGGTTGAACTTGACCCCCTTGGCAGTAAGGTCATCGTATATCTTTTGAATATTGTCTACCTCAAAAGCCAGGTGTGCTACACCCACGTTGCATGTCTTGAGGTCAATCTTGGCGCCCCTCGGGGCAACGTATTCAATGAACTCAATATTACCGTTGCCTGGAGTTATTACATTAGATATCCGCAGTGAAGCGCCAGGCATTTGCAGGATCTTCTCGATGCGCTTGCCCTTTGCCTGCCTGATAGGTGTCGCCTCTAGTCCCAGAAAGTCGCGAAAAAAGTGGATGGTGTACTCGAGATTGCTTACGGTGAAGCTGAAATGCTGGATACCTGTTATCATTTCTACCTCCTTGCATAATTCTGCACAAAGTGCTATCAGGGCAAACTTGCCTGCTTGCGAATTTGTAAGAAAGTTGTACCACTCTGGGATGGGGAAAGCAATAGCATGTAGAACTGACAGAGATTGTTTACGCATAAGGCTGTCTCAATTAAGCGAGAGAAAAAATCCGATAGCCCAGAACTAATTCCATTGCTCTTAGGAGATGAGAATTACTGCAAAGCAGTATTACCAAAAGTTGTTCTCCAAACGGATGGTTCAACCCTTCGGCGGGATGTTGCGTTAGCTATTGAGAATATTTATGATCCAGCGGCAGTGCCTGCACTTGTTCAAGCACTCAGTTACTCTGAACCTAAGGTTTGTTTGTATGTGGCCTAGGCACTAGGGAGAATTGGAGATAAGAAGACAAAGAGAGCTCTAGCTCGGTCACTTAATAGTGAAGTCGGCTTAAAGGCACAGAAGGAAATCGGAACTGCTCTTCAAGGAAGGTAAGCAAAACAAACCTTGTGGTGGTGTTTTATTTCTTTTGCTTTAGAAAAAGGAAGGTGAGCAGGGCTGCGATGCTTTTGGCATCACGGATTTCACCCGAGGCGATAAGCTGGGGTATTTGATTTGGGGAGACTCGGATCATCTCAATGCCTTCGGTATCCTCGGCAACAAGGCGGCTGGGCACAAGGTCGGTGGCTAAATAGCAGTGTAAGTACTCTGTGCCATAGCCAGGGATGGAATAAAAACCGCCCAGTTTATCTATTTTTCTGGGTAAATAGCCGATTTCCTCCTGTAATTCGCGGCGGACACAGTCAATAGATTTTTCACCAAGCTCGATGCCGCCGGCGGGTACTTCAAGGAGTGACTTGCCTACTGGATAGCGGAATTGACGGACTAGAAGCACGTTATCATGATTATCGAGGACGACTACAGCTACACAATCGCTGTGTTCTACCACTTCTCTGGTTGTCTTTCTGCCGTTGAGCTTCTCTACAGTATCCACACGCAGATTTACCCCCCGACCATGATAAACTTCTCGGCTGGATAACTTCTTCTCTGGTAACATAATTCCTCCTTGGGATTACTTCGCTTTCCCCCGGTGGAGTTTACCCTGAACGAGGTTCTTCGGATGTTCTGCTCTCTCAGAGCGACAGAAGGTGAAGGGTTCAGAGCTTTGGCTCATCGCAATGACGTTAAATGTGGCGAATGAGGGCTACCTCATCACAATTGGGAAACTTGGGGCAGCGATAGCATTCTGCCCATACTTTGTGAGGCAATTCCGTTTTGTCAATTAGATGGAAGCCATGCTTCTCAAAGAAAGCGGGTCTGCGAGTGAGACAAAAAACGGCAGGCATAGCCAGTTCCTTGGCTTCATTGAGACAAGCATGGATAAGCGAAGAGCCAATTCCTTGATTTTGACTCTTTTCATTGACAGCCAAGGACTTGATCTCGGCTAAATCAGACCAATTGACATGTAATGCAGTACAGCCAATGATTTGATTTCTATCCCTGACTACAAAATAGTCTCTAATATTTTCATATATTTCGCTTAAAGCGCGAGGCAACATCTCACCCTTATCAGCAAAATAATTAACCAATTGCTGTATTGAGGCAACATCGCCTATTCTTGCCTTGTCAACCTTTATGTTAACCTTCATGCTCTTCTCCCCTCAATTTTTGCCATAGTGTGCTATAAAAGTAAGTTAGTTGACGGGTTCTCAAGAAGCGGGCTATATGGGGACTGAGCTTCACACTAGCATTTTGCCCACTCGATAGGGGGAACTCAAGTTGTCCATCAAGGCTGAGTATAGCCTTACCTCCATCAGCAACCTCTAAATTGACTATACTTTGTGGAGGCAATACTAGGGAGTGATTCAAGCCGAGATGGCATGATATCGGCTGAAGGACGATTTCTTTAGATTGAGGATGGAGAATGGGTCC
>Ga0315545_1003202_pt1 | contig 14159 bp, 3 predicted proteins | sample SalMarSW160210MG_FD_203096 | JGI IMG/M metagenome (GOLD analysis project Ga0315545, IMG submission 203096) | Salt marsh sediment microbial communities from the Plum Island Ecosystem LTER, Massachusetts, United States - Salt Marsh Sediment SW1602-10 ... | reverse complement strand
TACTGGGGGACCCATTCTCGCACAGAAAACTTTTCTGCTGGCCCGTCGCTTCGAATAAAATTTGAGATTAGATTTTTTAAGTTTACCCATATAAAGCTAAATGCCGTAACTTTTGAACGTTACTAATATATTAGTCATGGAGGAATTTTATGGATTCAAGACCGCACAGGAAATTGGATGTCTGGAAAAAGTCAATGGATTTCGTAAAGCATGTGTATCAAGCCACAGAAACATTTCCAAAGTCTGAAATATATGGCCTCAGTTCTCAGATGCGTAGAGCTGCCGTCTCTATCCCAAGTAATTTAGCAGAAGGTGCTGCTCGAAAAGGAAAAAAAGAATTTAGTCAATATCTGAATATAGCTCAAGGCTCAATCAGTGAGATAGACACACAAATAGAGTTGTCTTGTATTCTGAACTTTATAGAAAAAAATTTATATAACGACCTTATGGATGAACTAAACACAATTTCGAAAATGTTATTCGGTCTCTCAAGATCACTGAAATGACCGTTTTTTCACCTTTCACTTTTCACTTTTAACTTTTCACTTTTCACCTTTCACTTTTCACCTTTCACTTTTCACCTTTCACTTTTCACTTTTCACCTTTCACCTTTCACTTTTCACTTTTCACCCCCACCCCTTAATACAAAAGTATTACACTCCACAAAAATATACTACTTTAGTATTACATTTTTCCTTATCATATTTAATACTAAATTCTGACACAATTTCATACTTTCTACCGATTGATTTTCTTGACACGATAATATATTTAATAATTTTCGTTCATAATTTGATCAACGTTCAAAGCTTTTTCAACAAAACTGAACCCTGCTTGCCCAGTTAAATTTTTCGCAGAAAAGGAGCGCAGCGAATTTAACCGGGGAACCCTGAACCCAGAACCTTTGATAGTAAAAGGTAAAACGTGAAAGGTAAAAAGTTAAGGCAATTCGTATATCAGTCATGAGGAATGTTATTCGGTCTCTCAAGGTCACTACAGTGAGAGGTAAAACGTAAAAGGTCACTGAACTAACCGTTTTTTCCACCTTTCACTTTTAACCTTTAACTTTTTACGGAACTATCACTTTTAACTTTTCACATTTTATCCCTTGAACCCTGCTTGCCTAGTTAAATTTTTCGCAGAAAAGGAGCGCAGCGAATTTAACCGGGGAACCCGGAACCAAAGAAAGATTTTCCCAATGAAAGAGCGACGGCGATACCAAAGATTTCCGCTAACACTCACCGCAAGACTGGAAACCATAACATCTCACAAAAAAAAAGTGTTTGATTTTGAAACCCGGGACATATCTGCTTCCGGCGCATTCATATATAACAAAGAGTTCTTTCCCGAAGGCACGCGGTTTAAACTAAACCTGACGGTTCCCAGCGAAAGGATTAAAGAACTGACAGGTGCCAAGAGCCTGATAGAGAGCGAAGGAAAGGTGGTACGATCCACGCCCACAGGTATGGCGATTCATTTTGACAGAAAATGCCAGATTTTAAGCTTAAAGGGTATATAACATAACAAAAAAATATTACATAAATAGTATAGAAATTTCCTTTTAAAAAAGCGGCACAGCCGCGTTTCATAAAATCGCGAAGTGATTTTATTCTGCAAAGGAGGGCAAGACGATATGATGCGAAGAATAATAGTTGTTGTTCTGTTTCCCATGATGCTTTTCATCTTACCTTTGAGCACTTCCCATGCAGATAATGCAGAGGTTTTACCCAAAGGTATTTCCAGGGCAAGCATAAACTCTACATTTTTCTTCCCCATTGATGAAAGATTCGATGATGACGGTCATACGGAAGATATTGCGGCAGATTATAATGCTGTCTTGAATAGTATTGTATTTCCTGCATTAGCCCTATTGGAAACGCCTCTATCAGCACCTCCATTTGGCGGGCTTCCAGCAGGTACTGCAAATGTTGGCAGCAGCGTTGTTGACTTTGAATTGGATATCTATGGTTTTGAGTTCTGTTATCAATATGGCCTTACCGATCGTCTGTCAATTGGAATAAAGGTCCCCTACTTGTATCAAAAGAATGATGTCGACTCCAGACTGGATACAAACAATGCCAATGTGGGAAAGAGTGCTCTGGCAAACAGTCTCGTGCGTTTGGACGCTCCCCTTCCGGATGTTCAGCCACTGACCAAACAGGATATTCTTGACCTTTTGGGTAAAGGTCTGGATATCAACGGTGACGGAACCGTAGAAATCCTGGGGTACCAATTTAAAGATTTTGATAACTGGTCTGACAGTGGTGTCGGGGATATTGAATTAGGGTTCAGATACCAGTATCTGAAAACAAAAGATTGGCGCCTGGCATTTACAGGAGGCGTGAGGTTCCCTACGGGAGAAGTGGACGACGAGGATGATCTGGTGGACAGAGGGTTTGGCGATGGAGCATACGCCTGTCTATTTCGTCTCAACAATGACTACATCGGCATAAAGAATCTGGTGCTCAATGCCACTTTTAGATACGATCTCATTTTGCCTGAAAGGGAAAAACTGAGGGTTATAGAAGATGCAAATCATCCGATTACCACTAATAAAGAAAAAGTTGACAGAGACCTTGGCGACATTGTCGATTTGGAGGTCTCGGCAACATATCAGTTCTTAAAGGAGTTGTCCGGCTCCATACTCTATGATTACCGGTTTAAATTCGAGGACGATGTTTCAGGGAATATGGGATATATGTACTCCGGACTTGAGGACGAGACCAGGACTTCGCAACATGTTATAAAATTCGGACTGGCATACAATACGATCTCTTTGTACAAAGAAAAAAAATTCCCCTTGCCCATTACCGCCGGCATTTCATACAGGTATAAATTTGCCGGCAGAAATAACGCTTTAAAATCAGAATACATGGGCTTAGACCTGGCAGTTTATTTTTAAAGAGATGCCGGCGCCGGTTGATTGCCGGGTTTTCGTAATTTCACGGATAAAAACTTAAGGGCTTCGATCCAAATGGAACACAGATTATCAAGAAAATTAAGAAATAATAATATCATCTGTGTATATCTGCTGAAATCTGTGTCCTATTTAACTTGATTAAACAGAGCAGATCGATTTATGCGTTTTTGTTTCGCAGGTTAGGCTTTTTTCACCCCCGGAATGATGTCCGGATGAAAATATAGGGGGCTTCAAAATGGATAAAATAATACATCAATACCTAACCAGGGAAAGGCTCAAGACAATCCCGCTGAAAACTCTGGGAGTCAATTTAGTAGTTCTTATCTTCATCATGGGACTTTACGCATGCGGCGCTGGCAAGTCCATTTCGGGCCATTTGAAGTCCAAGAGATTGGCAGAGAATCTTTGCCCGGATAACAAGTCCTCAATTACTCATGTTGAATCGAGCCCTGATCATAAGGTGAAAAAAGCTGACAGGCAGGCCATTATCCAAAAAGCCATGAAGCTCCGGATGCCCTTCATAGCAAATGAAGGGCAGATGAACAAAGAGGTGAGCTTTTACGCCAAAACCTTTGGGGGAACCGCTTATGTGACCCAAAAAGGGGAAATGGTCTATTCATTTTCCGGGGTCGACCCAAAGGATAAGGCAACAGACAGCGCTTCAACGCCTGAAAAAATCAAAGGCGTGACCCTGAAAGAAACCCTGGTTGGCGCATCCGTTACAAGCCCTCAAGGTGACGACCGGGCACAAACAAAGGTCAATTATTTTATCGGTAATGACAAAAGCAAGTGGAAAACAAATATCCCTACCTACAATTCAGTAAATCTTGGGGAAATCTACAAAGGAATTGATCTTTCCTTGAAGGCATACGGTAAAACCGTAGAAAAGGTTTTTACTGTTCATCCCGGTGCTGATCCCAAAAACATCAAGCTGAAAATGGAAGGAGCAAAATCTCTCGCGATCAATGACAAAGGTGAGCTGGAATTGGAGACAGACCATGGTCAAGTGAGATTCAGCAAACCCCTTGCCTACCAAGAGAAAGATGGAAAACGAGTAAACGTCCAGGTGGCCTATCATCTAGAAAATAATACATACGGATTTAGAGCAAGTGATTATGACACGTCCCGTCCCGTTATCATAGACCCTGTTCTTAGGTACTCCACCTACCTGGGCGGCAATGACAACGACAGGGGCGATGACATTACTGTGGACGCCGATGGAAACGCATATGTAACGGGCTATACTCAATCCTCAAATTTCCCCGGCAACTTCATCCCAGGTGGATCTGGGGGAGGTTTGGATGTTTTCGTAACCAAGATTGATTCTACGGGAACCCATTTGTACACCTCTTATTTTGGTGGCGATGATACGGATTGGGGACTTGCCATTGCTGTTGACGACTTGGGCAATGCTTATATAACCGGACAGACTGATTCATCAGATTTTCCGACGTCAAATCCATATCAATCTGAATTTCAGGGTGGGGGCAACGACGGTGACGTATTCATAACAAAGTTAAATCCTGCAGGTGATAACCTTGCCTACTCAACATACCTTGGTGGTTTAGGGAACGAAAATGGAAGAGGCATTGCGGTAGATAGTTTGGGAAATATATTTTTGATTGGCTCTACCGGCTCTTATAATGATGATCCACCCTTCCCAACGATTAATGGATACAAGAGTGACTCGACGGGTCTCGGCAGTACTTATGTCGCTTTTGTGAGCAAGATAGACCCGTCTCAAACAGGGCTTGATCAGCTCATCTACTCAACCTACCTTGGTGGCAATTTGTACGACGAAGGCACAGATATTGCCATAGACGCTACTGGTAGAATCTGTGTGACGGGCAAAACGCAATCAAGTAATTTTCCCACACGAAATAGCTATCAAGCTTCACTGGGAAGCGGTTACCTCGATGCCTTTGTAACAATAATTGATCCGGCTCAAGTTGGAGATTCTTCTCTCATCTATTCCACATTCCTGGGCGGTAGCCATCATGATATAGGGCTGGGCATTGCCGTTGACAGCTTAGGTCAAGTATACGTAACGGGAGCGACCGAATCTAAAAATTTCCCCACTACAGCAAATGCCTTTAAATTAGATGAAGACGGCGAGGGAATTTCTGATGCATTTGTCGCTATCATTGATCCAACTAAAACCGGAGCAAATCAGCTCATCTACTCAACTTACATCGGCGGTACCGACGTTGACGAAGCTGAGGATATCGCCTTAGGTCCTGATGGATATATCAATATTACCGGCAGAACTACCTCAACAGATTTTGATACCGTAAGTCCTATCCACACTCACGCAGGCAACTGGGATGCTTTTGTGACAAAAATTGATCCATCAAAGTCTGGAAATGATCAACTCATATTCTCCACTTACCTTGGTGGCTCACATATAGACCGGAGCTTGGGGATTGATGCCGGCCCTTTCGGTGCCCTCTATCTTACTGGATATACATGGTCAATAAATTTTCCTACGACTTTAAACGCTTCTCAACCCGATTTCGGAGGAGGCTTCAGTGACATATTCGTGGTCAAAATACTTCAGTCTGCTGACAGTGATGGAGACGGTCTTACCGACTATGAAGAAAATGTTTTTGGAACTGATCTATTCCTTTGGGACACTGATGACGACGGTGTGGATGACCTGAATGATGCCTTCCCTCTGGATGACACAGAAACCCTGGATTCAGATGCCATGGCAATCCAGGTGACTGCCAGCACATCAAATCAAGAAAATCCCGTGATTTCCGGGGACTACATCGTTTGGCAGGACAGCAGAAACGATGACCAGTATGACATCTATATGTATGACATCTCCACCGAACAAGAAACTCGGCTTACGTCCGGCACCGCACACCAGATGTATCCAGCCATTTCCGGTGATCGCATCGTATGGCAGGATTTTGGAGACGGATACATACACATGTACGACATCCTCACTGAAACCGAAACTCAAATAACCCAAGGAACAGCTCCTGATATCTCCGGGGATCGCATCGTTTGTCAGAAGAACATAGATGGCAATCTTCAGATCTATATGCATGACCTCTCCACGGGTTTAGAAACTCAAATCACCACGGATAATTCACATCATTATTCTCCCGCTATTGCCGGAGATATCGTTGTTTGGCACGACAACAGGAACGGCAACAACGACATCTATATGTATGACCTCTCCACCGGCATAGAAACTCGGATCACTGATGATTCAACAGATCAACGGTATCCTGACATCTCTAAAAACCACATTGTCTGGGAGGATTGGAGAGATGGAACTCCGGACATCTACATGTATGACATTTCATCAGCAACAGAGTTCCTTATAACCTCCAACGAACCTTCACATGAAGTAAATCCCGCTATCTCTGGGAACCGTATCGTCTGGCAGGGACGCCACCACGCACATCCTTGGAATGAAATCTACATGTATGACATCCCCAGCGGTGTTAAAACTCCCCTGACGGATGATGCAGCAGACCAAGGGCCTCCCGGCATCTTCGGGAACCGCATTGTCTGGTTTTTTACCGATGCCGTCGAATATCGTATCTATCTTTATACCGGCGATGGAATCGGAGACAATTCAGACAACTGCCCGGATGTTTATAACCCTGATCAGTTAGATACTGATACCGATGGTATAGGTAATTACTGCGATCCGGATGCAGATGGTGATACTTTAAATAATGATGTTGATCCGGATGACGATAATGATGGCCTCAATGATAACGATGAAATCGCAGTGGGCTCCGATCCGCTCAACCCAGACAGTGATGATGATGGAATACAAGATGGAGCCGACAACTGCCCCTCAGTTTCAAATCCTGATCAGACGAATAGCGATGGTGACAGCACTGGGGACGCTTGCGACCCCTGCCCCAACGATCGATATGACGACAGTGATGGAGATGGGCACTGCGCGGATATGGACAACTGTCCATTTGTGGCCAATTCAGACCAGACCAACAGCGACAGTGACAGTTTTGGCGATGCTTGTGACGCCTTTCCCTTGGATTCCCTTGAGTGGATGGACAGCGATGAGGATGGTACAGGAGAAAACTCCGACCTCTGCCCCAAGGACCCCAATAATGATATTGATGGTGATGGGTTGTGCGCAGATGTGGATAACTGTCCCTCGATGAGCAATTCTGATCAGACTGACAGTGACAGTGATGGTTTTGGTGATGTTTGTGATGACTTCGATAGTGATCCCTCTGAGTGGGCGGATAGCGATGGGGATGGCATAGGGGATAATGCCGACCTTTGCCCCAACAATATCAATAATGTTGATGCCGATGGTGATGGTATCTGTGACAGTGTGGCAGGTTCTTCCCTTACAGTATCCTGGTACAAAACTTATGGCAATGGCGGCAATGACACAAGGGCATGGGGAGTCGCTGTTGATTCTGATAATAACATTATCGTAACTGGTCAGATCTATGATTATCATGATGACGACAACTATTACGATTATTTAACAATCAAGTATAACCCTGCCGGAAATGTTCTTTGGAGCAGAATTTACGATAGCGGTAATGATGACTTCGCCAGGGATGTTGCCATTGATTCTGAAAACAATATCATTGTTTCAGGCATCGTCGAAGGTCCAACGGCAGGTGCCTATGATAGGAATCATACAGTCATCAAATATGACCCCGACGGCAACGAGATTTGGCCGACTCCCGCAGTTCACAGCTCTATGTCCGGAACTTATTATTCCAGCCATCTGGCAGTGGATTCTGCCAACAATATCATCTCGAGTCGCGTTATTGAGCTTACCAAATACGGACCTGATGGAAAAATCATCTGGGACAAAGATACCAGTGGGTTATGGATAACGGAGTGGGGTCAGTACTTCACTGTAAAAAATGTTGCAGTTGACTCTAAAGATGACATCCTTGTAACCGGAAGAATCTATCTCAACAATGGGCCTAATTGGTATTATGCGACAGCAAAATATAGTGGTATGGATGGTGCACTACTCTGGGCCGTATACGACCCAACTACAGCGTCTACTACCGGGACCGGGACCGGCTATGGCATAGTCGTCGATTCCCAAGATAATGTCATCACCACAGGCCGGTACCCTGATCTGACGTACCGGACGATTAAATATGACTCTAATGGGAATTTTCTCTGGAAAAAGACCTCCACTGCTGGCAGAACTGGTTGGGGGGTTTCGGTTGACTCATCTGATAACATTTTTATGACTGGTCATGGACTAGTCTCATTACAAGATCGTGCTTACTCTATCCAGTACGCTCCGGATGGTACCGTTCTCTGGAACGACGCCTACGATATGAACTCATCTGATCATTATTTCGGCCAGGATATCGCTGTTGATAACGAGGAGAATGTTGTCGTTGCCGGCTATTATAATTCAGACGGAAACAATGATCAATTTCTTACGCTAAAATACTCCCTTGATCAAGATGGTGATGGCATCCTTGATGGCTCTGATAATTGCCCTCTTATCGCCAACCCGCTACAGGAGAACACCGATGGTGATGTGCTGGGTGATGCTTGTGACGCGGATGATGACAATGACGGCCTTACGGATGTAGATGAAGTCGATACTTATGGGACCGATCCGCTGAATCACGACACCGATGGTGACGAGCGCAACGACGGGCGGGAGGTGGCCAAGGGCACTGATCCCACCGATAACGCCGACTACAGTGGCATTCCGGATACGGAATGGTCTGCACTGGTTGCGCTGTACAACAGCACCAATGGCGCCGGGTGGACCAACAATACAAACTGGTTGGATGACAGCGTGAGCGAGTGTACGTGGTTTGGCGTATTTTGTGACATTTCAGAAAATCATGTTACACAAATAGGTCTGAATTCAAATAATCTTGCCGGAACGATTCCTGCATCCATAGGCAGCCTCACCAGTCTAACTCACCTTAGTTTGGGATGGAACCAGCTTACAGGAAATATCCCCGTGGAGCTCAGTGCAGGAGTTGTTCCTGGAGGAAGTCTTAACAATCTTATGTACATTTATCTATGGAGCAACCAGCTTGAAGGAAACATCCCCGTGGAGCTGGGCAGCCTCAACAATCTACAGTACCTTTGGCTAAGCAACAACCAGCTTGAAGGAAACATCCCCGTGGAACTGGGCAACCTCAACAATCTAAAGACCCTTAAACTAAGTAGTAACCAGCTTGAAGGAAACATCCCCGTGCAGCTGGGCAGCCTTAACAATCTGCAGGACCTTCACCTAGATAGCAACCTGCTTGATGGAAACATCCCCGTGGAGCTCAGTGCAGGAGTTGTTCCTGGAGGCAGCCTTAACAATCTAGAGACCCTTATCCTATGGAACAACCAGCTTGAAGGAAACATCCCCGTGCAGCTGGGCAGCCTTAACAATCTACAGGACCTTAATCTAGGTAGCAACCAGCTTGAAGGAAACATCCCCGTGGAACTTGGCAGCCTTAACAACCTACAGAACCTTCACCTATATAACAACCAGCTTGAAGGAAACATCCCTGTGGAACTTGGCAGCCTCAACAATCTACAATCCCTTAGTCTATACAACAACCAGCTTGAAGGAAACATCCCTGTGGAACTGGGCAGCCTCAACAATCTTGTTGTCCTTGGACTGAACTCCAACCAGCTTACAGGAAACATCCCTGTGGAACTGGGCAACCTTACCAGCCTTACCTCACTTAGACTGGGCTCCAACCAGCTATCCGGTCTGATTCCTAATCAATTGACAAATTTAATAAACTTGACAGATGGCGCCAGCAATTTCAGATACAATGCCCTTCACAGACCAGATCCCGATCCTGATGGAGTAACCGCCTTTTTGAACCAGAAGCAAGGCGGAGGAGATTGGAAAAGCACCCAGACCATTGCCCCTGCAAATCTGGCTGTGGGTACGATCACGGATACATCCGTTCCGTTGACCTGGACGCCAATCACATACACCGCCGATGACGGTGGGTATGAGGTCTATTACTCAGATTCACAAGGTGGACCTTACATTCAATTCAACGGTAGGACGGCCGACAAATCGTCCACAACCAGCACCGTTACGGGATTAACCCCTGGAACCGACTATTATTTCGTTGTTCAAACGGTAACGGATCCCCACCCAAACAACCAAAATACGGTCCAAAGTGGATATACGATCGAGGTTCCCGCCACCACTACCGGCACGGCCCCAGACGACGACGACGACGGCATGCCCAACGATTGGGAAACCGCGAACGGCCTGGATCCCAATAATGATTCCGATGCAGGCCAGGATCCTGATACCGACGGTCTGTCGAATCTGGAAGAATACCAGAACAACACCGATCCCAACACCCCCGATACTGACGGTGACGGGCGCAATGACGGACGGGAAGTGGCCAAAGGCACCGATCCCAACGTTGACACCGACTACAGCGGCATTCCGGACACGGAATGGTCTGCGCTGGTTGCACTGTACAACAGCACCAATGACGGCGCCGGATGGACCAACGATACAAACTGGTTGGATGACAGCGTGATCGAGTGTACATGGTTCGGCGTTTCTTGTGACATTCCAGAAAATCATGTCACAGAAATAAATCTGGATTCGAATAACCTTGCCGGAACAATTCCGGCGGATCTGAACGCACTCATCAGTCTTGTGTACCTTAATCTGCAAAGCAATCAGCTAACGGGAACCATTCCCGCGCAGCTCGGCAGCCTCAATAGTCTTCAGTACCTTCATCTAAGCTATAACCAGCTTGAAGGAAACATCCCCGTGGAGCTGGGCAGCCTCAACGATCTACTGTTCCTTTATCTGGACAGCAACCAACTTACAGGAAGCATCCCCGCGCAGCTGGGCAGCCTTAACAATCTTCAGCGCCTTTTTCTGGAAAACAACCGGCTTGAAGGAAACATCCCCGTGGACCTGGGCAGCCTCAATAATCTTCAGCACCTTTATCTCTACAACAACCAACTTACAGGAAACATTCCCTCGCAGCTCGGCAGCCTCAACAATCTTCAGCGCCTTTTTCTAAACGGCAACCAGCTATCGGGACCCATCCCTGGTTCGCTCATAAATCTTGCAAGCCTAGTAAATAATAATAACGATTTCCGCTGGAATGCCCTTTATACTGATGACGACACTTTGCGGACCTTCCTCAATAGCAAACAACTAGGTGGAGATTGGAAAAGCACTCAGACCATCGCCCCTGCCGATCTGTCTGTGGATACAGGCAATATCACGGATACATCTGTGAAGTTGACCTGGACGCCAATCACGTACACCGGCGATGGCGGTGGGTATGAGGTCTATTACTCGGAATCGTCAGGTGGGCCCTACGACCTGTTCGAGACCACGGTTGGCAAATCGGCCACAACCAGCACCGTTACGGGATTAACCCCTGGAACCGACTATTATTTCGTTGTTCAAACGGTAACGGGTCCCCACGCCAACAACCAGAACACCGTCCAAAGCGGATATACCTCAGAGGTTTTCGCCACCACTACCGGCACAGCCTCTGACATAGATGGAGACGGCATGCCCAACGATTGGGAAACTGCGCACGGCCTGGATCCCAATGATGATTCCGATGCAAGCCTTGATCCGGATACCGATGGTCTGTCGAATCTGGAAGAATATCAAAATAACACCGACCCCAACAACCCCGACACCGACGGTGATTCAGTCAATGACGGAGTCGATGTCTTTCCCCTCGATCCCACAGAATGGGCAGATAATGACCTGGATGGCATAGGGAATAATGCCGATACCGATGATGACAATGATGGCGTCCTAGACGTCAATGACAATTGTCCCATGATTGCCAATGCTGACCAAGCTGACACCGACGGTGATGGCTTGGGCGATGCATGTGATCCGGATCCGTCTTTTAACTTCGTTTCTGACGGTATCATAGAGTCTGGAGACCTATCTTATGATGGAATGGATATCGTGGTGGGTGATGGCACGAATCCCATGACCCTTACCATTAATGGTGCTCACACTTTCTCGAGCTTAACGATTAAAGCCGGCGCCATTGTCACCCATAGCCCGGCGGATGCTATAAGCACCTATTCCATGGAACTCACCATTACGGGCGATCTGGCCATTGAATCTGGTGGGCACATTAATTTGGACGGCTGCGGTTATCCAGCGGGTCAAGGGCCTGGGGCAACTGCTGGTAATGCAGGCGGCAGTTATGGCGGAAGGGGTGGAGGCGATTCGGGACCAACGTACGGTTCTGCTTTTGCTCCAACTGATTTAGGTAGTGGTGGTAATGGATCATTGGGAGAAGTAGGAGCTGGTGGGGGGGCAATTAGACTTATCGTTTCGGGCACTTTATCTGTTAATGGTCTAGTTAGTGCAAATGGAGGGGATGCGTCTGCTGGCTGTGGTTGCAGAGGAGGAGGCAGTGGTGGAAGCATCTATATGACTGCTAACCATTTAACTGGCACAGGATCTTTTACCGCTGAGGGTGGAGATGGAGATGACGACAATTGCGGAGGGATAGGTGGTGCTGGTGGTGGTGGAAGAATAGCCATCTACTATCAAGATTCGACAGGCTTCACTGGCACCGCCCAAACCAAAGGTGGAATCAGAGGCCATGATGGTGAAGATGGGACGGTAGCATTCATTGACAATTTAAACAACATCCTCTATGCAGGTCAGTCGTCCAGATTCCAGGAAAATGATGGTCCATTTAACTTCGATCAGGTTGTACTGAGCAATTCAAAGGTAACTACGGAAGGCAATATCAATTTAACTGCTAATGAGTTGATTATAAAGGATAATTCAGAGTTTATATTGGGTGGCGATACCACAGCCGTTACGGTCGGCAGCCTAACCATAAACAACTCTTCCCTCTTAGCCTTGGTTGACTCTTCTACGGTTACAGTCAATAACTCGTTTGATCTTGACAGCTCTTCTTCTTTTACCACTACCGGTTCTCAGACCATTACTGCTCCATCTTTAAATATAAGAGGAGGCTCTACGATTACATGGGGGTCGGGAAGTTACAGTCATACTGATGTTTTGATAACCGAGAATTCAACTTTGATTTTCGATGGTGCCGTTACTCTTACATGCACCAATCTTACTATTGACTCTGGCTCTTCCATATCTGCGGACGGCTGCGGTTATCCAGCGGGTCAAGGGCCTGGGGCAGGTGCTGGTAATGCAGGCGGCAGTTATGGCGGAAGAGGTGGAATCGATTCGGGACCAACGTACGGTTCTGCTTTTGCTCCAACTGATTTAGGTAGTGGTGGTAATGGATCACTGGGAGAAGTAGGAGCTGGTGGGGGGGCAATTAGACTTATCGTTTCGGGAACCTTATCTGCTAATGGTCTAGTCAGTGCAAATGGAGGGGATGCGTCTGCTGGCTGTGGTAGCAGAGGAGGAGGCAGTGGTGGAAGCATCTATATGACTGCTAACCATTTAACTGGCGCAGGATCTTTTACCGCTGATGGTGGAGATGGAGATGATGACGTTTGCGGAGGGATGGGTGGTGATGGAGGTGGTGGAAGAATAGCCATCTACTATCAAGATTCGACGGGCTTCACCGGCACCGCCCAAACCAAAGCTGGAATCAAAGGATATGAGGGTGAAGATGGGACAGTAGCATTCATTGACAATTCAAACAATATCCTCTATGCAGGTCAGTCCTTCAGATTCCAGGAAAATGATGGTCCATTTAACTTCGATCAGGTTGTGCTAAGTAATTCAAAAGTAACTACGGAAGGTAATATCAATTTAACTGCTAATGACTTGATTATACAGGATAATTCAGAGTTTATATTGGGCGGCGATACCACAGCCGTTACGGTCGACAGCCTATCCATAAACAACTCTTCCCTCTTAGCCTTGGTTGATTCTTCTGCGCTTACAGTCAATAACTCGTTTGATCTTGACACCTCTTCTTCTTTTACCACTACCGGTTCTCAGACCATTACTGTTCCATCTCTAAATATAAGAGGAGGCTCTACGATTACATGGGGGCCGGGAAGTTACAGTCATCCTGATGTTTTGATAACCGAGAATTCAACTTTGATTTTCGATGGTGCCGTTAGTCTTACATGCACCAATCTTACCATTGACTCTGGCTCTTCCATATCTGCGGACGGCCGCGGTTATCCAGCGGGTCAAGGACCTGGGGCAGGTGATGGTGGTGCAGGCGGCAGTTATGGCGGAAGAGGTGGAATCGATTCGGGACCAACGTACGGTTCTGCTTTTGCTCCAACTGATTTAGGTAGTGGTGGTAATGGATCACTG
>Ga0315545_1003201_pt1 | contig 14160 bp, 16 predicted proteins | sample SalMarSW160210MG_FD_203096 | JGI IMG/M metagenome (GOLD analysis project Ga0315545, IMG submission 203096) | Salt marsh sediment microbial communities from the Plum Island Ecosystem LTER, Massachusetts, United States - Salt Marsh Sediment SW1602-10 ... | reverse complement strand
GACTGAAGCCAGCTAACAGGTCTCACTTTACATTTGGGGATAGTCTTTAGCTCCTTATAATGCTTTACTGCTAATATTGCAAGCACGCTTAGCACGAATAACAGCTCCCAGTAGCTTGCTCCCGTAATTGCCAAATATGCCAGTGACCCTACCGGGCCAAGCATGACTGTCCAAACGTCAGTTTCTATAAAAAGAAAGCCTAAGAACATAAAGGCAGCAAATGTAATAAGCATCTCGTGTTGAGGTAGCACCAGCAGCACCCCAAAAGTAATGGCTACCGACTTGCCACCTCTAAATCGAAGTAGTGGAGAAAGGGCACTTCCCAATATCGCACTCAGTGCTACTACCATAACTGTTAGCTCGGGTAACCCAAAAAATGAGTGTGCTAGGACTACAAAAGGCGTGCCTTTTGCTATGTCTAAGATTAAAGCAAGGCACCCCGATTTGCGGCCTCCGGCTCGGAAGACATTAGCTGCCCCTGGATTACCATCTTTGTAATCCCTTATATCTTTGCCTAAGAGCCACCGCCCGACCCATAGCGAAAAAGGACATGCTCCCAGGCAGAAAGCGGACACAGCCAATGATATCGAATAGAACACTTCCATTATGCCAATGCTCAGAACTAGCATAGCAAGCCGTACCTCGCTATGCTAAGCATAGAATAGGCCATAATTTGGCGGAGGTCAAGCCTATAAAAATATGTGCCAAAGGTGCTGTATCAAACAGGATAAAGGATAAGGCTATAGAGAAGACGTTTATCCTCGTCGCTAACAATATGACGAGGGCCGTACTATAGCTGGCACATAAACGAAATAGCTTTTTGCTTGCTTTCTAGATAAGATTACATAGATGCTTCTAGTAGAGAGCGTCAATTAGTAATGTTAAATAAACTGGTCGGGGCGAGAGGATTTGAACCTCCGACCTCAGCGTCCCGAACGCTGCGCGCTACCAGACTGCGCTACGCCCCGTTTGTCTAAGCCATTATAAAGTGATTTAATTATCAAAACAAGATGAAGTAGTAGCCGTTCACTCTGGTATCATCTTGATGGAGCATGGCAACCGGAGAATCTTGGAGACTTCCCGCAGAGCCTGTCCTGAGCGACGGAAGCTTCTTCACTTCGTTCAGAATGGCAGGAAGCGAAGGGCTCAGGATAACATCGGGGTAGCTGAATCCTCGTATGAGATATTGTGTTCTGATAATTGATGGTGCAGCGGGGTGGCCTTTGCCTGGCCATGAGGGGAAAACCTGCCTGGAGTTGGCGCATAGTCCTAATTTGGATATTGTGGCAAAGGAAGGTACTGTGGGGTTGGTTCGGACTATCCCATCCGGGATGGAGCCGAGCAGTGCCTGCGCCTGTATGTCAATACTGGGTTATGACCCGACTATCCATTACCATGGGAGGAGTGCTATCGAAGCCAGGAGCATGGATATTCCCATTAGCCAAGGAGAAGCCGTTTTTCGTTGCAACCTGGTTGCGGTTCGCGATGGGAAAATGTGGAGCTATAGCTCTGGCTACATTAGCACCAGTGAGGCTCAAGAGCTTATTGTTGCTTTAAATGAAAGCCTTGGTAGTGACAAAGTGAGCTTTTACCCTGGCGTGAGCTACAGGCACATATGTAAGATAAAGGGGCGGGAAGATACCCTTCTGGCTAATTGCACTCCCCCACATGATATCCCTGGCAAGCCTATTGGTGAGTTTCTTCCCCGTGGCCCCGGCAGCGACCTATTGCGAGACCTTATGGCACGCTCTGAAGTTGTGCTTCGGAGTCATCCTGTAAATATAGAGCGCAGGTCTCGTGGTGATATTCCAGCTACAATGATTTGGCTTTTCTGGGCTAGTGGTAAAATACCTGATATGCCAGCCTTTAAGGAGGTTTATTGTCTGGAGGCTGCCATGACATCCGGAGTTGATATTATGCGGGGCTTGGCCAAAATGGTAGGAATGGAGATACTGGATATTCCTGGTGTGACCGAAGGATCGGACAATGATTATGCTACACAGGCGGCAGGAGCATTGAAAGCGCTTGAAGAATATGATTTGGCGGTTATCCATGTGGAGGCTCCGGATGAAGCTGGTCATGCTGGTTCCGTTAAGGACAAAGTAGAGGCTATTCAGAGAGTGGATAAAGAGATTGTGAGCCAGCTCCGCACTTGGAACAAGAATGCTCTCCGAGTATTAATCATGCCTGACCACCCCACGCCAATTGAGATTCAGACTCATGTTAGTGAGCCAGTTCCTTTTATATTGTGGGGGCCGGGATTTACGGCTAACGGGGCTATGAGATTCACCGAGGCAGAGGCGAAAAAGACAGGTGTTTTCATTGGAGATGGGTGCAATATTATGAGCAGGCTGATAGAGATGTAGCATGCGATATTAATAAGGAGGAAGTTATGAGGATTCTTAAGGATGCGGCTAAGAAGATAAGAGCATTTAACAGCCTCCCTTACGACAATACAAGAGATTATCGCCTTGTTCTGTTAGCGAGAGAAGAGGAGGAGTCACTTGTTGGTAGAGGCGGAAATGCCAGCAATAAAATCCTTGTGATGATTGGTAAGGCACTAAGCGGGTATTTTATGATGAACAGAGGCAATAGGATGGGCAGCGAAGAAGAATTTGTGAACAAACACTTATGAATAAGCTAGCGACCGATGAAACGAAGAGGATTTTGACAACATCAAGGGATGTTACTATTATGTCTCCTAATATAGAGCACTACAAGTTGGACGCGGAGGAATTATATGGGCCCTTCTCGAGCCCTGAAGATAGGCTATCAGCTGATGGGACTCGGTTTTGTGTTGGCACAACTGTCCATAAGTGTTATCCCAATCGTGTGCCATCCAATTACAACAAGTTCAGATCTTGTTGAAGGGTTATGAAGATATGCAGGGATGAACTAATGGAATGGCAAGAATTATATGGTAGTGTAGATAGCTTAGTGAACTCAGATCCTGAGCCAAGTACATTGGTTAGAATCTTTGACAAGTACGCTTCTATTATGGCTATATTGGGTGGGTAGGAAGCTAAGACAACGTTAAATAAACGCAAATTAAGTACTCTGAGGTTAAAATCTAAATGGCTCTCGTAGTTCAGAAATATGGTGGTAGCTCGGTTGCTGATGGTGAGAGAATTAAAAGTGTAGCTCGTCGTGTAGCCAAGGCTAGGGAAGAAGGGAATCAGGTGGTGGTAGTTGTTTCAGCCATGGGAGATACCACTGATGATTTGGTTAAATTGGCTCATCAGGTTACTGAGCAGCCTGGTGAGAGGGAACTCGATGTTTTGCTTTCTACCGGGGAGGTAATTTCCAGCACCCTTTTAGCCATGGCGCTGGAGGATTTGGGCTACGAGGCGGTTAGCCTTAGTGGCGCTCAAGCTGGTATACAGACCGATTCCAGCTACAGTCGAGCTAGAATTCTTCGTGTTGACCCTGAACGAGTTGTTAATGAATTAAGCAAGGGCGGCATCGTCATTGTAGCTGGATTTCAGGGTGTTACCTGGGATATGGATATTACCACTCTGGGGAGGGGTGGCTCTGACACTACGGCGGTTGCCTTGGCTATTGCCTTAAATGCCGAGATGTGCCAGATTTATACTGATGTGGAAGGTGTTTATGCTGCTGACCCTCGACTTGTGCCGGAGGCGAGTAAATTAAAAGAAGTTGGCTACGAGGAGATGCTGGAGCTGGCTAGCTATGGAGCCAAGGTGATGCATCCCAGGGCTGTAGAGCTAGCTGAGTTATATAATATACCTATATTAGTGGCTTCTAGCTTTAGCGATAGCCCAGGAACTATTATTTGTAAGGAGGCATCTATGGAGGTAAGAAATAAGGTTAGGGGCATTGCTCATGATACTAATGTAGCTAAGATTACTGTCGTTGGTGTTCCCGATCATCCTGGTATTGCTGCAGCAATCTTTGAGCCTCTGACTAGAGCACATATAAGTGTGGATACCATTGTTCAGAATGCTAGCGTGGAGAATATTACCGACCTTACCTTCACGGTAGCTCGAGGTGATTTGGTCAAGGCAATGTCTATTGTGGAACCTGTGATAAAATCCATTGGAGCAAAACAATGTGTTGCTGATTCTACATTGGCCAAGGTTAGCATTGTGGGGACTGGGATGCAAAATACCCCGGGCTATGCAGCCAGAATGTTTCGCACGCTTTTTGAGGAGGGCATTAACATTCAACTAATTACTACCTCGGAGATAAGGATAACTTGCATCATTTCTGAAGATAGAGTTAAGGATGCTACGCAGGCTTTATATAGAGCCTTCGAGCTGGAAAAATTTGCTTAGCATTGCCGACTTGTTATCATAAGTCTACAGAATTTGTTGTCGGGAGATGCATATAATGCGTTATCAACAAGAGGATGAGGAAACTCGATTAAGGCGCAGGCTGAGCGAGAAGGCTGTGGATCTTGCTGTCCTGGACAGGTGGGAAGAAGCAGAGATGGTGAATAAGAGTATAATTGAAAGGTTTCCTTCCGATGTTGAGGCTTATAATCGCCTGGGCAAAGCTTTGACGGAGTTGGGAGATTTTGCTCAGGCTAAGCAAGCCTACCTCAAGGCCTTGGCACTTGCTCCCGGTAATGCTATTGCTGATAAGAATTTGGCCCGTCTTGCTAGCTTGACCGAGTTTATGGATGATAAGCATCGCAAGGCTTTGCCCTCCAGAGCCCGGGTTCAAAAGGTTGCACCTGAGTTTTTTACCACTGAAATAGGCAGAAGCGGGATAGTAAACCTTTGCAATTTGGTTTCAGGCGAGATATTAGCCAAAATGGCTCTTGGTGATGAAGTGCAGTTGAAGGTAAAAGGGCAACGCTTAATTGTGGAGAGTGTCTACGGGGAGTATTTGGGGGAGGTTGAGCCAAAACATGCGTTACGTCTTATCAGGTTAGTAAAGAGTGGGAATGAATATGCTGCAGCCATTCTCAATGTACGTTTGCCCGATCAAGTGCAGGTAGTCATTAAAGAAGTGTATCAGCATCCTAGCCAGGTGGGGCACCTTTCCTTTCCTGTTCAAGTTAAAGAGCACCTCCGCTCTTATACTAGAGAGAGTTTTCTTAGACGCAAGTTAGCTATTGATGGAGCTGAGGCGAAGGAGGAGTCTGAGAGCCCTGAGGAGGAAGCTGAATCTTCTAAAAGTGAGGAAGAATTTTTACCGGAGGGTTTCTCTGTACTTGATGATGCCGGTCGTGAAAGAGAACTCGAGGTGTGATGGAAACCGGGATAGTAAACCTTATTGATATCGAGAAGGAGATGAAAAGCTCCTATCTCGATTACGCTATGAGTGTCATAGTCTCCAGGGCGCTGCCTGATGCACGTGATGGTTTGAAGCCGGTGCAACGACGCGTTCTTTATGCTATGGATGGCTTGGGGCTACATCATAATAATCCACATAAGAAGAGTGCTCGCATCGTTGGTGAGGTCATGGGGAAATATCACCCGCATGGGGATGCCCCGGTGTACGAAACCATGGTGCGCATAGCTCAGAATTTTTCCTTACGATATGTTTTGATTGATGGGCAAGGTAATTTTGGTAGCGTTGATGGTGACCCACCGGCAGCAATGAGATATACCGAAGCTCGCCTTGCTGAAATTGCTGAGGAGATGCTACTCGATAGTGATAAAAATACCGTTGACCTTGTTTCTAATTTCGATGATTCTCTCAAAGAGCCTTCTGTATTACCAGCGAGGTTGCCCAATTTATTGGTTAATGGCTCTTCAGGCATAGCTGTGGGCATGGCAACTAATATACCACCGCATAACTTAGGAGAGATATGTGATGCTATTGCCTATCTAATTGATAACTCGCAAGCTACCACGGGTGAGCTGATGCAGTTTGTTAAGGGTCCTGATTTTCCCACCGCAGGGATAATTTTGGGAAAAGAAGGGATAGAGAGCGCTTATGCTACAGGGCAGGGAAAGATTATGCTTCGGGCTAAAGCCAGCGAGGTGGATGGCAAGGGGGGCAAGAGACAAATAGTCGTTACTGAGCTTCCCTACCAAGTAAATAAGGCGGCTTTGGTGGAGAGGATAGCTGGCTTGGTTAAAGGGAAAAGAATCTCAGGGATAGCTGAGGTGCGTGACGAGTCGGATAGGGAAGGCATGCGCCTTGTTATTGAGCTCAGGAAGGATGCACAACCTCAGCGGGTACTTAATAATCTATATAAGTACACGCCAATGCAATCTGCCTTCTTTATCAATATGGTTGCCTTGGTTGATGGGCAACCTAAAATAATCAATCTTAAAGAGGCTCTAACCTGTCACATTGAGTTTCGTTTCCAAGTCATTACCAGACGTTCTCAGTTTGAACTTGATAAGGCAAGAGATAGAGCTCATATCCTCGAAGGCCTCAGAATTGCTTTAAATAACATGGAGCAAGTGCTCAGTATTATTCGGCAGTCTCAGACTGTGGAATCTGCTCGTGCTAATTTAATGGCAGCTTTAGCGCTATCGCAGATTCAAGCGCAAGCTATCCTTGATATGCCGCTTCGTAGATTGGCTAGGCTAGAGCAGGAGAAAATAGCTGAGGAGTATTCCACTGTGATAAAGAACGTTTCGTATCTAGAGGATTTGTTAGCTAGTCCTAGAAAGGTATTCTCGCTCGTTGCACAGGACGCCAGAGAGCTTAAGTCAAAGTATGGCGATCCCCGGCGGACCTCGGTGGAGGAAGAGGAAATAGCGGAATTTAGGAAGGAAGACCTTATTCCTCACGGGGAAATGGTAGTTACCTTGACTAGTCAAGGATTCATTAAGAGAGTCCCAGTTGACACTTATCGACTACAGCACCGTGGTGGGAAAGGTGTCATGGGAATGATGATCCGTGAAGCCGATACAGTGAGGCATATTCAGGTAGCCGATACACATGATAACCTGCTTTTCTTTACCAGCTCGAGTAAAGTTTATACTCTGAAGTGCTATGATATTCCCGAGGATTCATCCCGAACTACTAAAGGTATAGCCCTAGTCAATTTATTACCTATTGACCTGGAAGATGAAGTAACTGGGTTACTGGCCACGGCAGACTTTCCTTCGGATATGTTTTTGTTAATGGCGACTTCACGTGGCGTGATAAAAAAGACTTCTCTAGATAAGTTTGCCTCAATTAGGAAGAATGGTCTTATTGCTATGAAGCTCAAGAAGCAGGACAAGCTAGTATCAGCTAGGGTAGTTGCTGATGAAGATGAGGTCATCTTGGTAACCCAAGAAGGACAAGCTACTAGATTTAAGGTTAAAAATTTAAGAACTGCATCTCGAACTAGCGGCGGTGTTCGCGGTATTCGTCTCATTGATGATTGTGTTATTGGCATGGATGTTGTCTTTCCTGATGCTTATGTGCTCTCAGTGACCCAAAATGGTTTTGGCAAGTTAACTCCGATAAAGAATTATCCTGTCCATAAATGGGGTGGCAAAGGGATTCGAGCTCATAGGGTCGGCGAGAAAACGGGGAAGGTAGCTATGTCTAGACTCGTCTCACTGCGAGGATACTTGGCTATGCTATCAGTAAAGGGCAATGTTGAGTGTATACCCATAGAACAGATCTCAGTTCAAGGAAGAAATAGTCGTGGTATACGTCTGATGACGTTAGCTGAAGGGGATAGCGTAGTTTCTTTTGCTAGTTGGGATTCCCTGGTAAGATAAAATCTTCTGAGCAAAAATTACCCATGGCTCCTTTTGCACTTAATCCTAGTCAAGCTGTCACCTTGAACCCTTCGCTTAGGGTGAATTCTGCGAAAGGCTTCAGGAATTCCTCCTTTTGCTCAGAGTGACAGGTAGAATCTTAAGGTCAGAATATAGTGGATGTTCTTCGGGGCTGATGCTTATCGAACAATATTTTGTTATCGTTGTGGTAGTTTCCCTTGTTCTTAATCTGGCGATACAGTGGTTCCTTCTTAAGCAGGCCAGTTTGGTTGTAGATTTCTTGGGTAATACTAGGTGACAGCCATATCTAAGATAGTTATGCTGATTTCAGCTGTTATCGCCGTAAAGATGATTCGCCAAGGTGTTGTACCAATTTTGGCTTGATGTTACTTTTTGCTAATATTTGTGCTGAGGAGACAGCAATGATTGAGTCACGAAGAGATTGGTTGGGAGGGCTTGTTAACGTACAAAAGAGGGGGAATGGCTGATGGGTGATGTTGTTAGCCGCAAACCGCCCGTGGTACGTTTTTCTCCCAAGGCTTGGCAACCAGCTATTTATGTTTATGAGACTAATAGAGAGGTGGTGTCCCTTGTTGATGAAGCACTTAAGTCCGCCTTGAAAGACTAATGGACATATCTCAAATGGAGTTAATTTTTATTCATGGTTCGGGAAATACGAGTGAAGTTTGGCATTATCAAATGGAGCATTTCCCAGACGCTGAGGCTGTTAGTCTTCCAGGGCATCTTTCTCCGGGGGGACCTTGTGCCAGCGTTGAAGATTATACTGATTGGCTGCATTGCTACATCTTGGAGCAAAAGTACTCTGACCCCATTTTGATTGGCCATTCTCTGGGCGGTGCTATTGTCCAGCTATATGCTCTGAAGCGCCCTGAGGATATTAAGGCTATTGCCCTTGTTGCTACGGGTGCTAGGCTACGGGTAGCTCCAGAGTATCTTTCAGCAATGCGTGAAGGCATAGAGAATCCTTCCACTTGGGTGCAAAACTTTGTTGAGCCTCGGTATAGCCACGTCGCTCCAGAATTAAGGGAAAAATTGATAGCTGAGGCAGTTCTGGTTGGAGCTAAAGTACAGCTGAATGATTATCTCTGCTGCGACAAATTTGACATCATGGAAAAAGTCCACCAAATTGAAGTTCCTACCTTGGTAATCTGCGGTAGTGAGGATGTGATGACACCACCAAAGTATAGCTCTTATCTGGCCACTAAGATTAAGGGGGCAAGACTCACTGTAATTGATGGTGGAACTCACTATGTTTTTGTGGAAAAGCCTGAGGCTGTTAACCAGGCCATTGAGCAGTTTTTAGGAAATCTTTAGTCCCTTTTACCTTTTCTTCTAACTAGCTTGTCATGTAAATTATGCTGGGCAACCTCCAAAAGCTATTGACATATCCGTAGTAACATGGCTAAATTAGGCATAAGGAGGTGAGAGATGTTTTGTTCTAAGTGTGGTGCGGAAAACCCTGAAGGAGCTGAGTTTTGCTCTAAATGTGGCGCTGCTCTTGGTGTTTCTGTCAAGCCATCTGAAGGTGGGAATAAACCAGGGGCGCAGAGTAGCACAGGGATGTCAGCCAATGTAGCCGGGCTTCTTTGCTATGTGGCTCATTGGGTAACGGGGATAGTTTTCGTGTTAATCGAGAAGAAGAGTAAATCTGTCAAATTCCACGCCTGGCAGTCCATTATGACCTTCGGCGTATTGTGGGTGGCGTGGCTTATCCTGTCAGTGCTCCTCGGGACAATTGGTCTGATGACTTTTTCACCCGGCTTGATTATTTTTGCCGGGGTCATGCATGTAATCCTAATGGTCCTAATTTGGGGGCTAATGATTGCCCTCATGATTCTAGCGTATATCGGAAAAATGTGGAAGGTACCCTGGGCAGGTAACTGGGCTGAGAAGCGAGCCAGCAAGTAAAGCTTTTTAGGCTTCGTTGCCCCTATTAAACTCCGGCTAGCTTTTTAGTGCCGTTAATGTAGGGCTTTGTTTCTCTAATCCTTCGGCCCACTTGGCCTCTAGGCTCTAAGATTCCCGGATAGAAGCGGTCGCTATGGAAAAACCTCTTCTAGCGCGGAATCTACCTATACGTTTCTTATCAACTTCTCTATCTTTTTCAGCAAGCCTGTGAAGTTCCAGAGTAGCCCCTCCTTAGCTCCATCAAGCTCTTTGCAGAGCTTGGTTGCCAATATTAAGGCGTTGGTAGCCCTGAGGGTTGCCCCCCAGGACTTTTCTGTAGCATCTCTGAGATTCCCCCTCTCAAGCTCTGCCATCTTTCTCATAAAGCGAGGTGGCATCATTGAAGAACTGTTTTACTCTCTCCATCATTTTGACCCTCTTCAGGTTCATCCAAATTCTAGCTTTTCTTCGGGGTAAATTCGTTAGATTGCTTAGCAACCCTATTTGTCATTCTGAGCGTAGCGAAGAATCTCATGGTGCTCAGGACAAGCTCCGCGAAGAATCTAGACCCTTCGCTATCGCTCAGGGTGACAGAATAAGCAATCGAGATAAACTTTTCCTCATCCTTTTCGTTTCTAGTATAATAGACATCAGGTTGATGTCTATTGATGAAAAACATGTAGTTTGTCGAGCAATAAAGGGCGACGAGCAAGCTTTTGCCCAGCTTTATGGAGAGCATTTCAATAAGATTTATCGCTACATTTACCTCAGGGTGGGAAACCAGGCTGAAGCTGAGGACTTGACCCAAGAAGTGTTTGTCAAGATTTTGAAAGCAATTAGCTCTTATAAATGGCGTAATCTTCCTTTTACTTCTTGGTTGTTTCGCATCGCCCATAACCAGGTGATTGATTATTTAAGGAAAGCAAGTAAAGTGGATAAGGTAGCATTAGAAGGAGATGTAGCCTCTTTTGATGAGCGAAACCCGGAAGCCATCGTGGAGCAGAAATTTGAACTTGAGGAGCTAATTGATAATGTAAAGAAATTGTCTCCAGCTCAGCATGAGGTGATTTCCCTTCGTTTTGGAAGTGAACTCTCTGTGGCTGAGGTAGCTAAGGCTCTAGGTAAAAGCACAGGCACAGTGAAAGCCTTGCAATACAATGGCATAGTGGCCTTAAGAAGAATGCTCTTGGACAAGAGGTAGGAGATGGCTCAGAGGATAGAAGATATTCTGGATAATTGCTTGGAGCGCATATTTAAGGGGGAAAGCATCGAGGATTGCCTCAAGACCTATTCCGAGCAAGCATCTGAGTTGGAGCCTTTACTTGGGACTAGCTTCGCTTTTATGCAAAAATCTGCCGCTATTCAACCTGACTATGAATTTAAGGCAAGAACTCATTTTCAGCTTCAGGAAATGCTTTACGCTAGGCGAGAGAAAATGGAGATGAGAAACCCCATTCCTATTTGGCGGAGGAAATGGGTTGCAGCTGTGGCTAGTGTCATTATTATTTTGTTTGCTGGCATAGGAACTGCAGCAGTTTCGGCAAGTGCTTTGCCAGAGCAGCCTCTTTACCCTGTAAAGTTGGCTACAGAGCGAGTAATGATGGGGCTGGCTTTCTCTGATGTGAGTAGGGCAAAACTCCATATTCAGTTTGCCCAACGAAGGACGGCGGAGATGGCTGAGATGGCCCGTCAGGGGAAAGATAATGAGATCTTCTTCTTGGCAGAGGAAGCTGCCGGCCATATAGACCAACTAGAGAAAGTTGTTGAGGCGGAAAATATGTTGCAGGCTGAGGATGCGAAGGCATTGGCCCCATCCCCGGAACCGGCCCCGTCCCCACCACCTGCTCCATCCACATCCGAAGGAACGAAGAGTTATAGTCGGGCAGGGGATAAAGGCGAATTGGCGACAATGCTAAGTCGCAGCCGTGCTAGAAATTTAGCTAAATTACAAATAACTTTAGATAAAGCCCCGGAAGAACTCAAACCCTCTCTGGAGCAAGCCATCAAGAATGTAGCACAAGATTATGATGAGACACTTTTTAACCTGGAGAGTTAAGAAGTAGTTGCCCAGTTTATTGGGCTTAATGGATGTAGTGGCTCAATTCATCTGCTTGATAAATCAAGCAACTACAGCTTGTATTAGAGCAGTGGAGGGCTAGGGGTGAGAGCGATTAAAAATATACGCTTAAAGGAGTATGATTACTCCTCGGATGGGTTTTATTTCATAACAATTTGCGCTAATTATCGGAGGCCTTATCTGACGGGCGAAAACAATAAAATAGTTGCCAAATTTGTTGAGCGATTGCCACACAGGATAAACGGAGTAAAATTAGATTGTTATCAAATAATGCCTTCTCATATCCATCTAATATTGATTTTGGAACACTGTCAACTCAAGCTGAGTGAGATTGTTAGAAGGTTAAAAGCGGCGGCTACAAAGCAAGTTGGATTTAAGCTATGGCAGCCAAATTACTACGAACATGTGATTAGAGATGAAAAAGCGTTAGCAAGGATTCGAGAGTATATTCAGAACAATACATTGGCAGAAGGGGTATTGTAGTTGCCCAATTTATTAAGCTTTCCCTGCTTGATAAATCAGGCAACTATGGATTGTGTTTTTTGACTTAGAAAGCGGGCCCAGCCCGTAATTTTTGCCAAAATCTCTTGGGGTGATTGAGTTTCAGGGAGTATAATAGTTACTATATGGGCTATGAGGTTTTTTATCGCAAATGGCGTCCACAAAGCTTTGCTGAAGTAGTAGGGCAAGAACCGATAACTCAGACCTTGCGTCATGCTATAGAGAGTGGAAAGATAGCCCATGCTTATCTTTTCTGTGGTCCACGAGGTACAGGCAAGACCAGCACAGGGCGCATCTTAGCCAAGTCAGTTAATTGCCCTAATCAAGCGGGTGGCGAACCATGCAATGCTTGTGATATGTGCCGCTCAATCACAGAGGGCAGGGCATTGGATGTAATAGAGATAGACGCTGCCAGCAATCGCGGCATTGACGAAATCCGTAGCCTCAGGGAAAAGGTAAATTATGCTCCTAGCCTTACTCGTTACAAGGTATACATCATAGATGAAGTTCATATGCTTACTGAGGCAGCTTGCAATGCCTTATTGAAGACATTAGAGGAACCACCTGCTCATGTAATTTTTGTTTTGGCTACTACGGAGGCACACAAGGTTATCCCCACCATAGTGTCGAGATGTCAGCGGTTTAACTTTCATCGCTTGTCGCAAGCAGCGATGGTGGATAAGCTGGAGCTGATATGTAAAAAGGAGGATATTGATATAGGACTTAATTCCTTAAGACTCATTGCCAAGTCTGCTACTGGAAGCCTTCGGGATGCTGAAAATATATTACAGCAGCTAATTGCTTTCCATGGCAACCAAGTTGGATTTGATCAAGTTCAGGCAGAGCTTGGAGCTAGTGGTGACTCACGAGTCAGACAACTGGCAAAATATATTGTTAGTAAGGATGTGACTGCTGGTCTGCAAGTTATAAATACCATTAGTAGAACTGGCATTGACCTTCACCAGCTTAATCTGGAGCTAATAGAACATCTTCGAGGGTTGCTATTAGTCAAATCCCAATGTGAAGAAGCGCTAGACGTTACTACTGAGGATCTAGCTGAGATGAAAAACCTTGTAGCTACCAGCAAGGTTGATTATTTGCTCAAGGCAGTTAAGCTTTTCGCTAGCATAGATTTTCGTAGTGATAATTACTCCACTTTGCCTTTAGAATTAGCCTTGGTGGACTGTGTCCTATCCTCGATAGCTGGGCAAGAGGAGCCAACTATAACTGAGCCTCCTATAGAAACAGAGGAAACTACTGAGCTATCTGAAAAGCTGCCCGAACCTTTTCCAGAGGTCAAGATTCCTGCATCTGAGGATAGCACCGAGGCTTCTAGCATGGAGGTTCCCAAAGATATCGACAACTTGCGTGGTCGATGGAAGGATTTCATTGTGTCTTTACGAGGTGAAGGTTCCAGTGGTAATTTAGATGCTTTCCTGCGTAGTGCTTGTGAGCCAGTGGCTCTTCAGGACGATACACTGGTATTAGGTTTTTATTACTCCTTCCACAAGGAAAAGATTGAGGATGCTAAATATCGACATTTGGTGGAGAAAAAGCTTAAAGAAGTTTTCGGTCAACCCTACAATATACGCTGTATTTTAGTTGACCACAAGAGGATAGATCCCTCCCAAGCGAAGACACGAAATCCCTTGGTCAAAGCTGCTCTGGAAATGGGGGCTAAGATAGCTGAGTAATAATTCTGAAAAGGAAGAGAGATGGATAAGTCGATATTACGCCAGGCTCAGCAACTTCAGGCAAAGTTGGCTAAAGCCCAGGAAGAATTAGGCAACATCACTATGGAAGCTTCTAGTGGAGGTGGTGCGGTTAAAGTAGTGATTGATGGGCACCAAAAGATCCACTCGGTGGAGATATCACCAGAGGTGGTCAATACTGAGGATGTGGAGTTGCTGCAAGATTTAGTTATGACTGCAGTTAATGAAGCAGTTACTAAATCGCAGGAGTTTGCTAGCAATCATCTTAGTAGTTTAACTGGTGGGCTTAAGATACCAGGATTACTTTAGGAAAAATGTC
>Ga0315545_1003200_pt1 | contig 14167 bp, 15 predicted proteins | sample SalMarSW160210MG_FD_203096 | JGI IMG/M metagenome (GOLD analysis project Ga0315545, IMG submission 203096) | Salt marsh sediment microbial communities from the Plum Island Ecosystem LTER, Massachusetts, United States - Salt Marsh Sediment SW1602-10 ... | reverse complement strand
AATAACGACTATTTGTAATGTTTATTTTTTCTCCATTAACTTCTGCTATTTTATCTTCTGATGCTCTTTTTATAGCATAATCCTCTTCTCTTATAACTCTTGGAGATAAGCTATTTCCTGACCACATTCTGACCTCGTTAGTATCTTCTTTGGCTATGTCTGTATTTTTATAAGTAAGTTTTCCAACAGCACAACTGGTTGTTGCTAATGTAATAGCTGCAAGAGCAGCAAGACCTGTTAATCTTTCTCTTGAGTTTTTCATGAATATTTCAGAAAGAATGTCTTTATAAATATTTCTATTTTGTAGTTACTATATAATCAGAACAAAAATATGCGGAAGAAAGTCCTAAAAAATTTCATAGAAATTTTTGGGAGTCTCGGTTCTCTCTTGAACGAGAACCTCACCGATTTGAACCTTCGCAGGCATTTGGATATTTTAATTAAGTGATTTCATTGAATTCTGTTTTTAACAGAATAATGCGGAAGCAAGGATTTGAACCTTGGCAGGCACTAAGCCAACAGGGCCTAAACCTGTCCCGTTTGACCACTCCGGCACTTCCGCTTGAAATTATGCGGGATTTTAGATATAAAAAGTTTTATAATTTGTAATTCAGGATGGATAATCTTAAAAAGTATTTATTTTTTGTTTTGTCATGAGAAATAAGAATAACCTTATGTTTTTTGCAATGTTTCACTGTATTGTTTACAGCTTTCCTTTAGTTCTCTTGCTGATTATTTTTTTGTGGTTGTTTCCTTTTAATAATCTTATTTGCTTGCTTGGAATTTTAAGCATGTCCTGTTTATTATTTTTCGTAATTAAAGATGCTTTTATAAGAGAGAAAGAACTTCAGGCGATTCTAAAATAAATATGGGAACCTATTTTATTTCTTTTTATTAAATTCTTTTTCTTTTTGTTTTATTTTTTCTTCTAATTTTAACTTTTCTATGAGTTCTTTATACCTGTTCCTGATTGTGACTTCTGTTATCCCTGCGATGTCTGCAACTTCCCTTTGGGTTTTCTTTTCATCGTTCATCAGAGCAGCGACATACAACGCTGCTGCAGCAATTCCTGCAGGTCCTCTTCCGGATGTCAGTTCAACTTTCTCTGCTTGTCTTAATACTTTCAAAGCATCATTCTGGGTTTTTGGGGACAACTTAAGCACAGAGGAGAATCTGGAAATATAATCTTTCGGAGAACTTTGATTTACTTTTATTCCAAGTTTTCTTATTATGAATCTATAAGTTCTTCCTATTTCTTTTCTTTCAACATCCGATGCTGTTGCCATTTCGTCAAGGGTTCTTGGAATATTATAGGAACGACATGCAGCGTATAGGCAAGCCGCAATTACGGATTCCATGCTCCTTCCTCTTACTAGTCCTCTCTGCAAAACATAATTATAAACTCTTGAAGCTTCGTCCCTTACAACATTTGGTAAACTGAGGTAAGAAGCAATAACTCTTAATTCTGCCATTGCTAATCTCAAATTTCTTTCAATGCTTGTGGAAACTCTTTCCTGCCATTTTTTTAATCTCAGGAATTTTCTTGTTTGTCTTGGTTCCAATCTGTAAATATCAGATATCTCCCCTACATTTGTTGTAAGTCCTTTGTCGAATTTCTGCATGCTCATTGGCGCTCCTCCTCTCCCCTTTTTTTCACCTTTGTCAAACTTTCCTTGCAAATCAATTCCAGTATCAACCATCTTTTCTTCAATAACCAACCCGCAATCATTGCAAATAATCTCCCCCAGATTCGCATCATAAGTGAGATTTATGCTTCCACATTCAGGGCATTTTTTTATTCCATCCATTTTTCCGTCGTAAAAATTAGTAACCGTAACTTTTATAAAGATTTCCCTTTTATAAATTTTTTGCTTTTTGTGGTTATGGAAGAATAGTAAAAATTACGGGAATTATTCAAGTTGGGATTTTATCTCTTTATTACAATAAATTTTTAAATAATGAAGAAGATAGTTAATTATATGAGTAAAGATTATGAAAAAGGATCAAAAGATTCAGGAAGACATTATCTTGGAGATGTAGCATCCAATTACTAACCGATGATGGAACTTTGTCTGTTCGTCCAATTATCAGAAAAGGAGAAAATGGAGAAGAATATATGAGTGCAGGGGTTTGTTTTACAAGCAAGGAAGATGAGAGTAGATTAAGAGACTTAATAATGAATCAAGGAATGTAATTAATTTTACTCTATCAAAATCCCATTAACAATCCCTTCTTGGGTGGGGCGGTTTGTTATTTTCACTTTTCCGATCTCTGTATCAACGATTGTTCCTTTTGTTAATATGTTTTGCCTCGCCAGGAATCTGTTAGAAGGTGTTTCAAGAACATTTTTTATTTCTGTTTTTTTTGTTTTTTTGTCCTTTGTTCTTACATTTATAAATTTAGTTTTAAGCAGAAATATTTTTTTATTTCCCCCGCGAGTTCTTTTTATCTTTCTTTTTTCTTCACCTATTTTTACGATTCTTTTTTGCCCGGCTATGGCATATAGCTTTTTCTTTTTACTTTTGAGATATTTTCCTCCTGTTTTTTTTCTTCCTTTTCTCATAAATTTAATTAAAGAAATTCCTTTAAATACCTTTTTATTATTTTTGCAAATAAACCTTTACGAAATATTTATAAATAAGTTCTGCAGACTTAGATTATAGTTGTTGAAATAAATATTTCTCGACTATTAAATTAAAATGGTTAATGGAATCGAAAGACCTTTAGATTTGTTGAACAGTTCGAAAGGAAAAGAAGTTTTGGTGCATTTGAAAGGCGACAAGCAGTTTGTTGGAACTTTGCTTGCTTTTGATATACACATAAACTTAGTGCTGGACAATATAAAGGAAATGCAAAATAATGAGATAAAGAGAAACCTTGGGTTAACTTTTCTAAGGGGGGATACAATTATTTTTATTTCTCCAGCCTCTACGGCATTGAAAAAAGAATAGCGTTATGCCTGTTAATTTTCGCGAGGTTGGTTCTTATTGATTATATTAGTTGGGGCCTTGGGAAATTTCCAAACTTATATAAATCATTTTCTTTTATATATTCCATGGCATCAAAAATAAAAATAGTTTTTTTAGGAACATCGGGACAATTTCCGACAGCGAAGAGAAATTGCACCTCTATTTTGTTAAGTTATGATAAAGAGAACATTTTAATAGACTGCGGTGAAGGAACTCAAAGGCAATTCAGGAAAGCAAAGTTGAATCCTTGCAAGATAACAAAAATTCTTATAACACATTGGCATGCAGATCACATTCTTGGGATTCCTGGATTATTACAAACTTTGGCATTAAGCGGATATAACAGAAAACTTTCTGTTTTTGGTCCAAAAGGAACTAAAAAATTTATGGGGAATTTATTAAACACTTTTGTTTTTAGAGGAAAACACCCGATTGAAATCAGGGAAGTGGATGGAAAATTTTTTGAAGCAGAAGATTTTTACCTTGAATCTGAAAAAATGACTCACGGGATTTTTTGCAATGCTTATACTTTTGTTAAGAAAGGGCAGATTAGAATTGATAAGAAAAAGCTGAAAAAATCAAAACTTCCTCTTGGGAGTTTGCTTCAAAAATTGAAACAAGGCGAAGATATTATTTATCAAGGAAAAAAATATTTGGCAAAGGATTTAACTTATACTGAAGAGAGCAAAAAAATTTCTTTTGTTTTCGATACTTCTATGAATAAAAAAGTTATTCCTTTTGTTAAGAATTCTGATTTGCTGGTTTGTGAATCCAGCTTTGGTTCAGAACTTGAAAAGCATGCTAAGGAGTATTTTCATCTAACAGCGAGGCAGGCTGCGGAAATTGCGAAAAAATCAAATTCAAAAAAATTGATTTTGACGCACATTAGCCAGAGATATGATAAAGATTATAAAAAGATTTTAAATGACGCGAAAAAGGTTTTTAAGAATTCTTTTTTGGCAAAAGATTTGGATGTTGTTGAAGTGTAAATAGAAACATTTTAAATATAATTATTTCTTCATGTTATAAGCCCTTGTAGCTCAGCCTGGATAGAGCGACTGCCTTCTAATTAAGAAAAGGGGAGAGCAGTAGGTCGCAGGTTCAAATCCTGTCGAGGGCATTTTAAGATGGATATAGAGAGTTTTAAGCAGCTGATAAAGAAGATTGTACTGGAATCAAATAGATTAAAAAATAAACACACTTCTGAAAAAGAAGTTCCTGTTAATTATGTCTGCATTTTCTGTCAGAGTGCTGAAGAGTATGATAATCTTAAGATGCTTGCTGAACAAATTGGGAAAATAGTTGAAGAAACTTCTACAGGACCACTATTTCAGATTCAACCTTTGGAAACCGTGGCTGGAAAACTTAAGCTGTTGAAAATTCGGAAGCCAGATGTAACGAGACCAGAAATGGGTGACGCAGATTTTACGGTTTCTAATTATAATAAATTTAAGAAAGAGTCTTTAGCGCGAGATGGATTTAAGTTGATTGTTAGAGAGGACTTCGAAATGATTGAATTAAAAGATTCTTTATTTAATGTGCTCGCATATTTCTCAAATTCTCCTTTAGATGGGCAACTTGGAGTTTGATTCTACTAAAAACCTTTAAATATTCGTTTCTTTGGTTAGATATGTGCGGGGGTGGCACAATGGTTACTGCAGTCGGTTGCAGCCCGACTTTTTGTGGGTTCAATTCCCACTCCCCGCTTTTATCAATAATTGTAATAATTGTTAGAAATCTTTAAATAGTTGGTAGTGCCTAATTAATAATGGCTTTTATTGTTAAAAAAATAATTCATGGGAAAGAATATTATTATCTTAATGAAAATAAGAGAGTTAATGGAAAAGTGAAAACAAAAACAATTGCTTATCTTGGAAAAGTGAAAAGAGATGCAGAGCAAAAAGCAAAAGAGATTCTTGGGAGCAGAAAGAAAGGAAAAGAGATAAATGAAATAAAAGGGGATAAAGAATGGGAAAATAAATTGGAGCAGAAAAAAGTTTCAGAAGAAGTTAAACTGAGCAGAGAAGAAAAAACAGACAAAATTTTTTCAATAGCAGGCACGAGGGGTTTTTTCTTTAATACAGCCAGCATTTATGGAGGCAAGGCAGGATTTTATACTTACGGTCATCTTGGAAAGCTATTGAAAACTAATTGGGAAAATTTATGGAGAAAAAATATTCTTTCTTTAGATGATAATTTTTATGAAATTCAAAGCAATAATATTCTGCCAGAGTCTGTTTTTATTGCTTCGGGGCATGTAGAGAGTTTTAATGATCCAATGGTTGAATGTAAAAAGTGCCACCTGAGATTTAGGGTGGACAATTTTTTGGAAGAACATGGTGTTGAAAATACAGAAACTCTTTCAATTGAGGAGATGAATAAATTAATTAAAGAAAAAAATTTAAAGTGTCAAAAATGCTCTGGAGAATTGTCGGAAGTTTTGCAATTTAATATGATGTTTCCTGTCAGCGTTGGAATTGGTGCAAATAGCAAGGCTTATCTTGGTCCTGAAACAGCTCAAGGGGCTTATTTGGCTTTTAAGGAAGAATTTTTGGCAACAAGAGGCAAACTTCCCATGGGACTGGCAATTATCGATAAAGCATATAGAAATGAGATTTCTCCTCGGCAGGGATTTTTTAGATTAAGAGAATTTTCACAAGCTGAATTGCAAATCTTTTTTGATCCTGATAAAATTAATGAGCATGAAAAATGGAGAGAAGTTATGGATAAAAAATTATTTATTAAATTTGCAGACAGCAATCAAATAGAAGAAATTAGCTGCAGCGATTTAAATAAGAAAAAGGGAGTTCCTAAATTTTATATTTATTATGCATCAAAAGTTCAGGATTTTTATTTAAAGATTATAGGGATTCCAAAAAATAAATTCAGACTTAGAGAATTAAGTGAAAAGGAGAGGGCATTTTACAATAAGATTCATTTTGATATGGAAATTATTTTGGATACTATCGGGGGATTTAAAGAAGTTGGAGGAATACATTATAGAACAAACCATGATTTGGGGGCCCATCAGAAAGTTTCAGGAAAAGATTTATCGATTAATATTGACGGAAAAAAATTTATCCCGCATGTTTTAGAATTAAGTTTTGGTGATGATAGAAATATTTTTGCTTTATTTGATGTTTTTTTTAATGTAGGTAAAGAAGGAGCAATGTTTAAACTTCCTCCAAAACTTGCTCCAGTAAAAGCCGCGGTTTTTCCAATTGTTAAAAAAAATAATTTTGAAAAAATTGCTAAAGATATTGCAGATGATTTAAAAAAAGAATGGAATGTTTTTTATGATAAATCAGGGAGCATAGGGAGAAGATATGCAAGGAATGATGAGATTGGAACACCCTATTGCATAACTATTGACGGAGATTCTTTAAAAAACAAGGACGTTACAGTAAGAGAGAGGGATACGGCAAAGCAAATCCGGGTAAAAATTTCAGAATTAAAAAATGTTTTGAAAGAATTAATTAATGGTGAAATTGAATTTAAGAAAGCAGGAAAATTAGTTAAATAAAAAAGATTTTTTTCTCGTCGGTAAAAATTAAATATTTTAATCAAATTTTAAAAACCTTTTTTGAATTTTAAATTTTAAAATTTATTAACAAAAGTTTTTTAAATAACAAATTCTTTTTATAAATAATTAAAAGAGGAGAGAAAAATGGTAAAAGCTAAAACACCAAAGCAGCTAAGCATTAAAATAAAATCTCTTAAGAGGCAAATAGCAAAACTTGAGAGCCAAAAGAAAAGAGCTGCTGCTAAAAAAAAGCCGAAGAGAAAAACCAAGGCAAAGGCTAGAAGAAAAAAGAGATAAGTTAACCTTGTTTACTCTGAATCGTTTTTTCTATTTTGCAATATATTTTTAAACTATTTCTTTTTTTGTTTATCATGAATAAGGATTGTGTTTTTTGCAAAATAGTAAATGGAGAAATTCCTTGTGAAAAAATCTGGGAGGATGAGGATTTTTTGGCGATTGTGGACGCTTTTCCTGTAATGAATAATCAAGTTTTAGTTTTCCCTAAAAAACATATTAAACCTTATGTTTTTGACTTGGAAGATAATTTTTATTGTAAATTATTAATATTTGCTAAAAAAATTGCGAAAGCAATGGACGAATCTTTGAGACCAATAAAAACCGGGATGATTATCGAGGGCTTGGAAATGAATCATATTCATGTTAAGCTTTTTCCTTTTTTTGATAAAAAAGGTTTTAGAATGAAGTCTTTGGAGCCAAAACCTTCGGGCGAGCAGATGAAAAAAACTGCAGAAAAGATTAGGGATTTTCTCAAATAAGATGTCTCTGGAGGGAATTTAACCCTCGACCTCGGCCTGTCGCAAATAAAGATTTTCGAACAAATCAAAGGAAGTCTTTGATTTCATGAGAGCCGCGCTCTGACTCTGAGCTACAGAGACAAAAATAAAAGAGAACAAATGTTTAAAAGTTTTGAGGTAATTTTAAAAACTTCTTTTTCTTGGAATAATATGGTTTTGACAGAGGAGACCCTTATTGAAATACCCCAGGAATTGATTGAAAATTTTGGGGGGTTAATCACCATTCTAAAAGCTTTGGGGTGGATGGTTATTTTTTATATAATTTTTAATATAATTAATTCCCTGATAAATAAAAAAAAGCAAAAACAACTTGAACAACTTGGTGGTGATGTAAAAGAAATAAAAGAAATATTAAAGAGAAAAAAGAAAGCCTGATTTTATTTTTTGCTTAAAGTTATTTCAATTGTTGAAGCACCTTATTTATTTAACATGCCAATATTCTTCTGTTTTTCCTGTTTTTTGATTTTTGACAAAAATCCTGCCATTTGGTTCCTTAATTTTTTGCTGGGCATATTATCTTTAAGTATCTTTTTGTTATTTTCAAAACTGTCATTAAATCCGATATTTTCTTTTATAAGCGAATTTGCTGATCTTTTTACTAATTTTGATTTTATTTTTCCCATAATAAAAAGAGATTGCTACAGGTTTTTAAATTTTGTTATTTTATTTTTTCTATTTTTGATAAATTCTTTACTGCTTCGATGAATTCATCTAATTTTTTTGTTGGTTCCCCAAGACTAAGAATTGCATACTGCAAATTTAGTTCCGCTACTTTTTTATTTGCTTTAATTAAGTCCTTTTCATTTATCCTTTTTTTATTATGGGCAAATAAAAGTTTATTTTTGCCTTCTTCCCTGATGCGAAGTATTAATTCATTTTTACTAAAACTTTCTATGTCTAAAATTTCTGTGTTCTTGCTGCTCAAAAATTCTTTTACTTTATTGAAAAATTTGTCATCATTTTTCTTGGAGGATCTTTTTTTAATATGCTTCTTTTTTGTTTCCTCAAAAATTCCCAACTCTTCAAGTTTCTTTTCTTCTTCTGGTTTTTTTTCTATTTCTTTTTTTACTTCCTCTTTTATTTTGATTTCTGTTTCTGGAGCAGTAAAATATCTCCAAAAGATTTCATCATTTTTTTTAAAAGGCATTGCAAAATCTTTAATCGCCCTTAAAGCAACTCTGATTGCGGGGTCCTGCTCTGAATCTTTTAAAATTTTTTTTTCTTTTAAAAGTAGAAAGGCATCTCTTTCTTTGCTTTTCAGATATTGTGAAAAATTTTGCAGCATGAATTCCTGTCCTGAAATAAAGTAAACCGGAGAACTTCCCACTTTCATATTACTCATTTTTATTTTTTTTTCAGAAAATAATTCAGAAAGAAAAGCCGAAGTAAAGAGAATGCTCAAATTTGTCTCACTTGCGATATGAACTGGCAGGCTTGGGCCCCTTCGCTTGATAATTGATATTATTTTTTGTTTTATTTCTGAAGTATCTTGGTTAGGCATAGTCTGAATAGCTAAATCGGGGTTATAAAAGTTTTTATAGAAAGGGTTAAATTTTTTTGATGTTAGGGCTTTATCCACCGAACTTCGTAATAACTGATATCCCCTTCTTCGTCGACGATTGCTAAGAGCAAGTTTTTTTTGGTTGAATGTGCAACTCTGTTTTTTGCAGAGAATTCGTGCCACGCCAATTTTTTGGATTCGTGTTCAGCGAAGGCAATCCATTTTGCATGTTTTTTCCCTGGTTTTGAACCTTTTTCATAAACTCTAAATTCTGCTCCGAATTTTAAAGCAGTTTTTACAACATAGCCTTTTTCCCTTAAATCTTTAAAAACAGGATATTTTATCTGAATTTTTTTGTCAACCTTCTGGAATTTTTTCATCAGGTCTTTTTTTGGAATTTTCTTTTCTCTTAAAAAGATTTCCATTTTGTCTTTTTCGACGAGAAAGAGGGTTTCTGATAGAGAATACTGAATTTTTTCTCCTACTGGTTCTCCAAAGTGGCTTTTTTTATAAAGCGTGTGTGCTTCAGAAGAATTGCTCGAGATGATTTCTCCTGTTAGGTATGCCTTAATTTTTTGCATGTTTTAATAAAGAAGAGATTGTATTTAAATTTTTGTTGTGAGAATTTCTTTCATAAATAGTCTGTAATAAGGTTGTTCTAATATCTGAGTAAACTCATAATTATGAACATAATTCTCGAATTTTGCGAAAAATTCTTCTTCAAATTCTTTTAGCTCTTTTGTGTCTTTTATTAAAATTGCTCCACATAAATTCCAATTTGATTTTGTTTTCATCACTCCGGTGCATTTTGGGTGATTAGCTAGATGGTTTATGATATCTTTTATTTTTTCTCTGTTGAAAATTTGAAATGTGAAAAAATATGTAGAATATCCAAACAGATAAGGATTGAGGTTTGCAAAGAAGCATTCTATTATTCCCTTTTCTATTAGGTTTTTTATTCTGTATTTTACAGTATCTGGAGAAAGATTAACTTTAAATCCAATCTCCACAAGAGGAATTCTTGCATTATGAGATAAGATATCGAGGATTTCTAAATCTTTTTTATCAAAGGCAATTTTTATCTTTTCTTTTTTACTGGAAAATGTTCTTTGAAAAGACGAATCTTCTTTTTTTATAAATCTGTTCAGATTTACATTTATATTAAAATAATTAACTGGATTGTAATCCCAGTCTTCTGAAGGGATTATGTCTATGTGTATTATGTTTGGGAAAGAACTTATTTGAGTTATTATCTTATCAAAGTGCTCTGTGTTTTTTGCATATACTCTGATTACAAAATCCCAGTGTGAAGGGGATAGGGTAACTATTTGGTTTAGGAACCTGATTTTTTTAAGATGTTCTATGAATTTTTCTTTTTGAGTGAGAGTCATTTTTGTTTTGATGCACAGGGTATATATTTCTAATCCTAATTTTTGTATGTTAATGAAAGTTGAAAAACCGTCTATTAATCCTAATCGTTCATAATTTTTGATTCTATTGGCGATGCTGTTTTTTGATAATAAAGTCATTTTTGACAAAACATTCAGGCTGGTTCTTGCGTTTTCTGACAGCGTCTGAATGATTATCTGGTCTCTCTTATCCAGCCGAATGTCTTTTCTTTCTTTTGGCAAAAAAACATTCCATCCCTCTGGTTTTGATGTTTGTTCTTTATTATTTTCCATATCTGGGATAAAATCTAATAATATTAATAAATCTTTCGGATTTGGGATAAAATTAACCTCAAACGTTTTATATAATCTAATATATCCCTACTATCAAGTAAAAACAAATGGAGAAATAAGAAAATGACGAAAACATATGAAGAACAAAGGAAAGCAGAAGTCTTAAGGGAAATGAGAACAAGACATAGAAAGAGATATGTTCGTTCAATGGGTTATGCAACTGGGGAAGAAAAACTTGTTGGAATAAGGTGGGATATCGAATCTCCACTTAGTCTGGATGAAGTAATTGCTGCAGCTAAGAAGGAATTCCCAAAAGTTCCATTTAATAGATTATACCTTTCTGAAATGGCGGTTGATTTAGAAACAGAGGACATTATTGAACATTATACTTCGTTTTTGAATGATGTCTGGTGAATAAAAAATGAAAACAAAAAATAAATTTTGAGGAATAAGAAAATGAAAAAAATATATGTTGTCCGAAGAGGGAAAGTTGTTGAGAAAGGAAGTAAAGAAGACTGGGAAGAAGAATCTTTAGAAAGTAAGGAGGAAGAAATGAATGTAAGAGAAAAATGTTTGACGGAATTTAAGGAAGCATTGAGGTATCAGGATAAACCTAGATGGTATAAAAGCATATCTTTATTTGGGGGATGCCCCTCTATAGTTCAATATAAACCGAAAAAGGGTTTTGGAAGATTTAAACTAGAAGAATTTGAAAAATCTTCTGACTGTTTATCTAATCCGGATCTTAAGAGTCTCTTAATTTTGTTGAGGAAATATCCCTCTGGAGAAGAGAGTGTCTATGATAAGATAGAAACAGTAATTTTTAAAGGGTTTTTTAAATTTCTAGAAAAAGCAGCAAGAAGTGGAGAGAAAATTCTTCTATCTGATGGATTTGAGGGGATAGTTGAGAGGGGTCGTGATTGTTTTGCTCAACTAGAATATAGACTAATCCAAACAGGAGATGAAACTAAGATAAATACCAATAATTCTTCTGTTTTAACTTATGGTTACAATGGTTATGGTCAAATGGCTTCTGAATTTAGAATACCAGATAGAAGATTTGACTGGTAAATCTCATTAGAGGTTAGTTGGAAGTTCTTATAGGTTAATCTCAAGGTCATAAAAATATTATTTTCTAAAATCATTTATGAAAAATACTAAAACAGAAAAATTAAGTTTTGTTTTAGATAGAATTCTCTTATTGTTATAAATCGTCTGTTTAACTGGCGAGTGTAATTTTGTTAATAAGAAAATTCTAAATAATAAATAATATAAACAAGGGTTGATTGGTAGAAAAATGAAAAAGCCAAACTTTAAGGCAGTAGAGAGAAAATGGCAGAAGAAATGGGAAGAGAAAAAAATTTTTCAGACAAAGAAAGATAAAAACAAAAAAAAGTTTTATGTTCTTGAAATGTTTCCTTATCCGTCAGGTTCGGGTTTGCATATGGGGCATGCTTTTAATTATACTATCGGAGATGTGTATGCAAGATTTAAGAGAATGAACGGATTTAATGTTTTGTATCCTATGGGCTATGATTCTTTTGGATTGCCTGCTGAAAATGCTGCTATAGAAGTCAAGAAGCATCCGAAGAAATTTACCGAGGCGGCGATAAAAAATTATGTGAGCCAACAAAAAATATTGGGTTTAAGTTATGATTGGAGCAGGAAACTGGAAACACACAAACTTGAGTATTATAAGTGGAATCAGTTTTTCTTCTTGAAGTTTTTAGAAAAAGGTTTGGTTTATAGAAAAAAAGCTCCTGTTAATTGGTGCCCTAAGTGCAACACAGTATTAGCGAATGAGCAGGTTCAGGGAGGAAGATGCTGGAGACACAGGGACACAGAAGTTGAAGTTAAACACCTTGAACAATGGTTCATTAAGACAACTGCTTATGCTGATGAACTTTTGGATTGTATTGATAATTTGCAGTGGCCAGAGAGAATTAAAACAATGCAGAAAAACTGGATTGGAAAAAGTTATGGGACTGAAATTGATTTTGATGTTGAAACACCGACGGAAATTTCAAATGTTGTGATTGTTCACGAGAGTAATGAAAAAGATAAAGAAAAAATCAAGAGAGGATTTGCTCCGCAGAATAAAAGAAATTGGATTCCTTGGACGAAAGAGAAATTAGAAGAAAAAGGAATTAAAATTGAAACTCCCTTGATGCCTGAAAATTGGAGCCCAGATTATAATAAATGGGAAAAAGAATTAGAAAAAATAAAAGTTGATGAGAATTCTGTTTTAATTGGAACAAGTGCTGGAGGATGTTTTGTAACTCGTTGGCTTGGTGAAACTAAAAAGAAGATTAAGAAATTAATTTTGATAGCACCTGCGATTGCCCACGGAGAAAAAGAAAAATGGGAGATAAATGAATTTTATAAGTTTAAAATAGATAAGGATATTATCAAAAATGTTGGAAAAATTGTTTTAATTGAATCTTCTGATGATAGTGAGGGAATTAAAAAATCTTGTGAAATTTATTCAAGGGAACTTAGTGTTAAACCAATTGTTTTGAAAAACAGAGGACACTTTGTTCAAAAAACTCCAGAGGAAAAAATGGAATTCCCAGAACTTCTAAATGAGATAATTCCAAATAAAAAATTCCCGGTTTTCACAACTCGTCCTGATACAATTTATGGAGTTACATTTATGGTTATTTCTGCACAGCATTCTAAACTTATGGAGTTAGTTACAGAAAAACAAAAATCAGAGGTTGGGAAATTTTTGAAAAAAATTAAATCAACCAAACAGGAGGATATTGATTTGCTTGATAAAGAAGGTGCTTTTACAGGAAGTTATGCAATCAATCCTATTACTAAAGATAAAATTCCTATTTATGCTGGTAATTTTGTTATTGCTGATTATGGGAGTGGGATGGTAATGGCTGTTCCTGCGCATGACCAGAGAGATTTTGAGTTTGCAAAAAAATATAATTTGGAGATTAAAGCTGTTATCAAGCCGATTTTTGGAACTCCGAATGAAAACGCCGAATACAGAAAAACTATTTCTGCAGTTGTTCACCGGAAAAAGGACAATAAATTTTTATTTTTGAAATGGAAAAAATTTAACTGGATTTCTCCTTCTGTTGGAGGAATTGATAGGGGCGAGGATGCACTTAAAGCAGCAGAGAGAGAAGTTTTTGAAGAAACAGGCTATAAAGTCAAAGGAATAAAAAAATTAGGGGGGGAGGTAGAGGAGCATTTTTTCGCTGATAATAAAAAAGTTTATCGACATAGAGTTGACCAGCCAGTTCTGTGCGAGTTAATTGATGAAAACAAAAAGCCTGTTGGGATTGATGCTGAGGAAAAAGGAAAACATGAACCTGTTTGGCTGACCTCTGAAGAGGCACTGGAAAAAACAACTCACAAATATAACTCAATTGGCTTGCTTAGATATTTGGAAAAAAATGATGCTTACGCTGGCGACGGCAAATTAATCAACTCAGAAAAGTTCAATGGAATGAATAATCGCGATGCTATTGATAAAATCACGAAATTTTTAGCAAAGAAAAAATTAGGGAGAAAAACTGTCCAGTATAAATTGAAAGATTGGCTGATTTCGCGTCAGAGATATTGGGGAACACCGATTCCGATGGTTTATTGTGATAATTGCGGAATTGTTCCTGTGCCTGAAAAAGATTTGCCTGTGAAACTTCCGATGAATGTTGAGTTTG
>Ga0315545_1003197_pt1 | contig 14174 bp, 11 predicted proteins | sample SalMarSW160210MG_FD_203096 | JGI IMG/M metagenome (GOLD analysis project Ga0315545, IMG submission 203096) | Salt marsh sediment microbial communities from the Plum Island Ecosystem LTER, Massachusetts, United States - Salt Marsh Sediment SW1602-10 ... | reverse complement strand
ATAAGTTTCGCCCCATAGAAAATAAAATTGCGGAAGAGGAAATTGACAGCCACGTTGCTTACCGGTTGATAAACCTGGGATATGTACTGTGGCGGGAAATGGGCATTTATCAGCGTAATATCGAAAATTTTGATGAATCCGCCATTTTCACTAATAGACCGACCGAGCAGAACTGCATGAATTGTCATTCTTTTTCTAATAACAATCCGGAAACTATGATGTTTCACATGAGGGACAAATATAGCGGTACGATGCTACTTAAAAACGGCCAAGTAAATAAAGTAAACACCGGAACAGAATATACAATGTCTGCAGGCGTTTATCCTGCCTGGCATCCTGATGGGAATCATATCGCCTTTTCAGTTAATAAAGTAGTTCAGTCGTTTCATGCCGGGAAAGATAAGAGTATTTTTGTATGGGATCTAGCTTCCGACCTGGTTGTCTACGACATACAAAAAAATACAATAACAACATCGCCAAAAGTTTCGACAAAGCGAACGGAGAATCTGCCTAATTGGAGTCCTGATGGTAAGTATTTGTATTTCTGCAGCGGTCCTGAACGGGTAAATAAGAATGAGTATAATCTATCAAAATATGATCTTATGCGCATCGGTTATGATGTTGAAACGAATCATTGGGGTGACGTAGAAACAATTCTTAGCTCAAGAGAAACCGGAAAGAGTGTTTCTTTCCCAAGAATTTCTCCCGATGGGAAACATCTATTATTCTGTATGAGTGATTACGGATATTTTTCCATACATTATCCGTCGAGTGACCTTTATATGTTGGATATAAAGACAAAGAAGTACCGTAGACTTGATATTAATAGCGAACACAGTGAAAGTTTTCATAGCTGGTCGAGCAACAGCCGGTGGTTTGTGTTCGCCAGTAAAAGGAGCGATGGGCTATGTTCCAGATTATATTTTAGTTATGTCGACACACTGGGAAATGCGTATAAGCCGTTTTTAATGCCTCAAAAAAACCCGGTATTCTATGATACATATATAATGAACTATAACGTACCGGAATTGATCGATGGACCGGTAAAGGTCAGTCACTGGAATCTTATACGGGCTGCCCATAAAACACCCACCCAGGCAAAATTCGATTCAACAGTTAATGTCGATGCTCTGTCAGGTGCCACAAAAATAGTAGAACAGTAACTTCAAATGTGTCTTGCGGGCACTATCAACAGGAATATCAACAGTGCAAAACTTGAAATGTGAAAAAAAGACATAGTCACCGGTCGTTAGTCTTTGGTCTTCAGTCGAATTTAATTGGTGTGTTGGATCGTGAGATGGTGGGATTGGTCTTTCCGTAAACCACCTAACGACCCAACCACCTAACTTTCTAACGAATTATTATCTCCTTCCCTTCTTCTGTCCGCCATCATCGCGATGGGATTTTCCACTCTTCGATTTTCCCTGATCGGACTTTTTGTCTTTTGATTTCCCTTGATCGGTTTTTCCTTTACTCGTTTTCCCATGGTCGTCTTTTCTGGGGTCCGTCTTCACATAAACGGTTTTCGTCTTTGGCGGGGACGATCTATGAACAATATGATGCGGCTTTCCGAGATTTATATTAATTAAAGGCAGCCGCACGGTAATTAAGCTTCTGCGTGGTCTCCTCCATATAATGCGTGGCCGCCAGCAATTTCCTATATAAACGTGGGTGACAGTTCTGCTATAGTCGGGACCATAATAAACAACATTTCCATATACGTCTTCTTCAATAGCTTCTGCCAGACTATACACGTAGTCCTCTAAGTAATCCTCAGAATCCAGAGTTATTTTATCTGAAAGAAGTATTTCTCCTGTCCCGGATTTTACGACTTCTACTGTAATAATATATTTTTCGCCTAATTTGGTTATAGAGCCAAATATCACTTTCTCGAGGCCCAACGACCTTCCATAATCGGCAGCATAATCTTTGTTATAAGATACCACTCTACCCCTGAGATAATGCTCTATTTCATAGGGCGTAACCACTTTGTGGTCATAATAAGCGAGTTCGGATTCCAGGAGATCATAAAACGCATCGGTTACATACATTTCAACTCCTGTCGTTCTAAAAGGAAGTATACCTATCTCTTCACCCCTCACCATACCGGGCAAAAACAAAAAAAGTACTAAAGCGTTAACTACTACCCATTTTACCTTTTTCATTTTGACCTCCTTTTTTTTAACTATTATTTTTATTACAATTTGTTGTCTCTCCAAGCATCTAATTCTATTTTCTCTCTTCTTTATTAATGTGACCTAACAAAATCCCCGATAGTTCCATTCCTAGATTCTTCGAATCTAGGTTGAGTAGTTAAGTTGTTCAGTTGTTGAGAAGTTAAAATAACAAAGAGAACCATGTTTATCTGTGTTCTATTATCTTAAAAAGTAAGTAGGGCTTGTTCTCTTGCATTATAACATTATATTTCTTTGTATGGAAGAATTTATTTTACACATGCTATTGTCTATAATAACCCCCGCGGGCATAAAAAGTCAAAAAAGTACAGATGTACTATATTCTTTGAATATATGTTATTCATAAAGAAGCGTATAACATATTTTATACTCTTTTTCTTTTACTTATGCCAGGATGGGCCTTCTTGTGATGGAGTTATTAAAACTCATAGCACACCCGATTTAAGAGGACGTATTATTAACCTCACAGAAATAGATAATTCGGAACTCATGATCAGGGGGGGAGTTTTATCTCTCGCGATATCGCTTTGAATATCGGGATAGATTTTTAAACGGAAAGTATAAAACATACAATCATAAAACATTTACAGCCCCTATATTGGAAAACGGGAACTTTCATTTGGAACCGAGGAAACTTTACACAATCCATCACGCTAAGTTGAGGGGAAATATCGAGCTTACTATAAAAGATCCCGAAATATTGAAAAAAAACCGAGAATATGATTTTCTTGGCAGTACTTCATGGGAAATAGATACTTTGGGTGATTTAAACAAGAAGGATTATTACCTGAAACAAAACAGTTTTAAAATTTATTTATCTGATGGATTTGTAGAAAAAATACGAGCTATAATCCCCTCTGTTTTAAAATCGCCGTATGACAGTACTATTGAATTCAGACATCTGGTTGCACCGGTGTATGAAAAAATTCCGTATACGTTTTCTGAAGGAGCAGCATATTTTAACGAACACGATGCTTTTTCGAAAACCCTGTACAGTGTATTGACATATAAGCTCGAAAAGAATAATCCATCCACGCTTTCCTTTACTTCGTTGGTGCTTATACCCGCAAATCAACCAGAAATCGCGGAACATATATATCTGACATTAGATATGAAAAATACAATGGGGGGAGAGTCGTCGCATATTGTATGGAACCGTATTATTGAAAAGCAGGTAGATCAGTCTGCTGTAGTAGATTCAGTCATTCTGGATGAAGAAGTTTTAAAGCAAATAAATTCTAACATCAGGATACACGAAAAACGGGTACAACTCTCCAGAGCGATTGATAGAGGAGACTTAAAAAAATGTGAATACCTGCTTTCAATCGGCGTTTCACCAAACAGTCGGGATGATTCAGGTTATCCTTTTTTAATAAGGGCGGCGCAGACAGGTGATATTGCAATGATAAAATCATTCTTATCACACGGCGCCGATCCAAAGCTGAAAAACCCTTACGGTGAAACATTTCTGAATCAGCTTGACGAGGATATGAAGGAAGCAATTGGTCCTCTGTTAAAAGGTAAGAGATAAGAGCATAAGGGGTTAGTTTAAATGTTGGTTAGAAAAAAATTATTATTTATTTTAGTTTTAATAGTTTTATTAAATTGTAGAAATAGTAATGAAGAAAACAAAATTTCTTATTTTAATGATTATCAGATTAAATTTTTAAAAAACTTAAAATATGAAAATAAAATATATTCATTAGCTTTTCAAATTTCGGGTTCTCATGATAAGGTTATTTTTTTAGAATTATATCCAACAAATACTGAAGGGAAAATAGGTGCAAGGGAGATTTATATTAAACCATTATTTTCAATAACTATAGACCAAAAATGGGATGATAAAGATAATCCAACTCGTAATCCGGTCGATGCGGATATAAATTTTCAAAAACAGGAGATTATTATATTGTTTGATAATAAAGAAAAAGAAATAATTAAATTAGGTGATTATAATATAATTTTGCCGAAATCTTAGATGCAAGACTCACGACTCGCCACTAAAAACGCTGTTTCCTAAATCCTAACCCCCAAATCCTAAATCCTAATAATTAGCTCGCTGCTTCGCACCGCCCCTTGACTTCCAGTGAGCATTTCTTAGATTTTTAATTACAGTGAAGAAACTAATACTCATCAATCCTGTCGACAAGGACTTCGCGGGTAAAAAAATCAAGCGAAGTTCAAAAATTCCCCCTCTGGGGCTTGGCATTGTGTCAGCATTAACGCCTAATAACTGGACTGTAAAAATAATCGATGAAAACTTTACAGATTCCATATACGAAGAAGCTGACCTTGTTGGAATAACTGCCTGTACCGCATCTGCTAACAGAGCATACGAAATAGCAAAAATATATAGAGATAAAAACATACCGGTAATTATGGGTGGAATTCACGCGTCTTTATGCTCTAAAGAAGCAGCAAAATATGTGGATTCGGTTGTAGTGGGAGAAGCAGAGGGTATCTGGAGTCGTTTACTTTCCGATTTTTAATCCAAAAATTTAAAGAAAATATATATAAGTAAAAATTTGGATCTGGCAAATATGCCTATTCCACGCCATGATTTACTTCATAAACGCTATCTGTTTGGCGCAGTTCAAACTGCCAGAGGATGCCCAATGGATTGTGAATTTTGTTCGGTTACCTCTTTTAATGGCCATACCTTCCGCCAAAGACCTATCGAAGATGTATTGGATGAAATAGAAAGAATACCACAAAAATTATTTTTTTTCGTTGACGATAATATCATAGGTTACGGCAAATCAAACTCAAAACGCGCGTTGGATTTATTTAAAGGTATGATAAAACGCGGAATTAAAAAGGATTGGTTTTGCCAGGCATCTTTAAACTTTGCAGACAATGAAGAAATACTTGAATATGCGGCAAGAAGCGGCTGCAGAATGGTTATCCTGGGATTAGAAGCCGAGAAAATCGAACCTCTTAAAGACGCAAATAAAAAACTAAATCTTAAAATGGGTGTAAACAGCTATGGGGAAACTTTCGCGAAAATTCATAAATATGGAATAGCTGTTGTCGGAGCTTTCATTTACGGGTTCGAAAGCGATACTCCTGAAATATTGGACAAACGAACAGACTATATCATCAATAGCGGAGTCGACGTAATTCAAACAACCTTTCTAACACCTCTGCCCGGGACCAGATTATTCAGTAAAATGACTAAAGAAGATAGACTTTTATTCACAAACTTCCCCTCTGATTGGAATTATTTTGACGTAATGACCGAAGTGGTTTTTAAGCCAAAGTTAATGGATGCAGCTGAACTAAGTTCAGCTATGGACAAATGCGACGCTAAAATCCGTAAAGTTATATTGAAGAAATTTTTTAAGACTCTTTTTGCCACAAGAAGTCTTAAAACAGCATTGTGGGCATTAGTTACAAACATCAAATATCGAAATGTTAGACAAAGAAGAAAAAAATCACGTAAAAAATCTGCGATTCCCATTCATCCTTTTAAATAGATTCTTCGAATCTAAGTTGAATGGTTGAAGAATCCTTTGGATTAGTCGAATGGTTAAATTGTTGAATTGTTAAATAGTCACCCCATTTTCCCATTTTTCAATTTTTCTAATTTGTTCTCTGTGTCCTCTGTGGCCAACCTAGTCATCAGTCACTAGTCGCCAGTCACTAGTCAAAAAAAGAAACAATAAAAAATTTAGTGTATTTTGTGTGTTTCGTGGTTAAAGAATCCTGTAAATCTGCGTTTATCTGCGTCCCAATTCAGGGGGTAGGGATTACGGTTCGAAAACTACACCGAATTTTATAAAACTATGATCGCCAAGGAATATTTCATCGTGGTAAGCATCTTCATATATTTTCCTTCCGCGATACGCATCCATGTACAAACCTACCCTGTAACTTTGTTTGATGTCAAAAGGATAAAAGTAAAGACCAAAATCCGGTCCGATATCCCAGTCAGTAAATTCGAAAACGGGCATATTCTCCGCATATTCGGAATCTTCTATTGTTTTACTTAAAGTATAACCCGCAGAGAAACCTAATTTTAGAGCAAGCTTGGGTTTATTTAAATTGTTTTTAAAAAATTCAAAATTATATGTCACTGGAAGGCGGATCTGGTGAAATTCAAAATCTCTTGCACCGTTAACAGAAAGTGAAGGTAAATCATATTCAATAGTCTGATTAAAGTTAATATAATCGAGACCTATTTCGATTGCACGCCCATGCCCTCTAAAAATGGAATGAATACCTACATTATAGGCTAATTTTGTTGCTCCCGTAATTGCATCGACATCCGAAATCCCTTCTATCCCTGAAGCAGCATTATTATCTACAATCCCTCCGTATGATGCGCCGGCTAAAGCCACAATTTGTATCTCTGCTTTTGTCGCTCCCGTAATCGCATCAATTTTTGCAGAGTCTTCTTTTTCGCCGTATGACGTGCCGCCTGAAACCGCGGGAGGTAAAGTATACTGTTCTATCTGGGTTTTATTCATGCTGCAGCCGGCAAGAATAACAAACGCCGCAACGAAAAAAAGATTCTTAAATATTCTCATGACAGGATTATTGTATGGATTTTTAAAAAATTGTCAAGACAGTTTAGTCATGAGTCACCAGTCATTAGTCACTAGTTAAAATTTTTGTTAGTTTGTTAGTAAGTTGGTGTGCTTTTTAACAGCCCAACATTTTAAGAATCCGTGTTAATACGTGTCCCATGTAAAAAACCTTGACTTTTGTCAACAACATAATATCATTTAAGCAATGAGTAAGTCGGGCATAAGTCAGGAGGCTTGCCATTTGCAAAAGTGCTTTGAGGGGAAAAAAATAGAAAAACTAAATAAAATATCATACATTACAATATTCACGGCTTTAGCCTTAGATTCAGGGTGTTTACTTTCATATATACACATTAGGGTATAGATGTTTTATTCGATCACACATTCAATCTTGCGTGTTATAGCAATAATCTATATTAGATTACAAGCTATTAATGTCGAAAACATTCCGGAAGAAGGCGGCGTAATCCTGGCACCAAACCATCCTAGCGATCTGGATTCGTTTATTCTGGGAGCTGCGATCAAAAGACAACTCCACACAATGGGCAAAGAGGAACTATTCAGAAAACGCTTTGCAGGATTCGTCTTTAGAAAGTTGAACGCTTTCCCCGTAAAAAGAGAAGAATTTGATAGAGTAGCCATCCGAACTGCTATTAATATCCTCAAAGATGGCCATGTAATCGATATGTATCCTGAAGGAACGGTGAGCTTAGACGGCTCTTTACAGGAACCAAAAGAAGGAACAGCATTTATTGCGCTGCAATCAAAAGCAGCTGTTATCCCTGTAGCGATAATTGGTTCTTTCAATGTTATGTCAAAAGGGCAAAGGTTTCCCCGACCGCATAAAGTAATACTCAAATTTGGGAAACCACTCTATTTTAATGAATATTATGGCAAGCCTTATAATAGAGAAACATTAAAAATCGTAACCGAGAAAATAATGGACGAGATAAAAACACTATTGAACTCGGATAAATTATAGGAGGCAAACCATATCAGTATTTGAGAAAATAAAAAGAATTGTAGCGGAAGAATTTGACGTAAAGACAACGGACATTTTGCTGAAAAGCTCTTTTGCGGACGACCTTGGAGTAGATAGCCTTGGTTATGTTATACTACTACAGGCACTCGAAGAAGAGTTTAATATGGAATTTCCGGATGAAGAAACAATGAATCTTAGAACTGTTAAAGATGCCGTGAAATACATAGAGAGTAAAATACAAGAATAGATATGGAATGTGAAACACCTAAAAACGGTTAAGCCGGCAAAGCAATTACGGTATGTACCGGGCTAGGGGAACCGTACATTAATTTAGGTCTTAGATAATTGAGCCACGAGTCACCAATCAAAAGTCAAAATTTTTGTTAGTGGGTTGGTGGGTTTATGTTTTCTTACTAACCCCTAACCCCCAAATCCTATATCCTAAAATTGCCGACTAACAGACTAACATGGTTATCTTCGTGTTCTCTGCATCTCGGTGTGAGATTTTCCCTTATTTCGTCTCTATAAGCAAGAATTTACTGCATGTTTTAGTACTGCCGCCGCAGTTCGCGGTTTCTATCACACAGATGTGATATACGCCTACCTTATTGAAATCATATTTTATTTCGTATAAATCCTGGTCTTTTTTTATTACCTTTTTCCCGTCAGGTTCTGTTATTTCCCAGGTAATTTCTTTCTTGCCTTTGCATTTTTTAAAACAACTGCTCTCAAGACGTAATCCGAGTTCCTCCGTTTTCCCCAAATCGAGGGTATTGAAAGAAATCGTTTTGAAATCTTTCTCTCCTGAAATCGCGTAGAGCACCTTGAGACAATAGGCGTTCCCGCATCCTCCTCCGGGGGCTAATCCGGCAATATCGTCCGGGTCAAGAGGTTTGGTTTTTCTCTTTTCCGAAATAAAAACGTTGAACAAGGCATCGCATGAACTTCCATCCTCGCAAAATTGAGTAACGGTAACCTTATACAATCCCGGGTAAGGAAAATCATATAATGTCTTCTTCGCGTTAACCGTAATCGGAGGAGGTAAAAACACTATAGGCGCTCCGAATGCGGCACTCACCACAAGAGGAGACTGAATCGTTATGCTTTGCGGACCGGGAGAACAATTCTTGCCGCAGTCTCCTTTGAGGGAGATTGTTTGCTTAATACCTTTTTGAAGATTACGGACAGTGGTATTATTCTTCATTGGCTTACCGTTTATCAGGGGTGTCACAACGCATTCACATTCAACGGAATCGATTGGGGTCGGTTTATGGTAAGGTTCGGTCCTCATTCTCCTCGGATTAAGTCCCCGTAAAGGGCTTTCGCCAATCAGATTTCCCTCTCCGTCGTGAGCCCCAACTCTCCATCCTCCGGCAGGGAGTGTTTGCCTTCCCATTCCCTCTCTTTCTCTTTCGCTTTCGGGATAACAGACATTCCCGCCTTCAGGGGGATTCCCCTCCCGCTGTCCGATTCTTTCAGTCCGTTCCACTTCAGGCTCACAGCAGTCTTCTCTTCTTTCACGTGAAGGGAAACTGTGTTCTATTGTTACTCTGCCGTCAGGATGGCACCGTATTACAAACGTCATAAAGCAGGCTTTGTCGCCCAGGGCTCTTCTTAACGCCTGTTCGGCCTCCCTCGCGCATTCGCCGTCGCCCGGTATACGGATCTCGCCGATCCCTTCTCTGCAGCATCTATCATACCAGCCCTCACCCAGTTCCGAAAGAGCTTGCTCCATTTCTCCCCTGATTCTTTCGCGTTCTTCCTCCCAGTATTCCGTACGCTCACGGGCATTTTCTTCCTCTATTTCCGCAATTTCTCCTTCGATTTCCGCAATATCTTCCCGCAAACATTCTATAAGTCTTCTGCAGAATTCATCACAATCCCTGAAAGTCGCTACTCTCACCTGATTCAACTGGATAAGACATATAAGAGCTTCATACGCACTCCTCAGTTGATTTATCATCACATCGGCAAAATTATCCCATCCGGCTACAGCAACTCCTGTCGCACTGGCGGCTTGCTGCGCCATTGCCTGAACCATGGCGACAATGAATGCGGGAGGCATAGACCCGCTCGATCTGGCACTTGCCATCAATGATTTGACAACACCCATCTTTTCTTTCGCTGTCTTTGCATTCTCTATAGCATCACACCATTCAGGCGCCAGTGTGCAAGCTCCCGACGATAGAGTTTCTTCAATAATTTGTTCCAGAATTTCCTCCTCATCGGGAGTGATGGCATCCAGCGCGGAGGTAATCAAGCCTATAATACCATCTATGAGCGAAAAATACGCGTGATAGAAATCCATAGTAGCTCTGTGATCCGCGCCATTTCGCCACCGGGTATAAAGTCTTAAGAATTCGGCGGTAGAGCCGTTAAATATATTGTTGAATGAATTTATCTGCTCATGGAGACATCTCACCCGTTCTTTGAATGTTTCCAAGTCTTCTTCTTTGCAGGGATCGAGTCCCTCGCAGCATGGTCTATTGTTACAACACCGGTCCCCAACCGGGCAATTCTCAGGCAGAGAGAAATTTAGTTCGTCCCTCAGTGATTCTGCCATTGCCTTTAGTTGTTCTTTTGCTTCTTCCCAGGCTTGCTGGTTCTCAAGGCTGCTACGGAGCATTTCGGCTACTTCTTCTTCACAATATCTCTGCCAGTGCTCTAATTTGGCTTCAAGATTACGTTTTCGCGTCCTCAAATTCCTAATTCTCCTCTGTGCGTTAGAATCGGGAAGCAGCGGAGCAAAGGGGTGGGGTCTTCCTTCTGTTAATGATTCACAATCTCTATGGGTGTAATAGATAGTATAATTTACATCTTCAACAGGTATAGGCTCCCAGCAAAATTTGATTTCCCCGGAAGGAATCTCGGCGCCTTCTTCCGGTGAGATAAGCTTAATAGTATAGCTTTCCCTGGCTTTCTCTCTATAGCTAAATGAGAAAATTTCACTTTTCCCTTCGTTTCCCCCCAGAGGATAACCTGTCCCGTCCAATGCCTGGATCTGCCAGGCATACTTTTTCGCTTCTTCAAAAGATTTGGCACTCAAAGGATATCGAAAAAACGTTGAAGTGGTCCTTCTTTGGAAGAAGGGAATCTCAGAAACAGCAGCTATTTCTGCCTTTCCAGGCATCAGCTCAAATATTTTCAGCACATATCTTGCTCCGGAAATAGGACGGCTAATTGACCAGCGAAATATAGGATTTGGTTCAATTATCCTGGCTCCGTTTTTTGGAGCAATTAACCTTAGCTCGGGGTATTCTACCATATGGGTTATCTTATCTTCGTCTAAAAGTTCACCCTTAACCGTAAAAAGCCGGATAAGGATTGTGTATCTCCCTTCAGGGAACTTCCCCGTCCTATCTATTAGACTCTCATATTCCGGGACAATCCAGGTCTCGGCAAGAGGAGGTATATGGGAAGCATCATAGCGATTAATACCTGATTTAACTTCGAATTTGTCAGTGGTCACCTTGGCAACGAGTCCTTTCCCTGCTTCAGTCGCCATACCTATCAGATATACAGTCATAGGCTCCGGCGATTTGATCGTCGCAATAAGACAATCCTCGATATTAAGCTCCAGGGGCCTCGGTACATCCTTTTTTATGGTTACCTGAGCAAAAACCTGTCCTCCCAAAAGAAAAAAAGCCAGGAAGAATAGAAAAATCAAACTCCTGCCTGGCTCTTGAATAGTTTTATTTCTTCGAGCAAACATTTCAACCTCCTTTATTGTTTATAAAAATATTATAATAAATACTCCGCATATAGCAATATATATAAATAAAATTAGCAAGGGCAGACAGTCGAAACATAGACTTGACTTATTTAAAACAAGATTTAAATTCCTAATTATAGTATGTAAAAACATATTCATAAAAAGTTAGGCGACTTTTTGCTTGGGAGTAAGAGTCAGTGAAAAATTAAACACTGGAGGAAAAATGAAAAAAGTTGGTTTAGTAGTAGCTTTAACGTTGATCGGGCTAATATCAATAATTACAATAACATCAAAAGTATCAGCAGTTGAAAAAATGAAAGTCAGCACTTGTTTAGATGGATTATGTTTTCCTGAAAGGACACAGGGTTTAAAAGCACCTGCCCCTCAGGGAGAATATCAATTGGTTCTTATTCAAGGTCCCGGGAAGTTTGTTTCTGCCGAAATCAGCAAGCAAGGCGGGACCAATGATATCACCTTTGTATCTCTTGATATAGACGGTAAAAATGTCGCTAATCTTTCCATGGCGGCGGCGGAAAATTGGGGGCTCACACAAAATAATCCCTACGGAATAGTTTTGCTAAAATCGAAAGCCGGAATAGAAACAATAACTATCGGCTATCCTTTCCCTTTGAATTTTAATAGAGAATTGAAAATCTCAGTTACCGTTAAAGAAGATAATGTAAAACAAATTATCGCCAATGTAATTCACGGAAAATGAGATAAAAGCGGATAACAGGTATAGTTGGATGTCGAGCAAAACAGTCGCCTAACACAAATAAAAGTTTGCTTTAAGTCATTTTCAATTAGTCTCAGCTTGACAAGAATACTAATGAATGTAAGTTAAATTAATGCGGGAGATAATAAGAAAAAAAAGAGACGGTCAAAAGCTCGATAAATCTGATATAGAATTTTTTATTAGCGGTGTTACCACCAAAGAAATCCCGAATTATCAGATAAGCGCTCTTTTAATGGCAATCTTTTACAAGGGGATGAACCTGGAGGAAACAAAAGACCTTACTTACTTCATGCTGAATTCAGGTAAAAAACTTGACCTATCGGGAATCAAAGGACCAAAAATAGACAAACACTCGACAGGCGGGGTCGGAGATAAAATAAGTTTAATTCTTGCTCCTCTTGCCGCAGAAATGGGCATAATCGTTCCAATGATTACCGGGAGAGGTCTCGGACACACGGGCGGAACTTCCGATAAGATGGAAGCAATCCCGGGTTATAAAACCTCTCTTACTTTCATCCAATTCGAGAGGGTTTTGAGAAAAGTCGGCTGTTCCATAATATCCCAAACAAGAGAAATCGCTCCTGCGGATAAGGAATTGTACGCGTTAAGAGACGCAACTGAGACTGTCGAATCGGTCCCTCTTATTACTTCCAGTATTCTTTCAAAAAAACTCGCGGAAGACTTAGATGGTCTCGTTATAGATTTAAAGGTGGGAGAAGGCGCTTTTATGAAAGACCTCTCTTCTGCTAAAAAGCTTGGCGAGATGATGAAAAAAGTCGGTGAAGAACTCGGAACGAAAATGACGATTGTATTTACCGACCAGTCTTCACCAATCGGCAGGAATATAGGGAATGCTCCCGAAGTAATCGAATCCGTCGAGATACTTAAAGGCAACTTAACCGATTATCCGGACACTGTTGAGATTACAAAAGTTCTTGCGGAAGAAATGTTCTCGCTTGCCGGGATAAAAGCAAACGCATTAGAAACGCTTGAAAGTGGTAAAGTTTTTGAACGATTCGAAAAGATGGTTTCTCTTCAGGGAGGGGATTTATCCAGACTTACCACTTACAGAAACTACTTTGAAGTCAAAAGTACCTCTGAGGGAATTGTCGAGAAAATAGACGCTTATAAAATCGGCATCGCTGCTTTAAAAACCGGAGCCGGAAGAGAGAAGAAAGAAGATAACGTAGATTTAAGAGCCGGAATAAAACTGCTAAAAGTCGAAGGTGAGGAAGTCAGAAAAGGGGAACCACTCGCACTTGTTTATACCAAAAAGGAATTAGAACCCATAAAAGAAAGCATTTTATCGGCTTACTCGGTTGGAAAAAGGGTAAAAAAAGATACAACAAAAATTTTAGAGAAGTGGTAGCAAATAAAGACGTAGTCATAATATTAGGCTGTAAGGATAAAGAACTCACAAAAAAAAGAGTAAAATTCGCTGAATCAAAATTAAAAAATTCCAACGATTTTAAAGTTATTTTTTCGGGGACAAAAGAAGAAGTTGGATGGATGAAAAAATATTCCAAATTAAAAGCCATCCTGGAAGATAACTCGACAACAACTCCGCAGAATCTCATAAATTCAAAAAAAATTATAGACAACGCCGGAAAAATCTGGATAGTTACGGATCAAAGCCATACCTTTCGCACCCGTTATCTTGCAAAGAAAATACTCGGGGATAAAAAAATAGAAGTTGTAGGGGTAAAAATGCCTTTTGGCTTCTTGCTCAAAAAACTCTACTATGAGTTTTCCCGTTTAATGAGGCATGTCCTTGGGATCGAATAAAGATTACGAAATCTTAGAGCATACGGCTGATATCGGGATAAAAATAACAGGTAATTCTCTTACCGAAATTTTCTGGAAAGCAATCCATGCTACGGCAGATTTACTATCCGGCGGAATAGAAATCCAGCCGGTAATCGAAAGAGGGTTCTCTGCAGAAGAAGAAAATATGGAAACGGCGCTTGTTAGTGTACTCGAAGAAATTATATATTTTTTTGAAAAGGAGTTGTTTCTCCCC
>Ga0315545_1003196_pt1 | contig 14176 bp, 12 predicted proteins | sample SalMarSW160210MG_FD_203096 | JGI IMG/M metagenome (GOLD analysis project Ga0315545, IMG submission 203096) | Salt marsh sediment microbial communities from the Plum Island Ecosystem LTER, Massachusetts, United States - Salt Marsh Sediment SW1602-10 ... | reverse complement strand
TTAAACTTAATATTGGTGATAGGTTGAACCTTACCATCCCCTCCGCCACCCCTAGCATCCTGTTGCCTGAGGCTATTCCATTAAATATCATTTATGAGGATGATGACCTTTTAGCGATAGATAAACCAGCCGGACTGGCTGTTCACCCGGCACCGGGGCACCCAAGTCATACCCTGGTTAATGCTATTCTATCCCACTTACCCACCTTGCCTGATACCGATGATTCACTGCGCCCGGGAATTGTACATCGGTTAGACAAGGATACTTCGGGAGTGATATTAGTAGCCAAGAACAGACAAGCTCAAGCTAACCTGATAGACCAGTTTAAGACTCACTCTGTAATTAAAGCCTATCTGGTATTGGTTAAAGGACATCTCACCCCGGAGAGCGGCATTATTGAGGCGCCTATCGGGCGTGACCCTCGGAACCGAAAGCGCATGGCAGTAGTCACTAAGGGCAGGGAAGCTCGGACTCAATACAATGTGGTCAAGTATGTAGGCAACTATACCCTGCTTGAAGTTAAGCCCGAAACCGGGCGCACCCACCAGATACGGGTTCACTTTTCGGCCATTGGCTATCCAGTGGTTGGTGATAAGGTATATGGGGTAAAGTCCCCCGATTTATCTCGGCAGTTCCTCCACGCCTGCCGTCTTGGCTTCAAACTACCATCTACCGGCCAATATGTAGAGTTTGAGTCTGAGCTACCCCCCGATTTGACTAAGGCGCTGGAGAATATAGCCTAGAATCTTGGGGAATGGGGTGGTAGAATGGGGAAGAAATACAGTTGGTAAAGGAGTGAAAGATGAGTATATTGGCAATTGTAGGGTTTATACTTGCCGTCATTAACCCGGTTATTGGCGGGGTGCTTGTCGGCTATATTGTATGGCTCAATGACCCCGACACCGGCTTTCAGATTATGATGCTCTCATTTTTCATGTTCAGCCTCTTTGTTATTGGCTTTATCGTCTGGGCAAGCAAGAAGATTAAAAAGTTGGAAAAAGCGCTGAAGTCAATTGAAGGCAATGCCTAGATGACTAACCCAGTTCGAGTTCGCTATGCCCCCAGTCCTACCGGATATCCTCATGTAGGGAATATCAGGACGGCTCTGTTTGCCTGGCTCTTTGCCCGGCATTACGGTGGCAGCTTCATTGTCCGCATTGAGGATACCGATGTCGCCAGGAAAGTTGAAGACGCGTTGCAGGCTATCCTTGACGGTCTGCGCTGGCTGGACTTGGATTGGGATGAGGGCCCCGATGTAGGAGGTAAATATGGTCCCTACTTTCAGTCACAGCGCCTGGAGCTATATCGCCAGACAGCTGAGCGACTGGTTTCTCAAGGGGATGCCTACTATTGCTATTGCTCCCTTCAGCGTCTGGAGGAGATGCGGGCCGAGCAGGTCAGGGATAAGCAACCGCTAGGTTATGACCGACACTGCCGCTACTTAAGTGAGGAAGAAAGGTCAGCGAAGGAAAAGGAAGGCATTACGCCAGTGGTTCGTTTCCAGACCCCGCTTAGCGGGCAGACCACGTTTAACGATTTAATCTGGGGCGAGGTGGTATTTGATAATAATACCCTTGATGACTTTGTCTTGCTAAAATCGGATGGCTATCCTACTTATCATCTAGCCAGTGTAGTTGATGACCACCTGATGGAGATAAGCCACGTCCTCCGGGCTGAGGAGTGGCTGTCCAGTACTCCCCGCCATCTGCTTATGTATCAGGCTCTAAAATTTGAGCCGCCACAGTTTGCTCATTTACCGATGATACTGGGAACCGACCGGGCGAAATTGAGCAAGCGGCACGGGGCGGTGTCTATAACCGAGTATCAAGAGCAGGGCTATCTACCCGAGGCTATGGTGAACTTCCTCGCTCTGCTCGGCTGGTCTCTTGATGATAGAACCGAGATTTTATCCCGGCAGGAACTAATAGATAACTTCTCTCTGGAGCGAGTTAGCCGGACGGCTGCCATCTTCAATCACGAGAAACTGTACTGGATGAATGGTGTTTCCCTGCGTGAGTTGAGCCATCAAGAGTTGTTGCTGAAAATCATGCCGTTTTTGGAGAGTGGATTGCCTGAAGGGGTGAAACGACCTATCTCCAAAGAATACGTGAGCCGAATTGTGCCACTGATTCGGGAGCGGATAAACACACTGGCGGAGGCTGCGACATATGCCGACTTCTTCTTTCTCGATGAACTGGAATATAACACATCGTTGCTGATGGGTAAGAAGATGACCACCGAAACTACAGTCAAGGCACTGAAAGCCGTTCAAGAAAAACTATCTTTACTGGAGAACTTTAACCATGATTCGCTGGAAGGCACGCTTCGTCCCCTAGCCGAGGAACTGGGACTTAATACGGGGCAGCTTTTCAGCCCACTTCGGGTAGCTACCACCGGCCGCACTGCTGCCCCTCCCCTCTTTGAGACGATGGTAGTACTGGGTAAAGAAAGATGTTTGCATAGGATTATGGTTGCGATTGGAAAGCTGGTAAATAACTGAAGTTTGCCGAGATTGTTAGTGAATTCTTCTAAGCAAAGGGCAGAAATCAATAGGATGGTTTTACGATTATGACCACAACCAATTCTGAACAACCCCGTGATTTCATCCGGGACATTATCAATAATGACATTCAAACAAATAAGTGCGGCAGTCAGGTCCATACCCGGTTTCCTCCAGAGCCGAACGGCTATCTACATATCGGACACGCCAAGGCCATCTGCCTCAATTTCGATATCGCCGCTGATTTCAACGGCCTTTGTAACCTGCGGTTCGATGATACCAATCCCATCAAGGAAGACCAGGAATATATCGACTCAATCATCGAAGATATCCGCTGGCTGGGATTTGACTGGGAGAATCGGCTGTACTACGCGTCGGACTACTTTGAGCAAATGTACGAATATGCTGTGCAGTTGATTAAAGCTGGTAAAGCTTACGTTGATGAACTGAGCGCGGAGGAGATAAGAGACTACCGTGGTACATTAACTCACCCAGGCAGACATAGCCCGTACCGAAACCGTTCAATCGAGGAAAACCTCGACTTGTTTGGGCGCATGCGGGCCGGCGAATTCCCCGACGGCTCACGCGTGCTCCGAGCGAAAATTGACATGGCTTCTCGGAATTTGAATATGCGCGATCCGGTAATGTATCGCATTCTGCACTCCGAGCACCCCCGTACGGGCGATAAGTGGTGCATCTATCCGATGTACGACTGGGCCCATGGACTTGAGGATTCCATCGAAGGGATTACCCATTCCATCTGCACACTGGAATTTGAGGATCATCGTCCACTATACGACTGGTTCCTGGAAGAGTTGGGTGTCTATCATCCCCAGCAGATCGAGTTTGCCCGACTCAATCTCACCTACACCGTGATGAGCAAGCGTATGCTTCTGGAACTGGTACAGGAAGGGCATGTGAGTGGATGGGACGATCCACGCATGCCAACGATATCGGGTTTGCGCAGACGTGGCTACACACCGGAGTCCATCCGTAACTTTTCTCGGCGCATTGGAGTGGCGAAGACCGGCAGTACCATTGATATTGCCTTACTTGAGCACTGCCTCCGCGAGGATTTGAACAAGCACGCTCAACGTGTTATGGGAGTTTTACACCCACTGCGAGTGGTCATTGATAACTATCCGGAAGACCAAGTGGAAGAATTGGATGCAGTGAATAATCCCGAGTACCCCGGCGCGGGGACACGAAAGGTACCCTTTTCGCGCGTGCTATATATTGAACGCGATGATTTTCGCGAAGACCCGCCCAAGAAGTTCTTCCGTCTGGCGCCAGGCCGTGAGGTGCGGCTGAGATACGCATACTTTATCACCTGTGTGGATGTGTCTAAGGATAAACAAAGCGGAGAGGTGGTTGAGCTCCACTGCACTTATGACCCAGCCACACGGGGTGGTGATTCCCCGGAAGGACGGAAGGTCAAGGCAACGTTGCACTGGGTTTCGGCTAAGCACGCACTTGAAGCTGAAGTACGCTTGTGCAATCACTTATTCATTAAGGAAGACCCAACTAATGTGGAGGATGGGGCTGATTTCAAGTCTTCTTTGAATCCCAATTCCCTGGAGATATTAGCCTCGTGCCGTGTTGAACCCAGTCTTGCCGGTGCAACACCCGGCAGTTGGTACCAATTCGAGAGACAGGGCTATTTCTGCGTCGATCCCGATTCATCTGCCGGGAAAATAGTATTCAATCGGACGGTGCCGTTACGGGATACCTGGGCCAAGATAGAGAAGCATGAGGATAAATGAATTTCACCGAAAAGCTCTTGGCAGCGCTAAAATTATTCCAAACTATGGCAGTGCTGGGTAAGGAACGGTGCCTGAGGCGGATTGAAGCGGCACTAAGCAGGCTATCCTCTTAATGACTATTTAGGTTATTGGGTAAATAATGGATAAATACCCGCTCAAGAAATATCCGATAGTTGGCGCCTGTGGTCTTAACTGCGGTCTATGCCCAAGATACCATACCGAAGGGACATCAAGATGTCCCGGCTGCTGCGGAACGGCTTTCTGGCAGAAACATCCCTCGTGCGGATTTATCTCCTGCTGTGTTAAACAGAGGAAACTTGAAACATGCGCTCAATGCGCCGATTGGGATGTATGTGAAAAAGTAGGTAAGCTTTTAGATTCGGCTAAGAACAAAGATTCCTTCATTTCGCATATGCCACTTGCCGCCAACTTCGCTTTAATCCACAAGAATGGTATCGAGGAATTCGCCCGAATGGAAATTAAAAAGCAAGCATTCCTCAGTCACCTTATTGATAACTACGATGAGGGTCGTTCCAAGAGTTTCTACTGCACTAGTTGTCAACTAATATCTTTGGACAAGTTAACGGAAGCACTGGTAGATGCGGAAATAAAGATGACCGAAGATACTGGTATTAAAGAGAAAGCCAAGATTGTCAGAGTAGCAATTAACAATTTAGCCGATGTCTTGCAAGTTGACTTGAAGTTGAGAAAGTGACTACCTACCTCACCCTTTTATGAAGGCTTAAATGAAACCTAAGGAACCAAAATACATATCTTTATATCACTCCGGTGAGCTTGAACGGCGGGCTGAGAAGCTTGAGGCACGATTAGTTTCATGTGATATCTGCCCTCGGCAGTGTGGAGTCAACCGCCTAGATGGTGAACTGGGGTTTTGCCATTCGGCTTATTTACCCATAGTCGCTGCGGTTTGCGCTCACCACGGGGAAGAGCCAGCTCTTTCGGGAAGTAGGGGGTCGGGGGCAATATTCTTTGGTAATTGCAATATGCGGTGTGTCTATTGCCAGAATTACCAGATAAGCCAGGACTGGGAAAGGCAACAATCTAAGGAGATGGATTTCCATACCCTGGCCGAGAGTATGCTCTATCTTCAAAATGAACTGAGATGCCACAACATCAACCTTGTTTCCCCCTCACACTTTGTCCCCCAATTGGTTCGGGCAGTGCTGGAAGCAGTGAGTATGGGACTAAAGATACCCTTGGTTTATAACACCAACAGCTTTGACTCGGTTAAAACTCTAAAGGAGCTTGACGGTATAATCAGTATTTACCTGCCTGATTTGAGATATGCCTCTGATACCTGGGCTAAAGAATTCTCACAGGCTCCAGATTATGTACTACGGGCTCGTGAGGCTATCAAAGAGATGTATAGACAGGTTGGGGAATTGGTAGTGGATGAATCTGGGCTAGCCCAGCGGGGATTGATTGTGCGCCATCTCATTCTTCCTAATGGGCTGGCAGGTAGCGAGGACTCACTCGCCTGGCTAGCTGCTGAGATTTCGCCTACGGTCACGGTTAGCATAATGTCTCAATACTTACCCCTACACCGGGCTCAGCAGATTCCCCTGCTGGCGAGGACGATTTCGGTATCTGAGTACACAGCCGTTCTTGAGTTACTGGATGAGGTTGGTTTAGAAAACGGTTGGGTGCAGGAAATAGGGGCATCGGAAAACTACTTGCCTGACTTTGAACGAGAAGGTCACCCTTTCTCTTTGTATGCTGATAGACGGAGATAACGCTATATTTACCCTTTCCGCTTTCGGTTGACGAAGGAAAATTGAATTTTCTTGCCGTTACGCTTCTTATCCTTCTTATTTACATTCTCTATAAAGGTCTTTAAATCTATAAGTGGTTTGTCAGCCATAGTAATTGCTTTCCTCGCTTTTGGTCAGTTGAACAACCTATTGTATCATAATACTTGAGCAGAAAACCAACCCAGGTGTATGGTATTATTTAATTAGCTACCTCACCTCCGCCTAGGGCGGACTCTATCGACCCCTTTATCACCTCTCCGAGTCGAGTCTGCGACCTCTCCTTCAAAGGAGAGTGGGAGGGATAGGGAAGAGGGGCTTCGCCCCTCTTAAATACCCGTGTAAATAGGGTTATAATATGATGGAAGGGAGGAAGCTGTGGAACGGTTAGAAATGGAACGGTTTAGGATGAGAATTAAGGAAGAATATGTGAAATTGCTTGACCTGCTTGCCCGTGTCTTTGCCGCAGATAATTACTTATCTCCCGGTGATACTGATGATAATGAAAGGCTATCAATTGCACGTGGTCTAACTAACAAATTTATTGAACATGCTGTTACCATACTCCATCTTTCCCGAGGCATTAACCTATACCTTCCGTCATTCAAATTTAGTTTAGTTGATTCTGCTTCAATAGACGTGCTAGCAAGAGCCTCGCTAGAGGCGTTTCTTATCTTCCACTATGTGTTCTATACGCCCAAGACAAAAGAGGAAAAGGATTATAGATATTGGGCATATAAAGTAGCGGGGATTGCGGAAAGGCAAAACTTCCCCGCAACTACTGAGGAATTTAGACAAAAGCTAGAGAATGAAAAGATAGAGCTTGATAAGCTCCATGAAAAGCTGAAGTCAAATGCAGCTTTTCAAAGTCTTACCCCGAAGCAAAAGAATCAAATTTTGAAAGAAGGTCGGTGGAAGCTACCATCTTGGCGTAAGATTGCTATTGACGCTGGGTTAAGTGAAATGCTAGCCTCGCACATGTACAGTTCTTTAGCTGGACATGCCCACTCAAGTAGTTTAAGTGTTGTTCAAACGGTAGATGCCCACATCAATAGAGAGGAAGAGCAGGTTATCAGTAGTTCGATGGGTACCATGAATATTGTAACTGCCAACCTGATACATGAATATTGTGAATTGTTCCCAAAGACACAGGAGGTTTTAGGCAAAGACCATGAGGGGAGTTACATTGTAGACTGGTGGATTAAAGTAGATCGTGGTTTAAATGAGTTTACTAATATAGGTTAGGATAATGACTAACCAATCTGTCTTACCCAACACACGCATCCTTCATTTTACCTGGGTTACGGCTGGCAGTGGGGGCAGAAGTAGGTGCCGCGATTGCGGATGGGGATGCGCTCAATAGGAGTGCCACACTGGGGGCAGAATTTACCGCTAATGCGGTGGGCAACCTGAAACTGAAAGTGGGCTGTCCCCAGTTCACCACCAGGGCGAAAATAAGTATCTACGCTGGCCCCCTTATTGCCAATGGCTGACCATAATACCTGCTGAATAGCGCTATAAAGGTGCTCTACTTCATCAGGGGATAGACTTTTCCCTGACCTTAAGGGGTGGATTCTGGCAGCAAACAGGGCTTCATCGGCATACATATTGCCTATGCCAGCAATAAAGCCCTGGTCACAGAGGAGAGCCTTAATCGGTGCTTTGCGCTTAGCCAGCCGCTGAACCAGAATTTGAGGGGTAAAGCCGGCCTCCAGTGGTTCCGGACCAAGCTTACTTATAATGGAATTGGTATCCCCCACCAGCCACATCACCCCCAGCTTGCGCGGGTCACGAAAGTAAAGCCCGGTCTCCTTATCCAGGTGAATTATGGCACGAATAAATTTATCAGGCTCTGCCGAAGCTGACTTCAACAGTAGGGAGCCAGTCATTTTTAGATGTATAACCAGTGCCTCGCCGCTGGTTAGATTAAAGATGAGGTATTTGCCCCGACGCCTAACATCGGTTATCCTTTTCCCAATCAAGCGAAAGCAGAATTCTTCCGCCGAGGGCTGGCGCACTATCCCACCCCAGAATAGGGTAACGCCGGTAATGTGGTGATTGACAAGGTGTGGTAGCAACTCATTCTTTATCGTTTCTACCTCAGGCAACTCAGGCATTTTAGTTACTGCATCTCTCCCCAGTTGTTACCCGTTTTCATATCCACCTTCAAAGGAACGCTAAGCTCTAAAGCGGTAGACATTATTTCACGAAGGAGTTGGCTCATCTCTTCCAGCTCATCCTCGGGCACCTCAAGGACGAGTTCATCGTGCACCTGAAGCAGCATCTTACTTTTCAGTTGGCGCTCTTGCATCTCCCGGTGCAAGTTAACCATAGCTACCTTTATAATGTCGGCTGAGGTTCCCTGCACCGGCATATTTATTGCCATACGCTCAGCGGCTTCCCTGACCTGTCGGTTGGAGGAGTTGATTTCGGGGATAAAGCGTCTTCTACCCAGTAGTGTTTGGACATAGCCTTCCTTCCTTGCCTGTTCCTTGGTGGATTCAAGATATTGCTTTACCCCGGAGTACTTTTCAAAATAGGAGGCAATGAACTGGGCAGACTCCTCCCGTGATAGCTCCGTTGCCTGCTCCAACCCGTAATCGCTCATACCATAGATGACGCCAAAATTAACTGTTTTAGCTAAACGGCGCATATCTGGTGTTACCTGTGAGGCATCCACGCCAAAGACCTGGGCAGCAGTAGCAGTATGAATATCTTCATCTCGGCGGAAGGCACCAAGCAGGCTTTCGTCCTGAGACAGGTGAGCCAGAGCACGAAGGTCAATCTGTGAGTAATCCCCAGCCATAAGGCGAGAACCGAATGGAGTAATAAAGGCCTGCCTTACCTGTTTCCCTAGTTCACTACGGATAGGAATGTTTTGTAGGTTAGGCTCACTTGAGGAAAGCCGACCAGTAGCTGTCCGCGTCTGGTTAAAGCTGGTATGCACCCGACCTGTTTTAGGGTTTATTAAGCTGGGTAGAGCATCCGTATAGGTTGACTTGAGCTTAGCTAACTGGCGGTAATCCAGGGTAAATTCTATTACGGGGTGGGTTCCGCGTAACTCTTCCAACACTGAAGCTCCGGTAGAAAAGCCGCTCTTTGTCTTACGACCTAGTGGTAGTTTTAGTTCCTGGGCAAGGACAGAACCCAATTGCTGAGACGAGTTTATATTGAAACGGTGACCGACAGAATTATATATTTCAACTTCCAGTTTCATTAATTGCTCGCCGAGGCGGTGTGACATCTGCCTCAGTAATTCTATATCCAGGGCTACCCCGTTCCTTTCCATAGAGGTAAGCACCGTCACCAACGGCATTTCAACCTCGGAGAATAACTGCCACAGTCCTTGCTGGCGTAGCTCTGCTTCAAACAAATCTTTTAGTTGCCTGGTAACGTCCGCATCAGCACAAGCATAATCGGCAGCCTGACTCACCTCTACCTGGGACATAGATATCTGCTTAGCCCCTGAGCCAATAAGAGTAGTGATTGGTATCATTTCAATGCCCAGCCGGCTGAAAGCAAGGGCTTTCAAGCCTAGGGATTTCTCACCCAGAAGGTAAGCCGCGACCATAGTATCAAAATTAAGGTTGTTAACGGTCACCCCACATTCAGCCAGCACTGTCATATCATACTTACCATTGTGGGCGAATTTAGCTAGATTAGCGTCTTCCAGTGGGAGCTTGAGCCTATTTAGGACTTGTTCTAGCGGTAATTGCTCTACCTGCTCCCAGCCGACATGACCGACAGGGATATAGTAAGCCTCGCCTGGGGCTGGCGATAGAGATATACCTACCGGCTGGGCTAGCATAGCATTTACGCTTGTCGTTTCTAGGTCAAAGGCAAAGGAATTAGTTGATGAAAGACGACTTATCAGTTCATCAAGCGCTGAGGTGTCATTTATTATATGGTAAGCTCGCCGGGGTAAGATTTTAACTTCAGCGGTGGTTTCGGGCGTTACCTTTTCTGTTTCTAGCTCAGGCAGTTTTGGCAGCAGGCTAGAAAATTCCAGTTCGCGGAAAAGCTCGGTTACCAAGTAGCGGTCATAGTGGCTAACCTGACAGTCAACCAGATTAAGAGTAATTGGAGTTTGCTTAATAATGGTAGCCAACTCCTTACTCTGGCGGGCAATGGCTTCATTTTCCCGTAATAGAGCCTGGAGTTTAGGTGCAGTTACTTCGTTTATATGGTCATAGATTTGGTCTATAGAGCCAAATTGCCGGAGGAGCTTGACGGCAGTTTTTTCACCTATGCCTGGGACGCCGGGAATGTTATCCGATGCGTCGCCTACCAGCCCCTTAAAGTCGGCAATCTGCTCAGGCTTGATGCCATATTTCTGGCTTACAGCCGCTTCATCGTAGAGCATAGTGTCACCAAAGACTCGCCTCGGGGTAAGCACCCTTACTCGGGGTGACACCAGTTGCATAGCATCAGCATCACCGGTAACAATGATAGTATCAATGTCCTGGTCACTGGCCTGGTGGCTGAGGGTACCTAAGACATCGTCTGCCTCATAGTCATCAAGCTCAAAAATAGGGATATGGAAGGCTTCTACCAGTTGCCTTACCCGTCCTAACTGATTGACCAGCTCATCAGGAGTTGGGGGTCGCTGTGCCTTATACTGGTCAAACATTTGATGCCTGAAGGTAGGGGCTGCCTTATCAAAGGCAATGGCATAGTGAGTGGGTTCCAACTCATTAATTGCCTTCAGCAGCATAAGGGCAAAGCCGTAAACAGCACCAACCATCTCACCGGTCTTGCTTACTGTCAGTGGTGGCAAAGCGTGGAAGGCACGGTGGACAAGGGCATTACCATCAAATAGCAATAAGAGCGGCTTTTTCACAGGTTTATTATAGCAGAGTGGGAAGTATTACGGTTAGTGGAGTGAGTAAAGCCCGTGTTGGGCGACCCGTTAGGGCAGGCCCTAAAGGGGCGCAGCGTTTTGCCTGGCGGGATAATGATTTATCAACCTCTATAGAAATCAAGGAGTGCTCTAAGATTGTGTTCTACTAACTGATAAATTTCTGGAAATTCTCCTTTTGTAAACACTTCAAGTACTTGTTCATAGGCTTTGATTGCCTTTTTCATATACTCGGCTTTTTCTAATCTAATAGTCCCAATCTCATATGCTCTGTTTCCAAGCCTCAATAGTGCCGCAGGCACCGCTGAGAAAGTAGCTATCATCTCTTCAAAGACATCTAAATCTGATATTTCTCCTTTAGGTTTAATTATATATTCCAGATAGACTTCTTCCGCCTTAACTTTATCAGTGCCTAATGTTATAAACTCTTTGTCCTTTAAATTCTCAAGCCAGCCAGTCCATTCAAAATCTTTTCCTTCTAATCCATCTCTCCTAGCCAGAGTTTTCACCCAGTTTAAAGGAAAGACTTGATGCTCGTCATAAATTCCGCAAATGTAAAGATTCCTTATAACCCGTAGAATGGTCTTTTCAACATTGTTGCAGTCACCAAACCTTTTCTCCATTTCAGCTAAATACATAAAGATTGAGCCCACAGTTCCATCAAATATAACATCATCCCAGATTATCCCAACTTTATGGGCAATCTCTTTCCCAATATCTTCCGGAACTCTTTCAAGCTCAATAATATTTTCGTCAAATATTGTTTCCAAATCTATATTCCTATCCAGCATTTTATTCTTTACTTTTTTATGTTCCATCTCTGAACGACAGGTAGCAAAAATAACAACATTGTCTTGCATAGCAATCCTAAATAAATGCTCAAAGTTTTGTTGTTCTACAAATCTATGTAAATCATCAACAAGTATAATTCGTGCCCTCCAAAACTTAAGATGTTTAGGAAACACAAAAGCCTCCAGATTTATATCGGTGCATCTGGGGATTATGACATCATGCGGCTTGTTCAAAGTAGTTAGAGCTTGGTAAGCAGCTCTGGATTTACCACTCAAAGGAGTTCCAATTATCAACACATTCTTTTTGTTATTTAAACATTTGACAATCAAGTCGTCTTCTGGTCGTTTGTAATAGTATATATTAAATGGACGCTCTCCCAGCACTTCTTTTGGTTTTAGTGATAATGATTTTCCCCATGTAATTTCATAGTATACTTTAAGTGTCCTACGCCTCTTATTGTATGACCCTATTAATGGAATGAGGATAGCTAATATGATTCCTATTATGATTCCAATGATTGTTAGGATGATTCCCACCGTATAGTACAGCCTCCTATCCACCAAGCAAAATATCGTCTAACAGCCACAGAGACAAACTTCCATTGCGTCGGTTCTAACCTGTATCCATTATACCACTTCTTATCCACTGAGTAAGGACTAGTTAAGTGATTTATCAAGGGTAGAGTGAAGGGGCTTCGCCCCTTCAAAACCAATTCTTCACCCTCTCCTTTCAAGGAGTAAATACTAAAGGAGAGTCAAAGAGAGGCGAAGCCTCTCTTAAATAACCAATTCTCCCTCCCTTATGAAGGGAGGGAGATAAAGAGGGAGGGTTGGTAAACAAACATCTAAGGGGGTGAGGTTGATAGACGGTCTATATCAATGCCTTTTGCCAATCATCGCTGAATACCCAGCGAGTTGAGGGTTGCCATAATTTCCCATTTCATTTCTTTGGTGGCAAAAAACAGGTGACTATGGCAGTGACAATCGCTGGAACCAAAGCCGGGGATAGAGTCAAATTTATGGTTTAAAGCCTGAGCAATGGCACACTCAACCCTGTCTTTAGTCTGGCAGATGATTATGCCAGTGATATAAGCCTCCTTTAGCAGATAATCAATGTGCCAGTGAGGTCTTTTACTTTCTTTGAAATGGTGGCTTAATCTGGATTTAAGCCCGCCCATGGCTGAGCCGATATAGGCATAGTAGCCAGGAGGGAAATGAATGTATTTAAGACTGCCTATGGCAATTGTCTTTTCTTCAAGGAGTTGAATAAAGAGGATGTAGCTTCCCTTCGCCGAATAAACTATCTCTTCCATTAGTCTTATCTGCCAATTTATACTATAGTATATCAGGATTCCAACTGGGCAAGGAGAAAGGAATGTTTGGCACAAATAAGGATTATGTTACTATGTTTGCTGGCAAGGGTGGGGTGGGCAAGACAACTTGCGCTGGCGCTACCGCCCTCCACTATGCCTCCCTTGGTGAGACAACTTTAGCCATATCAACAGACCCAACCCCATCCCTGTTACATATTTTTAACTCAAAAGACAAGCAAAAGAGAGTAAAAATTCTGGATGGGCTGTATTTGGCTGAGCTCGGTATTGGAGAGGTAAAACATATGTGGGATAGTAAATTTGGTAAGGAAGTTTATGAGGTCTTTTCCTCGCTGGTATCAATTAACTATGAGGAATTTGTTGATTTTATCGCTTCCATATTACCCGGAATGAGGGATGAATTTATGGTCGATTATATAAGGGAGCTGAGCCAGGAAAGGAAATACAAGCGCATAGTCTGGGATACTGCTCCCTTAGGGCAAACTCTTGGCTTGCTTCAAACCCCAGCCATGCTCAGAGAGCACCTAAAACCAGCCCCTCGCATTTATTCCAAGCTGAAGCTTGGTAAGCAAACCAGGAAGCCAGTACTGGATATTATAAAGAGGTGGGAAAGTTTATCTGGAGAAGATATGGATTTTCTTAGGCATGGAGTGAGATTCGTCATTGTTACCATACCTGAGGCACTGGCTATTGAGCAGCTTGACAGTATTTTTGACGAATTTGATAGGCATGGGCTTAAGGCTGACCAGTTAGTGATAAATAATGTAGTTAAGGAAGTGGCCAGCTCAAGCTTTCTCCAGGCCAAGTCTGAGCAACAAAAAGGTTACATTGAACTTCTTTACCGTAAGTATCAATGGTTAAGAATAGTTGAGTTGCCCCTTTTCCCCCACGAGATAAAGGGAATGGACAGACTGAAGGACATTGAGAGAAGCCTCTTTGAATAGGAAATTTAATAGCAGCCTCTAAAAATCACTGAGCGGGGCCTTCTGGATGGGGTTCAAATAAGAGGTATCATTATGTTTGGTAAGAACGAATTGTCCGTTTTCGTAGTAAAAGACGGTAATTCCGCAGGTATCTAGTCTTATATTCCAGAAGTGAGAATTATCTAACCCTAACAAAGCACATATCAAGACTTTATTCACCACACGGTGAGATACTAAGACT
>Ga0315545_1003195_pt1 | contig 14182 bp, 22 predicted proteins | sample SalMarSW160210MG_FD_203096 | JGI IMG/M metagenome (GOLD analysis project Ga0315545, IMG submission 203096) | Salt marsh sediment microbial communities from the Plum Island Ecosystem LTER, Massachusetts, United States - Salt Marsh Sediment SW1602-10 ... | reverse complement strand
CGGCTGATACTTATGCGGTGATGTCCAGAGTCGGCGACAAATACGTCTTCTATGCAAAACCATGATATATGTTGATGAGTTGATGAGAAAATCGGGCAAGCAATGACACAGGCAAATTTCAAATCATGGCGTTTCGATCGGCGTATAAATCTCTCTGTGATTGTGCAATTGGCATTCTTGGCTTGCCTGATTGTAGGCAGCTACGTTAATCTGCAGAGACAGCTCGACCTCTTGCAGCGTGATGTCACCATGCTGCTTCAGTGCCAGAAGGATTTCCAGCAAAAGCTCGAATTGTTATCAACCAAAAATATTGCTTATGAATATCGGCTGCAGGCTGTTGAAAAACAGCTCGCACAGACCAAAAAATTAAGCGGATCTTTTCGTTAAAGAAAAGAAAGGAGCGAAACCGTGAAAAATAATCTAGGCTGCTATAAAACAAGAATAATGATGCGAATAATACGAGGCTTTGTGCTCTTATCGTCAAGTTTGTTGTGCTTACTTGGCGGCTGCGATAGTTTGCGCTTTGCTCCGGGCGAAAAACAAAAGCAAAACGCCTGGCTACACAACCGCACAACTCTTGCTGTAGTCAAGACAGCCAAAGCTGAAGATGCTTCCGAGAAACTAAAAGAGCTGACAAATCTCAGCGAACTACAAAGCCGGGCGTTCGTTTCTTACTATGGTCTGCCGGATGAATTCCCCGAGGCAGAGACCGCCGACGATATTCTGGCGCAGTCCAACTGGCAGCTTGCCGGTTCTGCGCTCAACGAATCTGCCGAGCGTCCCGATGCCTGGCAGGTAGCTGATTCTGCGCTTGAGTTGGGTATTGGTGTTTGTGCTCTTCTGGGTGGTGTCTACGGCACACGGGCTGTCCGATTCTTAAAGGATACAAAAGCAAAGTCAGAAGCCTTGAAGGAAATCATTACCGGCAACGAGCTATTCAAGAAGCAGAACACCTCTTCTGCCGCCGCTTTCAAAACCGCCCACGCCAACCAATCCCCCCAAACCCGCCAAATCGTAGCTGAAATTAAAACGTAATAAAAAGCTTGTTTTTTACCTTACAGTATAGTACAATTTTATGGCGCAAAGTAATACTATGCAATGATTTCGATATTTTATGGCTAAGATCAAACCAAAGCTAATTCAGAATGTTTTTGAAGCCAGATATGAACGCGGATATCGTTACCTTGATAGATGCGGCGATGTTATGGTCATTTTAGAAGAGGCACTGCCTTCAAAGAGCAATAATAGTGTTTGGATGCCAGATGACGCTCGCCCGACAGGTGCTCGAATGAAATGTCCAGACTTCAACCTTACTGTGGTCTTTGATACGACCAGACTAGTTGTAGATCAAAATCCTGTAGATAAGAAATGTTCTTTCGACGATATTTCTCAATATATTTTTGGAACAATATATTCTAAATTTAACATCAATACAATAATAAGGTTTGGTAATAGGAAATATTATATTTATCCGGCAGATTCGGTGGATGATGCGAAAAAACATTCCGTTAAAAAGGCTCCGATGAAGAGTTGGCCTGTGAATGAGCTTGATGACATGAAACTTCGTCAGTGTCAAGCGACAACGATTTTTGAGAAACCTGACAGTTCAATAGGAGTGAGTTTTTCTATAAAACCTGTTTCTAGAGTGGAATCGCCAATAAAGATTGATGAAAGGCTCCGCATTGCTCCTCACTTATTGCCAAAAGGTCAGAGAGAGGCTTTAATTGAACAATTGAGGCGGCAACAACAACGCGAAAAGGAACCGGTGGCAGGGTTGATGGTGGATGTCGATTACTACTGGGTCAAACCAGAAGAAACATCTGTTAAGGTGTTTCTCGAAAAAGCCCAGAATGAAATTAAGCGATTAGTGGATTCTTTTGAGGATACATAGATATGGGATACGATGATGCAACAGTTATATCAAGAAGCGTATCTAGTAGTTTCGATAATATGCAGGATACAGGTACTGGCGATGCTATGGGTACTATAAATAAAGATTTTCCATCTCCGTTACCTCATCCCGAGGCTACAACTCCTCCACATTCATTTAGCTTGGTCGAGAGTAAGCAGGTGGTTCCCAAAGGTCTAGACAGATCATTATTAAACCGCGCTAAAGATATAATCGATAGTTTCAATAATTGTGATGTAATGGAATCGACAATTGATTTGGAATCCTTGCGAGGTACTGTCTTACAGCTCTGGGAAAGTGCGACAAATGGAACGCAATTTCACCAAGAAATCTTGGCTACACTTGAGAGTGCGATATTGAGCGTAGAGTCTCCAAATGAAAGTCAATTGTCTGTTTTTAAAGAAGCGGTTATGGATTTGGAAAATGACATCCTTACCCAAGCTCACGTTGATATTATCCGTGAACGATTCGTAGCCGAAGGATTTAGTCCACTAGCCCTCCTTAGTGAGGCGGAGGATGACAGCGACTAATAAAGTGCTTGAAGAACTAAGAATAGAGAAAAAAATCAAAACAGTCCATATTGATACATCTCTACAAATTGAGAGGTGTAAAGCCTGGAAAAAGGCTCAGGTAGTTGAGAAGAAATTAAAAGAATTTGGTTTCAAATCAACCTCGAGTTATGCCAAGCTTGAATTCAAGCGTGCTTGGATTCAACGTTTATTATATTTATATGTCGCTTCCCAAAATGTTGACCGTTTGGGTGGGTTGATTGGTTATATAAACGATAAACTTGGTGCTCACCCACTGCACCAACGTCGTTTAAACACATGTCTTCAGGGCATCGAATTATTTCTCTCAACAATAAATGAAAGATTATCGCCCTCAGCACAACTTATTCGTTTACAAAGCCATACAAGAAATGCACTTCTAAGTGCTTATCTATGGTGGGATTCGAGTATTACCCACGAATATAATGGAACAAGCTGTGCGAGAGCAGCAGAACGACCCAGAGAATTATCGGGTGGAAAGATAGATGTGTCAATTCCTCAGTGCAGGCAAAATAATATTAAATGCACTATCCATCAATTCTTTGAGAATAATAAAGAGCAATTCAACGCGATTAAGGTTAAGATAGAAGAATACGGGAATGGCGCATCAAATGAGTTGCAACAAGCTAAAAAAATTATTGAAGCAGCAGAAAGTAACCCAGAATATCTTTGTGACAACCGTAATTGCTCTAAATTGGGAGACGTATTGATCGCCATAGATGGTTTGGATATGGACTATTTTGCAGCCAATAACGATAAAGAATGGTTACTTTTGTCTGAAGTTTTAGGAAAGCCACTTATCAATCCAGTTAGAGAAGCTAACGCTGCTGATTAATCCCAATGGTATATTGAAAGAGATAATAGATTGTAGCAAAGTGTTTTTCAAAAGAGGGCGTAAAATATACACATAGGCATCGGAAAATTCATATTTCAATCAATCTCGTCAAATCGTCGCACAATTCAAGGCGTAGTGCCCGAAATAAAAATTTTAACGTGATCCCAAACGAGTGGTTGAACTGATAAGAAACTCTATAAATACAACCTCAAATTGCTCAACCTGCTGCAGGATTTGCATAAGCTGTGTAAGCCTCCGGCTTATTAAATTGAACTACCTCATACACCCATTTACTCATCTCCTCATCAACTCATTCACATGTAGCACTGTTGGTAGGATTCTCATCTTCATATTGAAACACTGTTTCCACAGATACACCAAAGGTTCTGGCGATTCTAAAAGCTAACGGTAGTGATGGCGCGTATTTGCCAGCTTCGATTGCGATAATGGTCTGACGTGTCACGCCAGCGCGGTCGGCCAACTGCTGCTGTGTCATCTCGCCATTTTCAAACCGCAGCCTACGAATCTGGTTTCTTAACTCACATTTGGACATTTTTAATGTCCCTGCCATATGCGAGCAAAGTTATTACAGACTTCGAAGTCACAAAGCAAATAAACGCTCCGATCGGTATCCCTATCAGCTCGTTCACAGGGACCGAACCTTTTAGTCCGACAGTAACCAATGGCATTAAGCACATTACAGTAAAGTAACTACAAGTTATTACAGATGCCATAAGTATCCCTCTTTCGGAAATTCGCTCGTCACGTTCATCAAAATTGAACTTGCCTTTTTTCCAAAAAAGTACCGGTGAAATCCCAACAAGACCACCAATTACTAATAAAATAACTATCGCAAATTCAATTACCTTTATGGTGGCCATTACCATGACTAAGACTACTCCTGCCACCATCACAGTCAAATTAAACCATGCTATTTTCTGTGCTCTATTCATGATTGTTCTCTCTTGTCTCCTCGGCTGTATTGAATCAGGGAAGCCAGGCCCTGCACAAGCGTGAATATGACAAGACCCCCTAAAAGTGTCAGAGGCATTATGTTAACTGATATAGAACCATGTGGACCAACGATGCACCAGGCAATCACGCATGCGGCAACGAAATATAACCAAAGCACGACATACGCGACCATAACCGCTTTTTTATGAATTAACTGGTCCCGCTCATCGAAGCTTACTTTTGTTTGTTCTTTGCGAACTTTCTTTTCAATAAAAGGAAACAGCCAGAATAATCCGCCCCAGATGACAATGCCTGTGAACATAAGCACTGACGTGAAGGATATTCCTCTGTCATAAACGATAAATACGGCGACTCCGCCCGGGATTAGAAAACAAGCTAATCCCAAAAAGAAATAAATCCATGATTCTACCTTTGTGTGATTCATGATTTTTCTCCTTTGTTCCTCCAGCCGTATTCGTTCAATATCGCCATCGAGTACAGGGTAAATACAACGAACATGCCAATGAAGACCATCCAGAATAGATATATCACCGACACCTTCCCATCCGGGCCGTACACAAAGACCGGTACCATCGCCATCAGCACAAATATCGGCCAGAAACCCCAATAAGCCGCGATCATTGCCTTGCTTTTAATTAGTAAGTCCCTTTCATCAAGCGGATGTTTCGTGCTCTTAATCTTGAACAAAGAAGGATTGACACGACTAAGGCCCATTAGCGCCATGAAAGCAAATCCAGCCGATGCCCTGTGCCATTCAAAATCGAATACGAAGCGCAAGACCCCAACCGCTGTTAGACTCAAGGCCAAAGCTAATCCCATAACGATAAGAGTAAACCTCGCTTCTTTCTGCCATTTGTTCATAACGTTTCTCCCGCTTTAATTATGATTTCACTTAAATCATGTAAACTATATCATACACATTGTAAGCTATATATTACATATTGTCAAGTACATAATACATTTGTTGTGAATTTTCTATAATATTTTTATTTTAAGGATAAATTTTTAAGCAGACTCTTGACCGAGACGATGTAATGAAGTATGTTATATGTAAGGGCATTGTATATATAATGTTTGTACAAAGTTAAAATAAGGAAGAAAAATGGCCAGAACTGCTACAATACAATCAAGAATTGAACCGCAAACAAAAATTCAAGCACAAAATATTCTAAATAAGTTGAATATTTCGCTGTCAGAAGCTATTTCAATGTATTTGAAGCAAATTATACTTCATAATGGCATACCTTTTGAATTGAAAATTCCAAATCAAGCTACTCTGCAAGCAGTGGAAGAATTAGAGTCTGGCAAAGGTGTTACTTTTAATAATACGGATGATTTACTTAAGGATTTGGAAAATTGAAAGTAGCGCGGTCAAGCAGTTTTAAGAAAGACTATAAATTAGCGAAAAAACAACAAAAGAATTTGAAAATACTTACTAAGGTTATAAATAAGCTCCGTAAAAACGAGAAGCTTGATGCTAAATACGGAGATCATAAACTATCAGGTAAACTGAAAAAATATCGTGAATTGCATCTGCAGCCTGATTTGCTTCTCATATACCGGATTGACAAGCATAAAAATGAATTAAAGCTTGCAAGGCTCGGCTCTCATTCCGAACTCTATCGATAATAGCCCCCTATATCATTCCACATCTTTAAATTAGGACACTACTGAAAAACCTGCTTCTCCTTAGCCGACGATTTCGTATCCGATTTGGCGATACCATTAGCTGTGCTTTAAAGGTAATTGGTCTCAGAATTTTCTGTTCAGATTCCTCACACAATTCCGATAGATATTCTGATGACAGTTATTAGCTTGCAAACAAAGCGGTGTCCTTTTTGTGCCGAGACGATTCAGGCCCAGGCTATCAAGTGCCGTTTCTGTGGAGAGTTCCTCAACGGCGACCAGGCCAGAGCCATAAAGTCCAGATCGGAATCCAATTCACAACTCCTCAATGACACGCAAGCTTCAGACGAGGTCCTATTCAGGGCCAGGCCATCCCTCTTTGCAAGGTTCGGTTCATTAATGCGATGGCTGGTTCTTTTAGCTGGAGCAGGTCTTTTGGCTTACTTTCCCATCGAGAGCTTAGCTAATGACCTATTGGGCCTCAAGCTTTCCGAAAGCCAGATTTCGATGTTCAACCGGTACAGAGTTATTGTCGGTGCTGGACTTGCTGGAATCGCTTTGTTTTTTCTTTTAGTAAAGATCATCAGGCTTAAGGCAGTATGTTATGAAATCACAGCCGACAGGATAGAGTGGAGGCGAGGTGTTTTAAGCAGAAAGTACGACAATCTGGATATGTTCCGCGTGGCTGACCTGAAGCTTCACAGGAACTTATTCGATTGTACCCTTGGCATAGGCAGCGTGACTCTTGTTACGAGCGATAAGACGGACCCGGAATTTGTATTTGAGAAGATGCGAAGGCCCCGTAAACTCTACGACGTGATTAAAAAAGCCAGCCTCGAAGCAGCCAAGCAGGGTAGCGTACTGCATCTGGAAAAGGATTAGCGCAGCTTACAGAAGCCTCATTCAAGATAATCCCTTTCTCAATTTGTATGTTTGTTCGTGCTTTATCAACTTTGCTTTTAGAGCTCTTCCTCCAGCAGTGGAAAATCCGCCGAGTTTGCCGTCGCTGCGAACAATGCGGTGACATGGGATTATCAGCGGCAACGGATTCCTTGCCAACGCGTTGCCAACCGCCCTTGCGGCAGCGGGGCTACCAAGTTTCTTTGCCAGAGCCGAATAGCTTGTCGTCTGGCCGAATCCTATCTTACGGCAGGCAGTCAAAACCATCCTGGTAAAGTGGCTCAAGTCGTTCAGAATAATTGGCGTGTCTACGCCAAAGTCTACGCAAACGCCTTCAAAATAGGCTGCTATCTTCTCCTGGAGCGGCTTAAAAAACGCCTTACAGTATTGAACAGACGACGCGTCAGCTTTCGTCTCTACCCCCAAAAGCTGGGCTTTAATCCTCTGCTGCTGAGCCAATGGCAGGCAGCTTCGACAAAGACCTGATTCAGTACCAGCAAGGCCAAAATAACCCCATTTGGTCTGAAAAATCGTGTACTTGAGCGTTTCTTGCATAAATGTAGCAATGCCTTCAAAATATGGTATGTAGCAACCGAAATTCGTTGACGCAATAGTAAAATTCTGATAAAAACTTCAAGTTTTACGAATAATGAAGGGAAAATACTGCGTAAAAAGCGGGGCTAAATGTTTAGCCGTCATCGCCCCGGCTTGGATGGTTCTTTTAACCTATGTCACTTGAAGAGCTAAGAAAACGGATAGATGAAATCGACTACCAACTTGTGCAGTTGATGAACGAACGTGCACGTGTTGTTGTGGATATAGGCAAGCTAAAGAATAAAACGGATAAGCCGGTATACTCGCCGGATCGCGAAAAACAGGTCTTTGCCAAGATTACTCAGGCCAATAAAGGTCCGCTTCCGGACAGATGCCTGATAGCTCTCTGGCGTGAATTGATGAGCGGTTCATTTGTCCTTGAGAAACCCCTGCGAATTGGCTATCTTGGTCCTGAGGGTAGTTTCAGCCATACCGCTGCGATGCTCAAGTTCGGCCAGAGCGTCGAATATGAGCCGCTCGCTGATATCACAAGTATATTCGGCGAAGTCAGCAAAGGTCACTGCAACCTGGGTATGGCACCCGTGGAGAACACAATGGGTGGCGGCGTAATAGAGACGCTTGATGCCTTAATAGATTCCGATGTAAAAATCTGTGCTGAGGTTTTGATGGCGATTCATCACAACCTCCTGGCCAATTGCCCGCTTGATGAAATCCAGAAAATTTATTCTAAGCCGGAAGTTTTCGCCCAGTGCCGAAACTGGCTAAGTGCTACCTTCAAGCAAGCCCAGACCATTCCTGTCGCTTCTACTGCCAAAGCGGCACAAATGTCCGCTGCAGAAGCCGGTGCCGCGGCGATTGGCTCAATTGTTGCTGCGGAGTTGTACGGCCTGAGAATCATATGTGAAAATATAGAGGATACTCCAAACAACATAACCAGGTTTCTTGTGCTCAGTCACGAAGACGCAAAGCCCACCGGCGAAGATAAAACCGCAATTCTGTTCAGCACCGCTCACAAGGCTGGTGCATTGGCTGATGTGCTTGAAGTTTTCAAGCGCTACAACATAAATTTGACAAACATAGAGTCCAGGCCGAGCAGAAAAAGACAGTGGGAATACTATTTCTTTGTGGATTTTCTCGGGCATAGACAAGACGAGCACGTCCAGAAGGGCCTGGAGGAAGCTCGCAAGCACTGTTTGCAGCTTTCGATACTGGGCAGCTTCCCACGAGCGACGGAACTGCTTTAACTCGATTGGAATTTATAGAATCATCAATTAACAAAAAACTATGAACAAAAAATTAAATTGAGGAACACACTATGAGAAAGCCATTTGTGGCTGGCAACTGGAAGATGAATACCGACAGTAACAGCAGCGTGCAACTCGCTAAGCGTGTTGTCGCTGGGTCTAACGAACTGGCCAGTGTCAGCGTTACCGTTGCAGTTTGTCCGCCATTCGTCTATCTGCACTCTGTAGCTAAAGCTGTGAGCTCTTCGCACGTCGCTGTCGGCGCCCAGGATGTATACTATGAGTCAAAAGGCGCTTTTACCGGCGAAGTAAGCCCTGCTATGCTCAAGGACATAGGCTGTACGTACGTCTTATGTGGCCACTCGGAACGCCGGCACGTCATCGGTGAGACCGACGAGTTGATAAATCTCAAGCTAATCGCTGCACTTGGTGGCGGCCTTTTACCGATATTATGTGTTGGTGAGCTGCTCGCCGAACGAGATGCCTCTCAAACGGAAAATGTTGTGAGTCGCCATCTTAAGCAAGGGCTTGCTGGTTTGACTGCTGAGAAGGTCTCTGCTGTTACGATAGCTTATGAGCCTGTCTGGGCTATTGGGACAGGCCGGACCGCAACACCTCAGCAGGCCCAGGAAGTACACGGCTTTATCCGGGAATCGTTAGGCCAGATGTATGATGCAGAATTAGCCAATGAAATTAGAATTCTATACGGCGGTTCTGTAAAGCCGAACAATTCCGCCGAACTAATGAGTCAGCCAGATGTCGATGGTTTGCTGGTCGGTGGTGCAAGTTTGAAAGCCGACGATTTTCTCGCGATAGTGCGCTCAGCAGTTTAAGCGTATGAATTGAAAAATAATTAAGTCTACCAAAAAAAGCAAAATAAATTGCAGCGTATGTTTTGGCTCTTGTTAGTTAATTGTAGTCTAAAATTGATCTTGAGGCATGAGTATGATGTTTTTACCAATATTGGCAATTAGTTTTATCATGAAAATCACTGCCGTCCTCTTTGTTCTATGCTCGGTATTGTTGATTCTGATTATTCTGGTTCAGAAAGGAAGAGGCGGCGGTTTGAGCGGAGCATTTGGAGGAGGTATGGCCAGCGGCCTCTTAGGCTCGAAAACAGGTGATTTTCTTACATGGGTTACAATAGTCTTGGTTGCTATCTTTTTAAGTCTTGCTGTATTGATGACTAAGTTTTATAGGCCCACAGTCACTGAGTACGGTGCAATCGAGACTGTCAGACAACAACAGCCCGCAGATGTCGAATCAACGGCTGAACCTGACTATTATGATGAGGCTGCATCCGAAGACGCTAATGCCGGTGCAGATATTGATGTGCCCGGCGGCTAATAGCAGATCCCTTTCGTTTCTGGAGGTGAAAAAAACCGCTCAACTCGACAGCGAACCGACTCTATTTCAATTGAAAGTGCAGCTATATGATAAACAGTATGACCGGCTATGGTGAGGCGCAGGCCGATCTAAACGGTGTATCTTACGCCGTTGAAATCAAGACGGTGAACAATCGTTACCTCAAGACGGTTCTGAAGCTGCCCGAAGTGGTCGCGTTTTTAGAGAAGGATATCGAAAAACTGCTACGAAAAAGACTGGCACGCGGGACGGTGAACTGCGTGCTTCGACTCAAGAACGTCTACGCAACAGCGCTTTTTGATATAGACGAAACAACCTTGCAGGCTATTATAATGAAGCTGAGCAAACTTAAGTCTACAGCGGACATCAACGGTACAATCGATGTTGGTAGTTTACTGGGCCTGCCTGGTATTATTAGACCGGCATATCCAGATGCTGAAGCGGCTGAGCAGCTCAGAACTGTGGTCTTGGATATCACTGAGCAGGCAATAAACAAGGTCGAGCAAATGCGTGCCGACGAAGGCAAGTTCCTGGCGGCTGATCTGGAGTGTAACCGCAAGGCAATAAGCCAGGACCTCGATCGTATAAGAAGTCGTGCCTCGATCGTGATGCGAGAATACGCAGAAAAGCTCAGAAAAAGAGTTAACGAGCTTTTATCCGAGGTCAAATTGCAATTGGATGAACCAACACTTGCAAGGGAAGTAGCGGTTTTAGCTGACAGGTCGGATATATCAGAAGAAATCGCACGGCTGGACTCACACTTGCAGCAGTTCGCACAGACCTTTAAAGAGCAAGGCCAGGTCGGACGAAGGCTGGATTTTATTACGCAGGAGATTCTCAGAGAAGCCAATACTATCGCCAGCAAGGCCTCAGATACAGAGATCATCCAGCAGGTGGTGGATATCAAGTGCCGGACCGACCGGATAAAAGAGCAAGTTCAGAATGTAGAATAATTGAGACAGTGTTTGTAAACAAGTAAATGAGTATGTCAATTGATCAGATGAATCTGCTTGCTGATAACTCATTAATTCATTTGCGCATTTACCCATCTACTCATTGACTATGAATAAAGCGAAAGAAAAAAAAGGCAGGGTCGTAATAGTGAGCGGCCCATCGGGGGTTGGTAAAAGTACGATCTGTCGAGAGGTGGTCAAGCAACTGCCCGACGTCTATCTCAGCGTATCTGTTACTACCCGGCCACCGGGCCCGAGCGAAACCAACGGCCTTGATTACCTGTTCATCTCCAAGAAGCAGTTCCAGCAACGTGTAGAAAACGGACAACTGCTGGAGCATGCCGAGGTGTTTGGCCATTGGTACGGTACGCCCAAGGACAAGGTAGAAGAGTCGCTACAGGCAGGCAAAACCGTCATCCTGGAAATTGACGTCCAGGGCGCCAAGCAGGCAAAGAAGATTTATCCGGATGCCACAATGATTTTTATTCTGCCGCCCAGTGCGAAGACCCTGGCCGAACGCATGGACCAAAGGGGCAGAGAGAACCCCCAAGTAGCGGAAGAGCGATTGAATGGAGCAAGCAGTGAAATTGCCGCAGCCTGGCAATATTACAACCACATGGTTATAAATGAGGACTTGCAGCAGGCTGTGAAAGAGGTTGTAGAGATTATCCGAGGAACTGCAAAAGGCGGCGAGTCGCAAGATAGTTCCACGGCAAACGTTGGAGAAAGATAATGTTAGAAGAGCTTAAGAGCGAAAAAATAATCAACAAAGTTGGCGGAAAATTCAAATTGGCTGCGCTTGTTCAGAAACGAATGGCGGAGTTGCTACAGGGCTCCCGGCCCCTGATTGAGAATACCGAGGGCAAAACCATGCTTGAGATCGTCGTCCAAGAAATTCTGCAGGAAAAGATCACTATTGAAGGATTATCAACCAACAATAAAGCCCAAAGTACAGACTCAAAGAAAACTGACAAGCCCGAAGGCAAAGACTAAAAATATTATCAAAGTTAACCTCACATCCTGATGGCAGAGCATCAGATGCTCGAGAACCTAAACATTTTACTTGGTGTAACCGGCGGAATAGCTGCATACAAAGCGGCGGATTTAGCCAGTAAGCTAACCGCCGCCGGTGCAAAGATAAAGACGATAATGACCGAAAATGCCTGCGAGCTGATTGGCCCAAAAAGCTTCGAAGCAGTTACCGGCTCGGATGTGTTTATTAGCTTGTGGAGCACCACCGATGAGAAAAACGGCAGTCATATTGCCCTTCTTGACTGGGCCGACCTCGTGGTGGTGGCACCGGCTACGGCAAATATCATCGGCAAGGTTGCTAACGGTATTTGTGATGACCTGCTCAGCACCACCGTATGCGCGTGTTGGCAAAAGCCAACTCTTTTTGCTCCTGCGATGAACAACAATATGTGGGAAAACCCAGCCGTTCAGCGCAATGTAGAGACGCTAAAGCAGATGAGGATTCGGTTGATTGGTCCTGTCAAAGGCCGGCTTGCCTGCGGCACCAAGGCCGTCGGCAGAATGGCTGAGCCACAGGATATCTTGGAGGCAATTAAAAAGCTTGCTACGAAAATCAAAAAGTACAAGTGAGTGGATACGTATATGAGCAGAAGAATCAGACACCCTGGCAACCCTGAACATATTTGATTTATTATCGCATCAACACTTTTACGCATTAACTCTTATGCGATTCTTGATTACAGCCGGTGGCACACGGGAATACATTGACCCTGTGCGTTATATTTCCAACGCAAGCAGCGGCAAGATGGGTTACTCCCTTGCCAAGGCAGTGTTCGATGCAGGACATAAGGTGACGCTTATCAGCGCATCTGATTTACAGCCGCCGGTGGGAGTTGACTTCGTAGGCGTCGAAAGTGCGCAGGATATGTTTAACGCCGTTAAGGAGTTCTTCCCAAAATGTGACTGCCTTATAATGGCAGCAGCGGTGGCTGATTATACTCCCCTACGAACTTATAAAAGCAAGATAAAAAGAGCCGGCAAAGCTCTGACCCTTAAATTAAAACCGACCCCCGACATCCTCAAATGGGCAGGTGATCATAAAAACGAGAGACGAGCCACGAGAGACGAGCCACGAATCATTGTTGGCTTTGCTTTGGAAAATAAGAACTTACGCAAAAACGCAGAGAAAAAGCTCAAAGAAAAAAAACTTGATATAATTGTAGCTAACACGCCAGAATCTATCTCAGCAGAAAAATCAACCGTCTGGATAAAGACCCCCTCGCAACCCTGGTCAGAAATTAAAAACGCAACGAAACTCGCGATTGCAAAACGCATCCTCGCCATGGTCACGAAAAAATACGATCATAAACAGTAGCTAATCTCGTATATCAATGTTATCAGTTTTTAATTCTTTATGCCAAGGTCATCTTTTGTAAGGATGGACTCGAATTTATAACCGGCCGTGGTGATATTTTCCTCCGCTCCTTGCCTGCGGTCGATAACGCAGACGATTTTTTTTACCGTCGCACCGGCTTCAGTGATGACCTTTGCAGCTTCGAGGACCTGTCCGCCTGTTGTGGCAATGTCTTCAACAAGCAAAACGACGTCCCCTGCCTTTAATACTCCCTCGATGAGTTTGCCGGTGCCATAGCCTTTTTTCTGATTACGGACGATTATCCAGCTCTTGCCTGTCTCCATTGCTGTCGCCGCTGCCAGTGCTACACCTCCCAGCTCAGCGCCGGCTATCAAAGTGACATCGTCGGTTACGTGCTTGGCAAATTCCCGGCCAAGTGCCTTGAGGATATCCGGACATGTCTCAAAAAGGTATTTATCCAGGTAGTATTTACTCCGTTTGCCGCTGCGAAGAACAAAATCACCTTCCAGATACGCCGTCTCCTTTATGCGCTTGATTAGTTCGCTTCTATTCATCTTGATTCCCTGAAGATAACGCTTGTAACTGGAATTTCTGCCACCCAGCTTAACATCGCACATGTAAAATTTCAAAGCAAATTCAAGTCTCAGTAAAACCTGCGGTTTTTTCCTTTTAATCCTAATCTGGCAGCGATACATTATTTTTCAAAGTTCAACAAAATTCTCTTTTTCGATTATGAACTTGCAATGAACAGTGCGTGCAGAGTTTCAAGAGTAGCTGCAGGAACAAGACTATTTGACGATATTGCCATCGATTCTCCTACCACAGAAGGCGTGAAGTATGCGGGATCAAAACTTAAGCTCATCCCATACATACTCAGTCTGATAAAGAAGGTGGACGCCAAAACAATCCTGGACGGATTTTCGGG